>Ga0255057_10000895_pt1 | contig 17124 bp, 19 predicted proteins | sample Cases_109_6_MG_FD_189022 | JGI IMG/M metagenome (GOLD analysis project Ga0255057, IMG submission 189022) | Seawater microbial communities from Amundsen Gulf, Northwest Territories, Canada - Cases_109_6 | ecosystem: Environmental > Aquatic > Marine > Gulf | place: Canada: Northwest Territories... | reverse complement strand
CGGTAACGGCACGCTCGTGGCGGTGCTGGCAAGGCTTTATTATCTCACCGGCGATGACCGATACCGCGAACGTGCGCGGGCGACGGTGGCCGCCTTCTCCGGCGATGTCGAGCGTCAAAGCGGCGCGCTCGCTACCTTGCTCAACGCCTGCGAGCTGCTCCACGAGCCCCTGCAGATCGTCATCGTCGGCCGGCCCCGCGAGCCTGATACCGACGCGATGCTCGCCGCCCTATTCCGGTCCTGCCTACCCAACCGCGTGTTGCAGATCGTCCCGCCCGGGGAGAGCCTGCCGTCCCACCATCCCGCGCATGGCCAGGGTCAGATCGACGGCCAGGCAACCGCTTACGTCTGCCGCGGCATGGCCTGCTCACTCCCCGTCACGGACCCGGAGCGCTTGCAAGAGCAGGTCCGGCCGAGCGCCTGAGGCAAGGGCCGAGAAGGCGATGAGCGATCTCCTGGAAGCGACTGTCGAAACCGCGCTGGGGGTCTTTCGCATGCGGCAAGCCGGCGAGGCCATCGTCGCGCTGACCTGGGGGTGCGGCGGTCAAGCGACGACGCCGCTTCTGGCCGAAGCCTCCCGGCAACTGGTCGCCTATGGGCAAGGGCGGCTCCAGGCGTTCGATTTACCCATCGCGCCGGCCGGCCCGTCCTTTCAGCAGGCGGTCTGGCAGGAGATGCTGCAGATTCCCTATGGTGAGACCCGCACGTACGGTGATCTCGCGCGCGCCCTCGACGGGATCGCGCGGGCCGTCGGCACGGCCTGCGCCGCCAACCCCCTGCCCATCATCATACCTTGTCACCGCGTGGTGGCCGGCGGCGGCAGCCTTGGCGGATTTTCCGGCGGCCAGGGCATTGTCGACAAGCGCCGGCTACTCGTCCACGAGGGCGCGCTGGCCGAGCAATTCGAGCTTTTCCCCTCGTCATCCGAGGCGTGACAGACAACAAGCGGCGCGCTAACGTCCGGCGCCAAGAGGCGAAGCGGCCATCAGAGCCCGACAGAGGAGCGTCCAAGATCATGGAAACGAAAGCGGTTCGCATTCACCAAACCGGTGGTCCCGAGGTCTTGTCCTACGAGACGACCGAAGTGCCGGACCCGGGCGCCGGCGAGGCGCTGGTGCGCCACCACGCCGTCGGGCTCAACTTCATCGACGTCTACCTGCGCAGCGGGCTCTATCCCCTTGCCCAATTGCCTGCCGGGCTGGGCTTCGAGGCGGCCGGCGTGGTCGAAGCGGTGGGCGATGGCGCGGGCGATCTCAAACCCGGGGACCGGGTCGCCTATGCGGGCGGCCTGCCCGGCGCCTACGCCCAGGCGCGGGTCATCGCCGCCGACCGGCTGGTCGAGCTTCCCGAGGCACTCGATTTCGAAACGGGCGCGGCGATGATGCTGCAAGGAATGACGGCCGAATACTTGATCCGCCGAACCTACGAGGTCCAAAGCGGCGATGTGGTCCTGTTTCACGCTGCCGCCGGCGGCGTCGGCCTCATCGCCTGCCAGTGGCTGGACCACCTGGGCGCGACGGTCATCGGTACCGTCGGATCGGAAGAAAAAGCCGCCCTCGCCCGGGCGCATGGATGTCACCACACCGTCAATTACCGCGATAAGGATTTCGTCCAGAGAGTCAAGGAGATCACCGACGGCGGAGGCGTACGTGTCGTCTACGACTCGGTCGGCAAATCGACCTGGGAGGGCTCACTCGATTGCCTGCAACCGCGCGGCCTCATGGTGAGCTACGGCAATGCCTCCGGCCCGATCAGCGATGTGAACCTCGGCATTCTCGCGCAAAAGGGCTCGCTCTATGTGACCCGCCCGACGCTCTTCACCTATACGGCGAGCCGCGAGGATCTGGTGCTATCGGCCGCGCGCCTTTTCCAGGTGGTCGACGACGGCGCGGTCAAGATCGAGATCAACCAGCGCTACAAGCTCGAAGACGTGGCCACCGCGCATAGGGATCTGGAAGGGCGCAAGACGACCGGCTCGACCATCATGCTGCCCTAGCCCGATCCCTTATGATCCAGCTCATTGAAAGGTCGGCTATCGGCGCCGTGGCCGCTATGGGCCGCGGCGCTACTGGTTCATGGACTCGAAGAAATCGGCGTTGTTCTTGGAGTGCTTCAGCTTCTCCAGCAGGAACTCCATCGAATCGCTGATCCCCATCGGCAGGAGGATGCGGCGCAAGACCCACATCTTCGAGAGCGTCGCCTTGTCGACGAGGAGCTCTTCCTTGCGCGTTCCCGACTTGCCGATGTCGATCGCCGGGAAAGTGCGCTTGTCGGCGAGCTTGCGGTCGAGCACGATCTCGGAATTGCCGGTGCCCTTGAACTCTTCGAAGATCACCTCGTCCATGCGGCTTCCGGTATCGATCAGCGCCGTCGCGATGATGGTGAGCGATCCGCCTTCTTCAATGTTCCGTGCGGCGCCGAAGAAGCGCTTGGGCCGCTGCAGGGCATTGGCATCCACACCGCCGGTCAGGACCTTGCCCGAGGAGGGAACGACCGTGTTGTAGGCACGGGCAAGGCGGGTGATCGAGTCGAGGAGAATGACGACGTCCTTCTTGTGCTCGACCAGGCGCTTGGCCTTCTCGATCACCATTTCGGCCACTTGGACATGCCGGCTTGCCGGCTCGTCGAAGGTCGAGGAGACGACCTCGCCCTTCACCGAGCGCTGCATGTCGGTCACTTCTTCGGGCCGCTCGTCGATCAGCAAAACGATCAGGTAGCACTCCGGATTGCTCTCCTCGACCGCGTGGGCGATGTTCTGCAGGATCATGGTCTTGCCGGTCCGCGGCTGCGCCACGATCAACGCGCGTTGCCCCTTTCCGATCGGCGCCATCAGGTCGATCACCCGCGTCGTCATATCCTTACTGGTCGGATCCTCGAGCTCCAGCGTGAGCTTCTCGTCCGGATAGAGCGGTGTCAGGTTGTCGAAGTTGATCCGATGGCGCGAGTTCTCGGGCGGGTCGAAATTGATCTGACTTACCTTAAGCAGCGCGAAATAACGCTCTCCGTCCTTGGGTGAGCGTATTTGCCCTTCGACCGTGTCGCCGGTACGCAGACCGAAGCGCCGCACCTGGCTGGGGCTGACGTAGATATCGTCCGGGCCGGCCAGATAGCTGGACTCCGGCGAGCGCAGAAATCCGAAGCCATCCTGCAGAATTTCGAGCACGCCCGAGCCGTAGATGGGCTGATCATTTTCCGCCAGGTGCTTGAGGATCGCGAACATCATGTCCTGCTTTCGCAGGACGCTCGCATTTTCGATCTCTAACTCTTCCGCGAAGGCAAGAAGGTCCGCGGGACTCTTCGCCTTGAGCTCTTGCAGATTCATGGGGGCGACGCCTACTACCGATTCAGTGAGTGTGCTGCTTGATTACTTGCCGGAAACCGCCCGGTGGGGCGGACGGCGAAACCGAGTGCATATTCGGAGGGTATGGAGATTCAGCCTATCCGAGGCTGGTTACCGTTTTCTAAACTACATCTGGGAGTTCCCCCGCCGATTGGCAAGGGTCAAGACCAATGTTCCCGGTCGATAACGCAAGCCAGCCCCGCTGTCAAGCCATGGAGAACGGCCACGGGCGGCACAGGCCTTCTATCCGAACGGCCTGACGATCACCAAAACCACGACGCCGATCATGATGAACGTCGGCACCTCGTTCATCGCCTTATAGAAACGCGCGCCGTGCCGATTGTCGTCGGCCTCGAACTGGCGGCGCCAACGAGCAAAAAAGCCGTGCACGCCGGAGAGCAGGACAACAAGCGCGAACTTGCCGTGGAACCACGGCTCGGACCAATAGCCGAAATGAAAAGCGAGCCCCAAACCGCTCAACCACGCGACCGCCATCGCCGGATTGATGATGATGCGCAACAGGCGGCGCTCCATGACCTTGAAGGTCTCCGACTGGCGGCTCCCACGCTCCGCCTCGCAGTGGTAGGCGAAAAGCCGCGGCAGATACAACATTCCCGCCATCCAGGAAATGATGGCGATGACGTGAAGCGCCTTCACCCAAAGCATGGCCGACCCGAGTATCCCTTCCATTATTGCGCCTCTCCCAGGGACCGATCCGCCAACGGGCAGCGGCGCAGGGTCGTGGGACATATACGCTGGCCCTCGCCGCAACCGATCGCCCGCGGCTGTGCCAGAGCGTCGCGTACCAGCTTCGCCAGCCCAGCGATGAAGCCTCCATCGTCCGCCACGGTGGGCACGCGGTGATATCCCGCCGCACCGTTTTCCATCGCCAGGTCGCGATACTCCACATCGAGCTCGACCAAAGTCTCCGAGTGCTCCGACACGAAAGCGATCGGCACAACGACGATCGTGCGCGCCGCGCCGGCTGCCCGCATAATCTCATCCTCGGTCGCCGGGCCGATCCACACCAAGCGCCCGACACGGCTCTGGTAGCAGAGCGCCCAATCCAGGTCCGCCCGCGCGAGGCTCGCCACGACCGCGTCGACGGACCTCTCCACCTGCCACTGATAGGGATCGCCCTTATCGACGATTTTCTTCGGCAGGCCGTGGGCCGAAAACAAAACCCGGGGCGATGCTTCTCGGGGCAGCTTATCCAGGACCTGCCCAAGCGCGCCGGCCACCGCGTCGACGAACCCCCGCTGCGCCGGATAGCAACACATTGCCGTCGTCGGCACTTTAAGGCCGCGGGCGCCCGCCGCGCGGTGCCAATCCTTGATCGACGAGCCGCTCGTCGTGGTCGAGAACTGTGGATACAAAGGCAGCAGAACGACCCGCTCGGCGCCCCAAGCCTCGACCGCCGCCGCCGTCTCGTCGGAAAACGGGTGCCAATAGCGCATGGCGATGAAGACCTTGAAGCGCGCCGACGTCTCCGCATCGTTGAGGATCGATTGCAGGGCATCGGCCTGTCGTTGCGTATTGGCCAGGAGCGGCGAGCTTCCCCCCAGAACTTGATAGATCTCCCGGGCGATCGGCGCGCGCCGTCCGGAAATGAGCCTCGCCAGACACCAACGAAATGGCTGCGGCAGATCGATGATCGCCGGGTCATTGAAAAGGTTGAACAGAAAGGGCCGCACGGCCTGCAACCCATCCGGTCCGCCGAGGTTCATCAGAACGACAGCGGTCTTCATGACCGCACCAGTTCTATTAAAGTCTCCACATGGGAGATCGGCGTATCCGGTAGGATTCCGTGGCCTAAATTGAAAACGAAGGGCCGGCCCTCGAGCGTACGCAAAATCTCTCGCGTACGCTCCGCCAACAAAGGCCCCCCCGCCCGCAGCAGTACCGGATCGATGTTGCCTTGTAGGGTCACGTTTTTCGGCAGGTTCTCCTTCGCCCAATCGAGCGGAACCTGGGTATCGAGGCTCACGGCCTGTGCTCCGCTCTCCTCGGCAAAGGCACGATAGAGAGGCCCCGCACCCCGCGGAAAGACGATGATCGGTACCTCGGGATAGGCGGCCTTGACCTTGGCGACGATAGCCTTGCACGGCTCCAAGCACCAACGCCGCAGCTCAGCTTGCGGCCATACGCCGGCCCAGGATTCAAAAATCTGCAGCGCCTCCGCGCCGCTTTCCACCTGACGGATCAGGTAATCGGCCGTCGCTTCGCTCAGCAGGTTGATCAGCCGCGCGAATTCGACGGGGTTTTTGTAGGCAAAAGTCTTCGCCACGATGAAGTCGCGGCTGGAGCCTCCCTCCAGCATGTAACTGGCCACCGTCCAAGGTGCTCCGGCAAAACCGATGAGCGCCACCTGGTCCGGCAGAACCGAGCTCAAACCCCTCAACGCCCCGTATACCGGCGCCAATCCCTCATGAAATTTCCCCATCGATAGCCGACCCAAATCCTGCGGCCCGGCAAGGGGTTCCAGACGAGGCCCTCGGCCTTCTTCGAACCATACCTTTTGCCCAAGCGCATAAGGCACCACGAGGATGTCGGAAAAGACGATCGCCGCATCAAAAGCAAAGCGCCGGATCGGCTGCAGCGTCACCTCGATTGCCAACTCCGGCGTGAAACAAAGATCGAGAAATCCGCCCACTTCCTTGCGAATGGCACGATATTCGGGAAGGTATCGCCCGGCCTGCCGCATAAGCCAGATCGGCGGTATGGGTGCGGTCTTGCCTGCCAGCGCGCGGAGAAGAGGTTTCTTGTTTTCGACCAAATGCGGGCTCGATTCGTCCTCGTCGAGATTTCGCTCGATACCGGATTTCTGTTTCATTTAAGACGGTGGTACGAGTGTGGGAAGGATAGGGTTTCGGCTTGTTAGAGGCCACACTATAAAAGCTATATTTTAATTATAAAAAGATAGATGTAGTTGTTGTGCCTGTGGAACATGGGGATTAGGTATTTTTCCCCGAGTTGTACGCAATGGCGGACATCGACGTCGACATTCTCGCTCCGCTCTGAATGCATTCTGGAAAACTCGATAAAGACATTTCCGATCACGACCTTGAGCTTGGCGTGGAAGCGGTGGATAAAAAGGAAAATTGGTGACTCGTCGGCGTGTCATTGCCTTTATCCTCGATCGTAGAAGCATGGCCGTTCGCTATGTGTAAGAGCATGGAAAGATATCGCCATACTTGGATGCTTTTTGGGTCCCTGGGGGTAACTCCCGACTTGTCCCCGTCTTGCCACGGCTCGAGGGCTCCTGTCCACAAGGTGTAGAGGTGCATAGGAATGACCAGTTACCATCTTCATCTCGTATCGGATGCCACCGGAGAGACAATAAATTCCGTTGCCCGGGCTTGTCTCGTTCAATTCCGTGGGGTCAATCCGGTCGAGCACGTCTGGAGCTTGATCCGTACCGAAGGACAGATGAGCAAAGTGGTGAAAGGGATCGAGGCCAATCCGGGGCCGGCGCTCTTCACCATCGTGAATCGAGAGTTGCGAATCGATCTTATCGAGGGATGTCGCGCGATCGGGGTGCCGTGCATTCCCGTCCTGGACCCGATCATGCATTCCCTCGCCAATTACTTCGGCGTCGAAATCAGCGGTCAACCCGGGCTGCAGCATGTGCTGGACAACGAATATTTCAACCGTATGGAAGCGATGAACTTCGCTCTGGCCCACGATGACGGCCAAGGCACCGCCGAACTTTCGAAAGCCGACATCATCCTCGTCGGCGTATCGCGCACGTCCAAAACCCCGACATGCATCTATCTGGCCAATCGGGGCATCAAGGCGGCCAATGTCCCGCTGGTGCCGGGATGCCCGCTTCCCAGCGAGTTGCTAAAGTTGGAAGTACCCCTCGTGGTGGGCCTGACCAAGGATCCGGAGAGCTTGGTGCAAGTACGCAAGAACCGGTTGCGCATGATCTCGGAGCGCGAGGACGAGACCGATTATGTGGATATAGACTCCGTGCGCGAGGAGGTATCGTCGGCCAGGCGCCTGTGCATGCAGCAGAGCTGGCCCTTGATCGACGTCACGCGGCGATCGATAGAGGAAACCGCAGCAACGATCCTTGCTCACTTCGCCCGCCACCGTGAAGGTGCCGTGGAGTCCTAAGGTTGGAGGGAGTTGGAAACCGCGGGAGGATCCATGGTTGAGAATGGCCAGCCCATGGAGGGCAGCGAAGAGGTGATACTCGCCTCCGCCAGTTCGTCACGCAGGCGGCTACTGACCGCTGCCGGAATTCCGCACATCGCGGTCCCGGCGCAGGTCGACGAGGAGGCGATCAAGACGTCCCTCCGGGCGGAAGGCGCGGCGCCGCTGGAGGTCGTCGAAACACTGGCCGAATTGAAAGCTCAGCGCATCTCGGCACGGCATCCCGGTAAACTGATCATTGGCGCCGATCAAATGCTGGTCTGCGACGATGCGCGGCTCGACAAGCCGAAGGATCTGGACCATGCGGCCCGACACCTCGCGTTCTTATCGGGGCGAACGCATGAGCTGCCCACGGTGGCAGCGGTCGTCCTCGACGGCCGGAGGCTTTGGCATCACCGCGCCAAGCCGCGGCTCACCATGCGGCCGATAAGCGAGGCTTTTATTGCGGACTATCTCGGCCACGTCGGCGACGCCGCTCTCTCGTCGGTCGGTGCCTATCAGCTCGAAGGGCTGGGCGTGCAGCTGTTCGCGAAGATCGAAGGGGATTTTTTCACCATCCTGGGACTGCCGCTTTTGCCGTTGTTGGATTTCCTGCGCGCGCGTGGTGCGCTGCCCCAATGACATCGACCCGCAAAGCCGCTTTAAGGGCCGGCGTCATCGGCTGGCCGGTGGCCCATTCCCTCTCTCCGGAGATCCACCGCTATTGGTTACGGCGTTACGGGATCGAGGGCGCATACGATCCGATCGCCGTGGCACCGGCGGACATCGAGGGCTTTCTCGCCGACCTGCGCGGCCATGGATATTGCGGGGCCAACGTCACCGTCCCCTACAAGGTCCATGCACTGCGGGCGGCCAAGCGCGTCACCGAGACGGCACGGCGCATCGGGGCGGTCAATACCTTGTATTTCGAAAATGGCGCGCTCGTCGGAACGAACACCGACGCCGAAGGCTTCTATCGCAATCTGCAAGCGGCGGCGCCGGACTGGTCGGCCACCCGCGGCCCGGCGGTCGTGCTTGGTGCCGGCGGCGCGGCGCGCGCCGTCGTGGTCGCCCTGGCCGATGCCGGCGCGCCGGCCATTCGCTTGACCAACCGTACGCGCGAGAAGGCCGAAGCATTGCGCGAGCTGGCGCCGGACGTGATGCAAGTTGTCGATTGGGAGGCGCGCGAAAGCGCCCTCTCGGGCGCCCGCCTGCTGGTCAACACGACGTCTTTGGGAATGGTCGGGCAGCCGCCCTTGACGATCGACTTGAAGCGCCTGCCGCGCGAGGCGTTGGTTTACGATATCGTATACCGCCCCTTGGAGACCGACCTGCTCGCCATGGCCAGGGCACGCGGCAACAAGGTCGTCGAGGGCCTTGGCATGCTGCTTTTTCAGGCCAGGCCGGGGTTCCGTCTTTGGTTCGGACGCGAACCCGAAGTTACCGATGAGCTGCGCCGCATCGTTCTGGAGGCCGCGGCATGATCGTCCTCGGCCTTACCGGGTCGCTCGCCATGGGGAAGTCCACGGCGGCGAAAATATTGATCCGGATGGGGTTGCCTTTGCACGACAGCGATGCCGAGGTGCACCGTCTCATGAGCCCCGGCGGCGCGGCGCTCGCCGATGTCGAGGCGGCCTTTCCCGGCATCGTCGCCGACGGTGCGGTCGATCGCCGGCGCCTGGGGACGATCGTCTTTCAGAACCCGCAGGCCTTGCGGCATCTTGAGGAGATCTTGCACCCGCAGGTGCGCGCCGCGACGTTGGAGTTCGTCAAGCGACAGCGCCGGGCGCGGCGCGACATCGCGGTGCTGGATATCCCGCTTCTATTCGAGACCGGCGGCCAGCGCCTGTGCGATGCGGTGATCGTGGTCACCGCGCCTGCGTTTCTCCAGCAGGCGAGGGCGCTGTCGCGTGCGGGAATGACCGTGCAGCGGCTGGGCGCGATCCGCCAGCGCCAGATGCCGGAATGGGAAAAATGCCGACAGGCGGATTTCGTCGTTCAAACCGGCCGCTCCAAGGGCTATACCTACCGAGCCCTGAAACGGATCGTTCGCGACCTGAGACGCCGAAGCCTCAACACGGATAAGCGGGACTGCGATTTTGCGTGAGATCGTCCTCGATACCGAAACGACCGGCCTGGATCCGCAGGCCGGGCACCGCATCGTCGAGGTGGCCGCCGTGGAGCTGCTGCACCACATGCCGACCGGTGCGGTCTTTCAAAGCTATATCAACCCCGAACGCGACGTGCCCGAGGAGGCGGAGCGAATTCATGGGTTGTCCGCTGCTTTTCTGGGGGACAAACCTAGGTTCGCCGAGGTGGCGGAGGAATTCTTGGCCTTCATCGGCGAGGAGCAGTTGGTTATCCACAACGCGGAGTTCGACCTGAAGTTTCTCAATTTCGAGCTCCAGCTCTTGGGCCAAGCACTGATTATCCCCTCGCGCGCAATCGATACCGTAAAGCTGGCTCGACAGAGGTTCCCCGGTGCACAGGTAAACCTGGACGCGCTGTGCAAACGATTCGAGATCGACAATTCGAGCCGCAGTTTTCACGGCGCGCTGCTCGACTGCGAGCTGTTGGCCGAGGTCTACCTCGAGCTCCGCGGCGGGCGACAGCCGGGGCTCGAGCTGGCGAGCGCGTCGACGGCCAAGCGGACCGGCCCGCGCGAGGGCGAGCGCAAACGGCGCGCGCCGCGCGCCCATACGGCGAGCGACGCGGAGCAGGACTCCCACCAGGAGATGCTCTCGCGCCTCAAGGATCCTATCTGGCGGCGCTAGAACGTTAGCGGCGCCGGCTCGGCCTCCGGGCGAGGCGTGGAAGGATCAGGCCTCGGCCGAAGCGGGCGGGCTTTCCTCTGCCGTCTCCGCGGCGTCGTCCGGCGTGGCGGCGGACCGCTGTTCGTTCATCTGGCGAAAGTCGATGGGGTTGATCACCAGCGGAGGAAAGCCGCCGTCACGGGTTATGTTGGCGACGATGGCACGGGCGAAGGGAAAGATCTGACGCGGCGTTTCGATTAAGAGGGCCGCCTTGCCCTGTTCCTCGGTCAGGCCTTCGCCGAGGCTGACCAGGGCGGCGAATTCCAACTCGACCAGAAAGGCCGAGGTCTCGCCGACCTTGGCATCCGCCCGCAGGGAGAGGGTCACCTCGTAAGTACGATCGCTCAACAACTGCGGAGTGACGTCGACGTTGATGTCGATCTTCGGCGCCTCCTCCTTCATCATCAGGAATATCTCGGGCGCGTTCGGGTTCTCGAAGGATTGATCCTTTATGTACTGCGCGCGAATAACGAGATGCTGGTCACGCACGTCTTCGCTCATAGAATTTGTCCTCTCGTGTCGATCTATTGCGCGCGCCCGGAAGGCGCCCGGCCTCTTGATCCTGGCATTAAAGGGGCGTCGGTGGGACCGCCCGCGGCGGCTACCTCGTCCGTTTCCTCGCAAGACCACCTCGAAGGGCGAATTTACGCGCCTCCGAGCGAATACGATGGCCCCGATAAGACCGGATAGGCGGTAGCACGGATTGTTGGCCTTCGCAACCGCCTATCCGGTTCCCCGCGCGCGCGCCGGCGGCCGGTGCAAGACGGCGCCGCCGTCTTGAGGATCGAAGCCGAGGACGGCGCCGTTCGCGACCCGCTGGCCGGTCAGGGAACGGATAAAACCCCAGTGCGTTACCACCACCGTCCCGCGCCAGGTTTCGCTCGCCAGCATGCGCTGGCGAAATCCCTGGCCGCGGTTGCGGACCTCCTCTTCCGTCTCGCCGCGCTCGGGCCACCACCGCTCGCCCAGCGCGCCGAAGGAAAACGATGGCCAGCGCGACGAAAGCGTCGAGCGCGGCGTGCCGATATCGCAGGTGAAAAAGGCATGCTCACGCACGGTGGGTTCGATGACGACCTCCAGATCGAGGATCTCCGCCAGGGCCTCGGCCGTTTGCAGGGTGCGCCAGTACGGGCTGGCGAGGATGCGCGTGACGGGCGAGAGAGAGGCAACCAGCCGCGCCGCGTCCCGGGCCTGCTCCAGCCCTTTCGGCGTAAGACCGGGATCCGCTATCCCGGGGTCCTCGCGCGTTACGTTGAAGTGCCGGTTGAAGTGGGATTCGCCATGCCGCACCAGGATCATTGCCGCGGTCTCCGCGGCGGATCGTCGCGGCCGTCGCCGCCGTTCGTGTCCGGGGTGTCCGCATCGGGGTTGTGATCGCCGGGGTCCACTTCCTCGAACTCGCCCTCTATGACCGTCCCCCCCGGGGGGCCGCGGCGCGGCGCGGCGGCGCCACCGCCTAGCTCGGGCCCGACGTGGACGGTGGCGTGCGTTTCCAGGCGGCGCCCGACCAGCGCCCTGAGAAAATCGCGAAAGGCCGGGACGAGCAGAAGGAACCCGAAGATATCGGTGACGAACCCGGGCGTGAGCAAAAACGCACCCGCGACCAAAAGGCAGAGGCCGTCGAAGAGCTCTTTGGCCGGCAGGATCCCCTCGTCCATCTGGCCGCGCGCCCGCATCAGGGTGGCGAACCCCTGGGCGCGCAGCATCGCCATGCCGACCACGGCGGTCAGGACGCAGACGGCAATCGTTGAAAAAGCGCCGATTTCCGCCCCGATCTCGATAAACACCCATATTTCGATCAGGGGCAGAACGATGAAGGCGGCCAGGAGGATGATACCCATACTTGTTCTTTGCTCGCGAGTTGCTTATTTACCTTGAAGGACGAGTGAAATTTTTTTGACGATGTCCGTGAGGACAGGCAGCATTACCTTATGAGCGATGGAATCCCATTTATCGATATAATCATTCTGTTCGCCGTTGCAGCTTTTTTGATACTTAAGCTTCGCAGCGTGTTGGGCAAGAAGTCCGGGCATGAAAAGCGCCCGGAGTTCGATCCCTTCAAACAAAAGCGCGGCGAGGCCGACGAGGACAAGGTGATACATCTCCCCAACCGCAACAAGGCGGGGGAGGATGTCGGCGGACCGGCCGAAGCCCGCACGGCGAGGACGGAGCCCGATATGCCCAGCGAGGGTGATAGCATTCCAGGACTGACGCAGATTAAGTTGGCCGACGCGAATTTCGACGAGGCGCAATTCCTCGCCGGCGCGCGTGGCGCGTTCGAGATGATCGTCCAGGCCTTCGCCGCCGGCGAGCGGCGCACGTTGAAGCCGCTCCTGGCGCCCGACGTCTATGAAAATTTTTCCTCGGCCATGGACGAGCGCGATAAGCGTCATGAGAAGCTGGAGACCACGCTCGTCGGCATCAGGGATGCGGAAATCATCGACGCGTCGCTGGAACAGAAAACGGCATCCGTCACCGTTAAATTCATCTCCGAGCAGATCAACGTCACACGCGACCAGGAAGGCGGCGTGGTGGACGGCGATCCCAGCCACGTCGCCCGCATCACCGACCTCTGGACCTTCTCGCGCAATACGCGTAGCCGCGATCCGAACTGGGGCTTGGTCGCGACCGAAAGCCCGATGTGAGGTCTGGAACTCCCGGCCATGTGGTGTAGTGCCAGCGTTTCGCTTTTCCGCTATGCAGGCATCGGGCTCCTTGTTTTCCTGGCAGCTTGCGAGATGGCGCCCGCCCCCCGGGAGGAGCCCCGAGAGGAACGCCTGGTCTTGGCGCCGGTGAGCTGGGACGCGCTGCCGGGATTTCTCGAAGACGACCTTGCCGGTGCCTTGCCGGCGCTGGCCCGCTCTTGCGACAAGCTCTCGTCTTTTCCCGGCGATCGGCCGATCGGCCCCGACGGGATCGCCGGGACGGCCGCGGAGTGGGTCCCGGCCTGCGTGCGCATCGGTGCCTTGGCAGCCGACGACGAGGATGGGTTGCGGGCGCTTCTGGCGGCCGAGTTCACGGCCTTCGCGGTCAGCAGCGCCGGTAAGAGCGAAGGGCTCATTACCGGTTACTATGAGGCCGAGCTGACGGGAAGCCGTGAGAAGCCGGCCGGCCCGGCGGTTCCGCTTTATGGCGTTCCCGAAGACCTGGTCCACGTGGATCTCAAGCTTTTCGGCGACAACTTCGGAAAGCAGCGAGTCCAAGGCCGGATCGACGGTCAGCGCCTGGTACCCTATTACGACCGCACGGAAATCGACGGCGACGGCGTCTTGTCGGGACGCGGCTTGGAGTTGCTGTGGCCCCACGACCCGGTCGAGGCCTTTTTCCTTCACGTCCAAGGCTCGGGCCGCATCAAGCTGGACGATGGCTCGACCGTGCGGGTCGGGTTCGCCGCCTCGAACGGCCGGCCCTTCACGGCGATCGGCCGGCTCATGCTGGACGAGAAGATCATCGAGCCGAGCCAGGCCTCCGCTCAAGGCATCATGGCCTGGCTGCGTGCCCACCCGCGCGAGGCCGATGAGATCATGTTCCGCAACGATCGCTACATTTTTTTCCGGGTGATCGAGGGTGAGGGTCCGATCGGGGCTCTCGGCATCGCTCTTACGCCCGGGCGCTCGCTGGCGGTCGACCCGGCATTCATCCCGCTGGGCGCGCCGCTTTTTCTCGATACCACCTGGCCGGGCACGGAGCGGCCGTTGCGCCGCCTGGTCGCCGCTCAGGACACCGGCTCGGCGATCAAGGGACCGGTGCGCGGCGATCTCTTTTGGGGCTATGGCGCGCCGGCCCTCGAGCAGGCCGGACGGATGAAGCAGAAGGGCCGCTATTACCTGCTTCTACCAAAACCCGTCGGGCAACGCCTCACGCCCGCATCCTGACCGACTCCAGCCTTCTACCTAGCGCGCTTTCTGGGCGCGCTTTCCGGGCGCGCTTTCCGGGCGCCCCGGTTGTCAATTCCCGAACACTCGGCCATTCTTGAGCCGAGGCTACAGGGGGCCGTTACATGACCAAGGATTCGCCGCGCGTCGGGCTTTTCGTGACCTGCCTGGTCGATCTCATCCGGCCGAGCGTCGGGTTCGCCGCGGTCAAGCTGCTGGAGGACGCGGGCTGCCGGGTGGAGGTGCCACAAGCGCAGACCTGCTGCGGCCAGCCGGCCTACAACTCCGGCGACCGGGCCGACGCCGCGGCCATCGCCATGCAGGTGATCGAGGCCTTCGAGGGCCTCGACTACCTGGTGGCGCCCTCCGGGTCGTGTGCCGGCATGATCAAGAAACACTATCCGGCCCTTTTCGACGATGGATCCGCGTGGCGCGGCCGGGCCGAGGCGTTGGCCGAAAAGTCATATGAACTGGTCTCGTTCCTGAGCGACGTGATGAAGGTCGAGCGGACCGAGGCCAGCTACCTGGGCACGGTTACCTACCACGATGCCTGCTCGGGCCTGCGCGAACTTGGCATCCACGAGCAACCGCGCCGGCTGTTGGCAACGCTCGAGGGCCTGACCCTGAGCGAGCTGCCGGACGCCGACGTGTGCTGTGGTTTCGGCGGCACCTTCTGCGTCAAGTACCCCGAGATCTCGAACAAGATGGTGGAGACCAAGGCCGGCCGGATCGAAGCGACAGGCGCCGACCTTCTCTTGGCCGGCGATCTCGGGTGCCTGCTCAATATGGCGGGAAAACTGAAGCGCCTAAACTCGACGGTCGCGGTGCGCCATGTCGCCGAGGTTCTAGCCGGCATGACCGACGAGCCGGCGATCGGCGACGGGCCGGCGATCGGTGACGGGCGGGAGGACCGCTCGCCATGAAGTCGAGCGCCCACAGCTTTCGCGACAACGCCAGCCATGCGCTGGGCGATGCACAGCTGCAGAAGGCCATGGGGCACGTGCGCAGCGGCTTTATCGACAAACGCCGCAAGGCCGTCGACCGGATGCCGGAATTCGAGGCGCTGCGCGATCAGGCGCGCGACATCAAGATCCATACCTTGGACAACCTCGACTTCTATCTCGAGCGCTATGAGCAAAAGGTGATCGAGGCCGGCGGTCAGGTGCACTGGGCCCCGGACGCGGCGGACGCGCGGCGCATCATCCTCGACATATGCCGCCACGCCGGCGCGCGCACGGTGACCAAGGGCAAGTCGATGATCTCCGAGGAAGTGGCGCTGAACGAACACCTGGAAGCGGCGGCGATCGACGTGGTCGAGACCGACCTTGGCGAGTACATCATTCAGCTCCGCGGCGAGCCGCCGAGCCACATCATCGCGCCGGCGGTTCACGTCACCAAGGAACAGGTGCGCGACGATTTTCTCAAACACCATGCCCACCTGCCGCCCGATCGCGTGCTGGATGAGGCACCGGCCCTCGTCTCCGAGGCCAGAGAAGTTCTGCGCCAGCGCTACCTCGAGGCCGACGTCGGCATCACCGGCGCCAACTTTCTGATCGCCGAGACCGGCGCCTCGGTCATCGTCACCAACGAAGGCAACGGCGACCTGACCCAGTGCCTGCCGAAGGTCCACATCGTCATCGCCTCGCTGGAAAAGGTCGTCCCGACCCTAGAGGATGCGACGGCGATATTGCGGGTGCTGGCGCGTTCGGCGACCGGCCAGGAGTTCTCGACCTACACCACCTTCTCGACCGGCCCCAAGCGGGCCGACGATCCCGACGGCCCCGAGGCCTATCACGTGGTCCTCCTGGACAACGGCCGCTCCAACATGCTGGGCAGCGAGTTCCACGAGGTGCTGCGTTGTATCCGCTGCGGGGCCTGCATGAACCACTGCCCGGTCTATCATGCGGTGGGAGGACACGCCTACGGCTGGGTCTATCCCGGGCCGATCGGCGCCGTCCTCACCCCCTCGCTGATCGGCGTCGAGGCGGCGGCGTCGCTGCCCAACGCCTCGACTTTCTGCGGCCGTTGCGAGGCGGTCTGTCCGATGCGTATCCCCTTGCCGCGCATGATGCGCCACTGGCGCGAGCGCGAGTTCGCGCGGCATCTGACGCCGCCCGTGCAACGCTGGGGGATCAAAATCTGGGCCTTCGCTGCCCGGCGCCCAGCGCTTTACCGCCTGATGACCGGCCCGGCCCTGCGCGTCATGGCATGGTTGGGGCGCCGCGCCGGGCGCTTTCGCTCCTTGCCCCTTGCCGCCGGCTGGACCGACCATCGCGATTTCCCGGTGCCGCAGGGCGCCAGCTTCCAGGCGCTGTGGCGCCGGCAAAAGCAACGGAGTGCCGGGTCATGACCAACGCGCGCGAAACCGTCCTGGGCGCGGTCAAGCGTTCGTTGAAGGCCGATGCGCGGACGCCGGAGGCGACGGCGGCACTCGAGGCGCGCCTGGCGGCGCCGCCACGCGGCCTGATACCAGCGCGGTCCGACGGATCGCTGGCCGATCGTCTGGCGCTGTTCGAGGCGATGGCGCGGGAGGTCTCCGCGACGCTGCAGCGCGTGGGGTCGATAGCCGAGGTTCCCGAGGCGGTGGGCGCCTATTTGAAGGGGTCCAATCTGCCGCCGAAAATCAAGCTCGCCCCGGACCCGGACCTGCAAGGTCTCGATTGGACGTGTGGCGGGCTGCTCGAGGTGGCCAGCGGCCGCGCCGCGGCCAGCGACGAGGTGTCGGTAACCGGGGCCTTCGCGGCCATCGCCGAGACCGGGACGCTGATGCTGCTGTCCGGCCCGAGAGGGCCGACGACGCTCAATTTCCTGCCCGACAACCATATCGTCGTGCTGCGGGTGAGCCAGGTCGTGGGCGCATACGAGGAAGCCTGGGGGTGCCTGCGCGAGTTGTACGGGCCGGGCAAGCTGCCGCGCACCGTCAACCTCATCACCGGGCCGTCACGCACGGCCGATATCG
>Ga0255057_10000894_pt1 | contig 17126 bp, 11 predicted proteins | sample Cases_109_6_MG_FD_189022 | JGI IMG/M metagenome (GOLD analysis project Ga0255057, IMG submission 189022) | Seawater microbial communities from Amundsen Gulf, Northwest Territories, Canada - Cases_109_6 | ecosystem: Environmental > Aquatic > Marine > Gulf | place: Canada: Northwest Territories... | reverse complement strand
AACCGCCGCGCGTTCCTGTCGGCCACGAATTCCAGCGCCGCCAGCAAGCCCTCGCCGCGCACCTCGCCGACCAGGGGATGGTCGTCGAAGGCCTGGTGCAGCATCGCCTGGAAATGGGCGCCGGTGGTGCGCGCATTTTCTACCAGTCCCAGGGTGTCGATCAGCTCCAGGTTCGCCACGCCGGCTGCCGCGCAAAGTGGGTGCGCGGAATAGGTCCAGCCATGGCCAAGCACCCCGAGGCTGTCCGAGCCGCGCTCCAGCACGTCCCAGAGCGCCGCCGAGACGATGGATCCCGACAGCGGCGCATAGGCGCTCGTCAGCCCTTTGGCGATGGTGATGATGTCCGGCTTGATCGCATAGTGGTCGCAGCCGAACATGGAGCCCAGGCGCCCGAAACCGGTCACCACCTCGTCGGCGATGAGCAGGACGTCGTGCTTGCGCAGGACGGCCTGGATCTCATCCCAGTAGGTCTTGGGCGGCGGCACGATACCGCCGGTGCCCAACACCGGCTCGCCGATGAAAGCGGCGACGGTGTCCGGGCCTTCGGCCAGGATCAGCTCTTCCAACCGGTCGGCACACTGGCGGGCGAAGGCCTCCTCGCTCTGCGAGAGGTCGTCGCGGCGGAAGTAATAGGGGGCGTCGGTATGCAAGATCGGCTCGCGCGGCAGGTCGAAGGCCTTGTGAAAGAGCTCGAGGCCGGTCAGCGAGCCGGTCATGATGCCCGAGCCGTGATAGCCGCGCCAACGCGAGATGATCTTCTTTTTTTGCGGCCGGCCGAGGATGTTGTTCATATACCAGACCAGCTTGATGTTGGTCTCGTTGGCATCCGATCCCGATAGCCCGAAATAGACCCGGGACATGCCGGCCGGTGCACGCTCGATGACCATGTGCGCAAGCCGGATGGCGGGCTCGCTGCCATGGCCGGCGTAGGCATGATAATAGGCAAGTTCGTGGGCCTGATGGGCGATCGCGTCGGCGATCTCGGGCCGGCCGTAGCCGACGTTGACGCAGTAGAGCCCGGCGAAGGCATCGAGGCTCCGCTTGCCGTCGCGGTCGACGATGAAGACCCCTTCGCCGCCGGTCACCACGCGATTGGCGCTCTCCGACCGGGCGTGCTGGCCCATGTGCGTCGAGGGATGGAAGAAGTGATCGCGGTCCCAGGCCTCGATGTCGTCGCGGTTGGGCAGGTCAGGTGCTTTCATGTCCTTATCCGATCCGAATTGGGCGAAGGCCGAATTGGGCGAAGGGTGGTGCGGGGCAGGCCCTTGCGACCTCCCTGTTGCGCTTGGCCGCCACCATGCCACACTCGCCCCCCAGGGTCATCCGCTGCCTATAGGAAAAAGGGGGCGTGCATGCGGCGTCGTCACATTTCTTGTCTGTTGCCGGTCGTCGTGCTGATGCTCTCGCTGGCGTCGGCCCGCCTCGCGGCGGCCGATGCGCCGGCCTTCGACCTGGTGGCCGTTCCGGAGGCGGTCTTCTCGATGGGCCCCCGCGCGGCGGCGGACGGTCAGGAGCGACAAAGGGTTCGGGTCGAGGCCTTCCGTCTGATGCGCAGGGAGGTCACCAATGCCCAATTCGCCGCCTTCGTTGCCGCCAGCGACCACCTGACCGATCCCGAACGCAAGGGCTGGGGCTATCGGTGGGATGGCCGCTGGCAGAGCGTCGCCGGTGCGGATTGGCGCCATCCCTTCGGGCCGGGCGACGCCATCGCCGAGCGAGGCGATCATCCGGTGGTTCAGGTCTCGCAGCGCGATGCCCAGGCTTTTTGCAGCTTCTACGGCCTGCGCCTGCCGAGCGAAGCGGAGTGGGAGCTTGCCGCGCGCCACCCGGACGGTGGCCGCTTTCCCTGGGGCGACGATCCGCCCGAGGCGTCGGACGGAGGCCGGCGGGCGAACTTCGGAACCGTTGCCTGCTGTGCGCCCGACGCGGCGGACGGCTATGCGAGGACGGCACCGGTCGGCTCCTTCCGGACCGGGGCCTCGTCGCTCGGCTTGCTCGACATGGCGGGCAATGTCTGGGAGTGGACGGCGAGCCCCTATCGCGAACCGGGCGGTCAGGTCGCATTGCGCGGCGGCGGTTGGGGAAACAACCCCTATTGCCTCCGCGTAGCCTACCGGCACGGAAACCCACCCGACATCGGGCTCGACATGGTCGGCTTTCGTTGCGCGTCCGACCTGTGAGAGGGCGCCGCATAAGGGATTGACAAATAAAGGCAAGAATTGAGCGCCGGCACCCTTGAAAGGGCGTGGCGATGGCCTAAATGATCGTGAGGTTAGCACTCTGTTCGAGAGAGTGCTAAGAAAGCTGTCGGCGCAGAGACCGTAGCGAATTTAGGGGAGATCCAGTCATGGCATTGAGACCGCTCCACGACCGTGTACTCGTTCGTCGCCTCGAAGAGGAAGAGAAGACGACCGGTGGCATCATCATTCCCGACACGGCGAAGGAAAAGCCGACGCAAGGTGAGGTCCTGGCCGTCGGGCCGGGCGCGCGCGACGAGAAGGGCGTGTTGGTGCCCCTCGAGGTCGAGGTGGGAGACCGCGTCATCTTTAACAAGTGGTCGGGCACCGAGGTGACGGTCGACGGGCAGGAGCTCGCGATCATGAAGGAGTCCGACATCATGGGTGTCCTCGAGACGCCGGGGGCCGCCAAGGCGGCTGCCTGATAAAAGGAGTTGAGCGAAGATGGCTGCTAAAGAGGTTAAATTTTCCACCGATGCCCGAGAGAGCATGTTGCACGGCGTCGATATTCTGGCCAATGCGGTGAAGGTCACCCTCGGCCCCAAAGGGCGCAACGTGGTTCTCGACAAGTCTTTCGGCGCGCCGCGCTCGACCAAGGATGGGGTCACGGTGGCCAAGGAGATCGAGCTTTCCGATAAGTTCGAGAACATGGGCGCGCAGATGGTGCGCGAGGTGGCGTCCAAGACCAGCGACATCGCCGGCGACGGGACGACGACGGCAACCGTGCTGGCCCAGTCCATCGTCCGCGAGGGCGCCAAGGCGGTGGCCGCCGGCATGAACCCGATGGATCTGAAACGCGGGGTCGACATCGCCGTCGCCGCCGTCATCGACCAGCTTCATCGCAAGTCCAAGAAAGTCGCCTCCAATGCGGAGATCGCTCAGGTCGGCACGATATCGGCCAACGGCGAGCCGACGATCGGCGCGATGATCGCCGAGGCGATGGCGAGGGTCGGCAACGAGGGTGTGATTACGGTCGAGGAGGCCAAGTCGCTCGAGACCGAGCTCGACGTGGTCGAGGGCATGCAGTTCGATCGCGGATACCTCTCGCCCTACTTCGTCACCGACGCGGACAAGATGCAGGTGAGCATGGACGAGCCTTATATTCTCCTGCACGAAAAGAAGCTCTCGAACCTGCAGGCCATGTTGCCGTTGCTCGAGAAGATCGTGCAATCCGGCAAGCCGCTCTTGATCCTCTCCGAGGACGTCGAGGGCGAGGCGCTGGCCACGCTGGTGGTCAACAAGCTGCGCGGCGGCCTCAAGGTCGCGGCGGTCAAGGCGCCGGGCTTCGGCGATCGCCGCAAGGCGATGCTCGAGGACATGGCGGTTCTGACCAGCGGGCAGGTGGTCTCCGAGGATCTCGGCATCAAGCTCGAGAGCGTAACCTTGGATATGTTGGGCAGGGCAAAACGCGTTGTGATAACCAAGGAAGAAACGACGATCGTCGACGGCGCGGGCAAGAAGTCCGAGATCCAGGCGCGCTGCGCGCAAATCCGCCAGCAGGTCGAAGAAACCTCCTCCGATTATGATCGCGAGAAGTTGCAGGAACGCTTGGCCAAGCTTGCCGGCGGCGTCGCGATTATCCGTGTCGGCGGTGCGACCGAGTTCGAGGTCAAGGAGCGCAAGGACCGGGTCGAGGACGCCATGCACGCCACCCGCGCCGCGGTACAAGAAGGCATCGTTCCCGGTGGCGGCGTCGCGCTACTGCGTGCCGCCAAGGTGCTCGACAAGTTGGACCCGGCCAACCACGATCAGCAGGTCGGTATCGACATCGTCCGCCGGGCGCTACAGAGCCCGGTGCGCCAGATTGTCGAGAATGCCGGCGTCGAAGGCTCCGTGGTCGTGGGCAAGCTGCTCGAGAAGAACGACTTCAACTTCGGCTTCGATGCTCAGGACGGCAAATACGTCGACCTCATAAAGGCCGGTATCATCGACCCGACCAAGGTCGTGCGCACGGCCTTGCAGGGCGCCGCATCGATCGCCGGACTGCTCATCACCACCGAGGCGATGGTCGCGGAAAAGCCGGAGAAGAATTCGGCCATGCCGGCGGCACCCGACATGGGCGGCATGGGCGGCGGCATGGGCTTCTGAAGGCGGCGTTTTGCCGAGTTGTCTTTCCAGAGGCCGCGCGGTTTCGCGCGGCCTCTTTCTTTCCGGGGCGCTTCCCGGTGAGAGGCTCCGGCTATGAGCCGGGCGCGAAGATGTAGCCGGCGCCACGGACGGTCTTGATCACCTGCGGCTTTCCAGGGTCCTGTTCGACCTTGCGGCGAAGGCGCGCGATGCGGATGTCGATGGAGCGGTCGAAGGGCTCCCAGCCCCTGTTGTGGGCAAGCTCCAGCAACTGATCGCGGCTGAGGACGCGGTTGGGCCGCTCCGCGAAGGCCTTCAGAAGATCGAACTCCATGGCGGTCAAGGATATCTCCTTGTCGTCCTCATCGAAGAGCTTGTGGGCATCGAGATCCAGCGTGCACAGCCCAAACGGCACGATCCGCCGGGCCTGCGCTTGGTCATCGGCACTATCCGAACCCGCCGTCATCCGGCGCAGCACCGCCTTCACCCTGGCCAGCAGCTCGCGCAAGTCCACGGGCTTGGGGATATAGTCGTCGGCGCCAATCTCCAGGCCGACGATGCGATCGACCGTCTCGCCCGAGGCGGTCACCATGATGATGCCGACGTTTCGGTGCTCGCGCAGGAAGCGCGCAAGGGACAGGCCATCCTCCCCGGGCATGGTGATGTCCAGGATCGCAATGTCGAAGGGCTCGTCCCTGTCGACCAGCTCGCGCAACGCCTTGCCGCCGGCCACGGCGGTTACCTGGAAGCCATGCATGGTCAGGTATTCTTGCAGCGTCTCGCGAATGTCGGCTTCGTCGTCAACAATGACGATATGCTCGGTTCTGCTCATCTCGGGTCTCGATCCGTCGCATGCGCGTCGTCGCCACGAGGGCGACGCTGGCGTTTATCGGCGCTTAGCTCCTCTTTCTCCTGGTCAAAAGATCGACGAGTTCGCGCACGTCACGGGGCATCACTGGTTTTTCCAGGTAGGGACGCTCGGAGGCATCGAGGAACTCCTTTACCTTCGGGCTCATGGTATCGCCGGTGATGAACGCCAAGCCCGATATCAACTCCGGCCTCTTGTCGGAAAGGGAGCGGTAGAAGCCGGGGCCATCCATCTGCGGCATCCGGATATCGCTCAAAATCACATCGTAGCGGTGCTTGTTGATCATCTCCATGGCGCTGCGTCCGGACCGGGCGACCTCGACCCGGTGCCCGTCGTTCTGCAGGACGTCGGAGATGATCTGTCCGACGTCGTACTCGTCGTCGACCACCAAAACGCGGTATTTCGGGTGTGCGCCGGCGGCGGCCGGCGCCTCGCTTTCGAGGACGGCGGTGCCATCTCCCACGGGCAGGCGGATGGCGAAGGCGGCTCCCTCCTTGGCCCCGCTTTCGACGGCGATGAAGCCGCCGTGGGACTCGACCACACGATGGCATAGCGCAAGCCCGATCCCGGTCCCGCTTCCGATTTCCTTGGTGGTGAACAGGGGCTCGAAGATGCGCGATCGAACGTCCTCGGGTATGCCGGGTCCGTTGTCCTTCACCTTGATCACGATTTCCCGCTTCAGCTTGCGGTAGGAGGAGCTGATACGCAGTTTACGCGATCCTTCGACGTCTTGTAAGGCGTGCTGGGCATTGACGATCAGGTTGGTCAGGACCTGGCGCATCTGATCGGGATCGGCGGCGATCGAAGGCAGTTCCTTTGCCATGCGCAAGGAGACCTCGATGCCTGAGGTCCGCAGCGAGTAGGCGGTAATCTCGAGGGCCGCGTCGACCACCTCGTTCATGTCGACCTGCTCGGCTTTGCTGGGTTCCTGGCGCGCCATGGCGAGGAAGGTCTTGACGATCCGCGCACAGCGGTTTGCCGCCTTGCCTATTTTTTCGGCCCGCGCCTTGACGGTGGCGTCGGGGGCGGTCTCTTGCAACATCTGCGCCTGGCCGACGAGGACCGAGAGCGGATTGTTGAGCTCGTGCGACACGCCGGCCAGGAGCTCGCCCAAGGCGCTCAGCTTTTCGCTCTGGTGAAGCCTCTCGCGCTGGTGGGCAAGCTCGGCTTCGGCCAGCTTGCGATCGGTCAGGTCGAAGACGTTGGAGACGGTGACCGTCTCGCCCTTGAACTCGATCAGGCGGGTGGAAAGTTCGGCCGAAAATTCCTCGCCGCCGATCTTCTTGTAGCGAACCTCGAGGCCGTCGACGGCGCCATCGCGTTTCAGGCGCTCCAGATAAGCGCGGCGGGTATCGAGATCGACCCAGCGCGACGCGACCGATCCGACCTTGGTCGTTTCGTCGCAGTTAAAAAGCGCTTTGGCCGACGGGCTCTCGTAAATCAGTAATCCGTCGTCCAGGCGGGACATGCTGATCGGGACCGGGCAGGCCTCGAGAACCTTGCGCACCATCTGCTCGCTCTCGCGCAGGGCCTGCTCCATGTCCCGCCGCTCCGAGAGGTCGACGATGCTCGAGACGACGGCAGCTTCGCCCTGATACTCGGTCAGTCTGGCCGAAACCGCGGCCCAGAAGATCGATCCGTCGGCGTGCCGAAGCTGAATTTCCAGGCCGTCGACCGCCCCGGTCTCGTGTAGGCGGGCGAGATAGCTCTTACGATCCCCGGCATTGACATAGACCGAGAGCCGTTCGGATTTCGGCGCTTTGGTCGCGTCACGTCCGAACATGGTCCTGCACGCCGGGCTCTCGTAAATCACCTGGCCGGTCTTCGGTCTCCACATGCGCACCGGCAGCGGGCAGGCCTCCAATATCCGCCGAATGAGGGCCTCGTTTTCGCGCAGCGCCTGCTCCATGTGCTTTTGCTCGGTCACCTCGCGCCAGGTAGAGACGAACCCGCCTTGCCGGGTTGGCCGATGCGAGTACTCGAACCATCGCCCATCGGCGAAGGGAAATTGCTCGTTCTGGGCGATGCCACGCTGTGCCATCTGTCCGGCAAGCCATTCCTCTTCGCGCCCGAGCGCTGCGGTGAAGAGCCCCCGTTCGGCGCGCGCTTGGGTGACCTCTCGCCAGCTCGCACCGGGCACCAGAAGGTCTTCGCTGTCAGCATGGAAGGCTTTGTACTGCGAGTTGCACAGAACGAACCTATCGTCGGCGTCGTAGAGGACAAAGCCCTCTGAAAGTGCCTCTATGGCGTCTTCCAGGGTCTCTCGCGCGTGCCTGAATTCCGCCTCGCGCTGTTTCTGATCGGTGATGTCGGCGCTGGCGACGACCTGGCCGCCTTCGGAGGTCGGGTGGCATGACAATAAGAGCCAGCGGCCATTTTTCAGCTCTACCTCGACGGTCTCGTTCTTCATCGAACGGAGGCGCTTTTCGATCCGCTTGGCTTCCTTTTTCGTTGCCGAAACGGGGCGCCCGTCGAAAGACCGAACCCCCGGCAGGCGGCGCATCACCACGCCCTCGCGGGTCAATCCGACCAAACTGGCTCCCAGCGGGCCGCCTCCGGTGAGCGCCAAGGATTTGTTGGCCAGCACCAGTCGGCCGGCCTGGTCATATATGGCAAAGCCGTTGGGCAGGCTTTCGACCGCGTCCTCCAAGAGCTGGGCCACGCGCCGGCGCTCCGCCTCGACGCTCTCGAGCCGTTCTTGCGCCTCCTTCTCGCCCGTGATGTCGATCATGCATCCGACGAATTCCTGCTTGCCGGCCGCGTCTCCGATGAGGCGCAAGTCGTCACGGAACCATCGAAACTCTCCCCAAGCGGTCTTGAAACGGTACTCCAGGGTCAAGGCGCCCTCTTCGGTCAATGCCGCCATGGCCTGAAGGTAACGGTCGACGTCGTCGCGATGGACGTGGCGAAGGCCGTACTTCGCCTGACGAAGGAACGCATCGGGCTCGTGCCCGGTGATGGCTTCCACGTTGGAGCTGATGAAACGGATCGGGCGGTCGCCGGCCAGCTCGGCGATGTAGAAGATCGCCGAGGACTGGGAGACCGCGAAATCCAGTAGGGTCTGCTGGTGCGCCTGGGATTGCGGGCCCGGAGAGGACGTGAGCGACGTCTCCGCCATGAATGTCCTTAAAGAAGTTGGCCAAGGGTTGCAAAATCAGCGAAGAAAATCTTAGGAATTATATCACAAAGCATGAAAGCTGCAGCGAATTCAATCGGTGGCCGATAATTGCCACGAACCTCCGGGCCGACGCGTGCGGATGGTGCGTCGACCCGGGGGATCGTTGATAAGCGGATGGTTTCGTTTTTTGCCTGTCATTACTAGCTGATCTCGCGATAGTCGGTATCGGGGTTTTCCGCCACCCGCCGGACGACCTGGTGGATCTGGGTGCGGTGAACACCGATGTCTCGCAAGGTCCGGTCGTCGAGACGCGCCAGGGCCCTGACCGCATCGCGCTCGCGGGTCTTCGCCTGAAAGGCGTCAAACGCCCGTTTAGCGATATCGGCCATGCCCTCGAATACCGTGTAGACAGCCTCGCCGACGAAGCCGAAGGGTGCGACGAAGTGGCCGAAGGGCACATGCGTGGCCTCGCTTACCCGGTGCTCTGCGTATCGTGCATAACTCATGGTTCCAATCCTTATTCTCTTTGTCCGGCCCCGTCTGTCCGGGAGCTCATCCCCCGTTCGGGCCTATGCGAAGAGATAGGCACCCTATGTTTCCGCCGAATTGCGTCGGCGGTGGTTTTTGGTTTCAATTGTTTCAGAGGCGCCGGCTGTTTCAGAGGCGTCGGCTGTTTCAGAGGCGCTGGCCGGTTCGCGCGGAGGTCGCGTCTCTATCGGAAAATGCGTGGGATCGCGGTGCTGTGCCGCTACGCTATTCCGCGGCGCGCCCGGTGCCTCCCGTGGTGAGCTGCCGGCCGACCAGCCGGGCATAGAGCCCGCCCGCTTCCAGCAGGTCCTCATGCCGGCCTTGCTCGATCAGTCTGCCATCCTCCAGCACGGCGATGGTATCGGCCTTGCGCACGGTCGAAAGGCGGTGGGCGATAACCAAGGTGGTTCGCTCGCGCATCAGCTCGGCCAGCGAGTCATGGACCAGCCGCTCGCTCACCGCGTCCAGATGGGAGGTTGCCTCGTCGAGCACCAGGACCGGCGCCTCGCTGAGAAAGGCACGGGCGATGGCGACACGCTGGCGCTGGCCGCCGGAGAGCGTCATGCCGCGTTCGCCGACCGGTGTGTCGAGACCTTCAGGCAGTCCGGCGACGAAGGGCTCGAGCGCCGCCCGGCGCAGCGCGTGGAAAAGCTCGGCCTCGCTCGCATCGGGACGGGCGAGGAGGATATTTGCCCGGAGCGTATCGTTGAAGAGGTACGTATCCTGGGCCACCAGCGCCACTTGTCGGCGCAGCGTATCGAGCCGGTAGTCGCGCAAATCGTGACCGGCCATGACGACCCGGCCGCTGTCGGGGTCCCAGAAGCGCAAGAGAAGATGCGCCATGGTCGTCTTCCCGGCACCGGAGGGCCCGACAAGGGCCACGGTCGAGCCGGCCGGCACATGCAGCGTCACGTCTTTAAGCGCCGGCCGCTCGACGCCCGGGTAGTGGAAAGTGACCTGCTCGAAGGATATCGGCACGCCACCGCCACCGCCGGGGGCCTCCTCCAGCGGTCCGTCGGTGACCGGCACCGGCTCGCTGTGGACGGCGTGAAGGCGGCGTGTCGCGCCCAAGGTGTCGGCCAACTGCCGTCCGATCTCGGCAATCTCCGAGATCGGCAGGAACGCGGCCATGGCAAGAAGCGTTAGAAGCGGCAGATAGGTCGCGCTCACGGCGCCGTACTGCACCAGGACCCCGCCGGTCAGGACGATGGCGAGGCCACCCAGAGTGGTCATGATCTCGACCAGAACCGTCTGCAGCGTCATCTCGCCAAAGAAGGGCAGGCGCACCGACTGGTGCTTTTCGACGAGGTCGATAAAAGCACGCCGGCGATTTGCTTCCTGCTGGAAGGCGATGACCTCGATCAGGCCCTGACAACTGTCGACACTGTGGGCGTTGAGCTCGCCCAAGGCCTCGCGGTCGCGCGAGGCCAGGTGGTCGATGCGCCGGCGCAACGCGAAGGGGGAGACCGCGACGATCAGCAGGAAGGGGAGCAAAGCCAGGGCCAGCCCCCAATGAAACGCCGCCAGCACCGCCATCGCGACCGAGGGTACCAGCACGGCGACGAAGGCCGGGGCGATGGTGTGGGCGAAGAAATACTCGACCTTCTCCACGTCCTCGGTGGCCATGGCGACCAGGTCGCCGCTGCGCCGGCGCACGAGGTAGGCCGGAGCCAGACGATCGAGCTTCTCGAAAAGATCGATGCGCATCTCCGAGAGCAGGCGAAAGGCCATGTCGTGGGCGATCCAGGACTCGAGCCAATGCAGCACGCCGGCGGCCGGGGCGAGGGCCGCCAGTGCGGCGATCAGGCCGAAGATGGGCGAGCCGGTCTTGACCGCCGCCACGGCCAGCGCCGAGACCAGGCTGACGGCGATGAACGCCGTGACCCGGGAGACGCCGAGACCAAAGGTCAGCGCAAGGCGCCCGCGCCAGGGCCTTACGAACTCCATCAGCTTGCCGATGGCACCGGTCCAGCCCAGGCCCTCGGCCTGGAGGATCGCGCTGTCCACCGGCTGCGGCGCCTGCGGCTCGCCGGCGAAAACCGGGGCCGCCTCGAGCGCCAGTCGAGGGCCGCGCATCTGTTCGCCTGCTCGACCCTCGGCACGGTCGCGGGCCTGCTCGGCCATCAGCTTCCAGTAGACATCCCGGTGCGCCATGAGCGCGTCGTGCGTGCCCGTCTCGACGATGCGCCCCTCGTCGAGCACCAAAATGCGGTCCGCATCGATGATGCTCGAAAGACGGTGGGCGAGCACCAGCGTCGTGCGCCCGGCCATCAGCCGGTCGAGCGCCTCCTGGATTACCGCTTCGTTCTCGGCGTCGACCGCCGACAGCGCCTCATCCAGGATCAGGATGGGCGCGTCGCGCAACAGTGCGCGGGCGATGGCGATACGTTGGCGCTGGCCGCCTGAGAGCTTGACGCCACGCTCGCCGACCAGTGTGGCGTACCCCAGCGGCAGGGCCTTGATGAAATCATACGCGCCCGCCGAACGGGCCGCTTGCTCGATCTCCGTTTGATCGGCATCGGGCTTGCCCAGGCGCAGATTTTCCTCGACCGTCCCATGGAACAGGTAGGTGTCCTGGTTGACCACGGCGATGTGCCGGCGGATCTCGTCGAACCCAAGCTCCTTGATGTCTCGTCCGCCCAAGAGAATGCGGCCGGCTTGCGGATCGTAGAGCCGCAGCAACAGGCGTACGATCGAGGACTTGCCGGCCCCGCTCGGTCCGACGATCCCGATGCGTTCGCCCGCCGCCACCGAGAAATCGAGGCCCGTGTGCGTCGGCCCGCGTCCGCCGGGGTAGGCAAAACCCACCGCCTCGAAGGCAAGGGTGGCGGGCAGCAAAGATCCGCCCGGTCCGGCGGCCCGGTCCTCGATGATCGGCCGGCTATCGAGCAGCTCGGTAATCTTACCCGCCGCCGCCTCGGCCAGCATGCCGTCGTGCAACATCGAGCGCAGGTCTCTCAGCGGGCGAAACACCTCGATCCCGAGGAGCAGTATGACGAGAAGCGCCTCCAGGCTCATCGCGCCCTGGCCGACGCGGTAGGCCCCAAGTCCCAGCCCCGCCGCCGCGCCGACCGCGATGCCCGTATCGGTGATGCCGCGCGAGAGGGAGTTGGTGGCCAGCACCCACATGCTCGAGCGGAAGACCTCGTGGGCCTTTTCGGCCAGCAACCGCGCGCGCGCATGGCTCTGGCCGAAGGCCTTCAGCGTGGCGAGGCCCTGGACCGAATCGAGGAACTCCGCCGCGAATCCGGCATAGGCCTGCGCACGGGCCAGCGAGTTACGAGCGTCCCAGCGATGAAACGCCGCGGGGGCTATCAGGGTAAAGAGGGCCGCGGCCAGGAAAACGACGGCGACCGGAAGATCGAGCCAGGCGACGAACACGAAGATCAGAAGCGGCGTTACACCGGCGACGAAGAACTGCGGCAGATACTTCCCGAAATAGATCTCCAAGTGCTCGACACTATGGATCAGGGTCACGACGATCTCGCCAGTGCGCTTTAGACCGAGATAGGCCGGCCCCAGCTCGACGATCTTGTCGTAGAGGATTTCGCGAAGATAGAGCTGCACCTTCGCCGCCGTCTTATGGGCGACCATGACGCGGGCGTATTCCAGGACACCCCGCAGAGCGATCGTCACGGCGATGAGGAGGCCGTAAAGAGCCAAGTCGGCCAAAGGCGCGCCGGCGAAGACCTGAGCCAGAAGCCAGCCGATCAGCGCCAGTCGGGCGATGCCGAGCGCCGAGGCGAACACGCCCAGGACGACGGCGGCCCAGATGCGCCGGCGGAACGGCTTGGTGAAACCCCAGAGTCTCCAGTTGAAATACATAGCCTCCCCGATCTTCGAATCCGGCACGGTTGTGGCGGTGGTGCCAGCCCTAACCGATAACCTATACGAAAGTTTTCCGCCTCCTTTGATTTCGCATCCGGCTCATACAATTTTCTTTGGACACATTTGCCCGTTCTCAGACACAATGATGCTCATGAACTGGGACGACATGAGAATATTTCTATCGGTGGCGCGCGCCGGGACCCTTTCGGGCGCGGCTCGGGAGCTGAGAATTACGCAACCGACCGTCGGCCGCCGCCTTAAAGGGTTGGAGGAGGCACTGGGGACCCGTCTTTTCGATCGCCTTCCCGAGGGGTTCGCGCCGACTCCGGCGGGCGAGGAGCTGCTTCCTCTGGCCGAGGCGATGGAGGCGAGCGCTTTGACCGTCAATCGGCGCCAGCCGGCCCTTATGGAGAGTGCCAGGGGGACGGTTCGTATCTCTGTCTGGGAAAATCTCGCCAAGTTGCTCACCGACCACATCGCCGACCTGCGCCGGAACCTGCCGGAGATCGAGATCGAGATCTCCGTGACCCACATCCACGCCAATCTGGTCAGGCGCGAGGCCGATCTGCTCATTCGCGAGTGCCTGCCCGACAATCCCGGCCTGATCGCCCGCCAGCTTGGGTCCTATACCTTCGCGGTCTACGGCGGGCAACGGTATGTGTCGGCCCACCCGGCCGCGCTCGGAGAGGCGCGCTATCGTGCCTGCGAGTGGGTCGGCTTCGATGAGGACCACACTTATTTTCATAATCAGTCCTGGCTTTTGGGGCGCTTGAGCGGCCGTGCGCCGGCCGTGCGGGTGAACAACGGCATGATCATCCATGAGGCGGTTCGCAAGGGGGCGGGCCTGGGCGTGCTTCCTTGCTTTGCCGGCGACGACGATGAGGCGCTGGTGCGTCTGTCCGCGCCGATCGAGGAGCTGGAGCGCAACCTCTACCTTGTCGTCCACAAGGACCTGCGGCGCTCGCCCAGCGTGCGGGCCGTGATCGATGCCTTGGCGCGGGTCTTCAAACTCGAGGCCGCGCGTCTTTTGGGCCGCGACCCGCAAGCGCTTCGTTGCGCCGTTGCCGGCCGGCCGGCCGATGCCCCGGGCGCCGGCGCTATTGTGGCCTAGCCGTATAGGTCGGCCCAAAAGGCAGGAACCTCCTTGCCCTCGCATCGGCTCGTCAAGCCTTGCGGGAAAGTGGTATCTGGTCTACCGTATACCAAATCGCATAGCTTGCTTTTGCCGATCCCAGGCAACTCTCGGGGCTGTCGCCGATGGGTCCTTCCTCGCAACTCCATGTGCAGCCGATCGAGGCAAGTCTCAGCCTGCGCGATAAGATCTACCGCAGCCTGAAGGATGCCATTTGCTCGATGAACATCTATGCCTCGGATGCCGAGTTGCGCCTGGACGAACGCAAGCTCTCCGACCAGCTCGGCATCTCTCGCACGCCCTTGCGCGAGGCCCTGGCGCGTCTGGAGCAGGAGGGACTCATTACCATCGTGCCGCGGCGCGGTGTCTTCATCGTCCGTAAGACCAGGCAGGAGATCTTGGAGATGATCACCGTCTGGGCGGCGCTCGAAAGCATGGCCGCACGCCTGGTCACGCAGCGCGCCAACGATGCCGAGATCGCCTCCTTGCGCGCGATCTTCAGCGATTTCACCGGCGGCGGGGTGGTCGCGCGAATCGACGAGTATTCCGAGCGCAACATCGAATTTCATCAGAAGATATTGGAGCTCAGCCGCTGTGCTCTGCTGCGGGAGACGGCCGATGGCCTGTTCCTCCACATGCGCGGCATCCGCACCCGGACGATCGCCGACGACGATCGGGCCAAGCGCTCCATCGTCGATCACATGCACATCATCGAGGCGATCGAGGCGCGCGACACCGATCTGGCCGAGGCGCTGGTGCGCGAGCACGCCCTGAACCTGGCCGAGCACGTCAAGGAGCATGTCGGCTACCTCGACGATGTAGCGCCGATCGCCGGCTCCTGAGCGCCGCATGCCGGTAACACGCCGGCCTCTTCAATCGACGACGATGCGCCGGCCTTCGGCGTGCGAGCGGTAGATCGCCTCGACGATCCGCACGTTTGTCAAATAGGCCGCGCCATCGTTCTCCAGGGGCCCGCCGCACGTCAGGTGCTCCGCTACGTGACGGCAGAGCCGGTGGACGCAATCGCCGGCAAAGCCCCGGTCCCGCCAGGCGTAGTCGTGCTCTCGTTCGGGCTCGCCGTGCGGCTTCAGCCAAAGCCGGCCGCGGCCGTCCAGGCGCAGGACGCCCCGCTCGCCCTCGAGGTGCATCTCGCCCATGGTCAGCCGGCAATTGTCGGCCTCGTGATCGTTCAGCCGGTTGCCGTCGAACAGGCCGCCGGCACCGCCCGCGAATTCGAAAACGACATAGCCGGCGTCCTCGCCGGCGATGGCCGGGTTGAGCCGTCGCAGGCGGGCCGTCACGGCTGTCACCTCGCCGACCAGGAAGCGAAAGGTGTCGATGAAGTGAACGCCGGTTTCGTGGATCAGGAACCGTGGCATCGCCTGAAAATAGGGCTGCCGGTCGAGATAGGCGCCTAGGCCTTGGCCGTCGCCCGGGCGGAGGCGAAAGGCGATGGCGTGGATAGGACCAAGCGCGCCCGAGGTCACCAGTCGTTTTGCTTCCCGGTACCAGGGCTGAAAACGAAAGTTCTCATGTACGATCAGGGGGCAGCCGGCGTCGCGGGCAAGGCCGACGATCTCGACTGCCTCTTCCAGGCTGGGGGCCAAGGGCTTCTGGCAAACCAGGGCCGAGACCTTTGTGCAGGCGGTCTCGACGAGTGGTCGGTGGGTCTGCGGCGGCGTCACGATATCGAGGACGTCCGGTGCGCCGGCCTCGAAAAGCTCGTCGAGCGAGGCATGGATCGCCGGAACCTGGAAACGCGCTGCGGTGGCGCGCGCCTTTTCCGTATCGGGCTCGACCAGCGCGGCGAGCCGCACCTCAGGAATGCGGGCCCAGGCATCGTAGTGAAACTGTGCGAAATAGCCGGCACCGACGACGGCGACCCTCAACTGGTCCTGTTCGGTCATGGCCGTCGGTTCCTTTCTTTCGTGTCGGCCAATCATTCTCTTAAGTGACGTCGTGCGGTGCAAGGTCAGCCACGAGGCTCGACATGATCCCACTCGACCAGATCGGCTTCGTCGGCCAGGGCCTCAAGCGCCCGGAATGCGTGCTGGCGACGGCAGAGGGCACCCTTTTCGTCTCGGACTGGGACGGCGGCGTGACGGGCATCGGGCCAGATGGCCAGCAGCGCCGTTGGCTTGCTGCGGCCGGCGCCGACATCAAACCAAATGGGATCGCCCTGCGGCCCGACGGGTCCTTTTTGATCGCCCATTTAGGTGCCGAGAGCGGCGGCGTCTTCCATCTGCGGCGCTCAGGTGCGCTGACGCCTTTTCTCCTCGAGATCGAAGGACAGACCCTGCCGGCCACCAACTACGTGATGGAAGACGGGCAGGGGCGGGTCTGGGTTTCCGTCAGCACCCGCGCGGTGCCGCGCCACCTCGGCTACCGGCGGGACCACGCCGACGGGTTCGTCGTCCTCTGCGACCGGCGTGGGGCGCGTATCGTCGCCGACAGACTGGGTTACACCAACGAGCTCGCGCTCAGCCCGGACGGCGCGTGGCTCTATGTCAACGAGACCTTCGCACGCCGGCTTTCGCGCCTACCGCTCCGCTCCGACGGCACCCTTGGCGCGCGCGAGACGGTGGCGGAATTCGAGGCCGGGATCTTCCCCGACGGCCTCGCCTTCGACCAGGAAGGGGCGGTGTGGGTGGTCAGCATCGTCAGCAATCGGGTGATCCGCATCTCGCGTGATGGGCGCCAGGAGATCATCCTGGAGGATTGCGACGAGGAGCACATGGCATGGGTGGAGGAAGCCTTTCAAGCCGGGCGCATGGGTCGGGCCCATCTCGACCAGGTGAAAAGCCGACGCCTGTGCAACATCTCCAGCATCGCTTTCGGCGGGCCGGATATGCGCACCGCCTATCTCGGCTGTCTGCTCGGCGGGTCGCTGGCGACCTTCCGTTCTCCCGTGCCCGGGCTGCCGCCGCCGCACTGGGAATATCGCGGCCGGCCGTGATCAGCCGCCGTCCGGGGACAGACCGTTCAAGCGCTGCAGCTCGATGAAGATGCCGCTGTGGTCGCGATCGCCGTGGCCGTGCGAGACCATCGCGTCGAACAGCTCCTCGACGAGGGCGGATACCGGCAACTCGAGGTCAAGCGCGCCGGCCAAAGCCATCGCCGTGCGCTGGTCCTTGAGCTGATACTTGGCCGGCCCGCCGGGCTTGAAGTCGCCCTCGATCATGCGTTTTCCGTGCTGGCGGAGGATGGTCGAATCGGCGAAGCCGCCGAGCAGCGCCTCGCGCACGGCCGCCGGATCGGCGCCGCCCACCTTGGCCAGGAGAAGCGCCTCGGCGACGGTGGCCAGGGTATTGGAGACGATAACCTGGTTGGCCAGCTTGGCCAGCTCGC
>Ga0255057_10000893_pt1 | contig 17130 bp, 12 predicted proteins | sample Cases_109_6_MG_FD_189022 | JGI IMG/M metagenome (GOLD analysis project Ga0255057, IMG submission 189022) | Seawater microbial communities from Amundsen Gulf, Northwest Territories, Canada - Cases_109_6 | ecosystem: Environmental > Aquatic > Marine > Gulf | place: Canada: Northwest Territories... | reverse complement strand
GAAATATCGCCACGCTACTGGGCGTCAGCCCCAGAAACTACGGCCGCTGACCAACGCTGAAAATTCCACCAAAAAGGAAACGCGACTTGCGGAAAGTACGTTCAATATTAACTTCTGGTTGCTATCCGTTGCCAAAATCAGGGTTCAGGGTTCAGAACTTTGAGTTCACTCTGTTTCGAAATCCTGAACCCTGAATCCTGAACTCCAGATCGAAATGCCGAAGTTATTTTTGAGCCCTTCCAAAGACGCTGCATCCGGCGTTCGAGGCACTGCTTGCTGCCCGCTTCTCGTTGTTGTACTCTGACGGTTTCCAAGCGCCATTCCTCAGAAAAATCAGATTCCGCACATCATGCCTGATCCTTATCTTCAGCAGTTGTTTGCCGATCGCATCGGCGGGGCCAACTACGGCAAAGACGACGCGATCTATAAGTTCGAGAAGATCAAACGGGCCAAGCGCAAGGCGCTCACTGAGCATCCCGAGCGTCAGCTCCTGGACTTCGGCATCGGCGAGAACGACGGCGTCGCCGACCAGGTTGTCCTGAGCACGATGGCCGAGGAGATGGGCAAGCCCGAAAATCGCGGCTACGCCGACAATGGTCCCCTGGAATTCAAGAACGCGGTCGCGCGGTTCATGCTGCGACAATACGGCGTCGAGCTCGATCCGGCGACCGAAGTAAACCACTGCATCGGCTCGAAGACGGCCCTGTCGATTCTGCCTGCGGCGTTCATCAATCCGGGAGACATCACGCTGATGACCGTCCCTGGCTACCCGGTTGCCGGGACACACACCACCTACTATGGCGGCGTCGTGTATCGGCTGCCGCTATTCGCCGAGAACCGTTTCCTGCCCGATCTGAAAAGCATCCCCGGCGACGTGCTCGCCAAGACAAAGTTGCTGGTGCTCTGTTTCCCCAACAGCCCCACCGGCGCCACGGCCCCACGCGAGTTTTACGAAGAAGTGATCGGGTTCGCGCGCACGAACCACCTCATCGTCATCCAGGACGCGGCTCACGCCCTGCTGTCGTTCGACCGCGAGCCGAACAGCTTCCTGGCCGTGCCGGGAGCGAAGGACATGGGCGTCGAGGTGCATTCGATGTCGAAGGGTTTCGACATGATCGGCTGGCGACTCGGTTGGGTGTGTGGCAATCCGCTGATCGTGCGGGCCTTTGCCGACGTGAAAGAACACTGCGACTCGGGCCAGTTCATCGCGATTCAGAAAGCGGCCGTCGCGGCACTGGACAACCCGTCGATCCCTCAGCGGATCCACGCCAAGTACAAGCGTCGGCTGGAGAAGCTCACTGCCATGCTCGGCCGGTGCGGTTTCCAATGCGCAATGCCCGGCGGCACGTATTTTCATTTCACTCCGGCGCCGAAAGGCTTGCAGGGCGGTCCTACCTTTGACAATGCCGAAGCGGCCAGCCAATATCTGATCGCCGAGCAATCGATCTGCACCGTCCCTTGGGACGACGCCGGGGCGTTCCTGCGATTCTCGGTCACCTACGTCGCCCCCGACGAGGCCGCCGAAGACGCGCTCATGGCGGAGACCGAATCCCGCCTAAAAAACATCCAGCCGGTGTTTTGATCCAAGTGCCGCTCATTTTTTCAATATGCCTCAGGACAAAATGGGTGGCATGGCCTCGGAGGTCCGCCGACGTAGCCGTGCCTGCGGCAATTCAGCATGCCCATGCAGATGATGCCATCCGCCCATGAATGCAGTATAATGGTGAAGTCCGTACTACTAACGTCCAATTTCTTTGTGTGGCACAAAGATATCTTTACAGGAGGAAGGTCGAGTAGCGAAGGCCCGGCGGGGCCGTGACCTTCGCCCTCATCAAACCGGACGTGCGGCCATAAAGTCGAAAAAATGGCCGCATCCGGCTTACCCATAAACATTCAGTCGCAAGCATGCACAGGGAGTCAACAACACGATGTTCACAAGCTCCGCAGACCGAGCGTCTGCAGGTGGGCGTAGTACGTCGTCCCTTCCGGAGGCCGGGAGGGGCGTTGACTGCGACGTTGCAAGTGACGAATCAGGCGTTCCCTCGTAAACCGATTGACGCTTCGGAACGCCATCCGAGGATAACCATGGCGAAAATAGTTCGCCCAACTTTGCAGCCAGCCGTTCGTTTCCGCGATCATTTGAGTGATCGGCATGAAACAACGGCGGCAGCTGGTCAGCTCCCGGAGTTTGTCCCTCGCACGAGCTTGCGCTTTCTTCGATGGGAAGACGTTCAGGTATCGATGCGAGCCTCCGCGGAGGTCGCGGTCATACCGAAACGTAAAGCCCAAGAAGTCAACGCTCGCCGCTGGTTCGTTCAGGTTCACCACGCGAGTCTTCTCGCGATTGATCGTCAGCTTGAAGCGGTCTTCGAGTTGCTTTTCCACCCAGTCGGTGAGCCGCCTTCCTTGATAGCGGGCCAGGATCACAAAGTCGTCCGCCTAGCGGACAAGCTTCGCATTCACCCAGTGCGCCGGGCCGTCCGGACTGTAAAAGGCCTTCTCAAACCAATGCAGGTAGACGTTCGCCAAGAGCGGAGAAATCACCCCGCCTTGCGGCGTTCCCTGTTTCGGCCGTGTGCCTTTCGTGCGGCGCTGGTCGTCCCGTTCGAGAACGGGCGACTGGAGCCACCTCCGGATCAGCTTCAGCACCTGGCGATCGGCAATCCGCATCTTCAGGCATTTCATCAACTGATCGTGAGAAATCGTGTCGAAGTATGCTTTCAAGTCCGCGTCGTACACGTCCCGAAAGCCGTCTTTCAGGTAACCGGCAATCGCATCGATCGCCTGATGGGTCGACTTGCCAGGACGCCCCGTTTCTGGGATTGTGGCGAACGAACAGTCCAGAAAATCCGCCTCGAAAATCGGCTCGATCACCAGCAGCACGGCCATTTGAACGATGCGATCTTTGACCGTGTGAATTCCCAATGGTCGCTTCCGCCCGTCCGGTTTGGGTATGTAGACGCGCCTGACTGGCTGCGGCTGGTAGCTCTTGGTGTGAAGTTCTTCGTGCAACTCGTCGAGGAACGTCGCCACGCCAGGGCCATCGATGATGTCCTGACACGATACGCCGTCCACGCCGTGGTTCTTCAGCACCAAGTGCCACGCGGCCGTCAGCACGTCGCGCCGGTAGACTTGGCCATACAAAGTGTAAAACCGAAATCGCGGCTCCTGCTTGGCCTTGCGACCCAGCTTCCACCTCAACTCAGAGACTTTCGCCGGCAGCTTTACGCCCGACTTCACCTCCGATGCCCCGTTTCCAGAGCAATGGGGGGGCTCGTCAGCCTTCGGCGGCCATCGTTCCGTAGTGGGACGTTTGTCCAATCGGATCTCTTCGCTTCTTGTGGAAACACGTTTTTGGCAGGGGTCCTTCGCTCGACCGGCGTTACCCGGCGTTACCCGGCGCGGGGTACCCGCTTGCGGGTCGGCTACTATGACCCCCTCCGACTCCCGACAGGGCCGGCCAGCGGTTATGTTTTCCCACGGGCCGTTGAGCGAACGACACACCCTGTCGCTCCCTTGCCTTGTCGGGTCTCCCAAGTTCCTGACTGTTCTGTCGACGCCCGCTGTCCTCAACCACCCCGGGCCGCCCGACGGTTGCACACGCCTGTTGCTTCACCGCCGGTTCGAGGCTTCGCCTTCTCTGGAAGGTTGGCCACGACCGATTTGCGTAACGAGGCCGAATCAGGTTCACTTGCGTTACGGCTGACGTCTTCACCAAAACGGGGCTTCACCGAGCCGGTTACCCGAACACGATGCCCGCTTGCCTACATGGTCAACAGGCAATTACCATGGTTAGCTCCTTTCATCTAACAAGAACAATCAGACTTACTTGGCACACCAGAGACAGCAGAGACATGTTCGATCCTTCCTCTCTGCGACTCCGCGCCTCTGCGTGAGACATTATCGGGCCTGTCGATCAGAAATCATGAATCCACAATGAGCCACCAATCCGACCTCATCGCGACCGACATCGACGCTTATCTTAAGCAGCATGAGCAGAAGGAGCTGCTGCGCTTTCTCACCTGCGGCAGCGTCGACGACGGCAAAAGCACGCTCATTGGCCGACTGTTGTACGACTCGAAGATGATCTACGAGGATCAACTTGCCGCGATCGAGCGCGACTCGGTCACGCTCGGCTCGGTCGGCGGGTTGTTCGATCCGGCCCTGCTGACCGACGGCCTCAAGGCGGAGCGAGAGCAGGGCATTACGATCGACGTCGCCTACCGCTACTTCTCCACCGCCAAGCGGAAATTCATCATCGCCGACACGCCCGGTCACGAACAGTACACCCGCAACATGGCCACGGGCGCCAGCACCTGCGACATGGCGATTATTCTCATCGACGCCCGCGAGGATCACGGAGTTTTGACGCAGACTCGTCGGCACACCTTTATCGTGTCGCTGCTGGGCATCAAGCACGTGATCGTCGCGGTGAACAAGATGGATCTAGTCGACTTCTCCGAGCAACGGTTCAACGAAATCAAGAAAGACTATACCGATTTCGCCACCCGGCTCGACATGGGGGACCTGCGCTTCGTGCCGATGAGCGCGTTGTTGGGTCTGAACGTCGTCAACCGAGCCACTGAGGAAATGCCCTGGTACGGTGGGGGCACGATGATGAACTTGCTGGAGAACGTGCACATCGCCTCCGACCGGAATCTGATCGACTTGCGGTTCCCCGTGCAGTATGTCAATCGCCCCGATCTGACTTTCCGCGGCTTCTGCGGCACGCTTGCCTCGGGTCGGATTCGCAAGGGCGACGAAATCATGGTCCTGCCTTCGCGCAAAACCAGCCGCGTGAAATCGATCGTCACCTACGACACTCCCGATGGCGACCTGGAAGAAGCGTTTGCGCCCATGGCGATCACGCTCACGCTGGAAGACGAGATCGACGTCAGCCGTGGCGACATGCTGGTGCGGCCCGACAACGTGCCGCATATGGCCGACTCATTCGACGCCACCATCGTCTGGATGTCTGAAGAACTGATGGTTCCCGGCAAGCAGTATCTCATCAAGCACACATCCAAGCTGGTCTCCGGCAGCATCTCAACGCTCCGCTATCAGATCGACGTCAATACGCTGCACCGTAAGGACGTCCCCACGCTGGGCCTCAATGAAATCGGCCGTTGCCAGCTGCAGCTCAATCAGCCGATCGCGTATGACGGCTATCGGGGCAACCCCGGTACAGGGGCTTTTATCGTGATCGATCGGATCACGAACGTGACCGTCGCCGCGGGGATGATTCTCGAGCGCACGCCCGGCAGCAAGCAAGAACATTGGGACGATCAGGTCAGCGAAACCCTGCAAACCGAGCGAAGCAACGTCACCGCCAAGCAGCGCCAAGCGCGTTTTGGCCAGCAACCGGCCACCATTCTGCTCACCGGACTGGCGGGTGCGGGCAAGACGACGCTGGCCTACGCCCTGGAGCGGCGGCTCTTCGATCTGGGTCGGGCCTGCTCGGTGCTCGACGGACAAAACATGCGCCGCGGCATCAGCCGTGACCTGGGCTTCACCGCCGACGACCGGAGCGAAAACTTGCGCCGCAGCGCCGAGGTGGCCAAGCTGATGAACAACGCCGGCCTGTTGTGTGTGGCAGCCTTTCTGGCCCCGAGTGAAAAGGTGCGACAAAAAGCCGCCGAGGTGGTCGGTCGCGACCGTTTCCTCGTAGTGCACCTGAACGCCCCAGTCGACGTCTGCCGCCAGCGCGATCAGGAAGGACTGTACGGCGCCGCCGACAAGGGCGAGATCGCCAACTTCCCGGGCGTCAGCGCCGACTACGAAGAACCCACCCAAGCCGACCTGGTCTTGGGCACGCACGAACTCGACGTCGACGAGTGCATCGACCGCATCATGCGGCTACTTGAAGAGCGGGGGATCGTTTCGGCCTAGAGCCTATCCAAGAACCGTCGGGGACTGGCTCATTTTTGCGGAGTCCTCGGAGCAAATATGTGCCTGTCCCCCTTCCGAGACCGACGCTACTAACGGTTGTCCGGTCGATTGCACATGATACGTCAACTACTGCAAGACAGCGACGGTGAGGCTTCGATAATGACGACGGCCCGTACAAGGCTCGGCAGATTACGTGCCTTTTTCTCAAGAAGGACAACCGCTGTACAATCTACGTCGTGCGGCCCGCGGTCTGCCGGGGCAGCTTGTTGGCCCTTTGATATTTGTGAATAAGCGGCAGCTTGCCAGTATATGAGGATTGGCATGGCACTAAAACTCGGCAAGGGATCAGCATTTGTGAAGAGTCGCCTACGGCGTCTTCCGCAGAGCGAAGATGTTTGGGAGGCCGATTTCCGATCGGAAGCCAACCATTGGATGGGACTGGTGGTCGAGCAAAAGCATGGGGCGGTGTTCGCCATGAAAATGCTGGAAATGGTTCCCGGCGTAAACGACCTCGCACATCTCTTGTCGGACGCCATGCGCCGGCCCTTGTTCGAAGCCTGGCACCGTCCTCACAGCATCCGATTGCGGGACAATCCAAAGTGGCGAGAGTTGGTTCCGCATTTGCAGGAACTGCGCATCGACGTGGTTTTCAGCGAGGACCTTCCGGTGTGGGACGGTGCCGTCGGTGAGTACCATTCGCCGGTAAAGGACTTGTGGCTAAGCCTGCGATCCATCCGGATGGAAGGGACTGAAGACGTTTGACCAACGATGGTGAGCGTAATGGCCAAACACCGTTAAAACAATATGATTCACGGAGGAGTAACCATGCCGAGGAGGATCAAGCAAGCCCCTTCCGCCCGGTTCCGGACTGGCGATAACGTGCGAGTACGACACGGAGTCATGGATAATGACTACCCCGATATGCCGATCGGCGGCTGGGCCGGAACCGTTTTGGAAACCCACGACGGTAATACGCATGTCGTTAGGTGGAGCGAGAAGACGCTGGCCTCGATCCATTCCGTCTTCAGGAGCCGCTGCAAGAATGATGGGTTCGATATCGAACACTATTGGATCGACGCGAACGACCTTGAACCGGACACGGGCGGTCCGCTCCACATCGAGAAACCCAAGCGAATCACCACCAGCCCACTTTCGCCAAAGGATCAAGATGACCGCATCAGGATGATCTTCGGGCTGACGAGCAACGATACATTGCCCGACGTCGACGACGAGGCGCTGAAAACGTACTGCGAGCATCTCTCAAAGGACTTGGCTTTTTCGTTCACTGCCGAACACGGCGAAGAGTACGGACACCCAGAACGCGTCACAGTGATCGGACTCGGGGATCCCGACGAGCCAATGATCGACGAGATGTACGGCGTCCTCTGCGAAGTGCTAATGGAGGGCCGCGTCGTCACGCTGCCGCTGGGTGAACTGGATGGCGTAAGAGGAAAGCCAAACCGACAGTTAGTTGACGATTATTGTTACTGGTTGCACAACTTCGTTTGATGACAGGTGTGGAGATGCCACAACGCAGAAAAAAGAGATTGCCCGTCCCCAAGATAGAGGCAACGACCCATCGACTGAAATCGGCGCTGGCCAAACAGAACAAGTCGGAGTTGATCGACGTGATTGTGGAGGTCGCAGACGCCGACCGAAGCATCCTGCGCCGGCTCGAGTCGCGTTTCGGCGTGGAGGCGTCGCCCGATGAGTTGATCGAAGCGACGCGCGTGGCGATCGCTGATGCAACCGACTTTGACGAGCGCGACATTAACTACTACTTCGATTACGACTATCAAGCATACAGCACAGTCGAACGCAATCTCGATCGCTTGATCAAAAAGAGGCGTCTGCGCGAGGCGATGGAGTTATCGCAGGAGTTGATGAGCCAGGGAAGCTACCAGGTTGAAATGAGCGACGAAGGGATAATGACCGACGACGTCGAGGAATGCTTGCAGGTTGTCATCAAAGCCATTACGAAGAGCGATCTCCCCGCCGCCGACGTAACGGCATGGTGTGTGGAGATGACCAAGCGAGACCGCGTCGGCTACATTTGCGACGTTGAATTGGCTGCCTTGGCAAGACAGGTCAAACTTGGATGAGATACCTGTATCTCCGGGAATGGATAGCTCGTGTCAAAGCGAAAACTCAAAGCGACAGCCGCCGAAAGAAAGACGCGGCGCGAGCGGAAAGAAAAATACATGACGATTTTCATTAACGGGAAACAGAAACGTGTTCCGCGCCCGCAACAAAGCTAAGGGAAGGACATCGACGAGTTCATCGCTCGAAACGCGGATCCCATCTGGTTGCACCAGAATGAAATGTGGGAGTATATGGCCGTTGATGATGAAGATGGTGGGCTCGTATGGTCCGAATAGAAGAAGCTGTGCGAGGATCGTACGCGGCGGTGCGACGACAACAGTTGAAAGGAATGCGATGGCAGACTTCACACCAACTCAGGGTCGATATCTTTCATTCATTCACACCTACATCAACCGTCATGGTTGTCCACCTGCCGAGTCGGAGATCGCGGCGGCGATGTGTGTCTCGCCACCGTCGGTGAACCAGATGGTCAAGACGCTGGAAAAGAAGGGGCTCATTCTCCGTCAGCCCGGCGTGCCCCGGTCGATCCGGTTGTTGGTCCCGGATGACGAGATTCCCTTATTGCGTGGAGACGGCAGCAAGAGCCGGCGGCCCGCCAGCGGGCGCACGAAGCGCGCTCCGGCTGCTCCCGCGTCCCCGCCGGCGAATCTGTACGTGCTCGCGGTTTACCTGATGGGAGGGCCCGTGAGCGAGAAGTTTGCCAACAAGGAGATCAGCCGCGTGATCGAGGTCCGCGGCAACCAGACGCTCCAGCAACTCCACGAAGCCATTTTTCAGGCCTATGATCGCTGGGAAGAACACCTGTACGAATTCCAACTCGGCTGCCGCCCGTTCGACCCGGAAGGTCCCAATTACGGTATCCCGGATGGGAAGAAACGAAAAGGCCATGGCGACGCGCGCACGACGACACTGGACGACCTGGAGTTGAATCTGCACCGGGCATTTGGTTACTGGTTTGATTTCGGCGACGATTGGTTCCATCAAGTCCAGGTGGAGCGTATCGACCGAGCCATTCCCACCGTGACCTATCCGCGTGTGATTCGCCGCGTTGGAAAATCGCCGCCACAATACTCGGATTCCGAGTAAGACGATGGCGATGAAGAAGTGTGAACAAGCGAGGCCGGCACAGTCCGACGGCGTAGCGTGCTTCGGACCGACACACCGAAGCACTTAAAAATGTAGGCGAGCTGTGCAAATTCAGCTGCATTGGCCGGGAGCACGTCCAGAGGACCACGCATCCTACGCGCTCAGAACAAGGTATCGGCGAATTCATTAGACCCTTATGGGTCCAAAAACGTGAATTTTGTTCGCGCTTTCCTGTTGTAATATAGGGTTCAGGGTTCGGGGTTCAGGAAATCACTCTTTTCTGAACCCCGAACCCTGAACCCTCCCACTCGATTCCATTGGGATTTCAAGGGCTTCGCCCTTGGCTAGTCCTACGGGGCAGAGTTCTTTCAAGGGGAACCGCCGATGGACGCAGATAAACGCCGATTGCACATGAGTTCAAAGAAGCACAGGAAACCCCCTCAGGATTGCGGACAATCCAAAGTCCGAACGATCTCAGAATCATCGGTGTTCATTAGCGTTTATCTGCGGTTCCTATTTTGGGAAAAGATGCGTGACCAAAAAAGACGACTGAGACTTCTCACCGATTTGTCGATAATCAAATCGAAACCGGAGTTCCCGGAATCGATTGCCACCGCCGCAACCACCAATTCTTGGCCACCAGTTTTCAGACATGCAGGAGGATAAGGATCAGCCGGTAAATAACTTCCTCTTTTGGCCGAAGGCCTTACTCACCGTAGCCTAGGGCGTTGCCCTGTCGTTTATACACAAGTCCCAGCTGGGTTCTATCGGCCCAAAGGGCCAGCCCTATGTCAGCCCAGGGCGCAGCCCTGGGAAGTCGGTAAAATATGGCATTAAGCCCCAACGGGGCGGCCCTATTGCAAAGCACTTGGGATTAGAGCCGCCCCGTTGGGGCTAGGCATTCGGTCGACATCACGAACCCAGGGCGACGCTGCGCTTTGCCCTGGGCTGACATAGGATCACCCCTTCGGGGCTGCGACGTCACCGGCGATCGGCCAATCCATCGACAATCATCAGCGGAAGATGTGTATAAACAACAGGGCAACGCCCTAGGTCCGAGAGTTTCACACCATGCTTGGCTGAAGGCCATATTCACTCAAATGGCGTAACAAACGGGTAAACATGACCTTCGGCCAAGAAAACGTTTTTCCTATTCCGATTCCTGGGGCGATGCCCTGTCGTTTATACACAAGTATCAGGATTATTTCAGCGACATTGGTCAACTTTGGCACAGGATTTGCGCAGGCAGTGTTGGTAGTGACCAACCTGCCAATCTAGCATGGAGCGCAACGATGTGTGAAGGAATCGAGAAGGAACTTGAGGGAATTGACTTAGGAGACAAGCGTTTGAATCGTCGTAGTGGAAACATTCTCGAATCACTGGCTGCCAATCCTCAGGCGAGTATCAACTCTGCCTGTGAAGGTTGGAGTGACACGGTGGCCGCTTACCGATTTTTCAAGAACCCAGCGATTGAGCCGAATCAAATCTTGCAGCCCCATGTGGAGGCGACCCAGCGACGCATCCACGAACACCCTGTCGTTTTGATCGTGCAAGACACCACGGAGTTGGACTTTAGTCTCCATCCCCCTGACGATGCCGAATGTTTGAATAAAGAAGATCGTTTCGGACTTTATGATCACACGCATCTTGCCGTCACGCCGGACCAACTTTGTCTGGGGGTGGTTGGTGTGGAAGAGTTCGACCGTACTTCGGAAACACTAGGCAAGACCGAGGAGCGTAAAACCCTGCCGATTGAAGAAAAGGAAAGTTTTCGCTGGCTCACCGGATATCGCCTGGCATCGCGGTTGGCAGGTGAAGCTCCGACGACGCAGATCGTGAGTGTCGCTGACCGAGAAGCGGACATTTATGACATTTTCATGGAAGCCGAGCAGCATCCTACGCCTGCCGACTTCATTATTCGTGCGAAAATAGAACGCTGCACCCTGGAGCGTGATCCCGATTCGGGCCCAGCCGTTTATCGCAAAGTGCGGGATGAGGTGAGTGCCTCGGAAATCCGAACCATGCGAACCATTGAACTTCCTCAAACCCCAAAACGCAAGGCACGTCAGGCGGAGCTAGAGATTCGCGCTATCGAAGTTGTCGTGAAGCCGCCGCACGCACGTTCCTCATTACCATCGGTCACTTATAACGTGGTGCTGGTCCAAGAGATCAATGGACCTGGGGACGGAACCGATGTCTCATGGCTGCTCATCACATCACTGCCGATCGGCTCGGTGAAAGATATTTTGCGAGTGATCGATTACTACGCGGCAAGATGGGCAGTGGAAGTTTATTTTCGAGTTCTCAAGACAGGGTGCCGTGTCGAAGAGATTCAACTAGAAACCATGCACCGTGTCAAAAACTGCCTTGCGTTCTACAGGATTATTGCCTGGCGGGTGATGTACCTGACCCACCTGAATCGCGAATGTCCGTCCCTGCCTTGCGATGCCGTCTTTGATGATTGCGAGTGGATGTCTGTCTGGAAGGTCACGACGAAAGAAGAGATCCCGGACACTCCGCCGCCGTTGTCCGAATTCATGCCTCTGCTAACCCGTCTCGGAGGCTACAACAATCGACCTAACGAACCAGCTCCCGGGCCACAAACCGTCTGGGTTGGCATCCGAAGAATGTGCGACTTTGCTACCGCATGGCTAGCGTTTGGACCAAAACAAGAGACTTGTGTATAAACAACAGGGCGATGCCCCAGGCTACGGTGAGTAAGGCCTTCGGCCAAAAGAGGAAGTTATTTACCGGCTGATCCTAAGTGCCATTCGTGTAACACGCCGCCGGTACTAGGCAGGATGCAGTTACCTGTGGCGGGGAAATCGACCCTCGCGCGCAGGCGAATCTCGAATCAAGGCTTCGATCGCCCCCCCGAGCAACCGCAGTCAAACGCAATGCTGCGTACTATTCCGGCGGCAAACTACCTGTCTCGATCGTCATATCCATTGGGGTTCCCTTGGTGCCACTGCCAGGCGCTGGCGACGATCGCCTGGATGTCGGTGTACTGCGGCTGCCAGCCCAATACTTCGCGGGCCAGGCTGGCATCGGCCACCAGCTCGGGCGGATCGCCTTCGCGCCGCGCGACGACCTCCGCGAGGATCGGATGGCCGGTCACCTTGCGACAGGCTTCGATCACCTCTTGGACACTTGCTCCCTGGCCAGTTCCCAGATTGAGTTTCAACTGGCTGCCGCCAGCGAGTTTCTCCAGCGCCGCCACGTGGGCGGTAGCCAGATCGTCGACGTGGATGTAATCGCGAACGCACGTGCCGTCGGGCGTCGGGTAGTCGTCGCCAAAAATTTTAATGTTCTTCCGTTCTCCCAGAGCCACCTGCAGCACCAACGGAATGAGATGCGTTTCCGGCTCGTGGTCCTCGCCGAGGGGACTGTTGGCCGCGGCGCCGGCTGCGTTGAAGTAGCGCAACGCCGCGTAGCCCAGGCCGTAGGCGTGCGAATAGTCGGCCAGGGCGCGCTCTATCGCCAGCTTGGTAAAACCATAGGGACTGATCGGAGCTTGCTTCTCGGTCTCGGTGATTGGCACCACGTCGGGCACGCCGTAGATGGCGCAGGTGCTGGAAAAAACGATCCGGCTGACGCCGACGTCGCGCATCGCTTCCAGCAGCGAGAGCGTGCCCACGATGTTGTTCTGGTAATACTCCGCCGGATCGGTGACGGAGACGCCCACGTAGGTCGCGGCCGCGAAGTGCATCACCGCGTCGATCTGATGATCGCGGAGCGCCGCTTCCAACAGCGGTCGATCCAATAAATTGCCCTCGATCAGCCGACCCTCGCGCACGGCGCCGCGATGGCCTTCGCTCAGATTGTCGAAGACCCAAATTTCGTGTCCCCCGCGGTCCAACATCCAGGCGGCATGGGAACCGACGTAACCGGCGCCGCCGGTGAGTAAGACTTTCATGGTCGGCTTGAACTTTCCTCAAGTTGAAAGAGTTAGAACAAATATACCATAAAATATACCATAGCCGCTGCTTGTTGGGCGAGGTGTATCTCTTGCCGAATCTCGGCTACCTGTCATGATAGGGAATTCGCCCCCTTGGGCTCGGCACGCCAGGAAATCACGGCATGAGCGAAGCAACTAACGGTACTGCGACTGTCGAAGCGGTCCCCAAAAAGCCACTCCGATGTCGAACACACGGAAACTTTGCCGAATGGCTGGCCGCGTCGGGCGGCAGCGTGGCGATCACCACGTACACCTCGGGCAAGCTGGTCCTGGTGAGTAGCCGCGGCCAGCGCTTGCGATTTCGCACGCTGCCGTTCCCTCGCCCCATGGGGATGGCACTCACCGGACGCCATTGGGCCTTGGCGGTCAAAAAACGCATCTTGGTGTTCCACAACTGCACCATTGCCAAAGGCGACACGGGTGCCAAAGGCGACACGGGTGACGAAAACGACACGGGCGAAGAGCACCGCGCCGTCGACGGCCTGTTCGTGCCCCAGCGGGAGTTCGTCACCGGCAAGCTCAACGCGCACGACGTCGCGTTCGGTCGCCGCGGCGTCTATTTTGCGAACACCCGCTGCAATTGCCTCGCTCGGGCAACGACCCGCTGCAGCTTCCTGCGCTGTTGGCAGCCGCCGTTTATTTCCGACAGGGTGCATCAAGACCGTTGCCACCTCAACGGCATCGGCATGCACCACGGGCAGCCGGCCATGGCGACCGCCTTTTGCGAAACCAGCCACGCGGGCGGCTGGCGCGAAGAAAATCGCTTTACCACCGGCGTGCTGATCGACGTTCCAGAGAACCAAGTCGTGGCACGCGGATTGTGCATGCCTCATTCGCCCCGTCGTCACGAGGGCCATTGGTGGCTCTGCAATTCGGGGCACGGCACGCTCTGCCGTTTCGACCCGGCCCTGGAAACGTGCGAAGAAGTCTGTTCGCTGCCCGGTTTTACTCGTGGCCTGTGCTTCGCTCACAAACATGCGTTGGTAGGCCTGTCGAAGATTCGCGACAAACACGTGCTCGACGCGCCACCGATTCCTGGGCGAGATGCCAAGTCGCGCGCCGGCGTGGCGCTGGTCGACCTGGCCAGCGGCCGCCAAACCGGCATGCTCGAATTCGTCAGCGGCGGACGCGAGGTCTACGAAGTTGTGTTTTTGCCCAGCATCAAATGGCCCGAGCTGGTCAGCTTTGAAGAACATGAGTAACCGGTCGCCACCACTACTCCACGTGCGGCGCATCCACCGCGATCCGCTCCAGCGCCGTGAGGTCGCCATCGATCAATCGCTCCAAGGCGAAAAGTGCGACGAAGCCGACCACGCCGCCGCCGCTGACCACTAACAGCGTTCCCGTGTTCTCGCTGCCGCTGGAAGTCACCAAGATGACCGCCAGCATCGGCACCAGACCCGCCAGGGCCAAGTGCACACGATTCCACATTCGCAACCGCTGCAAGTCGTTCCAGCACGGGCCGAGCACCATGTTGTTGCGGACCATCGCGGGAAAGAAACACCGCACGGCCAACGCTGTCAGCGAGAAATAGGGATACGCCATTGCCGCGAAGCCGCAGAGGGCCAACGTGGCGAAGAAATGTCCGTAGAAACTCAAAGCCTCTTTGATCTCCAGACTTAAATTGAGAGCAACCGGGTAAATCAGTCCCGCGACGGTCCACAACGAGAGCGTCAGGAGCGAAATGAACAGTCCAAAGAACAGTACGCGACCGCCGGCTTCGTTGGACCGCTCCAGGTTCTTCTTCGTGACCAATCGCACAGTGCGCGCCGCCACCGTCAGTCCTATGACCAAGCCGATGGGAAAGGCGAAGCCGTTGACCCATATCAGTATGGTGTCAAACCGCTCGGAAAGGTCGGGTTTAAGCTCAGCCATCCGCACGCGGTAATAGTACAATTTGAAAGCCAGAATCAGCAGGTTCGGCACGAGACTCGCGACAATGACCCCCAACAGGGGCGCTGCCAGAACCAGCCGGCTGATTGGATTGGTGGCCGGCTGCATCATTTTCCAGGTCCGCGGGTAGAGGCAAAGCTTCAGATCGCGGGCCACTTCCTCCGCTGCTGGATAGCGCTCGTTCTGCCGCGGTTGTAGGCAGCGCAGGAGCACTTGCCGCAGCGACTCGGGACAATCCGCGGGCAACTGCTGAGCCAACTCCTGGAAATCGGCGTAATGCCGCCGATCGATCATCCGCTGGATCTTGGCCAGCTTTTCTTCTCCTTGCAAATCATCGTCGAACGGCCGCGTGCCGCACAACAATTCCCACAGCAATACGCCCAGCGAGAAGATGTCGCTCGGCTGGCGAACCATCTGGGGCGAGCCGCCCAACACCGGATTGCAGGCCTGCAATTGCTCGGGCGACATGTAGATCAAGGAGCCGCCAAAGGTGTCGGACGGGTCTTCGTCGGCCCGCCCGCAGTTGTAGCTCACGTTGAAGTCGGCCAGCTTGGGCGTTCCCGATGGGGTGAGCAGTACGTTGGCCGGTTTGATGTCACGATGCAAGACGCCCTTGGCATGCGCATAGGCGAGTCCGTCGGCCAACTGGGCGCCGATCTGGCAAACCGCCATCGGCCAGGAGGCGGCCGAGAGCCAGTTGCGGCCGGGCGACCCTTCGGGAGGGGCCGAGCCACGGGCCGCCAGTTTTTCGTCGATCGTGGTCAACAGCAATTTACCGGTCCGCGCTGCGGGGCTCGTCCTGCGAATCAGTTGCACGACCGACTGCAACGTTCCGCCCGGCACGACTTCCATGTAGAGCAGCCGCACGGCCCCTGCGCCGCTTTGGCGTTGGTCGAACACCCGCACGACGTTGGCATGGTCCAACTGGGCCAAGGTCTGCGGTTCAGTTCCCTGTTGCGAAGAAATCTTCAGCGCCACTAAACGTTCCATCGACACCTGCCGAGCCAGGAACACCTGGGCAAAGGCCCCTTCTCCCAACTTGGTGAGCAATTGAAAATCGTCGACCTGCTGGCCCGGCGCGAACTGCACCGCCTCGTTGCCCGTCGGCATCACGTCGGTTTGCAGCTTGGTGCCCTGCTCGGTTTCAACAAAGTAGGTCTCCGTCGGCGTACCCGAGACAGCCATGCCGCCCACCAAATCGCACAACGCCGGGGCTTGTTGCGGGAAGCGCTCGTGGATTTCCTCCTCGGTCACGCGCCGGCCGGCTTGCATCCGCACTTGCAGCTCTTCATGGATCAACTCCATCGGCAATTGGCCCGACGAGTCTCGCAGAGAAAACTCTTGCGTGTAGGATTCCAACTTGCGGGGCGAGAGGTCGTGTTGCCAGCGATACTTCAGATCGGCCTTGATCAGTTCTGGTAAGGCCAACGCCCTCAGTCCCTTGTCGCTGTCTTTGTCATCGCCGTGGCCGGCGGGCGGCAAAAACTTCGCCAAGTTGGGCTGGTCGGCACCCGCCGTCAAGTGCGAATCCCACGCCGCGCAAAGAGCGTCGACCGCGGCCGCAACTTGCTGCCAGAGCCGGCCTTCGCGCTGGGAAGCCGCGGGAGGTTGGCCAGAATGAGATTCCGTGGACATTGTCGGTTCTGGTAAATGACGAATGACAAAATACCCAAGCACGAAAGAAAGTCCAAATTCGAATGACGAAAAAGAATCCTAATTCGTCATTCGTGCCTAGCCATTAGTCGTTCTTTCGTCATTGGGTACTTCGTCATTAGACATTGGAATCCCCTCCATGACAGACCATGATACGAAAATCCTTGCCGGCGTGCGATTCGGCGATCAGTGCCAATGACGGATGCTCGCGTCGCTGGAGACTCTGCTTGAGCATGAAAGCTAGGCCCTCCGGCTCCGTTACCTGGTCGGACTGCCCTCCAAAGAAATCGCCAAGAAATTCGACAAAAGCGACGGGGCCATGCGGGTGATGATCTCCCGCGCGCTGAGTAAGCTGCAAGAGATGTTCAGTGAGTAGGGGTCAGAGGTCAAGGGTCAGATTTCAGGAGACACGCCTTTGCTATGCTCAAAGCCTTAACCTACGAGCCGCGCATGGGCGATTTCTCTGGGGGAGATCTGCCGCACCTGATTGGTCCCGAGTGAGACAACTGCCAACGTCTCCCCTTCTAGTGTCACAAATTCGACTTCAT
>Ga0255057_10000892_pt1 | contig 17136 bp, 15 predicted proteins | sample Cases_109_6_MG_FD_189022 | JGI IMG/M metagenome (GOLD analysis project Ga0255057, IMG submission 189022) | Seawater microbial communities from Amundsen Gulf, Northwest Territories, Canada - Cases_109_6 | ecosystem: Environmental > Aquatic > Marine > Gulf | place: Canada: Northwest Territories... | reverse complement strand
GCGGGCGGGCGCTGCCGGTCCTATGACGACGCGAAGCTCGGCCTGCGGATCGACAACGGCAACCACCTCCTGCTGAGCGCCAACCAGGCGGCCCTTTCCTATCTCGAGCGCATCGGCGCCCGCGACAGCCTGATCGGGCCGACGCGGGCGCGGTTTGCCTTCTTCGACCTCGCTAGCGGCCGGCGCTGGGAGCTGAGCCCGGGGCGCGGTCCCTTGCCGCTGTGGCTCTTCGATGCCCGGCGCCGCGTGCCGGAGACCCGCCTGACCGACTACCTGGCGGACGGCTGGCGGCTCGCCACCGCGGGGCCCGACGCCAAGGTGAGCGAGTGTTTGCGCGGCGACGGACCGTTGTGGGAGCGATTCTGGCGCCCGCTGGTGGTGGCCGCCCTCAACACCGTGCCCGAGGAGGCTTCCGCCGCCCTCCTCTGGCGTGTGGTGAGAGAGACGTTCCTGCGCGGCGAGGCCGCTTGCCGCCCCTTGATGGCGCGCGAGTGCCTGGCCGCCAGCCTGGTCGAGCCGGCCATCGCCTTCATCGCCGTCCACGGGGGCCGGCTGGCGCTGAACCGGCGGGTGCGCGATCTGACCTTCGCCGAAGGTCGGCTCGTGGCGATCGCCTTGGCCGGCGAGACGATCGAGCTGCGCCAAGGCGACGCGGCCATCTTGAGCGTGCCGCCGCCGGTCGCGGCGCAGCTTCTGCCCGGGCTCGATCCGCCCGACCAGACCTCGGCCATCGTCAACGGCCATTTTCTTCTGGACGAGGCAAGCCGGCAGGTGCGCGCAATGTTGACGGACCTGCCGATCCTCGGCCTGGTCGGCGGCACCGCCGACTGGATCTTCCTGCGCGAGCGGCTCGCCAGCGTCACGGTCAGCGCCGCCGATACGCTGGCCGCCCGGGACAACGAGGACCTGGCACGCACGCTGTGGGGCGACGTCGCGGCGGCCCTTGAGCTGCCGCCCGGGCCGCTTCCGCCGCACCGCATCATCAAGGAAAGGCGGGCGACCTTCACCCAGAGTCCCGCGCAGTTGCGCAAGCGTCCGGGTCCGGTGACCCGCTACGCGAACCTTTTCCTGGCCGGCGACTGGACCGATACGGGGTATCCGGCGACGATCGAATCGGCAATAAGGTCCGGTCACGCCGCGGCGTGGCGTTGCGGGGTTGCTATCTAGTGACGAAACCTTGACAATTTGGGGCTCGACAGCCGGGCGCAAGGGCGCTAAGTGAACGGCGGAAGGCGGAACTCCAGGGGGCAGGTTCTTAACGAACATGGATGCGAACGTAAGTCAGATCGAGGCCGAGATCGCTCGGCTCGGCGCGCTGGACTCCCTTATTCAAGAGGCGAGTGACGATTTCAAGGCGCGGCAGAACCCGGAAGGCGAGTGGCTTTTCGAGCTGGAGCCCGATGCCACGATCACGGCCGAGTACATTTTCCTGCATCATTTTCTGGACGATCTGGAAGGCGACTATGCGGCGCTCGAGCCGAAACTCGCGTCCTTCCTGCGCCGGATCCAATGCGACCATGGCGGCTGGGCGCTGTCCCATGACGGCGACATCAACATCTCCGCCTCGGTGAAGGCCTATTGGGCGCTGAAGCTGGCCGGAGACGATCCCGACGCGCCGCATATGGTGCGTGCCCGCGAGGCCATCCGCGCGGGCGGCGGCGCTGCCCAGTGTAACGTCTTCACGCGCTTCGCCATGGCCCTGTTCGGCCACGTTCCCTGGCGCGCCGTGCCGGTCATGCCCATACAGATCATGCTGCTGCCGCAGTGGTTCCCCTTCCACCTCTCGAAGATTTCGTACTGGTCGCGCACGGTGTTGGTGCCGCTGCTGATCCTGCAGCACCTGAAGCCGCGCGCCCGCAATCCGCGTGGCGTTACCATCGAGGAGCTTTTCCTCGACCCGCCCGAGGTCTCGCGCTATCCGATGAACGCCACGGCCTCGCGCATCGGCGCGCTGTTCGTCGGCATCGACAAGGTTCTGCAGCGCGCCGAGCCGCTGCTAACCCGGCTCAACAAGGATAAGGCGCTCGATCTCGCCGTCGACTTCGTCACCGAACGCCTCAACGGCGAGAACGGCCTGGGCGGCATATTCCCGGCCATGGCCAATGCGGTGATGGCGATGGATACCTTGGGCTATCGGCGCGACCACCCGCGCTACGTCACCGCCATGCAGGCGATCGACCGGCTTGTCGTCCATCGCGACGAGGCCGAGGCCTACTGCCAGCCCTGCTTCTCCCCGATCTGGGATACCTGCCTGGGCATGCACGCCTTGCTGGAGGCGGGCGAGGATCCGGAGGGCCCCGCCTTTCGCAAGGCCGAGGCCTGGCTGCTCGAGCGGGAGATCACCGAAACCGCGGGCGATTGGCAGGTGCGCCGGCCTGGGCTGGCGCCCGGTGGCTGGGCCTTCCAGTACCGCAACGACCACTATCCCGACGTGGACGACACGGCCGTCGTGGCCCTGGCGCTCGACCGGGCGGGCAATGCCGATACGGCCGAGGCCGTCAAGCGTGCCACCGACTGGATCATCGGCATGCAGTCGCGCGAGGGCGGCTGGGGCGCGTTCGAGCCGGAGAACACCCACCTCTATCTGAACCATATCCCCTTCGCCGATCACGGCGCCCTGCTGGACCCGCCGACGGTCGACGTCACCGCCCGCTGTCTGTCGATGCTGGCCCAGCTTGGCTATGGCCGGGAGCATTCCTCGGTGCGCCGCGCCATCGACTTCATCAAACGCGAGCAGGAAGCCGACGGCTCGTGGCACGGACGTTGGGGCGTCAACTACATCTATGGCACCTGGTCGGCGCTTGCCGCGCTGAACGCGGCCGGCGAGGACATGTCGGCACCCTATATCCGCCAGGCGGTCGACTGGCTGCGCGCGCAACAGCGCCTGGACGGCGGCTGGGGCGAGGACTGCGCCACTTACGAGCCCGAGCGCCGGGGCGAGGCCAAGGCCTCGACACCCTCGCAAACGGCCTGGGCGCTGCTTGGCCTGATGTCCGCCGGCGAGGCGGAAAGCGAAGTCGTCCGGCGCGGCATCGAGTATCTCCAGTCCACGCCGCGCGAGGATGGCCGCTGGGTGGAGAAACACTGGACCGGAACCGGCTTTCCCCGGATCTTCATGTTGAAATACCACGGCTATGCGGCCTATTTCCCGCTATGGGCGCTGGCCCGCTACCGCAACCTCATGCGCGGCAACTCGCGCGCGGTGGCCCACGGCATGTGATGGCCGCACGCGCGCCTATCGGCGTGGTCACCGGGCTCGCCTCGGAGGCCCGGGTTGCCGAAGCGCTCGCCGCCGACCTCGACACGCAAACACCGCGGCCGCTAGTGCGCTGCGCCGGCGCGTCCCCGCGACGCGCCCGCCGGGCCGCCCTGGCCCTCTTGGATGAAGGCGCCGCCGGGCTGATCAGCTTCGGCATCGCAGGCGCTCTCGATCCGGCGCTGCGGGCCGGCCAGGTCGTCCTCGGACGCGAGGTGTTCACGCCTCTCCATCACCTCTTGCCCAGCGCCGCCGCCTGGTGTGCGGCGATCGAAGAGGCGGCGGCGCGCTCCGGTCTATGCCTGCACGCCGGCCGTATCGCGGGCAGCGACCGACTGGTCGCCTCGGTGTCCATGAAGCGGCGCCTTGCGGCGCTGAGCGAGGCGCGTGCCACCGATATGGAAAGTCATGCCGTGGCCAGCGTCGCCTGGGAGGCGCGGGTGCCCTTCGTCGCGCTGCGGTCCATCCTGGATGAGGCGGCAAGCGGTCTGCCGTCCATCGTCAGGGGAAGCGTTGATCGCCACGGCCGGCCACGCAAGATCCTGGTCGCGGCGCGCCTGGTACTGGCGCCGTGGAACTACAAGACCTTGAAGAGCCTGGAAAAGGAATCGCGCGAGGCGCACCGGGCGCTGGCCGCCCTGGCCCCGCTGGCGCCGGTCTTATTCGGCGGCGCGCCGTGACTCGCCGGTGCCGGACTGGTCTTCGGCCGGCTGGCGCTGCGTTGCCTCGGCGACGAAGTCCTCGAAGGTGTGTTCGGCCGGCCGCTGGCCTTGCAGGGGGATCTCCGGCGCCATCGGGCCTTCGGTTTCGATGCCCTTGAGCACCACCTTGAGCGCCTTCCACGGCCGCCCGATGGTATCCTGGACCGCCGTGCCCTCGTAGCCGCAGTGCACCATGCAGTTGGCGCACTTTTCGTAGTTGCCGGTGCCGTAGGAGTCCCAGTCGGTCTCCTCCATCAAGGCCCGGAAGCTCGGCGCATAGCCTTCGCTGAGAAGATAGCAGGGTTTCTGCCAGCCGAAGACGTTTCGGGTCGGGTTGCTCCAGGGCGTGCAGCGGTAGTCCTGGTTTCCGGCCAGGAAGTCGAGGAACAGGCTCGACTGCGAGAACCGCCAGCCGCGTCCCTTGCCGAGACGGAAGAGGTCGCGGAACAGCTCCTTGGTGCGGCGCCGGCCGAGGAAATGCTCCTGGTCCGGCGCGCGCTCATAGGCATAGCCGGGAGAGATGGTAACCCCCTCCACCCCCAGATCGCGGATGAAGTTCAGATACTCGGCGACCTTCGGTGCCTCGGCGTTGTCGAAAAGGGTGCAGTTGACGTTGACCCGGAAGCCGCGCCGATGGGCCTCCTCAATGGCGGCGACGGCGCGCTTGAAGACCCCGGCCTGGTCGACCGCCCGGTCGTGTTCGGCCTCCAGCCCGTCGAGGTGGACGGAGAAGGTGAGATAAGGCGTCGGCTTGAAGAGATCGAGCTTCTTACCCAGCAGCAACGCGTTGGTGCAGAGATAGACGAAGCGCTTGCGTTTGATCAGCTCGGCGACGATGCGCCCGATATCCTTATGGATCAAGGGCTCACCACCGGGGATTGAGACCACCGGCGCGCCGCATTCCTCGACCGCGGCGACGCAGTCCTCGACCGACAGGCGGCGGTTCAGGATCTCGTCCGGATAGTCGATCTTGCCGCACCCCGGACAGGCGAGGTTGCAGCGGAACAGCGGCTCGAGCATGAGCACCAGCGGATAGCGCTTTCGGCCAAGAAGCTGCTGCTTGACCACATAGGCCCCGACCCGAATCTGCTGGATAAGTGGTACCGCCAACTGTCTTCTCCGATCGCCCATAGGTAAAGAAACCCGCCCGCCGGCCCCTTCTTACATGGCCAGCCAGGGGTGGTAACCGTCTTTCGCGCGGAGGTGTCCCTTCCGCCCCCTCTAGATCTAGAGAGATAGCGCGGCTTCCGGCGTCGCGCAACCCGATCCTCCACGAAATCGTTGGTGCCAGGCGGCAAGATTTTGGTATCCAACACATGAGGATCGACCGATAATCCTGGCGCCGGTGGGCACACCCGTCCTGCCCCGGAGCAACGCACGTCATCGACAGGGAGGCCGCGAATGCCGCTTCGCACGACCACCATCGGCGCATATCCCAAGCCCGACTACGTCCCGGTGACCGACTGGTTCACCAAGGACGCCATGACCACCAGCCGGCCGACCGAGCGCTACCAAACAGCGCTCGAGGCCATGGGCGAGGCGGTCGAGGAGGTCTTCACGCGCGCCGCGGCGGAGGTGATCGGCGATCAGGTCGCCTGCGGCATCGACATTCCGACCGATGGCGAGGTGCGCCGCGAGAACTACATTCACTATCACTGCCGCCACCTCGACGGCTTCGACTTCGACAAGCTGACACCCAAATCGCTGCGGCAAGGGGCCTACACGGTGGAGCTGCCGGGTATCGTCGGCCCGGTGCGGGCAAGGGAACCCTTCCTGCCCCATGACTGGTCGAAAGCGCAGGCGGCGACCGACAAGCCCGTAAAGGTCACGCTTCCCGGGCCGATGACCGTTGCCGATACCTCGGTCGACCTCTTCTATGACGACGATAGGCGCCTTGGCCGCGACCTCGCCGCGGCACTCAACGCCGAGGTCCGCGCCCTGGCCGATGCCGGCTGCCGCTACATCCAGATCGACGAGCCGCTCTTCGCACGCTATCCGGCCAAGGCGCTCGCCTTCGGGATCGAAGACTTGGACCGTTGCTGGCACGGGGTGCCCGGCGACGTCACTAAAATCGCCCACATGTGCTGCGGCTATCCCAACAAGCTGGACGACACCGACTACCCGAAGGCCGACCCCGGGGCCTATTTCGAGCTTGCCGCGGCCCTGGACCGCTCGGCGGTCGATGCGGTCTCGATCGAGGACGCGCACCGGCACAACGACCTCTCGCTACTCGACCTCTTCGCCAGGAAGACGGTGATCCTGGGGCTGGTCACCATCGCCTCGAGCCGCATGGAGAGCGAGGAGAAGATCCGCGAGCGCCTGCTCGCCGCCCTCCGGCACCTGCCGCCTGAGCGGCTGATCGCCGCGCCCGACTGCGGGCTGGGCTTTTTCTCCCGCGAGATAGCGATGCAAAAGATGACGGTCCTCAGCCGGGCGGCCAAGTCGGTGTGAGGCCCGCCTACCCCTGCGAGACGACCCTATCCCTGCGAGACGACCCTATCCCTGCGAGACGACGAGGGCGCACATCAGGTCCTCTTTCAGGTCCTCGACGTCCTCGAGGCCGACGGAGAGGCGCACCAATCCCTCGCCGATCCCAAGGGCCGCCCGTTCCTCGGGCTTCAGGCGCTGGTGGGTGGTGGTCGAGGGGTGGGTGATCAGGCTCTTGGCATCGCCCAGGTTGTTGGAGATGTCGACCATCTGCAGCGCGTTCAAAAACCGGAACGCGCGGGCCTTGCCGCCTTCCAGATCGAAAGACAGGATGGAGCTTCCGCCCTTCATCTGGCGTCTGGCGAGGGCGTGTTGCGGATGGCTCTCCAGCCAGGGGTAATGGACCGCCTCGATGCCGGGCTGCGCCTCCAGAAACCGGGCCGTCTCGAGCGAGTTCGTACAGTGCCGCTCGACCCGCAGCTCCAAGGTCTCCAGCCCCTTCAGCATGATCCAGGCGTTGAACGGGCTCATCGCCGGCCCGGTGTGGCGCATGAAGGGGGTGAGTTTCTCCTTCACGTATTCCTTGGTCCCGAGGATGGCACCGCCCAGCGCGCGGCCCTGGCCGTCGATGTGCTTGGTGGTCGAGTAAACGACGACGTCGGCGCCGAACTCCAAGGGCTTTTGTAGGAGCGGTGTGGCGAAGACGTTGTCCACCACCACCGATGCGCCCACCGCGTGGGCCATGTCGCAGACCGCCTTGAGGTCGATGATCTCGAGCATCGGGTTGGACGGGGTCTCGACGAAGACCGCGTCCGTCCCGGGGGTGAGCGCCTTCTCCCAGGCGTCGAGGTCGCGGCCGTCGATGATCACCGTTTCGACCCCGAAACGCGGCAGCAGGTCGGCGACGATGAATAGGCAAGAGCCGAAGAGCGCCCGGGAGGCGACGACCCGCCCGCCGGCGCGGGTCAGGCTCAAGAGCGCGGTCCACACCGCACCCATGCCGCTGCCCGTGCCGCGGCAGGCCTCCGCGCCTTCGAGAAGCCGAAGCCGCTCCTCGAACATGGCGACCGTCGGGTTCGCGTAGCGGGAATAGACGAAACGCTGGATCTCATCCTTGAAGGCCGCCTCGGCCTCCTCGGCGGAGCCGTAGATGTAGCCCGAGGTGAGGTAGATGGCTTCGGCCGTCTCATCGAAGGCACTGCGCATCAGCCCGCCGCGGACCATTTGTGTCTGCTCGCGGTAGGCCGTATCCGGCTTTTTCTCGGCCATGTCCCGGTCAGTCCTGCACCCAGGCGAGCCCCGCCACCTTCCAGCCGCCCGCGGCGCCGCGGTGCCCCTCGGCATTGCGATCGCCCTCGAGGCCTTCGGCAACATTGTAGCAGGGCCCATAGCCGGCAGCCGTCATGGCCTTCGCCGCCGCGGCGGAACGCTGACCGGAACGGCAGATGAACAACAAGGGCTGCTCTTTGCTCAGCTCCAAGGCCTCGATCTGTCGGACGAAGTCGGGGTTCAACTGTCCGGTGGGGAAAAATTGCCACGGCACGAAGCGCACCTGCTTGCCGAGCGCACTCAGGTCGGGGCGCCCGACGAAGACCCATTCGGCATCGGTGCGCACGTCGATCAACTCGGCGCTTTCCTCACCCGCCAGTAGGGCCCAGGCATCCGCCGGGTTGAGGTCGCCCGCGTATCCCTGCAACATGCCTAACCTCCCACCTGCTCCAGGACTTGCGCGCTGCATCCAAAAACGAGCAACGTCCGGCTGTTTTACGGAGGCCACCGCTGCTTGACAACCGGATTCGGGGGCACCCGAGCCGGCGGCCCTGGTCGATGGTTTCTCAAACGGCGAGACAAAAGGGGGTGATTTAGGCCGGGGGCCGGGCTAGCTTCTCTCGACGCGCCAAGACGGCCCCATCGACCACCGGCAGACAAGAGCTCAGCTAACATGCCCAACACAAACTCCCAACGGACCGGCGGCCAGGTCCTGGTCGAAGAGCTGAAGCGCCACGGCGCGGCGCTGGCCTTCGGCGTCCCCGGCGAGAGCTTCCTCGCCGCCCTGGACGCCTTCGTCGATCACCCCGAGCTGCGCTTCATCACCTGCCGCCAGGAAGGCGGCGCCGCCATGATGGCCGAAGCCTATGGCAAGCTGACGAACGAGCCGGGGATTTGCTTCGTCACCCGCGGCCCGGGTGCGACCAGCGCCAGCGCCGGCGTACACATCGCCTTTCAGGACTCCACGCCGATGATCTTGTTCATCGGTCAGGTGGCGCGCGGCATGCTGGAGCGTGAAGCCTTTCAGGAGATCGACTACCGGCGCATGTACGGCCAGCTCGCCAAGTGGGTGGCGCAGGTGGACGACCCGGCGCGCATCCCCGAGTTTGTCAGCCGGGCCTTCTACACCGCGACCTCCGGGCGGCCCGGACCGGTGGTCCTGGCCCTGCCGGAGGACGTGCTGAGCGGGCCCTGCACCGCGCCGGCGGCGGCGCCCTATCGGCGCGTGGACGAGATTTACCCAGGGCCCACCCAAATGGCCTTCTTCGCCGAGCTCCTGGCCTCGGCCAAGCGCCCGCTCGTCATCCTTGGCGGCGGCGGCTGGACAGCGGTTACCGGCGTCGCGGTCGCCGCCTTCGCCGAGGCACAGAATCTCCCGATCGCCTGCGGTTTCCGCCGTCAGGACTACTTCGACAACAACCACCCCAACTACGTCGGCGACGTCGGTATCGGCATCAACCCGAAGCTGGCCGCGCGCGTCGCCGAATCCGATCTGCTGATCGCGTTGGGACCGAGGCTGGGCGAGATGACGACCGGCGGCTATAGCCTGCTCGACATCCCCACACCGCGTCAGCCGCTCGTCCACATACACCGTGACCCCGAGGAGCTCGGCCGCGTCTATCAGCCGGTCCTGGCGATCAACGCGTCTCAGCACGCCTTCGCGGAGGCCGCGGCGCAGCTTCCCGCGGTCAAGAAGCGCCCTTGGGACGACTGGACGGCAGCGGCCCGCCAGGACTACCTGGCCCACATCCAGCCGCCCACGACGCCAGGCGAGCTGCAGATGGGCGAGGTCATGCTATGGCTGCGCGATGCCCTGCCCGACGATGCGATCGTCACCAACGGCGCCGGCAACTACACCGTCTGGGTCCACCGTTTCCATCAGTATAAGCGCTATGGTACGCAGCTCGCGCCGACGGCCGGATCGATGGGCTATGGCCTGCCCGCCGCGGTCGCCGCCAAGGCGGTCTATCCCAAGCGCACCGTGGTCTGCTTCGCCGGCGACGGCTGCTATCTGATGCACGGCCAGGAGCTGGCGACCGCCATGAGCTATGGACTGAACATCGTGGTGATCGTGGTCAACAACAACATGTACGGCACGATCCGCATGCACCAGGAGCGGAACTATCCCGGCCGGGTCAGCGGCACCGACCTGACCAATCCCGATTTCGCCGCCTATGCCAGGGCCTTCGGCGCTCATGGCGAGACGGTGCGGCGCAGCGAGGAGTTCCCGGCCGCTTTCGAGCGGGCGCTGGCGGCCGGCAAGCCGGCACTTTTGGAACTGCTGATCGATCCGGAGGCGATCACACCGCGCGAGAGCCTATCGTCGATCCGTGAGAAGGCGCGGGGCTAGCAGACCGGACCTGGAACGTGCGAGACCATCCGGGCCCGTGGTGCCTACGGATAGGCGCAGCGCTGGCCGGTCACCAGAACGAAGCCACGCGGGCCGGGACTGATGGTAAAGCGGTGCTCATTGCCTTGCCCGATCAGCGCATGATGCAAAGGCAAAAGCCCGGTCTTCGAGACGGCATCGCCACCGAGTTGGGTGAAGGCCACGGTGATCGGCTTGTCGATATCGAACCAAGCCTCGACCTGGCCGTTCTGATTGACCGCCGATTCGCCGCTGGCGGTGATGGTAATGCCGAAGAAAGAAACCGAGTCGTTGGCGCCCTTCTGCAGCGGCGTGCGAACGATAAAACGCTTGGTATCGGGCTCGTCGACGCAGTCCTCGGGCTCTTTTGCCTGCTCGATCAGGAATGCCAGCCGGTCGGGCGTGATGCCGTCCTGCAGTTTCTTTTCCACCAGGCCCAGGAAGGTCTGCATCTCGCCGGTCGGTACGTCGCGGCGGTACTGGCTTTCCCATTCCTTGGCGCGCGTGACCGCGGTCCGGATCTGCTCTTCCAGCAGGGCGCGCTCTTCTTCCAATTTCGCGCGCTCGTCGTTCAAGGTCTGGATCTCGGTGTCGAGGCGAATGACCTCGCGGCGCGCCAAGTTCTCGCCCGCATAATAGGCATAGCCGCCCGCAGCCAGGATCATGAGCAAGGCGAAGGTCCACTTCGCAAACGCGAACCAGAACTTTGTGCGCCTGCGGGCCCGGCGTTCGTGTAGGCCAAGAGACATGATTGAACTCGTCGCGCCGTTTCCAAAAAAACAGTCTAATATACTGAAAAATATAAAAAAACTTACGTGCGGGCGGATGTTTTACCATTCTCGCGCGGGCCAGGCAAGCAAGAGCACTCGAATTCCGCGCCGCGGCCTTGGCAAAGATGGCCGCCAGCGGCAAAGTGCCGCCGGAACCGGCAGCAGGAATTTGGCATGACCCTGGCCAATCACTACGACGTGGTCGTCATCGGCGGCGCGGTAATGGGCAGTGCGGTGGCCTACTTTCTGACCAGCGATCCGGCGTTCGATGGCTCCATCCTGGTGGTCGAGCGCGACCCGAGCTTCGAGCGTTGCTCGACCGGCCGATCCTGGGGCGGCATTCGCCAGCAGTTCTCGACACCGGAGAATATCCGCATGTCGCTGTTCGGCGTCGAGTTCGTTCGCGCGGCGGCCGAACGCCTCGCGGTGGAGGGCGAAGTCCCCGACATCGGCTTTCGCGAGGCCGGCTACCTCTTCCTTGCGAGCCCGGCCGGTCAAGCGCTACTGCAAGAGAACACCGCGCTCCAACGCGAGCTTGGTGCCGCGACGACGTTGCTCGATGCCGATGCGACCGCGCGCCGCTTCGCCTGGCTGAACGTCGACGGCGTCGCCGCCGCGGCCTTCGGCCCGTCGGGTGAGGGTTGGGTCGATGCCTATGCCCTGATGCAGGCCTTTCGCCGCAAGGCGCAGTCCGAGGGCGCCCGCTACCTGACCGACGAGGCCGTCGGCTTTCTCCGCTCAGGCTCCAGGCTGACCGGCGTCGAGCTTGCCAAGGGCGGGACCGTCGAAGCCGGCCGGATCGTCAACGCCGCCGGTCCGCATGCCGGCGCCTTGGCGCGCCTTGCCGGCATCGAGCTTCCGGTTACGCCGCGCAAGCGCATGACCTACGTCTTCGACTGCCGCAGCGAACTGCCGGCGCTGCCTTTGACCATCGACACCACGGGGGTGGCCTTCCGCCCGGAAGGGCAAAATTATATCGCCATCGTCTCGCCGCCGCCCGAGCGCGACCCGGACTGTCAGGACCTGGAGGAAGATTACGAGCTCTTCGAGGAGACCATCTGGCCTGCGCTGGCGCAGCGGGTGCCGGCCTTCGAGGCGATCAAGCTCGTCGGCGCCTGGGCCGGACACTACGACTACAACGGCTTCGACCAGAACGCCATTTTGGGTCCCCACCCGGAGGTTGAAGGAATGCTCTTCTGCAACGGCTTCTCCGGTCATGGCCTGCAGCAGTCGCCGGCCGCCGGACGGGCGCTCGCCGAGCTTATCGTATATGGCGAGTACCGCAGCCTCGATCTGTCGCGGTTTTCCTATGAGCGCATCGTCGAGGGCCGGCCGCTGTTCGAGCGCAACGTCGTTTAGACCGCCGCCGGGCGGGTGCTATTTGCCGAAGCGCCGTCGTCGCTGCTGGTAAGAGCGCAGGGCGCGCAGAAAATCGATCTTGCGAAACGCCGGCCAATGCACGTCCGAAAAATAGAGCTCGCTATAGGAGCTCTGCCAGAGCAGGAATCCCGACAGGCGAATCTCGCCGCTGGAGCGGATGATCAGGTCCGGGTCGGGCAGGTCGGCCAGGTACATGTGCCGTCCGATGAGATCGGGCGTCACGCGCGCCGCGACCTCCTCCAAGCGGGCGCCCGAGCGGGCCTCTTCTTCGAGCAGCGCTCTCAGCGCGTCGGCGATCTCCTCGCGGCCTCCATAGGCCACCGCTATCGTCAGGGTCATGGAATTGTGCGAGGAGGTGGCGGCCTCCACCGTCTTGATGGCCTGCACCAAACTATCCGGGAGCAGACCCAGCCGGCCCGTGGCCCGGACGCGAACCCGCCGGCCGTGGATTTGGGGATCGTTCGCCAGCTGCTCCAATTTGCGCTCGACAGCGTTCAGGATACCCGAGACCTCTTCGCTGTCGCGCGCAAGATTGTCGGTCGAGCAGACCCAAAGCGTGACCGCGCCGATCCCCAGTTCGCTGCACCAGGCCAGGACCTCGTCGAGCTTGCGCGCCCCTTGCTCGTAGATAGCGTCGGGCTGGGCAAGATTTCGCTCCCGCGCAAACCGCCGATTTCCGTCGAGAATGATGCCAACGTGCTCGGGCCGTAGGCCGCGTTCGACCGTCCTCAGCAGCCTTCTCTCGTATATCGAATAGAGCAAACGCATCAGATCATGACGTGCCCGGTTCTTCCATCCCCGACGGCAGCAACGGCCACGGCGGCAACGGTCACGTCGGCGTAGCCGGCCTTGGTTGCCGGGAGGCTTTCGAACGGTTTCGAAAATGCGCCCACCTGCTCTACCTCAGCGTTCCAAGGTGAGTTCTTATGAATGAACAGAAGCCTTTCCCCGGCTTCCTCTCTTACACGATTCGAGCCTGTCGGCACAGCCGCCCGGTCGGCCCTGCATAACCGAATTCAATCCGACGCCGTTTTCAGGCCTGGGAACGCGGGTCGAGAAGCCCCAAAATAATCCGAGCTTCGAGAGTGATGTGTTTGATTTCTCTCAATACATCAATTATCTTGGATATATGGATAAGAAGAAAGCTTTGTCCGCTTTGGCCGCGCTGGGCCAGGAGACGCGTCTGGATGTTTTCAGGCTGCTGGTGCGCTTGGCGCCGGAGGGGTTGCCGGCGGGCGAGATCGCGCAGCGGCTGGGTGTGGTGCAGAACACCATGTCGGCCCACCTGGCCGTACTTGCGCGGGCAGGACTGGTCAGCGCGGACCGGCAGGGGCGTGTCATCAAGTACGCCGCCGGTTTTGCGAATATGCGCGAGCTGCTTTCTTTCCTGATGCAGGATTGCTGTCAGGGGGCACCGGACATCTGTGTTCCCCTGCTCGATCTTGTAATCTGCAACCAAAAATCCGGGGAGCTGTGAACATGTCCGGCCGGGTCTACAACGTTTTGTTCCTTTGCACCGGCAATTCGGCTCGCTCGATACTCGCCGAGTGCATATTGAATCGGGAAGGACACGGCCGCTTCAAAGCCTTCTCCGCGGGATCCTACCCGAAAGGCGAGGTCCATCCCTATGCGATCGACCACTTGCGGCAATCGAACTTCAAGACCGACGACCTGCGCTCGAAGAGTTGGGACGAATTCGCCGCCGATGGCGCGCCGAGTATGGATTTCGTCTTCACCATGTGCGACGAGGCGGCAAACGAGGTCTGTCCCATATGGCCCGGCCAGCCCATGACGGCGCACTGGGGCATCCCCGATCCGGCGGCGGCAGAGGGAAGCGAGACGGAAAAGCGGGCCGCCTTCGCCGAGGCATTCCAGAAGCTCGTCGATCGGATCTCCAATTTCGCCAGCCTGCCCATCGACAGTCTCGACCGTCTATCGCTGCAAAAGAAACTGGATGAAATCGGCGCCCGCCACGACGCTGCGGCGCAGGAAGGGACCTGACACGATGCCAAGCTACGATCTGCCGCGCCGCCTTGCCGCGGAAGCGCTGGGCACGGCATTCCTGGTCTGCACCGTCGTCGGCTCGGGCATCATGGCCGACGCCTTGACCGACGACGTCGCTCTGGCTCTGCTCGGCAACACCATACCGACCGGGGCGATACTCGTGGTCCTGATCACCATGCTGGGGCCGATCTCCGGCGCGCACTTCAATCCCGCGGTAACGCTCGGCTTCACGCTGCGGCGCGATCTTCCGGTGAGCGAGGCCGCCGCCTATGTGAGCGCTCAGATCTTCGGCGGCATCGTCGGCACCCTCGCCGCGCACGCGATGTTCGAGCTGGCGGTCCTGCAGACCTCGGCGACGGTGCGAAGCGGCGGCGCGCAGTGGTTTGCCGAATGGGTCGCCACCTTCGGCCTGATGGCCGCGATCCTGGCCGGTCTTCGCTTCAGGGCGCAGGCCGTGCCGTGGCTTGTCGGCCTGTACATCACGGCGGCATATTGGTTTACCGCCTCGACCTCCTTTGCCAACCCGGCCGTTGCGATCGCCCGATCGCTGACCGATACCTTCTCCGGCATCCGCCCCGTCGACCTGCCGGGTTTCGTCCTCGCCGAGTGTGCGGGCGCCGCTTGCGCCGTCGGCTTCCTCGCCTGGCTGCTGAAACCGATAAAGACGACGGCCGACCCCAGCGTGGAGGCGGCGGAGTAGCTTGGCGCCCGTGTCGGTGCGGCTCACCGCTCGATCGGGCACCGTTGGGCGAGATCCACGGCGATGTCGATCAATGCATCGAGGTCGCGGCGCGTTTCGACAATCCCGTCGCAGTGGGCGCTGATCCGATCCCCCCGCAAGCGGATGTCCAGACCGGGAAGCCGCGTACCGAGTAGCTTTTGTCGCAACCCCCGATCGAAGAGGCCCGAAGCGAATTGATGATCGCTCCCGTCGAGCCAAAAGGCCTCATCGAACTCGGCGTGTCCGGTCTTGATGCGGGCCCGCGCGCGACCTCTCGGCACGACACGACCCACGAGGTGACCGGCGAGGCGCTGGACGCTCTTGCCGCGCTCAGCGACGAGGTCTTGTCCGGTGTCGCCGGCCAAGGTCAGCTCGAAGAAGGTAAAGGGCCCACGGACAGGGCCGATGGCGCCGCTATTGGCCATGGCGCCGAGGTGCGCGCGCCCACAGTCCACCTCGAACCGAAGCTGCGGGAAGGCAAGCAGGCTGGGCTTCACCAGTTCCCCCCCGAACTCAACCGCGAGAGGCGCGAAAAGTCCGGCCAGGCGGCGGCTTTGTCTAAAGTGGTCCCAAAACCCATGAGCCAGCGCCGCTGCAATTACGGCGATAATTATCATCCACCAGAGCATGGAGGGCCCCGTTACCTTTTTTGCCTTCGCCGGCAGGATGCGGACCCGCGTCCCGCGCCATCAGGAGGTAGCCCCCACACCGTACCTTGTCCGTTCATGAGGCGCCACCGGGCGGCGCGCAACCCTCCTTCAAGGCATGGTGGATGACGTTGCAATAGTAGCTGGAATATATGTCTTTTACATACTAAGATTGTATTCGAGACGAACGAACAAAGCTGGATGGGATGCCGGAGATGAAACCGATCGAGACCGCTAGGCGACTTATCACCTTGGCCGCTTTTGCCAGCGTCATACCCCTTCTCGGCGCGTGCGAGACGGGCGCGGCGCGCACCGCAGGCCCCATGGCCACCGACAGCGTCGAGGAACCTGCGGTCGCTGAAATTCAAGAGGCCATGGCGGCGGAGGCGGCAGCGGCTATGCGGCCCGATACGACGCAACAGACGCTTCGCTCCCTGCAGACGCAGGTCGACGGCTTGATGACGGAAGTCGACCTACTTAAGCGGCAGATCCGCCAACTGCAGTCGAACTGAGCCTTTCTGACAGCGCTATAAGACCGGGGACTTTCACCTGCGGTTTTTCCATTGGGCGCCGCCGGCGGGCCACGGAACCGGCGGTTGCATAGCGACCGCCCGACGCATCATGGTCATGCCGCCTGGCCTCACGTCGCATCGCCGCTGCGCACCGCATCTCCACCCGAACCGATTACCCGGAAGAGACAACCGGTCGACCCGAGCGCACTATCCGGAAACCCCAACCGGGCTTTTTTCCCAACAGGCTTGGGGCCTAATCGCCTAGAGATAAAAGGTACTGAAATTATCAATTTCTCAACAGGATAAGCTGACATAGTCTTACCCGAAGCCTATGACTTCAATAGAAAATATAGCGCGACGTAGTAACGGCCCTTTCAAAGCTACTTCAAATAGGGGCCGATCGGGAGGGTCAGGCTGGGCGGTTTCGGCTGGATTCAGCCAACCGGCGCAAGCTCGGTGACAGGGATCCGGATTTCGAGGTCCCTATCCGCCCTCGGGCTCGGACAAGCGTAAGCAAGGGGCGATCGCCACCTTCGTGACATACTACGGCGCACGCTAAGACCACAGAGTGGAATGAACATTGCCCCGTAGAGCTCTGGCCAAACGAACCGCAAGCAGTTTGAGCTGGAAGGCGTTCGAAACTATCGGCGCTCAAGCCATCTTCCTGGTCCGGCTCCTGGTATTGGCGAGACTGCTTGTGCCGGAAGATTTCGGACTTATGGCCATCGGCATGACGGCCATCGGCGTGTTCAGGGCGGTCACCGAGTTCGGGCTGCTGCCGGCCCTCGTGCAGCGCTCGAGCCTCGATAAGGAGCACTACGATGCGGCCTGGTCGGCGGGTCTGCTCCGCGGCTTCGCCGTCTGCGCTCTGACCGCCTTGGCCGCACCGCTGATCGCGAGCCTCTTCGCGGAGCCGCGGTCCATACCGATCATTCAGGCGCTCTCCATCGCACTACTCGTCGAAATGGTGGCGAGCATAAAGCTGGCCGACCTGCTGAGAGATATGGAATTCCGCCCTTTGGCCATCGTCGGCCTCGCGCAGGCATTGGCCAACACCCTCGCGGCGGTTGCCGCGGCGCCC
>Ga0255057_10000891_pt1 | contig 17143 bp, 12 predicted proteins | sample Cases_109_6_MG_FD_189022 | JGI IMG/M metagenome (GOLD analysis project Ga0255057, IMG submission 189022) | Seawater microbial communities from Amundsen Gulf, Northwest Territories, Canada - Cases_109_6 | ecosystem: Environmental > Aquatic > Marine > Gulf | place: Canada: Northwest Territories... | reverse complement strand
ATCTCGGCGACGCGCTCGCTCGAGCGCGCCCTGCGGGTGGCCTACTTCGGGCCCGAGGGCAGCTTCACCCACCTGGCGGCCATCGAGTGCTTCGGGCAGCTGGCCGACCTGGGCGCCGAGCCCGGTATCCCCGAGGTCTTCAACGCCGTGGAGCGCGGCAGTGCGGATCTGGGTGTAGTGCCCGTCGAGAACACGACCCAGGGCGTGGTCACCCAGACCTATGATCGCCTGCCCGAGTTCGAGGGCACCGTGACCGGTGAGCTCCAGCAGCGCATCTCGCTGGCGCTGATGTCGCGCGAGGGCCGCCTCGAAGACGTGAAGAGCGTCGTCTCCCACCCGCAGCCGCTGGCCCAGTGCCGCGGCTGGCTGGACCGCTGTCTGCCCGGCATTGCGCGTGTGGAAGCGCCGAGCACTTCGGCGGCGGCGCGGCAGGCCGGGGCCGATGCTTCGCTGGCGGCCATCGGCAGTGCGCTGGCGGCCGAGGTCTACGGGTTGCAGGTGGTGGAGAGCGCGATCGAGGATCGCCACGACAACACGACTCGCTTCCTGCTGCTAGGTCGCGAACAGCCCGAGCCCAGTGGCAACGACCTCACCTCGCTGGTGTTCACGCTGCGCAAGGACGAGAGTGGCGCGCTGCACCGGCTGCTGAGCCCCTTCGCGCGTTGCGGGGTCAACCTGACCTCGCTGCAGCTGCGGCCGCTGGCCGGAAAGCCCTGGGAATACCTGTTCTTCGTGGACGTGGAGGGGCACCGGGACGAGCCGCGCGTGCGCGAGGCGCTCGAGGCGGCGGCCACTGCGGCGAACTCGCACCGGGTGCTGGGCTCCTACCCGCGGGCGGCACGGAGGCGCGACTGAAATGTCCGCTGACGACGTCGTCAAGCCCCACATTCGCAGCCTCGAGCCCTACCAGCCGGGCAAGCCCCTCGAGGAGCTCGAGCGCGAGCTGGGGATCTCGGGTTCGGTCAAGCTCGCTTCCAACGAGTGCCCGCTGGGGGCCTCTCCCAAGGCGTTGGCCGCCCTGCGTGGAGCGCTGGCCCAAATCCACCGCTACCCCGACGGCGCCAGCTTCGAGCTGCGCCGCAAGCTCGCCAAGCGTCTCGAGGTGGCGCAAGACCAGCTCGTCTTCGGCGCCGGTGCCGACGAGATTCTCGAGCTGTTGGCGAAGATTCTCCTGGGGCCCGGGGACGAGTGCGTGTTCGCGTGGCCCGCTTTTGCCATGTATCCGATCGTGGTGCAGGGCATGGGGGCGACCGCCGTCCGCGTCCCTCTCGACGCAGACCTGGTTCACGACCTGCCCGCCATGGCCGCCGCGGTGACGCAGCGCACCCGGCTGATCTTCGTCTGCAATCCCAACAACCCCACGGGTACCAGCGTGGGGGCGAAGGCCTTCGACGCCTTCATGGAGGGGTTGCCCGCGGACGTCGTGGTGGCGATCGACGAGGCTTATGTGGACTTCGCGCGTCGCCGCGATTTCCCCGACGCGATGGCGTGGGTGCGCCGTCGCCCGCTGACTCTCGTGATGCGCACCTTTTCGAAGATCTTCGGCCTGGCCGGGTTGCGCATTGGCTACGGCGTCGCCGACGCCGGCCTGTCGGGCTACCTCCAGCGGGCCCGTCACCCGTTCAACGTGAACCGCCTGGCCGAAGTCGCCGCGGCCGCGGCCCTGGACGACGCGGAGCACGTCGAGCGCCTCACGCGTCTCAACGCCGACGGCGCGAACTACCTCTCGCGTGAGCTTCGCTCTCTCGGGGTCGAGGTCTGGCCGACGGATGCGAACTTCGTGCTCGCCAAGGCGGGGCCCGGTGCCTACGAGGCGTTGCTGCGGGAAGGCGTGATCGTGCGGCCGCTGGCCGGCTTCGGGATGCCAGAACACGTGCGCATCAGCATCGGGCTGCCCGAGGAGAACGAGCGTCTGGTCAAGACCTTGCGGCGACTCCGCGAAGGTGGCGCATGAGTGGCGCGACTCGGGAGGGTGCGGTCTTCGGCCGCGTGGCCGTGCTCGGCCTCGGCTTGCTGGGAGGCTCGGTGGCGCTGGCTGCTCGGCGCCGCGGGGCCGCGGGCGAGGTGGTCGGCTGGGCGCGCCGGGCCGAGGTGGCGGAGCAAGCGCAGCAGAGCGGAGTCGTGGATGTTGCGGTCGCCGATGCCGCTAGCGCCGTTCGCGACGCCGATCTCGTCGTACTTTCCACACCGGTCCATGCCATGGCTGGCCTGGTCGGCCGGGTGGCCGCGCAGCTGCGCGAGGGGGCCGTCGTTACCGACGTCGGCAGCGTCAAGGGCAACCTGGCCGACACCCTGCCGGGACTGCTTCCGCGCGGTGTCCACTACGTGGGCTCGCACCCCATGGCCGGAAGCCACCAGCGGGGTCTCTCGCACGCCCGCGAAGATCTCTTCGAAGGCTCTGCCTGTATCGTGATGTCCGGCGCCGACGAGGCGGAGCGCGAGCGCGTCGCCGCCTTCTGGAGCGCCCTCGGTTGCCGCGTGGTCTGGCGCGACGCCACCAGCCACGACGCCGAGGTGGCCTGGGTGAGCCACGTGCCCCACGCGCTCGCCTTTGCCTTCGCCGCCACGCTCGCCCACGCGCCCGCTGGCGCGGCCGAAGTTCAGGGCAGCGGCTTCCGCGATTTCACCCGGATCGCTCAGAGCGATCCGGCACTCTGGGCCGACATCCTGTCCGCCAATGGCAAGGCGGTGGCAGCGCCGCTGCAGGCGGCGGGCCGGGCCTTGTCCGAGCTCTCCCGGCTCCTCGAGGAGGAGGACGCGGAGGCGCTCGAGCGTTTCCTGGCGACGGCGCGCGCCCTGCTGTCGCCTGATGGGGTCCGAAGTCCGGACCCCGCCGAGAGGCGACCCGAACCCCCGACGGTCGAGCGACCGGGCGGGGCTGGAGATTAGAAACAAATCATGAGCGAGAGCTTTGCAGAACTTTTCGAGAAGGTTGCAACCCATATCAAGGAAGGCGAGGTCGTGCGCGGCATCGTCTTGTCCATCGACGACGACCACGTGCAGATCGACGTCGGCTTCAAGTCCGAGGGGCTCGTACCCAGCTGGGAATTCATGGACGACGACGGCACGCTGCTGATCAAGCCGGGCGATCAGGTCGATGTCCTGATCGAAGAGGCCGAGGATCAGGGTGGCCGCATTGTCCTGTCCAAGGAAAAGGCCGACCGGCTGATGGTCTGGGAGGAGATCAGCCGGGCCTACAAGGCAGACCAGGCCGTGGAAGGCACCGTGGTTTCGCGAGTGAAGGGCGGCCTCGCCGTCGACATCGGCGTGAAGGCCTTCCTGCCCGGCTCGCAGGTGGACTTGCGCCCGGTGCGGAACCTCGAGCACGTCGTCGGGCAGAAGCTCAAGTTCAAGATCATCAAGTTCAACAAGCGTCGCGGCAACATCGTGCTGTCGCGGCGAGCCCTGCTCGAAACCGAACGGCAGCGATTGCGCGCCGAGACCCTCGAGACCCTGTCTCCCGGCCAGATCGTGGACGGTGTGATCAAGAATCTCACCGACTACGGTGCCTTCATCGACCTGGGCGGCATCGACGGCCTGCTCCACGTGACCGACATGTCCTGGGGGCGGGTCAACCATCCCAGCGACCTGTTCCAGGTGGGAGACGAGATCAAGGTCAAGGTGCTCAAGTTCGACCCGGAGAGCGAGCGCGTTTCGCTGGGGCTCAAGCAGATCCAGCCCGACCCCTGGGTGGACACGTCGCTGCGCTACCCGATCGGCAAGCGCATTCAGGGCAAGGTGGTGTCGCTGGCGGAGTACGGGGCCTTCATCGAGCTGGAGCCGGGCATCGAGGGCCTGATCCACGTCTCGGAGATGTCGTGGACGAAGCGCGTCAAGCACCCTTCGAAGGTCCTCTCGGTCGGCGACGACGTGGAATCCGTGGTGCTCGATGTCGACGAGCGGGAGCGGAAGCTGTCGCTGGGCATGAAGCAGATCGAGCCCAACCCGTGGGACGTGATCGAGCAGACCTACCCCGTGGGCCAGAAGGTCAGCGGCGTGGTCCGGAACATCACGAACTTCGGTGTCTTCGTGGGGCTCGACGAGGGGATCGACGGCCTGGTTCACGTCTCGGACATCTCCTGGACGGAGCAGATCAAGCACCCGACCGAGAAGTTCAAGAAGGGTGACGAGGTCGAGGCCGTGGTGCTGAAGATCGACAAGGAGAACGAGAAGTTCTCCCTGGGGATCAAGCAGCTCCAGCCCAACCCCTGGGAAGAGATCCTCAAGAAGTTCCCGGTGGGCGAGCCCGTGACGGGGCAGGTGACGAACGTCGCTGACTTCGGTGCCTTCGTGAAGCTCGAGGAGGGCATCGAGGGCCTGATCTACAGCTCTGAGCTCTCCTCCGAGCGAGTGGACGACCCGAACGAGGTGGTGAAGGCAGGCGACGAGGTCACGGCACTGGTCACGCGGGTCGATCCCGCCGAACAGAAGATCTCGCTCTCGATTCGCGCACTCGATGACAAAGAGCAGCGCCAGGAGCTCAAGCGCCAGGCCGCTCAGCAGGCAGCGACCCAGGCCACGACCATCGGCGACCTGCTCCAGAAGAAGCTCGCCGAGCAGGCCGACGGGGAGGAGGACGAGGAATGACCAAGAGTGGCCTCATCGAGGCGGTTGCGGACAAGACGCCGCACATCTCGAAGAAGGATACGGAGATCGTGGTCAACACGATCTTCGACTCGATGACGCAGGCGCTGCGAAGCGGCGAGCGCATCGAGATCCGCGGCTTCGGCAGCTTTCAGGTCAAGATTCGCGAGGCGCGGGAGGGCCGCAATCCCAAGACGGGTGAGCCGGTGCACATCTCCGCCAAGCGCACGCCCTTCTTCAAGGTGGGCAAGGAGCTGAAGGAGATGGTGGACGGCGTCCCGCTCGAGAGGGTGCAGAGCGAGAACCAGGGCTCCAGCTGAAGCGGGAGGCTCCATGCGCTGGGCGCGTCGGATCCTGTTGATCGCGGTGTTGGTGGCGCTGCCGGTCGTCGTGCATCTCTTCGTCACCAGGCACGGCCAGCCTATCACCATCGACTTCCTGCTCGGGAAGCGGGAAGACGTCGAGCTGTGGCTCGCGCTGCTCGTGGCCTTCGCTGCCGGGGCCGTGTTGACGCTGGTTCTGGCGACTCTGCGCGGGGCGCGCTTGCGTCTGGAGCTGCGCCGCTACCGCAGGGCAACGCGGGAGCTCGAATCCGAGGTCCACCAGCTGCGCAACCTGCCCCTATCGGAGGAGGGAAGCCTTCCGCCGCCTAGCGCCCCGCGGCCCGCTGAGGCGCGCGCGGCGCCCGAGGCGCCGCCGGCAGTGCCGGACGCCGACTCCCTGGCGCCGGTGGGCGGGCGGGGCACCTAGGCCGATGCGTTGGCTGCCGCGCGTGTTCGGGGGGGACGCACGCGGGCCGCGGGACGTGGACTCCGCACTGCGGGCCGCGCTCCTGGCCGCGCTCGAACGCGACTGGGACGAGGCCGAGCGGCTGCTGGTGGCGGCCGCGCGCCTGGACTCGGATGCCCTCGAGACTTATCTGGCGTTGGCCCTGGTCTATCGCGAGAAGGGCGAGCTGGGGCGCGCCATTCGCATCCACCAGAACCTGGTGATGCGCCTCGCGCCGGGCTCGCCGCGCGGCATGGAGGCTCTCGAAGGCCTGGCTGCCGACTTCCAGAAAGGGGGCTTCGGCGCGCGTGCAATCGCTTCCTACGAGGAGTTGTTGGCCCACGCTCCCGATCACCGTCGAGCCGCCGCGGCTCTGATCGAGCTGCACTCCGAGGAGGGAGACCCGGCGCGAGCCATCGCATTGGCGCGTCGGTTCGGCGGGCGCCGGGGGAGCGATGCCCGCGCGGCCGAGGCCCTCCTGCGCACCCGGGAGGCGCAGGCGGCCCACGCCGAAGGCCGCACGGATGAGGCGCGCAAGGCCTTGCGCCAGGCGCTGCGTCGCGACAAGGGCTGCATTCCCGCGCTGTTGCTGCTCGGCGAGATCGAGGCGGAGCGGGGCCGTCCGAAGGCGGCGCTCTCGGCCTGGTCGAAGGTGCCGCGTCTCGATCGCAGCGCGGGCCCGCTGGCCTATCCGCTGCTCGAGGCCACCTGGGCGGCCCTCGACCGCGCCCGAGACTTCGAGGCCTATTTGCGCGAGCTGCTGGGCGAAGTGCCCGACGACCCGTCGGCACGCTTGGCGCTGGCGCGCACGCTGGTGGCGCGCGGGGACAGCGCCCAGGCCCTGGGCGAGCTGCGGGGGCTGCTGGAGCGCGATGCCGACAACCTGGCGGCGCACGTCGCTCTCGGGCGTCTGCTGCTGGCCGAGGACCGCGCCGGCGAGGCGGCCAAGGCCCACGCCGAGCTGCTCGACGTGCTGGCGCGGCTCCAGCCCGAGTCAGGCCTCCCGCCCGGAGCGGGGGAGGGCAGTCGATGAAGTCCGCCCTCGACACACCGATGATGCGCCAGTACCTGGCGATCAAGGCCCAGCACCCGAATGCGATTCTCTTCTATCGCATGGGCGATTTCTACGAGATGTTCCTGCACGACGCCGAGCTGGCGGCGCCGCTGCTCGGCATCGCGCTCACCACTCGCGATCGTGGCAAGCAGGACGCCGTGCCGATGTGCGGGATTCCCGTGCACGCGGCGGACCCGCACGTCAAGCGCCTGGCGGAGCTGGGACACCGCGTGGCCATCTGCGAGCAGGTAGAGGATGCCAAGGCGGCGAAGGCGCTTCAGGGGGCGAAGGGAGCAAGCGGACGGCGGCTGGTGAAGCGGGAGGTCGTCGAGGTGGTGACCCCCGGACTGGCCGGGGATCCCCAGGGCATCGACGCGGCCAGCGATCTGGCGCTCGTCGCGCTCCTGCCTGGCCAGGAGCTGGGCCTTGCCTGCCTCGATGCCTCGACGGGAGACCTGCGCGCCACCCATGTGTCCGGACGGGCGGAGGAACTGCCCGACGACTTCGAACAGGAGCTCCGGCGCATGGCGCCGCGCGAGGTGTTGCTGCCTCGTAGCGCCAGCGAGTCCTGGGGCCCGCGGCTCGAGCGATCGCTTCCGGGCGTCGCAGTCACGCGCGTCGACGACTCGAGTTTCGACTGCCAGGCCGCGCCGGTTCACCCCGACGGGCTGGCAGCAAACGCGGCTGACCCGGCCTCCCGGGCCGCGGCGGCCCTGCTCAGCTACCTGGCGGCGCACCAGCCCTTTGCGCTGGCACAGGTGGCCGAGCTGCGTCGCTATGGGCTCGGTGACAGCATGCTGCTGGACGCGGCCACGCAGTCCCACCTGGAGTTGTTCCGGAACTCCGAGGACGGTACGCGCCGCCGCACACTGATTGAGCAGATCGATCGCACGCGCACGCCTCAGGGGGCGCGTCGCCTGGGGCGTTGGCTGGCCTATCCGTTGCTCTCGCCTGCCGCGATCGCGGCCCGCCAGGACGCCGTGGCCTGGCTGGCTGACCGCGATCGCCCGCGGGCTCGGCTGCGAGATGCGCTGGCCGAGGTGCGCGACCTGGAGCGCTTGCTCGCCAAGGCGGCCCGGCCCGGCGCTACGCCCCGGGATCTGGCGGGACTGCGCGGCTCTCTCGAAGCGCTGCCCGGCGTATGCGAAGCGCTGGTCGCCGTCGGCGACGAGCTGCTGCCGAGCCAGCCGGCAGAGCGCCCCTCGGGTTTGAGACCGCCCAAGCCGGTACCGGAAGTGGCTCGGGCCTTGCGGGCGGCGCTGGTGGACGATCCGCCGGCGGTGCCCCGTGGATCGCGCGGTGCCGGCGAGACGGGCTACATCCGCGACGGCACCCACAGCGAGCTCGACGGACTGCGGGAAGCCGTTCGCAAGGGTCGCGAGTGGATCGCAGGTCTCGAAGCCAAGGAGCGCGAACGCACCGGCGTCTCGACCCTGAAGATCCGTTTCCACCCGGTTCACGGCTATGCGTTGGAGCTGACCAAGGCGAACCTGTCCCGGGTACCGGACGATTACGAACGCAAGCAGACGCTGGCCAACAGCGAGCGCTTCACTACGCCCGAACTGCGAGATGTCGAAGGGCGCGTGAGGGGTGCCGGCGAGCGCGCTGCGGCGCTGGAGCGGGAGCTCTTCGAGGCGGCCCGGCTGCACGCGCTGGAGTTCGCGCCCGCGATCCGTGCCGCGGCTGAAGACGTGGCGGAGCTCGACGCCCTGGCATCTCTCGCCGAGCTGGCGCGGTTGGCCGGCTGGGTGCGTCCGGAAGTCGACGAGGGCGAGGCACTCGAGATCCGCGCGGGTCGACACCCCGTCGTGGAGCCCCTGCTGGCGAGCGCGGGGGGCGACGAGTTCGTGCCCAACGACGCCGAACTGGACCCTGCCGGCACCGGCATCCTCGTGCTGACGGGCCCCAACATGTCGGGCAAGAGCACCTACCTCCGCCAGGTGGCGCTGATCGTCCTGCTCGCCCAGACGGGCAGCTTCGTGCCCGCCGAGAGTGCCCGCATCGGCGTGGTGGACCGGGTGTTCACGCGCGTGGGCGCCAGCGACCGGTTGGCTCGTGGCGAGTCCACGTTCATGGTGGAGATGCGCGAGACCGCCGACATCCTGAGCCACGCCTCGCGACGCAGCCTGGTGATCCTCGATGAGATCGGACGCGGTACCAGCACCTTCGACGGCCTGTCGATCGCGTGGGCGGTGATCGAGTACCTGCACGAGGCACCGGGCCTGCGGCCGCGCACGCTGTTTGCGACCCACTACCACGAGCTCACGGACCTGGCGCAGACCCTCGAGCACGTGGGCAACGGCCACTTCGAGGCGCGGGAGTGGGGCGACGATGTGGTGTTCCTGCGCCGTCTGGTCCCGGGCGGTGCCAGCCGCTCCTACGGCATTCAGGTCGCAAGACTGGCGGGCTTGCCCAGCGTCGTGCTCGAGCGGGCCCGGGAGCTGCTGCGGAACCTGGAGGATGGGGAGTACGACGCGCAGGGCCGCCCGCGCCTGGCCGGAAAGGCGGGGGCGGTGGGGGATCCGGAGCCGGGCTCGACGGCAACCGACCAGCTGGGACTCTTCTCCGCCGCGAGCGAGCGCGACCCTGCCGAGGCCGACGCACTGGAGCAGCTGCGCCGCATCGATCCGGAGCGCACGACGCCCATACAGGCCCTCGAGCTGTTGAGCTCGCTGGTGGGCAGGCTGCGCGGGAACAGCTCGTGAAGCCGCGACTCGCACACGCCGCACAGGCGACTTGCCGACGCGCCGTTCCGCGCGGTCCCTGCACGGCCCTCGTGGCGCTCGTCGCACTGGCACTGCTGGGCGTGCAGCGGCCCTCGGGGCTCGGCGACGTCGTCGAGGTGCGACACTGGTCCTACCCCGGCTACACGCGCGTCGTGGTGGAGCTGTCGAAGGCCCCCGGGAGCGATCTCGAAGTGCGCCGGCTGCCGGCGGACGCCTCCGCCAAACGGCCGGAGCGCCTCTACCTGGATCTGGGCGGAGTCTGGGTGGGTCGGGGCTACAAGGCCGGCATCCCGGTGGACGATGGGCTGCTGCAGGGCGTGCGTCTGGGCCAGAACACGGTGCGCACCACACGCCTGGTGATCGATCTCCAGCACTACGAGCGCCACCGCCTGCTCACCCTCACGCACCCGCACCGTGTCGTCGTCGACGTCTACGGGCGCCGCGGCGGGGAGCGCCCCGGCGAGACACTCCCCGACAACGGTGGCTCGCTGCCGCCGGCGCTGCGGCCGGTGCGGACCGTCGTGATCGATCCGGGACACGGGGGGCGCGATCCCGGCGCCATCGGCGTGGGCGGGCTGCGCGAGAAGGACGTGACTCTTGCTCTCGGCAAGTCGCTGGGCAAGCGGCTGGCCCAGACGGGCCTTCGCGTCGTCTACACTCGGGATTCCGACCGCAGCCTAGACCTGGAGGAGCGGACGGCGATCGCGGAGTCCGTCCGCGGTGATCTCTTCATCTCGGTCCACGCCAACGCTGCGCGCCGTCGCTCAGTGCACGGAGTCGAGACCTACTACTTGGACGAGAATCACGAGCGGCACGCCATGAACCTGGCCGCTCGGGAAAATGGCATCCCGCGCGGCCAGGTGAACGTCTTGCAGCAGACCCTGGCCAAGCTCTACCTGCAGGAGGTCTCGCCCCAATCGCGGCGCCTGGCCGAGACGGTGCAGTACCACCTCGTGAACGGGCTGCCGCGCAAGCGCCGCCCCGTCGACCTGGGGGTCAAGAAGGGGCCCTTCTACGTCCTCTTCCTCTCCAACATGCCGGCCATCCTGGTGGAGGTGGGCTTCCTGACGCACAAGGGCGAGGCCCGCCTGCTGCGCGACAGCGACTATCTGGATGCGCTCGCGGCTCAGATCGCGGCTGGCGTGAATCAGTATCGCAACGAGCAGCGCACACGCCTCGCGCGCACGAGTGCCCCATGATCGTTCCGCCCTCCATCGGTACCTATCTCACCCCCTTTGGCCCGCCGCCGGCGCCGTCCCCGAGCCCGGAGGGGGTTCCGTCGGCTGTGCGCGAATACCTGGGGGCCGCGCGCCAGCACCTGGAGCACCTGCACCGGTCGGGCGCGCCGGGGCAGCAGGTCAACGAGACCCACTCCGACCTGATGGACCGCCTGGTGCGACGCCTCTTCGAGCTCGCCGAGGAGATCTATTTCGCCGAGGCACGGGAGGGGGAGGAGCAGGCGCCCCTCTGCGTGGTGGCCGTGGGGGGCTACGCGCGGCGCGAGATGAACATCTACTCCGATGTGGACCTGCTCTTCCTGCACCGAGACGAGGTCTCGCCCCATGTGCACGCCGTGTCCGAGCGGGTCCAGCTCTGGCTGTGGGACGCGAACCTGGCCGTCGGTGCGGCCACCCGAAACCTCGACGAGACCATCGAGCTGGCCCGCCAGGACCGCACGGTTCGCACCGGTATCCTGGCCCCGCGTTTCCTGATCGGCAGTGGAATCCTCTTCCACGAATTCCAGCAGGCCGTGCGGGAGCGCTTGCTGTCGGAGCCGGCCGGCTTCATCGACGAGCAGGCGGAGTCTCAGCGTGAGCGCCACGCCAGGATGGGCGACTCGCTCTACCTGCTCCAGCCCAACGTGAAGGAGAGTGCAGGAGCGTTGCGGGACTACCACGTGGCCTACTGGATGATGCTCGTCTCGCAGCCGGCGGCGCGGCGTCGCGAGGACTTCCTGCAGTTGGGCCTGCTCACCGAAGACGAGCTGGAGCATCTGACGACGGCGCTGGACTTCCTCTGGCGGGTGCGGAACGAGCTGCACCTGCTCTCCGGGCGCAAGTACGACCAGCTCTCCTTCGAGCTACAGGAGAAGGTCGCGGCGGCCTTCGGCTACGGGGATGCACCGGGCTCCACCGAGCTACCCGTCGAGAGCTTCATGTCGGAGTACTACCGCCACGCGCGGGTGATCCAGAACTGCTCGTCTCTCGTCGTCGAGCAGTGCCAGCAGCGCGCCCGCCCGCCGCGCAAGCGCGAGGTTCTCCAGGTCGAGCACGGCTTCCGCATCGCCGATGGCCAGCTCGAGGTTCCCCATGCGAGACAGCTGCGAGAGAAGCCGGTGCTGCTGCTGCGGTCTTTCGAGGTGGCTCAGAAACACGACGTGCGCCTGACCCGCAAGGCCCGGCGCATGATTGGCGAGCATCTGGGCCTGGTGGACGAAGACTTCCGAAGGGATGCGCGTGCCCGCGAGGTCTTCCTGGGCATCCTCGAGTCCGACAAGCGCGTGATGCGCTCGCTCTCCACCATGAACGAGGTGGGGCTGCTCGGGGCCTTTCTGCCGGAGTGGGAGCACGTCGTGTGCCGTTGGCAGCACGTCATGTATCACACCTATACCGTCGACGTGCACTCGATCTTCCTGGTCGAGGAGCTGCGCCGCCTGTGGCTCGGGACCTACGCCGAGGCCTTCCCCGAGCTGACCGAGCTCATGCGCTCCGTTGACGACCGCGCCGTGCTCTTCCTCGGTTGTCTGCTCCACGATATCGGCAAGGGCTTCGGGGGCGACCACTCCGAGCGAGGCGTCACACGGTCGGGCCCCTGCGTGGAAAGGCTGGGGCTGGCCGAGGAGCGACGCGAACGCGTCATCTTCCTGGTTCGCTACCACCTTTTGATGTCACACATCGCGCAGAGGCGCGATCTCTCGGACCCGAGGTTGATCCTGGAATTCGCGCGCACCGTCGGCGATCGCGTCAATCTTCGCAATCTCTACCTGCTGACCTTCGCGGATATGCGCGCGTCCTCCAGGGCTGCCTGGAACGACTGGCGCGGCGGACTCCTGCGCGAGCTCTTCGAGCGTACCGCGGAGCTGCTGGAGAGTGGCTCCGACGACCCGGACAAGGCGATCGAGCTGATCGAGCGCAGGGTCGAGACACGCAGGGACTCCGCTGCTGCGGAGCTGCAGGGGCTTGGCGTCTCGGAGGCCAAGGTGGCCGAGTACTTCGACAGCATGCCGCGGCGCTACTTTACCGCGCACTCCCCGCGCCAGATCGCCCGGCATGCGCGGGTGGTGCTGGCTCTCGGGCGGGAGAAGCTTCTGTCCACGGCCGTCCGCGAGATGCGTGGCGGATTCTCGGAGTTCATCCTCTGCACGCGCGACGTGCTCGGGCTCTTCGCGAATGTGGCCGGAACCCTGACAGCCCACCACCTCAACATTCTCGGTGCCCACGTCTACAGCACCCGCGAGGGCCTCGCTCTGGAGGTGTACCGGCTCTCGACGCCGGCCGGCGGCGAGGACGAGCGGCGCATCGCCTGGCGGGGCTTCGAGGAATCGCTCGAACGCGTGCTGCGGGGGGAAGTCGAGGTGGCCGACCTGCTTCGCAGCCGCGGGCGGACCTGGAAGAGCGACCGCAGCCCGAGCCGGAACCCCGCCAGCGTGTCGATCACCAACGAGGAGTCGGATTTCTACACCATCGTCGACGTGGCAGCGGATGACCGGCTCGGTCTCCTGCACGACCTCACCAAGGCGATCGCCGAGCACGGCTACGAGATCTACATCTCGAAGGCGGGCACCGTGCTCGATCAGGTGACAGATGCCTTTTACCTGAAGGACCGGCAGGGCAAGAAGCTCACCGACCTCGAGGGGATGGAGCGGCTGCGCCTCGACCTGCTGGCCGCCGCGCAGCGAGGGGAAGAGCTTCATGGTGGCTGAGCGCAGCTCGGACCTGTCGCGCGCCGTCGACGGCTTTCTGGCCCATTGCTCGGTCGAGCGGGGTCTCTCCCCGCGCACCCTCGAAGCCTACGCACGGGACCTGGCTCGTTTTCTCGGCCACCTGGACGCTCGCGGAGTGAAGCGCTTGGGGGAGCTGCGGCGTGAGCACCTGACCGGGTTCCTGGCGCAGCTCGAAGCTCGCGGGCTCGGTGGGAGGAGCCGCGCCCGCGCGTTGGTGGCGGTGCGCCGCTGGTTGCGCCACGCGGGCGTGGCGGGCGCGCTGGCGCGGGACCCCGCCGAAGGGGTCGTGTCGCCTCGCTTCGAGCAGCCCCTGCCCAGGCTTCTGCGTCCGGACGAAACCGAGGCGCTGATCGCAGCGGTGGATCCGAGTGCGCCGCTGGGCCTGCGCGACCGTGCCATGCTGGAGGTGCTCTACGGCGCGGGGCTGCGGGTGAGCGAGCTGGTCGAGCTTCCGCTGGCGGGCCTCGACCTGCGCCGCGGCGTGCTGCGAGTCATGGGCAAGGGGCGGCGCGAGCGCATCGTCCCTGTCGGCGAGCCGGCGACCCAGGCCATGGGGGCATACCTGGCCGAGGAGAGGCCTCGGCTTGCCCGCGCGAACCCACGAGCCGTCGAGGCCGTCTTCTTGTCTCGGCGCGGCTCGGCCATGACGCGCCAGAACTTCTTCATCCGGCTGAGAGGGATCGCGCGCCAGGCCGGGATTCCCAGCGAACGGGTCTCGCCCCACGTGCTGCGCCACGCCTTCGCGACGGACCTGCTCGAGGGCGGTGCCGATCTGCGCGCCGTGCAGAGCATGTTGGGCCACGCCGACCTCTCGACCACGCAGATCTATACCCACGTGAGCCGAAAGCGACTGCGCGAGACCGTCGAGGCTCGGCACCCGCGTGGCCGTCGCGCGACGGAAGGGCGTTGAGGCGGCCGCAGCTCGGCGAACTGCTGCGCGACCTGCCCGAGGGTGCCATGCGGGCGGTGCGCGCTGTGCTCGAGGCGGCGGACGCGCGCCGGGTGCGCATCTACCTGGTGGGTGGGCCCGTGCGCGACTGGCTGCTGGGCCGTGCTGTGGTGGACGCAGACCTCCTGGTCGAGCCGCGCGATGGCCTGGACGCTCCCGCTCTCGCCGCTGCCGTGGAGGGTCCCCAGCTCCGGGCCAGCGTCCACGAGCGCTTCGGCACCGTGACCCTCGGCTTGGCAGGCGCCCGGGTCGACATCGCGACGGTGCGTCGAGAGAGCTACGCCCACGACGGTGCGCTCCCGAGCGTCGAAGCGGGCAGCCTCGAGGCCGATCTGCTGCGCCGGGATTTCAGCGTGAACACGCTGGCGCTACCGCTCTCGGCGACGGCCCGGGCGAAGCATGCCGGCGTGGTGGACGTGGCGGGAGGTCTCGGCGACCTGGAGCGCAGGTGCCTGCGCGTGCTCCACGCCCGCAGCTTCCACGACGACCCCACCCGCGCGTTGCGCGCCGCGCGCCTGGCGCCCCGGCTCGGCTTCTCCCTGGCACGCGACTCGAGGCCTGCGCTGCGCGCTGCGCTGCGGGACGGCGCCTTCGGGCGCGTCAGCGGGGAGCGGCTGCGCCGGGAGATCGCGAAGCTCTTCGAAGACGCGGCCCGCGGCCTGGACCCGGCGCGGGCGCTTCGCTTGCTCGATGACTGGCACGTGCTCGGCGCGCTGGAGCCGGGGCTGGTGCTCGACCGAAGTGCCGGGGCGGGCCTGCGGCGGCTCGGTCGGGCGGTGGCGGCCCCCCCCTGGCCCGCGCCGCGCTGGCGTCCCTGGGTGTCCGGGCTGGCGCTGTGGCTCACGCCTCTGCCGCCGGCGCTTCGACGCCGCACCACCCGCCGGCTGGCCGTGCGCGGCGAGCAGGCGGAGCGTGTGGCGGGTTTTCCCCGGGTTCGCGACACGCGGTTGCGGGCGCTGGGACGAGCGCGCGGGCGCGGAGCCGTGGACGCGGAGCTTGCGGGTCTCGATGAGGACAGCCTGCTCGCGCTCTACGCCTGGGCGCCGCCACCCGAGCGGCGGCGCATCGCACGTTGGGCAGCCGAGGATCGGCAACGTCGCCTGCCGGTCAATGGCGACGATCTGCTGGCCCTCGGGATCTCGGGGCCTGCCGTGGGCAAGGCCCTGGCGCGGGTACGCATGGCCTGGCTCGACGGCTCGCTTTCCGGCCGTGAGGAGGCTCTCGCTCTGGCCCGCGAGGTGTCGCGTCGGCGCAGCCCGCGCGGCTCCGCGCAAGCCCCGCGCAAGCCGCGCGACGCCGGCAAGGGCGGGCGGGGGCCGGGCGGCAAGCGCAGCCCGAGCGGCAAGCGCGGCCCGAGAGCCAAATGATGCGCCACGTCTCGAGCGGCTTTGCGCCGGCGTCGCCGGCCGCCGCGTCGCTCCCGTGGGTCGAGTGGCTCGGTCGAGTTGATGCCCGTTCAGCGATCCACCATACTCACGGGCGCCCCCGGCCCGCCCCCATACAGAGCCTCCAGGAGTCTGCATGACTTCGCCCGCGTCTCCGGACGCCGCGAGTGCCGCGGTGGGGAGTGTTGCTCCCTACGCCGTCAAGCTGCCGGTCTTCGAAGGCCCGCTGGACCTACTGCTGCACCTGATTCGACTCAACGAGGTCGAGATCACGGACATCCCGATCGCGCGCATCGGCGAGCAGTACCTCGAGTACCTGGGCCTGATACGCGAGCTCGATCTCGATCTAGCCGGGGAATACCTGGTGATGGCGGCGACGCTGGCCTGGATCAAGTCGCGCATGCTGCTGCCCGTGGAGAGCAGCGACGAAGACGGCGAGGAGATCGATCCCCGCGCCGAGCTGATGGCGCGGCTGCTCGAGTACCAGCGTTTCAAGGAGGCGGCCCTCGGCTTGGGAGAGCGGCACCTGCTCGGGCGCGACGTGTTCCGGGCGCGGGGCCCGCGGCCCGATCCGCTGCCCGACGGCGAGCGGGAAGTGGAGGTGGGGCTCTTCCAGCTCCTGGAGGCCTTCCGCACCGCGCTCAAGGCCGCCGGACCGAGCGGCAAGGCGCACGAGGTGGAGGTCGAGACCATCACCGTGCACGAACGCATGGTATTCGTGATGCAGGCGCTCGAGCGCGGCGCCCCGCTGCGCTTCGACGAGGTCCTGCTGCGCGAGGACGGCGTCCCCGGTGGGCGCGCGCTCATCGTCACCACCTTCCTCGCCATTCTCGAGCTGTGCCGCCTGGCGGTGCTGGGCCTGTACCAGGGGGCCGACGAGGCGGGCGTGCCGTCGGGTCCGATCCATCTGAAGCCCACCGAGACCATGGGCGAGTGGACGGAGCTCGTCGTCGAGATGACGTAGGAGGACAGCTTGGAGCGTTCGGAGAAGCGGAGGATCGTCGAGGCGCTGGTGCTGGCGGCTACAGAGCCGATGCCGGCGGCGCGCATTGCGGGCATCGTGCCGCGCGGCAAGCCGGCCGAGGTGCGGGAGCTGATCGACGAACTCAACAAGGCCTACATCGAGCAGGGACACGCCTTCGAGATTTGCGAAGTGGCGGGTGGCTACCAGATGCGCACGCTGCCCCAGTACGCACCCTACCTCCAGCAGACCCTCTCTCAGCGGCCCTTGCGCCTGTCCCAGGCAGCCCTCGAGACGCTCGCCATCGTGGCGTACCGGCAGCCCGTGACGCGGGCAGAGGTGGAACACATCCGCGGTGTCGACGTGGGTGCGGTGGTGCGCAGCCTGATCGAGCGCAAGCTGTTGCGCATCGCCGGCCACCGCGAGGTGCCGGGGCGCCCCATGCTGTACGGGACCACCAAGCGCTTTCTCGAGGTCTTCGAGCTCGATCGGCTGGAGGACCTCCCCACCCTGCGGGATCTCCGCGAGCTGGCGCCCGAGGAAGTGCCTTCCGGCGTGCCGTTCCGAGCGGCCCTGGGCGACCCCTCTCCCCAGGCCGAAGAGGACGAGGATCTGGCCGCGGCCCCCGATGACGACGACAACACGGAGGCTGCCGTGTCTGAGGCGACCCCGGCCAACGAGCTGGAGGCTGCCGCCGCTGAGGCGACCCCGGCCAACGAGCTGGAGGCTGCCGCCGCTGAGGCGACCCCGGCCAACGAGCTGGAGGCTGCCGC
>Ga0255057_10000890_pt1 | contig 17148 bp, 18 predicted proteins | sample Cases_109_6_MG_FD_189022 | JGI IMG/M metagenome (GOLD analysis project Ga0255057, IMG submission 189022) | Seawater microbial communities from Amundsen Gulf, Northwest Territories, Canada - Cases_109_6 | ecosystem: Environmental > Aquatic > Marine > Gulf | place: Canada: Northwest Territories... | reverse complement strand
TGAAGCGGACGGTCGCCAAATAGGTTTAGAAACCTCCTGAAAGATCGGATTGAAGGACCTTTTTCTTGGACAAAGAAAAGATAAGTGATTGGATGCAGATCGTTGGACTCTTCGCCGTTTTCGCGTCTTTGCTTTTCGTTGGCTACGAGATCAGACAAAGTGGGCAGGTCGCTAAGGAAGAATCCCTGCTAAGTGAGCACGCAGAAGTCACAAGCATAGAAACACTGGTCGTCGAAAATGCTGACGTGTGGCTTCGAGGCTGCAAAGGAGAAGAGTTAGATCCAAGCGATCATGTGATGTTCACCCATATATTTCATACGTACGTATTCCATCACTTCTTTCAATGGGTTCGCACGCGAGAGGGCATTTCAGTTGCTTCCGGTTCATTAGCCATAGATAACATGGCAATGAATTTGTATCGAAGTGCCGGGCTACACCGTGAGTGGCAATCGCATGGCGAGTGGCGCAAACATGTACCCGACGAGGCAGGCTTTCAGGTTTGGCGCCGATTGGTCGAGGATCGCCTCGAAGAATTTCCGACAATTGAGCCGACGCCTATCACAAATTTCAGTCGCTGCGGTCTGAATTGACCTATAGAGGGTCAAGCCTCATTAGCGGACCGGCTGCTTGTGGCCGTTAGCTGCCGGTCAAATCTGTGAAGCTGACGGAGTTTGCATGACCGCTTTTGGTGAAAGCGGTCATTCCCGGCGCGTGAGGGTTTGAGACTACGACCACCGGTTACCGATTCAGGAATGATGGCCGGCCCCGCCCATGAGCCTTTCGATAGTAGGTACTTATACGTAACCGGAAATAATGCGTGCACTGTTACGGTCTACTTTGGTATGACAAATCGGGCAACGAAAATGGGAGCATCAAGTCGGCTATTGCTGCTTACGGTGATAATCATGCTCGTCGTGATCGCGCCGGCAACGGCGGCCGATGTCGGTGACGTCGCTCCGGATTTCGAGATTGCGACACAGGATGGAAAGATTCTCCAGCTGTCAGATTTCCGTGGGCGAAAACCGGTCTATGTGGTCTTTTGGAACACGTGGTGCTCTTTCTGCATAAAGAAAGTCCCTCGATATATCAAGTTGCAAGAACAGTTCGCTGACAAGATTGAGATCATCGCAATCAATACGACCTGGGATGATTCTCCAGCGCAGATGCGAGTATTCGAGGATCGCTTTCACATCAATTACTCGACAGCATTTGATATCGGTAAGCTGATTACGGATCGTTTTGGCGTCTTCAATGTCCCGACAGAGTTCATCATTGATGTGAACGGGATAATCCGATACCGGAACAGAGTTCCCAGGTATCCGATCGCTCATTTGCCTGATTGGTCGGTAACAAATGCCTCCTCCGATTAATCGCCTGGACCGGAGAAAATTTCTCGTGCGCGGAGGCGCGGCAGTCGCCGCCGTCACCGCTCTGGCCGGACTTCCTTTCGCGCTACGAGAGGAAATGACGAAAGAGACGTCGTTTGTCTTTTTCTCGCCTCAACAACACCGAACGGTTAGCGCCGTCCAGGAGCACCTGTTTCCAAAAGGTCCTGATTCTCCGGGCGCTACGGATATTGGCGCGGCCAAGTATCTCGAATGGGCGATCACAGTACCGGAAACAGATCCAGACGTACGAAATACGATTGTGAACGGCATCAGTCGATTGCAGGACGCGACCATTGAGCGATTTGGTACAGAGTTTGCACAACTTGAGTTCATGCAAAAGGAACAACTTTTGCGCTATCTGGCGGATGAGACCCGCTGGGGCCGGGTTTGGCTTTCAATGGTGCTGACCCACATCTTCGAAGCTCTCCTTTCCGACCCGGCGTACGGCGGCAATTCCGATCAAGTCGGCTGGCGGTGGCTGGAACATCAACCAGGTTTTCCCAGACCTCCGACAGACAAAATATACGGAAAGCTGTGATGGTGGATTTCGATGTATGCGTAGTGGGAAGCGGCGCGGGCGGCGGTCCGGTCGCTTTGACATTGGCTGAGGCCGGGTTCTCTGTCTTGGTACTGGAGAAAGGGCCCTGGCTCACCGAAAACGATTTCTACAAAGATGAGATCGCCTGCTGTCGGCGCGACACTTATTCACGAAACTTGCGAGAAGAGTTTCACGTAGTTGAAAAACCCAACAAGGAAAACGAGTGGATCGCCACGCCTACCTACGAAGGAGGCCGGGATTTTTGGAATGGCAACATGGTGGGCGGTTCGTCAAATTTGATGAGTGGCTTCTTTCATCGCCTAAAGCCTAAAGACTTTCGCTTGTTGTCGGAGTTTGGTCCGATTGACGGAGCAAACGTCGCGGATTGGCCTATTGGCTATGACGAGCTGGAACCTTACTACGCCAAAGTTGAACGCGAAGTTGGAATTTCCGGCCGAGTCATCAATCATCCGAATCTTGAGCCGCGTTCGACGAACGACTATCCGTACCCTCCAACCGCTGAACATCCGGTAGCCGAATGGTTTGACGACCTCTGCCAGCAAAAAGGACTGCATTCAATCCCGGTTGCTCGGGCCATACTGTCTCGTCCGGCGAACGGCAGATCCGGGTGTCAATATTCCGGCTACTGCGGGAGTTATGGTTGTTCCTCGGGCGCCAAGGGCAGCTCGCGCGCAGCATTATTGAATCGTGCTATTGCTTCCGGGAACTGCGAAATTCGGCCGAATTGTCATGTCTACCATCTGGAAAGCGACACCAGTGGCCGGGTAGTGAGCGCCAATTTCTATGATGTGAATGGAGATGCTCAAACAGTCCGAGCGGACCTGTTTGTTGTCGCCTGTCAGGCGGTTGAAACATCCCGTTTACTTCTGCTTTCGCGTGGACCTCGTCATCCTAACGGCCTTGCAAACAACCACAATCAAGTCGGCAAGAACCTGATATTTTCGGGTGGTGGAGCCGGCACCGGTACTTTTCTGTATGACAGCCTGGATCCACAGAAGGCCGCTCAGCTCAAAACTCGCGGTCCGTTCGTCAATCGTGCGTTGCAGGACTGGTATTACATCGACAATGACGAGATGGGAAAGACGAAGGGTGGCACGATTGAGTTTCTTTTTCGTCACCCGAATCCTACCGGTCGTGCGATTCAACAGAAGTGGGAGTCGGATCGATTGCTTTGGGGACACCCATTGAAGAACAAACTGCACAGATACTTTACGAGTGCAGGCTATCTTCGGTTCGAAACTTTCGCGGATTGGCTACCCAACGAGAATTGCAATGTGACATTGGATACCGCGTTAAGAGACAAATGGAACGCACCTGTTGCACGAATTAAAGTCGGCAAACATCCGCACGATCTAAAGGTCAGTCGATACCTGGCCCGCAAGGGCTATCGGATGCTGACTGATTTGGGCGCGGACAAAGTGAGTTGGGGCGTTAGCAGTAATCCGCCGGGCAACTTGATGGCCGGTGGGTGCCGGTTTGGGAGCGATCCCAAAAAATCGGTACTTGACCAAAACTGCCGCGCCCACGACGTCGAAAACCTGTACGTGACTGATGGGAGCTTTATGCCTACCGGCGGGAGTGTTCCTCACACCTGGACGATCTACGCAAACGCATTTCGCGTAGCGGAGAAAATGTTGGTTGAACTCGGCGGCGAGAAGGCGGGCCTTTCGGGCCGTACTTCGTGATTCTAAGAGAACTTCGCTGAATGTCGCGTTACTACCCGTTTGCGAGAATGATTTGTAATCAGTAGGTCCCGAGTTCGACTCTTGGTGCCGGCACCATATAAACAACGACTTAGCGTCTCCATCGAGAGGCGCTTTTTCGTATGTAGACACTATGTAGACAAATTCGAGAACAAAGTGTGGAAGTCAAACTCCGGTTTCGACTCACGCCTCGAAAAAGCCAAGTCGGCCCAAATTGCGCGATATCGCGCTTCTTGAATGGCTGCTATCCCCTCGAAAGCGGTCGTTCAGGTGGTAGAGTCGTGAATGACCGCTAGTGACCCCAAGCGGACTTTTCGTTATTTGCAGGCTTGCTTGAGTCTCAGTCGTATCGGAGTCGCATGTCGTGGCTGTCCCGTGTTATCCCAAATCATTTTGAACCTTTTGTTAATTGGATTGGACTATCATTGACAGACCCGGATTTCGACCCGTGACATCCACATGCTACAAAACACTGAACAAGCTTGGGGCGTCGTGGCCAAATTGTTTCACTGGTTCGTCGCAGTTCTAATGCTCGGCCAGCTCGTGCTGGGCACAATCGCTGAGGAGGCACGGTTATCGCCGCTAAAGCTCGATCTGTTCGTCTGGCACAAGTCGGTCGGCGTCTCGATTCTGCTACTCGTCATACTCCGCGTCGCGTGGCGCGTCAGAAACCCGCCACCGGCTGCGCCTAACGGCGTGGCAGCCTGGGAGAAGCGTCTCGCCAAGGTCAGCCACGGCTTGCTGTACCTACTCATGATTGTTGTGCCGCTGACGGGGTGGTGGATCAGCGATACGTCGCGTATTCCGTTCAGCCTGTATTGGGCGGTGCCGGTACCGGACCTGATGGCGCCGAACCGCGACCTCAGTGAGCTCGCCGCCGACGTACACGGCGTACTCACGAAGCTCCTGCTCGCTATCGTCATCGTGCATATCCTCGCAGCCCTCAGGCATCATTTCTTGTTGCGTAACGACACGTTGTTGCGCATGTTACCGTTCCGCCGGGAACCCCGGAGCTGATCATGCGTCACGCCTTGCTCGCCAGTCTGTGTATCGCCATCTCGCTTCCCGTGTGCGCGGCCGAGTGGCGGAGCACCGAGGGTAGCGAGTTTACGTTTGAGGTTACGTTCGAGGGCGAGCCGATACTGGGTGAGTTCAGAGACTTCGACGTTAACCTCGATTTCGATCCAGCCTGTCTCGATTCGGCCAGGCTACGTGTCACGGTAGACCTTCGCGCGGCCGACATGGGCGACCCGGACATGAACGACGTCTTGTTCGACCCAGCCTGGTTCGACGTCCAGCAGTTCAACGAGGCCGTGTTTGTCAGCGATGCCATCACCGAGCAGTCGCCAGGTGAGTTCATCGCGACGGGCACGCTCGATCTCAAAGGCACGGTCAGATCCGTTGCCGCGCCATTTTCATGGACGCGTTCGGAGGATCAGGCCACGATGCAGGGCGGGCTGGTACTCAAACGCACCGATTTCGACGTCGGCAGCGGCGAATGGGCGACCGACGACGCGATCGGTATTGACGTCACGCTGGACTTCACCGTGCAGCTATTGGCCAAAGAGTGAACGTGCGGCAATTTCGTCTAGCGCTGCTGCTCGTGCTGGCTGCCTGCACACAGCCCGTGCCGATTGAGGACGAAACCGCACGTCCACCGTTACCCGAGGCCAGTTATGCGGAAGCTGCGAAATCCGGTGCGGCCGTGTATCGCATCCTGCCGCAGCAGTCTTTAATCCTCGTTCGAGTCGGTCGCGCAGGCAGGATGCAAAGGCTCGGGCACGAACACGCCGTTGCGAGTGAAGATGTGCACGGGCTCGTCGAGATCAATGAGAACCCGTCCGCGTCGCGCGCACATGTCGTGCTGCCGATAAGAAATCTGATTGTCGACAAGGCCGAGTATCGCGAGCGTCTCGAACTCGATACCGGACCATCCGCAGACGATGTGGCGAAGACCTACACGAATATGCTCAAGGTCTTCGCGCCGCAGCTGTACCCGTGGGTGGAAGCTCAAGCCCGGTTGGCGACAGAGGAGGGCGGGCAAGCGACGCTCGCCGTGTCGATCACGCTGCACGGCGCGTCCTTCGAGTACCTATTGCCCGTCGATCTCGAGGTCGATGCCGAACGACTCGTGGTCAGTGGTCAGGCAACGATCAAACACAGTGAGTTTGGCGTCACGCCGTTCGCAGCAGCGGGTGGCCTCGTGCGCGTAGCGGACGAATTTGAGGTCGAGTTTCGCTTGGTCGGGCAGCCGGTGCGGAGCCCTTGAGTCATAGCGAGGACAGGGTTTCCGAAAAAGTAACGTAAACCGGGCGGGTGGCTTTATCGACGTTGCGCAGATCACGGAACGTCGGTCGATGTCCGTCGCCACCGTGGCCGACCCGGTTATCGCGACCCTTGCCTGCGCTGCATTGGCCTTTGGCGCTTTCACCGGGGTGCGGATCTGATTGATACCCAGCGATTCGACGCGTCGATCGAATACGACGCCAAAGCAGCCGCCACGGTCGCGGATCAAGAATCGGGGAGGTTCTGTTTATAGGCCACAAGCTTCAACCATTTGCTGAGCAAGCCAATGCGAGTTCGGGTGTGCAGTCACCCGCGCGTAGATGAGCTCACCATCTTTGAATTTTGGGGTGTCCGCTCTTGGCCGTTAGCGGCACTTCGATTCTGCCAATTTTAGGACATCTGAACGTCCGCTTTCCGGAAAAGCGGACATTCCGAATGGATGCTGTTGGTCGTCGAGCCACCAAAGGGAACGGCTCTGCATATAAATGCATTTTTTCGAATAATCGCGCCCGCGCTACCAGGAAATCGAAAAACCGGCCGTGTGCCGGTGTTTTTGTGTGAGCCAGTGTGTTGCATTGATCGATTGAGGGCGCAACCCAAAGCGGACATTACCCCCCAATTACTGTCGACCCTCTTTACGATTGGACAGCGGCTCCAATTCGACCCAACGGTAATTGCCAAGCAATACAGCCACCTATAAATCTGGTACGGATATTGCGTGTTATTCTGCGGATTGAACAGAATTACTGATTCAACAAGGGACGTTTTGGAGAGGACTATGAAATACAAAGCCAATCTAATTGCTGCGATGGCCCTTCTATTCGTGTCGCTCAGCGCGCAGGCCGATCTAATCATCAACCAAGATGTCGAAGACGACGGCGACTGGATCGTAAATCTTTTCCCCGAGAGGCCGTGGGACGACGGTGCTTTAGGCTTCCTGACGCCAAGTCATCAAGAAGGGCTGGTCGCTGCCGTTTTCCAGAATAACGATTCGATTTCGACGACATTCAGTTCTTTGGCGCTTCAGGAGGGCACGTATACGCTAGAGTTTGCGCTCGGCAATTACAGTAACTTTCCGTTCCCCGCCGTCCAAATCAATTTTGCTGGCCTCACGCTTGGCGACGCGTCCGCGGGCTCGACTCCGACACCGGCCTCCGGGGGCTGGTCGCTGTGGACGATCACCTTCGACGTCGGCGCTGGCAACGCGAACTTGGGGAATACGCTTGGCTTCAGCCTGAGCACAAACGACCCGACCCTGTCGAACCTAGCCTTCGACGGCGTGGGCGCGTTGAGCAGCACTGGTGGTACCGGTTTTCTCGTGTCCCACACGCCTGCAACTTCGGTCCCGGAACCCGGCACCCTTGCACTCCTAGGAATTGGTCTATTCGGTATGGGCTTAGCGAGACGCCGACGTAAAGTCTGATTGAATCGCCCCCAATCTTCTAGACACTCACCAGCCGTTCTGTAAATTTCTTTTCATACTCTACCGGTGATAGCAGGTCATTGAAACCGTGCCGGCGTTTGCTGTTGTAAAACATCTCAATGTAATCGACGACATCGGCGCGGGCGTCATCACGAGTGGCATAGATGTGACGTTTGATGCGTTCGCGTTTGAGTAGTTGGAAGAAGCTCTCGGCGACGGCATTATCGTGACAGTTGCCGCGACGACTCAGGCTGGCCTGCAGGTTGTGCGACTTCAAGAAATTCTGCCAGTCGTGGCTCGTGTACTGGCTGCCTTGATCGGTGTGAACTGTGACCGTCGATGTTGGCTTTCTACGCCACACCGCCATCAGTAATGCATCCAACACCAACTCTTTTTTGATCCTTGCCTGCAGCGACCAGCCGATGACGCGGCGAGAAAACAGGTCCAGGATGACAGCAAGGTACAGCCAGCCCTCGTGGGTGCGGATGTGCGTGATGTCGCTGACCCAGGCATTGTTAGGTCGTGCGACGGTAAACTGCTGTTGCAGACGGTTCGGTGCGTGCACACTCACGGGCCCGGATCGATGCCGCGGCCGACGGTAGCCAACCTGGGAGCGAAGCCCTGCGGCCTGCATCAACCGGTAGACACGATTCTCGCTGCAGTACTCGCCAACATCCCTGAGGTCTGTATGGATCTTGCGGTAGCCATACACGCCACCGCTCTCAAGCCAGAACTGTTTGATTAAACCAGTCAAACGCTGATTGTCTTTTGCTCGGGCCGAACGTGGCTGCTTACGCCACGCGTAATAACCACTCGGATGAACATCCAGCAGATCACACAGCCGCCGAACTGGCCAAGCTGTGCTGTTGGCCCTGATATAGGCATACCTCATGCGGACTGGTTGGCGAAGTACACCGCGGCTTTTTTTAGAATATCGCGCTCTTCGGTGACACGCTTCAGCTCTTTCTTGAGCTGCTTGATCTCCATCTCATCCGAGGTCTTTGCCTGTTGTTCATCGGAACGCGGACCGTACCTCAACTTCCAGCTGTAAAGGCTGTGCGTCGTCATGCCCAGCCGACTCGCCACTTCTGCAACGCTGTGACCTCGCTCAACCACTTGGCGGACCGCTTCGATCTTGAACTCTTCGGGATATCGTTTGCTACTCATCTTCACCTCTCCTGGTGCCATTTTGTCTGGCTGAAAGGTGTCTAGCAAATTAGGGGCGATTCACATTGTAATTTTCGCGTTAGCACCGCTCAGTTGACTCACCCAAGAGCTGCCGCTGGGCTAGATACGGGTAATTCCGAATTGCGCAAGCCAGGATATTGGCGTGAAATTCGCAAAGGTGAGAGGGCCTTGCCCGATCAATCATAACTATGGCGAAGTCAGTTGCTGTTGATTTGTGAATAATCTATCGGGAGATTGAAGATGGACGAACGAATAAGAGAGCTTGTCGCTATGGGGGCATCAGCAGCAGCGAATTGTCATCCGTGCATGGATCATCACCTTGTTAAATGTGACGAGTTGGGGATTGACCGCGAAGAAGTTATTGCGGCGGTAAACGTGGGACTGATGGTGAATCGCGGAGCCGAAAAAGCGATCCGCAAAAAGACCCGCGAGCTTTTTGGTGAGACTGCGATGGCTGCGTGATGTACGCCGTTATCGTCGATTGACACAGATAATCGGAGAAGAGGATGGAAGACAGACTCTCTATGCCAACATGCCCGATGGCTGAAACATGCAAGGGAATGATGGAGAAACCAAGTACCAGTTTGTGGATGATCGTTCCTGGGTTGGTTTTCGTTGTGTTAGGTATCGCTATCATTCTTTACCCACAGATTCTGGTGTGGCTCGTTTCGTTAGCACTTATCGTCGTGGGGCTTGCGATGCTCGCCATGGTTAGATTCATGCGTCGTATGGGAAAACGCGTCCAGAAATCGCACGGATAGGTCTCGGGCGGATAGGTCTCGGGCGGACAGTCGTGCTGAGCCCGAGCCCCGTTCTATGCGCATAATGTATACAAGGGCGAAACGTCGAGTTCGCCCTTTTTCGTTTGTTATCAGCGCACTATTTCTTCGATCCTAACGTCAAACTGTCGAGAATCACGATTTCGTGCGTAGTGTGGAAGAGGGCGGTTCGGTAATTCCCTTATACAACAGAGGTTTGATCAAACTACACATTGTAATTTTCCCGACTCGAGTGGTCGGTAAGCATTCGAATTCAGCCGCTCGGGTGATAGAGTCGAAAATCGGCCTCTCAACGATCAGAAGCAAGCTACTTTGCAACTTTGGGGGCTAGAGGGAGAAGTACTGGATAACGCTGACGATAGTAAACGCAGGCTATGGACTGCGGGACAAGTTGAGTCGTTCTCGAAATTGATCGGATACCTGCTTGAATGTTGCAGTCTGATGATGAGTCGCAAGGTCGTGTTAGATTGCGACTACAAATTGCGGAGATGCTGGAATCGGATAACGACATGCGCGTAATTATTTTACTCATTGTCCTCTTGTTAGCAATACCTATAGTTGCTCTTGGACAATTGAATACGGGGAGTATCGGATGCTCGCCGATGTACGAAAACAGGACTTTTACCAAAGAAGAGTTTAAGGAAGTACTCGAAAATCATGAAGAGTCGTTTTCTAGTACTAGCCCCCCACAACCCAAGGGTAGTCCTTATTCGCAGTCCCCCGTGCGCCGTGGTGCCGACCTGTCGTGTGCGGACCTCTCCGATGCCAGACTTAACGAAGCCAATCTATCCGGTGCCGACCTGACCAGAGTCAACTTGATGCGTGCCTACTTGGTCGATGCCGACCTATCCGATGCCGACCTGTCCGGCGCCCATCTTTCCGAGGCCAACCTGTCCGGCGCCAACCTATCCCGTGCCGACCTGATCCGTGCCGATTTGTCTGGTGCCAACCTGTCCGATATCCGCCTGTCCGATGCCATCCTAAACGGAGCCAATTTATCCGAATCCCAACTAGTCCATGCCGACCTGATCCGTGCCGATTTGTCTGGTGCCAACCTGTCCGGTTCCGACCTCATCGGCGCCGACCTGCGAACTGCAATTCTGCGCGGTGCCGACCTGTCCGATGCCAACCTATCCGATCGGCCCGATGTCAAAGTTTCCCGTTACAACTGGAGGAATCGCAAGCCGGAAGCTGCGGATCTATCCGGCGCAAACCTATCTCGTGCCGATCTGTCCGGTGCCAACCTGCATAACGCGAATCTATCCGGTGCCGACCTGTCCGATGCCAACCTGACCGGAGCGACGTACGAACCCCTTTCAGGTAAAGAACCAAACGAAGATACCATTGTGACTGCTGTGGGGTTAAGTACACTCAAATATTCTCAGCCTCGGGCGCTCGTCAGCTTGCGCAGGTTCCTTAAGAATGGAGGATATCGAAACCAAGAAAGAGAGGTAACCTACGCCATACATCGCGTTCGTAACAATTCGTTACTACATGGCAAAGAAGGCTTAATGGGCAGAGTAGAAGGTGCTTTTAATTATGTGCTCTTCGAGCTAACCACAAAGTGGGGAATGGCGCCTGGGCGAGCATTGATTGCAATATTCGCGCTGATTTTTATTTTCTCGTTACCTTACCTTTATGCAGTCTGGGTACCTAAAAACAGGGTACCTAAAACTTATGGAATTTGGCGAATCTGGGCGGACGAACTCGCCCGCACAGATCTCGTCAGTGAACCCCCTGAGCTATTGCGTGAAAAGGGCTTTCATGCCGTCAGATTAACATTGTACTTTAGCTTGCTCACCGCTTTTCACGTCGGTTGGCGTGATCTAAATGTTGGCAATTGGATTACTCGAATTCAACCACGAGAGTACACGCTTCGCGCATCAGGTTGGGTGCGGACAGTTTCTGGAATCCAGTCCTTATTGAGCGTCTATCTCCTCTCAATATGGGTGCTTACCTATTTCGGCAGGCCTTTCGAGTAGCCCAGCGTCCGTTGAATTGCGACACAATAATCTCACGCGAAAGGACTAGAATTTCACGTCCGGGCCGGGAACTGAGAATACGATTTATAGGAATACGGAGTGTTAATTGGCAGATCAATCATTCAGAAACCAGAAGCAATTTTCACTAACTCCACTGTCGACATCCTGATGGCCTCACATGCTCAATATCCGGCACTCGGATCCGTCGGAATGCGCAAAAGCGGACATTGCAACTTCGGTCCTACATTCCGAATGCGCATAATGTATATTATGTTAAATTAGATAATCAGGCTGACATGATAAGAATCCTGCTTCGAACAAGAATAGGCATCCTACTGTTCCCAGCACCCTCTCACTGCCGCTTGTGGGCGCGATTGCAGTAACCGAGAATACGGATTAAATAATTCCAGTAACAGGTTGATACTTCGTTGGAAAACTCGAAGCATGTTGAGATCGCCATTCTCGGTGCAGGAATAGCCGGAATCGCTGCGGCTTACTATCTTTGCACTAAGTTCGGAAAAAACTCCGTACTGCTAATCGACAGCAGACAAGCATTGAGCTATACGACTGCACAGTCCGGCGACAATTACCGTAATTGGTGGCCCCATCCCACGATGGCTGATTTGACGAACGACAGCATCGATTTGATGGAGCAAATCGCAAGCGAGTCGTCGAATGTCTTGAACATGAGCCGCCGAGGTTACTTGCTTGCCACACGATCCAAAGACATCAGCGGGATCGTTACGGAGCAGACAATCGCATCGCATGCTGTAGATGTATTGACAAAGCGAAACGAGATTCGGCGAAGATTTCCATCATTCTCGAAGGACATTGCAAGCGTTGTACACATTCGCCGTGCCGGTGAAATTGATGGGCAACAACTGGGTCAATACATGTTGGAGCGCATCAGTAGCTCGGGCGGCAGTCGTCTCAAGGCAACTGTCCTGGGTATTGACGTCGACAAGTCGTTTCGGATTGATGCGCGCACCCAGGATGGCGTCAAACAAATAGACGCCGATATTGTCGTCAATGCAGCAGGACCGTTCGCAGGTCACGTCGCTGCAATGATGGATATCGATCTTCCGATCGAGAATGTGTTACAGCAAAAAATTGCATTTGAAGATGTGGCAGCTGCCATTCCCAGACGAATGCCCTTCTCCATCGATCTGGATGATGTCGAATTGGACTGGAGCGACGAGGAACGCGAGTTGCTTGCAGAGGACGAGGACATGACCTGGTTGCTCGAACGCATTCGTGGCGGTGTGCACTGTCGGCCGGATGGCGGCGACAAGGGGAAATGGGTGAAGCTGGGTTGGGCCTACAACCGCAATATCAGCGAGCCGCAAGAAGAGCTTGCCAATGATCCATACCTGAATCCGCAGTTTCCCGAAATCGTCATTCGTGCCGCGGCCAAACTCAATCCGTCATTGCGCCAGTATGTTGAAAATTTTCCCTCGCGATGTGTACATTATGGTGGTTACTATACGATGACGCGGGAAAACTGGCCATTGATAGGGCCAATGGGGATCCCGGGTGCCTACATCGCCGGCGCCCTGTCCGGCTTTGGCAGCATGTCGGCGTGTGCAGTCGGTGCGATTTGTGCGGCCTGGATTACGGACAGCGTGTTGCCGGACTACGCCCCGCAACTCAGTCCATTACGTTACGACAATTCTGTGCTAATGAGTGAATTGGCAACAGCGACGTCCAGAGGACTTCTGTAGATTCCGCTAGGTTGATTGCTGGACGATAACCCGCGTATCCACAACGGTGCAGCCATCGTCCAATGCGATAACCGGGTTCAGATCCAACTCTGCGATTTGTGGGTGAGCGTCAACAATGCTGGAAATTTTTAGCAGCAAATCAACCAGCGACTCTTTGTCCACCGCTGCCTCGCCGCGGACTCCGTCCAGGACTTTGCGAGCTTTGATCTGGTCAATCATGGAATGCGCATCATCGCGGCTCAGAGGGATAGCGCGAAACGCTACGTCCTCAAGAATCTCAACAAAAATTCCGCCCAGGCCGAACAACAGCACAGGACCGAACACGGGATCGCGGCTGGCGCCGACAATGACTTCAATTCCCTTCGGTGCCATGGGTGTGATCAGGACGCCCTCGATGTCGGCGTCTTCTTTGTAAATCTTGCATGCCCTCAAAATTTCATCACGGCTCTTGCGTATCTCAGCCTCGCCGTGCAGGTTCAGTTTCACACCACCGGCATCCGACTTGTGCAGAATGTCGCGGGAAACGACTTTCATCGCCACCGGGATATCGCCATATTCGCTCAAGGCAGTCGTTAGATCGCTTTCGTCGCGTATTAGCAGTTCCTCCGGCACGGCCACGCCGTAGCTGCGCAGAAGAGACTTCCCCTCAAACTCAAACAAGTCGCGACCTTCTTTTTGTGCTGCATCAAGCATGGCGATGACAGCCGGATCGGGCTCGACCGGGTCAGCAAACTGTTCATCGCCGCTACGTTCGATGTAGGCACCCCGCTCCCCAAGAGCCGCCATGATCTGCACGGCATGTTCAATGGAGTTGTAGACGGGGATGCCGGCCTTGCGAAGCTCGACCAGGGGTTTCGGTTTTGCGTGCGCGTAAAGGCTGTAAACCACCAAGGGCTTGTCGATTCGCTTTGTCAGGTCAGCAATTGCTGTCGCGGCCTGGAGTTCACTTTGCCGCAATTCCTCGGCGAAACGAATAGCGTACCCGCCGAACATTCCGACCAGGAACAACATGTCGACGTTGTCATCTTTTGACAGTATTTCCATGCAGTCGGACAAAAGCCCCGGGTTTGCGTCCGTGCTGCCGGCAACGTCTATCGGGTTGCTCAGCGATGCCTGGGCAAAGAGGATGTCGGCCAGCGCCGAAACTGTAGCGTCGGACAAGCTCGCCAATTCCAGACCTGCCTCGACGATGCGGTCGGAGGCAATGGTGGCTTGCCCTCCTCCGTCGGCCAACACCGCCACCCGCTTTCCTGCGGCTTGTTGCAGCAAGCCCAGACCCTCTGCCACCGGCAGAATCTCGTCAGACTGGCCCACCGAGCAAACGCCTGCCTGTTTCAGAAGATCAACCGTCATTCGGTAACTACCGGCTAATGCGCCGGTATGCGAACTGGCCGCCTTCTGGCCCGCCGCTGTGCTACCTGATTTGTACACCACGACCGGCTTAATCTTGGCAACCTGCCTGGCCACATCGAGAAATGCCCGACCGTCATTGAAGCCTTCAGCGTAAATAGTTGCAACACGGGTGTTGTTTTCTTCACCGAGAAAACTCAGGTAGTCGGCAAAGCCAAGATCAGTTTGGTTACCCGGACCGACGTAAGTACTGAAACCGATATGACCATTGATTTCCGCCTCCAAAGCCAGGGCCAAAAGCATGTTGCCCGACTGTGAGATGATGCCGATGTCGCCGGGCTTCACATTATCGAGTGCCAGCAAGTTAAGTTTCTTATGCAGATTGAACACGCCTGACGTGTTGGGGCCAATAATGCGAACATTGGCCTTGCGCGCAGCGTTCAATAGTTCACGCTCAAGCTGTTCACCGGCACCATTAACTTCGCCGAAACCACTTGCCAGGATGGTGGCGCCCTTGACGCCATTTTTGCCACAATCCGCGAGCAAGCCAGGAATGGTCTTGGCCGGAGTGCAAATCAGAGCCATGTCGGCTGTCGTTGGCAGGGAAGCCAATGTCGGGTAAGTCTTGAGCCCGAGAATCTCACTGACCTTGCGATTGATTGGATAGATTGCGCCTTCATACCCATCGTTCAGCAGGCCGACGACAGCTTTGTAACCCCTTTTCGTCGGATCGGCGGACGCGCCGACAATGGCGATCGAATCCGGCGCAAGAATATCGTGCAGGACGCTGGTCATGACTAACGTCCCTTGAACCTTGGCTCACGCTTTTCGGCGAATGCGTCGACGCCTTCTTGCCAGTCCTCGGTCGTGGTGCACATGACCAGGCCGTCCAGTTCATTTTGAAGTTGAATATCCAGGTCGTTATCGGACGAATCGTTCAGCAATTTCTTTGCCAGGCCCATCGAAATGGGCGCCTTGCTCGCAAGCTCATTAACGAAGTCAATTGCCGCATCCTTCAACCGATCATCGGCCACGGCGAGCGATGCCAGTCCGATGCGCGCCGCTTCGACACCGTCAATCCGGATTCCCGTCAATATGAGTTCCCGCGCTTTCGCCAATCCAACAAGACGCGGCAGAATTTGGCTCACGCCACCGCCGACGCTGGTACCGATGCTGACTTCCGGAAAACCAATCCTGGCGCTTTCCGCCATCAAGACGAAGTCACATGAACAGGCAATCTCGGCTCCTGCCCCGAGGGCATAGCCATTGATGGCAGCCACAACCGGCTTGCTCAGGCAGAAAATTGTCTTGCAGGCATCGTTGGCGACTTGCAGGTATTCCCGCCGCTGCGATTCGTTGCGTCCGCCGCTACTGTGTTCCTTCAGGTCGGCGCCGACGCAGAACGCCCGGCCTTCCCCGGTCAACAAAACCGCACGTACATCGGGATCTGCTTCAGCCTGGCGAAGCGCGTCGATCAATTCGCAATAGAACGTCTCCACCACGGCGTTCAGACGGTGTGGGCGATTGAATCGAATCTCAGCACACGTGCCGAGTTTTTCGTAAATCAGTGTTTCAAAGCCTGGGGCGTTCATGCCCAACTCCTGCCAGACATTTAGCGAATGTCCAGCGAGTCAGGGTAATCCCGAGCATGCCCGTGATTCAACGCGACTTGGCAAGCTATAAATACGGGCAATAACTCTATAGATTCGCGCACGCGATGTTATTCGGCACAGCGGACGGGAAAACTGTCTGTGCCCGCAGCACATCGCGCATGCATTCAACAAATCGCTCTGCGGCCGCAGTAAGCCGGCTTTGTTGTGCATGAACCGCCATGATCGGCAATCCGATTTGCTCATCGAGCGGGTACGCGATGAGACCGTCCGCCTGATCACCCAACATTGCATACCGCACAGTCAATGAATCCAGTATCGCCGCGCCAACGCGCTTGGCGACGAGCGCAGCCGCAAGCTGGTGGTTATGAACATTGGCAACATATGTCGACGAAACCTTGTGTTTTCGCAGCAACTTTCGCGCCACAGATCCGAGAGGATCACGCTCGAATGTCGAAATCATTGGGAGTTCGTTGAGTAAGGCCAGATCAAAGTTCTCGATATTGGCGTCATTCCAGTTTCTGGGCATCAGGCAATAAAGCTGTACTCGTCCAATGTCCTGGTAGGACAATCCGTCGTAATGGCCGACACCAAACGTAAAACCGAGATCATAACGCCCGGATCGCTCATCCAGGTTCCGGAGAATCTCGTCACCATGCTGAGACGTCACTTCATAGGAATAATTTTGTGATTCGAGGCTGAATTCGGCAATAGCATCGGCGAAACTGCCCAGAGCAATGGCCGGGGCCGCAGCAATGCGCAGGTGTCCCTCTTCGCCTCGCCGCAACTTGTCGGCTATGCGGGTGATTGCGTCCAGAGAATGATGGGCACGTGTGACCTCCTCCATGAGTACCCGCGCCTCCGGGGTCGGCGTTAGACGCCCGCTGCGCCGGTGGAACAGTTTGAACCCGAGGTCAGCTTCGGCATTCTTGATTGACGCTGTGACCGAGGGCTGGGTGATGCCCAGATAGTGCGCCGCCGAGGTCACAGTGCCGTGGTTCATGACGGCGAAAAAGACTTCGATGTGCCGGAATTTCACGATGCCGCCCTCCACGGACCCACAGTCCACCATAGGTAACAGCTATGGAGACGTAAAGTCCATCTATTTGACTAATTCCGGCAATCAAGAAAGACTACGCGTTGGTGTGCTTGTGTGTCC
>Ga0255057_10000889_pt1 | contig 17149 bp, 15 predicted proteins | sample Cases_109_6_MG_FD_189022 | JGI IMG/M metagenome (GOLD analysis project Ga0255057, IMG submission 189022) | Seawater microbial communities from Amundsen Gulf, Northwest Territories, Canada - Cases_109_6 | ecosystem: Environmental > Aquatic > Marine > Gulf | place: Canada: Northwest Territories... | reverse complement strand
ATCCACCTCGCCCCTGGCATCGAGCTCGATGGCGCGTGCGGCGCCCGCGTGTTGCTCCAACAGCTGCGCCACGGCTTCGAGCACGGCGCGCTGGTCTTGGCTGAGATCGAGGTCCACGCGGCTCCCGCTACTCCCGCGGCAGGTCGAGGAAGCGGCTCGACACCAGGTTGAGGTTCACCTCGGTGGTGCCCACGGCCACCCCCGCCGTCATTGCCAGGCGGAAGTGTGCCTCGGCGAAATGGCCGTACTCCAGGGCCTCGGGCCCGAAGATCTCGAAGGCCAGCTCCGCCACGGCGCGCTCCGCCATGGTGCCAGCGACGCGCGCCACGTTGGTATCCGCGGAGGGCGGGCGTCCCTTCTCGCGCAGGTCGATCACCCGGTAGGTAAGCAGCCGGGCCGCCTCGCACAGGGCCCGGGCCTCGCCGAGCTTCTCCAGGATGCGCGGGTCTTCGAGCGAGCCGCGCTGGGCCGCCAGCTTCGCGAGCTCGTCGAGCGTGAGCTCCGCGCGGGCGTAGCGCGCAGCGCCCACGCGCTCGAAGGCCAGCGAGTAGGTCACCACGTCCCAGCCCTCGTTCTCGGCGCCCAGGCGACAGCCTACCGGCACCTTCACGTCGCTGAAGAAGACCTCGAAGAAGTAGCGGTCGCCCACTACCGAGGGAATCTCACGCACCTCGATACCGGGCAGGTCCATCGGGCAGAGCAGCACCGAGATGCCGCGGTGGCGTGAGCTCTCCGGATCGCTGCGCACCACCAGGAAGCAGTGTTGCGCGCGATTCACGTAGGAAGTCCAGATCTTGGAGCCGTTCACCACGTAGTGGTCGCCGTCGCGCAGCGCCAGGGTGCGCAGCGACACCAGGTCGCTGCCGGCCTCGGGCTCCGAGAAGCCCTGACACCAGAAGGCTTCACCGCGGGCGATGGGCGGCAGGTGGGTGCGCTTCTGCTGCTCACTGCCGAACTTCATGATCGTCGGGCCGACCCAGTTGACGTTCATGTACTGGGAGCTGCGCGGCTCGCCGATGCGCCACATCTCCTCGCCCAGGATGATGTGCCGCCAAGCCGAGGCATCACGGCCGCCGTACTCGGCGGGCCAGTTCTGCGTCAGCCAGCCGCGCTCGGCCAGCTTCGGACAGAAGCTCTTCGAGAACTCCGCCTGGACGTCGCTGCCGGGACCGTCCTTCGACATCTCTTCCCAGTTCGCCGGCAACACGTCGGCAAGGAAGTCTCGAAGCTCGCGCCGAAAGGCCAGGTCTTCTCCGGTCCAGTCGAAATCCACAGGGGGCTCCGTCTGCGGCTCGGCGCCGAAGAATCTGACGGTATATCAGATACTTCGGGCGAGCAATCAGCAGCGCTTCCCAAGTGCTCTCTGCGTGGTGTAGGTAGTAGGGCCATGCCCTCTCCTGACTACACACCCACGGTGCCCGAGTTCATTCGCTCGCGGGTCGATCACTTCGGCGAGCGCGAGCTGATCGTGTTGGAGGAGCGCCGCATCCGATACCGCGACGCGGCGCAGCAGTCGGCGCGGCTTGCGCGGGGCCTGCTGGCAACGGGGCACGGCAAGGGCAGCCGCGTGGGTCTGCTGCTGCCGAACGGCCCGGACTGGATAGTGGGCTGGCTGGCGGTGACTCGCATCGGAGCCGTCTGCATACCGCTGAACACCTTCTACAAGCCGCGCGAGCTTCACTGGGTGCTGCGTCACGCCGACGTGCAGACCCTGCTGACGGTTCCCAGCCATCTCGGCAACGACTACCTGGAGCGCATGCAGGCGGTAGCACCCGGGCTGACGGAGCAGAAGGCCGACTCGCTGCGACTGCGCGAGCTGCCCTATCTGCGCAACGTCTTCGTGTGGGGCGAGCACGACCGCGCCTGGGCCAGGAGCGTGCGCGACCTGGAGGCGGCAGCCGACGCGAACCCCGACTTCGACGACGCCTTCCTGGCGGAGCTCGAGAGCTGCGTCACGCCCGCCGACCCGATGCTGATCATCTACAGCTCTGGCAGCACCGCCGATCCCAAGGGCGCCATTCACACCCATGGTGGGGTGATCCGCCACTCGCTCAGCCTGAACGGCTACCGCGATATCGTGCCCGAGGATCGCGTCTTCTCACCCATGCCCTTCTTCTGGGTGGGAGGCTTCGTCTTCACGCTGCTCTCGTGCATGCACGCGGGCGCCTCGATGCTGTGCGAGGAGAGCTTCGACCCGGGCGAGACGCTGCTGCTGCTGGAGCGCGAGCGGGCCACGGTGGTGAGCGGCTGGCCCCACTACGCGAAGGCCATGATGGACCACCCGAGCTTCGGCGAGCGCGATCTCTCGTCGATCCGCTCCGGCAACCTCTACTCGCTATTGCCCAGCGAGCTGCGCCCCCGCGACCCGGAGCTGCGCTCGAACTCGCTGGGCATGACCGAAACCTGCGGCCCCCACAGCATCGACCGCATGGACTACGACCTCCCCGAAGAGCTGCGCGGGTCCTTCGGACGTGCGCCGGAGGGCGTGGAGCACAAGGTCGTGGATCCGGAGACGGGCGAGACTCTCGCAGCGGGGGAGGACGGCGAGATCTGCGTGCGCGGTTACAACGTCATGCAGGGCCTCTACAAGCTCGAGCGCGAGCAGGTCTTCGACCGCGACGGCTTCTACCACAGCGGAGACGGCGGCCACTTCGATGCCGAAGGCCGGCTCTTCTTCCAGGCACGCCTGGGCGACATGATCAAGACCGCCGGAGCCAACGTCACACCCCGCGAGGTCGAGGTGGTGCTGGAGAGCTTCCGGGAGATCCAGTCCGCTTTCGTGTTGGGCCTGCCCGACCCGGTGCGCGGCCAGAACGTCGCCGCCGTGATCGTGCTGGACGCCGACCGCGAGCTGTCCGGCGCGGCTTGCCGCGAGCGCCTGCGGCCGGAGCTCTCCGCCTACAAGGTGCCGCGTCACTACTTCTTCTACCCCAAGGCCGAGCTGCCCTTCACCGACAGCGGCAAGATCGACAAGCGCCGGCTGGGCGCCATGCTGGTGGAGCGAATCGCTGCGGGCCAACGGGGCGAGCCCGGCGACTGATGCGGGGGCAGGGCTTTTACCGCGTCCGAGCGCCCTGGCTGGTGTTGGGCACCGGAGCTGCCCTGGCCCTGATGACATCCGCGCCCGCCGGGGCGTCGCGGATGCTGTTCATCGGCGACTCCATCACGTCCGGCGCTGGGCTGGAGCCCGGCACGGCCTACCCCGAGCTCGTCGCGACGGCCTTCCCGGCCTTGGAGGGCGTGAACGCAGGGTGCCCCGGCTCGGCCACTGCCGACTGGGTACGTCCGGGCCCGACGGTCGGCTGCGGCGTGGCGGGAGCTTTCGATCTGCTCGCCGCACCCAACCTGCCGGCGGAGATCGCGACCATCCTGCTGGGCACGAACGATGCCGTTGGCTTCTTCGAGCCGGGCCCCGTCTCGCCCGCGAGCTACCGCTCCAATCTGGAGCACGTGATCGCAAGGCTCGAGCCCGAGACCCAGTGGATCCTGCTCATGACGCCTCCCGCTCGCGGCCCGGGCAACCCAGCGGCCGACGCCTTGCTCTCAAGCTATCGCGACGAGGTCTTGGATCTTTGCTCCGCGCCCAGCGACAGCGTGGTCTGCGGACCCGACGTCCAGCTGCTGCTGGATCCCGCGCTGCACTTCAGCGACGGCATCCACCCCGACGCCGTGGGCCACGCGCTGATTGCCGACGCGCTCGTCTCCGACCTGAGGCTGCTGGTGCCGGAGCCGGCCACGGCCATGCTCGTCCTCAGCGCGTTGCTGGCGCTGGGGGGTCTGCGACGTCGGGCCGGGCGCCGCTGAGCTCCTCGATCTCGCCTTGACATTCCTACCTGCGCGCAGGTAGGTTACCTGCATGGCCGCAGATGTTCTCGGTGCCCGAGCCTCCCGCACCCGCGGCGCTGTCCTCGAGGCCGCCGAGGAGCTCTTCTCGGCCCGGGGCTTCGACGGCACCCGGCTGGAGGACATCGCCGAGCGCGTCGGGATTCGCCGCGCCTCCATCGTCTACTACTTCAAGGACAAGCGGGAGCTCTACGAAGCCGTCCTGGCCAGCGTCTTCGGCGAGTTCCACGCCGCGCTGGCCGCGGCCTTGGCTCGCGACCTGCCCCTGCTCGAGCGCATCGACGCCGCTGTCTCGACCTGGGTGGACTTCGTGGGACGGCGCCCCGCGGTGGCTCGCATCATCCTGCGCGAGGTGGCCGATGCCGGCCCGGATCGTCGCAGCGCGGTGCTCGAGTACACCCAGCCCTTCGTCGACCTGGTGCGCAAGCAGATCTTGGAGCGGCCCGACTTCGCCGAGGCAAACCTGGCCCGTGTAGACCCGGTGCACGTCGCCAGCATCGTCGCCGGAACCAGCGTCTTCCTGGTGGCCGCGATGCCGGCGCTACTGCCCGACCGGCAGCTGAACCCCACCAGCGCGGAGCAGCTCGAGGTGCACAAGCAGGAGTTGCTGCGCATCGTGCGGCGCATGCTCGACTCCTCGGAGTCGCAAAGCGCCTGAACCACCAGGCGGGCGACTCCATTTGCGCCAGAGGCAAGCCGAAGGCTTGCCGTGCCGGCAGGGCGGCGCAGCCGGCCGGTAACCGGCCAGGCCGAGCTACGCGATCGCCTTCAGGTCGCGCAGCTTGCCGATCTCATCGGCCTCGAAGCCGTAGTCCCGCAGCACGTCCGGCGTGTGCTCGCCGGCCCGGGGAGGCGCGCCCTGGACCTCGCAGTGGCTGCGGCCGAAGCGCGGAGCCGGCCCGGGCTGCTCCACACCGAAAGCCTCCACGAAGGTCTTGCGCTCGGCCATGTGCGGATGCCGGCGGGCCTCGCTCATGGTCAGCACCGGGGCGAAGCAGATGTCGCTGCCTTCCATCAGCTCGCACCATTCGTCCCGGGTCTTCTCCAGGAAGAGGCCGCGGAAGCGCTCCTTCATGGCGTCCCACTGCGCCTTGTCGTTCTGCCGCGGCAGGTCCTCGCCGGCCAGGCCCAGCTTTTCGATCAGCTCCGCGTAGAACTGGGGCTCGATGGAGCCGATGGAGACGTACTTGCCGTCCTTGGTCTCGTACACGTCGTAGAAGTGGGCACCGGTGTCCAGCAGGTTGGTGCCGCGCTCCTCACTCCACCAGCCCGACATCTGGGCACCGTGGATGATCGACATCAGCGCCGAGGCGCCATCCACCATGGCCGCGTCGACCACCTGGCCCTTTCCCGAGCTGACCCGCTCCACCAGGGCGCACACCATGCCGAAGGCCAGCATCAAGCCACCGCCGCCGAAGTCACCGACGAGGTTGAGCGGCGGATAGGGCGCCTCGCCCTTGCGCCCCAGGTGAGCCAGCACACCCGCCAGTGCGATGTAGTTGATGTCGTGGCCGGCGGCCTGGGCCAGCGGACCCTCCTGGCCCCAGCCGGTCATGCGGCCATAGACCAGCTTCGGGTTGCGCTCGAGGCAGACGTCGGGGCCCAGGCCGAGGCGCTCCATCACGCCCGGACGGAAGCCCTCGAGAATCCCGTCGGCGCGCTCGATCATGCGCAGGCAGGTCTCGACGCCATCCGGGTGCTTGAGGTCGACGCCGATGCTGCGGCGACCGCGCGCCAGGAAGTCCAGAGACGGGCCACCACCGGCGTCGGGGTTCACGTTCTGGGCTCGGTCGATCCGCACCACCTCTGCGCCCATGTCCGAAAGCATCATGGCGCAGAAGGGTCCGGGACCGATGCCCTGGAACTCGAGGATCTTGATACCGCTCAGGGGGCCGCCCACTACCGTCTCCTTCTCGTCGCCGAGAACCGTCGCCGGAAACGCGGGCCTTCCGCAGGACCCGCAGAAGTGCGAACTTCCGGGCGTTCGTTCGCGGGCGTCGAGCATAACGGAAAACCGAGGAGACCCGAAGTGCAACGTTTCGACGGAAAACGAGCCCTGGTAACCGGGGCCGCCTCGGGCATCGGCCGCGCCACCGCCGAGCGGCTGGCGGCAGAGGGCGCCCACGTCTTCTGCGCAGACATCGACGCGGATGGGCTCGCCACCACGGCCGATGTCATCCGCGCCGCTGGCGGCAGCGCGACCACCGGCCTGCTCGACGTGAGCGACGTGGCTGCGTGTCGTCGCAGCGTCGAGGCCGCGCATTCGGAGCGCGGGCGTCTGGACCTGCTGTGTAACGTGGCGGGCGTCGGCGTCCATACCCACGCCACCGAGATCAGCCCGGAGCAGTGGGAGCGCGTCCTCGCCATCAACCTATCCGGCACCTTCTACATGTGCCAGGCAGCGATTCCCTTCCTGATCGAGAGCGGCGGCAACATCGTAAACATCGCCTCCACCGCCGGGCTGGTGGGCGTCGCCTACTCGGCCGCCTACTGCGCCTCCAAGGGCGGCGTCGTGCTTTTGACCCGCTCGCTGGCCGTGGAGTTCGCGCACCGCGGCATCCGGGTCAACTGCGTGTGTCCCGGCGGGGTGGACACGCCGCTCACACGCGCCTTCACCCTGCCGGAGGGCGCGAAGATGGAGCTGTTCCAGCGCATGCGTTCCCTCGGCCCTCCCCTCGCCAAGCCCGAGGAGATCGCGGCGTCGATCGCGTACCTGGCGTCGGACGAGGCCCGCTACGTGAACGGTACGGCGCTCGCCATCGACGGCGCCCAGCGCGCTTGAGCGCGTCCGCCCCAGCGGCTTCCCCTCCCGTCGGAAGACTCGGCCGAGAGGCACAACCTCTTGTGTCGCTCATCACACCGGCGCTCGGGCCTCCCGACCGAGAAGAGGCAGGAGGAGGGGAGCCGTGGAACTGGATTTCGGAAGAGCATTGACGCCGAGTTCGCGCCGCGCGATCCGGCTGGTGGAGCCCGTAGCGCAGATCCGGCTGCCGGTTTTTCTCGTGACCCTGACGGCGATCTTCGTGAGCGCCTTCGCCTGGAACAGCCACCTGGCCTACGAGCGCATGATCGATCTAACCCTGGCGCAGACACAGGACGCCTTTCGAGGCGACGTCTCCGACCAGACCGCGGACTTCCTGATCGTCTCGTCGGCCCTGCTCTTGGCCTACCTGGCAGCCGTCGCCGGGATCTGCCTGGCCTACACGCACCACTTGATCGGACCGCGGGTGGCACTGACGCGCCAGATCGCTGCCCTCAAGCGGGGCGACTACTCCGCACGGGTCGAGCTGCGACAGTCCGAGACAGTGTTCCGAGAGGTGGCCGACGACCTCAACGACCTGGCCCAGACCCTGGAGCGCAAGGACCGCCAGCGGGGACGTTCCTGAATATTCAGCAATGTTCCTTCGCGGGCACTTGAATATTCAGGAACGTCCCCGGCCTACGGCCGCCTACAGAGATCGAGTGCGGCCAGCAACGGACGTGCCTTGTCGGCGGCCTCGCGCCACTCGGCGGCGGGGATCGAGTCGGCCACGATGCCTCCGCCGGTGTGCACGTGCGCGCGGCCTTCGATCAGCAGGATGGTCCGGATCACCACGGAGAGATCCACGCCGCCCCGGACGTCGAAGTAGCCCAGCGCTCCGGAGTAGACGCCCCGGCGCACCGGCTCGATGCGGCGCAACAGCTGCATGGCGGCGATCTTTGGCGCTCCGGTCATCGACCCGGGCGGGAAGGCGGCACGCACCAGGTCGAGTGCGTCGCGGTCGCTGCGCAGGCGACCCGTCACGCTGGAAACCATCTGGAAAACGCCTGCGTAGTCCTCGATCGCCATCAGCTCGGGCACGGCCACGCTGCCCGTGGCGCAAGCGCGCCCCAGATCGTTGCGCACCAGGTCCACGATCATGAGGTTCTCGGCGCGGTCCTTCTCCGAGGCCTCGAGCTCGGCACGCAGCGCCGCGTCCTCTTCGGCGTGGCGCCCGCGCGGGCGCGTACCCTTGATGGGCCGGCTCTCAGCTCGCCCATCGGTGCCTACCCGGAGGAAACGCTCCGGAGAGCTACCCACGAAGGCGAGCTCGGGCAGCTCCAGATAGGCCGCGAAGGGCGCAGGGTTCAGTCGGCGCAGCGTTCGGTAGAGCAACCAAGGGTCAGCCGCGAAGTCCTGCTCCAGACGGTGGGTGAGACAGGCTTGGTAGACCCGACCGGCGCCCACTTCCTCGAGGATCCCGTCCACCGTCTTCGCGTAGCTGGCCTGGTCGAAGCCCGCGCTCGGGGGCCGCGCGCTCTGCCGGGCCACCCGCCAGGCGGGTGCGGGCCGTGGCTGCTCCAGCCAACGCAGGGCCGCGGCGAGGTTCCGCTCCGCGGCCGCTCCCGCGGCCTGCTCCCCGCCGCCGAAGCCCAGCCCCAGCGCGAAGGCGCGCTCGCTCTCGTGGTCCCAGGCCAGCAGGCGATCGACCAGCAGCAGCACCGCGTCCGGAAGCCCGGTGTCATCCGGCGGCGCCGACCCGAGTGCCTCGAAGTAGTCGGCCAGCTCGTAGCCTAGGAAACCGACGGCGCCACCCAGGAAGGGCAGCCCCTCCGCCTGCTCCCCGCGAAGCGGCGGAAGCAGCTCGCGCAGGGCTTCGAAGGGCGCTGCCAAACGCACACTCCGGCCCCGCTCCAGTCCGGGGAGCGACTCGCGCCGGCACTCCAGCTCGGTGTGAGAGCCCCGCACCCGGAGGACACCCCAGGGATCGGCTCCCGCAAAACTGTAGCGACCAAGCCGCGGCGAGCGCAGCGCGCTGTCCAGAAGCCAGGGCTGGCTCCGGGCCCGCAGGCATTCGAACGCCAGCAACGGCTCGGGGGGGTGGGGGATCTCGCGCAGCCGAAGTGCGCTGTGGATAGCGGATCGCAAAGGGGCGGGTCTCCGACGAGAACCTAGTACAATGCGCGAGCCTTGAGCGCCGAGCCCGAAGCAGCACGCCCCGATAGCACCAGCCCCGAGAGCACCAGCCCTGAGCAGGGCGGCAGCGCCGAGAAGGGCGCCAGCCCCGATCAAGAGCTCGGCGGGCCCTACTCGCGCTACGTCCTCGGCGTCCTGGTCCTCGTCTACGTCCTCAACTTCCTGGACCGCCAGATCATCACGATCCTCGCCGAAGACATCAAACGCGACCTCGGCATCAGCGACGCGGAGATCGGATTCCTCTACGGCACCGCCTTCGCTGTCTTCTACGCCGTATTCGGCATTCCGCTCGGCCGCCTGGCCGACGTCTGGAGCCGGCGCAGCCTGATCGCCGTGGGCCTGTCCTTCTGGAGCGCGATGACTGCGGTCTCCGGCATGGCGCGCACTTTCGGCCAGCTCGCGGCGGCGCGCATCGGTGTCGGAGTTGGCGAGGCCAGCGCCTCGCCCGCCGCGTTCTCGATGCTCTCGGACAGCTTCCCTCCGCGGCTCCGGGCGACGGTGCTCGCGATCTACTCGAGCGGCGTATACATTGGTGCAGGTCTGGGCATCCTGATCGGCGGACAGGTCGTCGACCGCTGGAACAGTGCCTTTCCCAGCGGAGGGGCCCCCTTCGGGCTCGCCGGCTGGCAGGCGGCGTACCTGGCGGTGGGCCTGCCGGGGCTGCTGCTCGCCATTTGGGTGCGAACCCTGCGCGAGCCCGTACGCGGAGCGGCCGACGGGTACGCGGTGAAGCAGGAGGACCATCCCTTCCAACAGTTCTTTCTCGAGCTGCGCGCCGTGGTCCCTCCGCTCACCCTGTGGTACCTGGCCCGGGCAGGGGCAGGCCGGCGCGGTGTCGTCATCAACCTGCTGATCGCGGCCGGCATCGCTGTAGTCGCCGCACTGCTCGCCTGGCTCACGGGCAGCACGGCACAGTGGGTCGCACTAGGTGTCGGCGTCTACGCGGCGGCGTCGTGGATGCAAGGGCTCTCCCTGCGGGACCGCCCCGCTGCGACGCTCATCCTGCGCACCGCGTCGCTGCGCGACATGGCCATCGGCTTCTCACTACTGGCGTTCACCGGCTACGGCATCGGCGGCTGGACGCCGGCGTTCTTCATCCGCATCCACGGGGAGGAGAGCGCGCGCGTCGGCAACCTGGTGGGGTCGACCGCTGCCATCGCCGGCATGATTGGCGTCACTCTGGGCGGCGTGATCGCCGACGCGCTGCGCCGCCGCTCGCCGGGCGGGCGTCTGCTGATGGGCATGGTGGTGGCGGTGCTGCCGGTTCCGCTCGGGATCTGGATGCTCAGCGTGCCCGATGCCAACTCGGCCTACATGATCAACGTGCCGCTCACCATGCTGAGCGCCATGTGGATCGGCGCGGGTGCTTCGACGGTGCAGGACCTGGTGTTGCCGCGCATGCGCTCGATGGCCTCCGCCTTCTACATCCTGGTGATCACCTTCATCGGCTTCGCCCTGGGCCCCTACGGAATCGGCCGCCTCTCCGATGCGTTGGGCGACCTGCCGGCCGCCATGCGCTGGTCGCTGGTGATGAACATCCTCGCCGTGGTCTTTCTGGCCCGGGCCATGCGCGGCGTCGGCCGCGACGAAGACAGCCTGCGCGAGCGCGCCCGGGCGGCAGGAGAGTCCGTCTGAGCCGGCTGCGATAAGCTCCCGGCGTGGGACGCACCTGTTACTTCCATGCGGGCTGCCCGGACGGCTTCGGCGCAGCCTGGGCTCTGTGGCGTGCCTGGGGCGACGAGGGCCGCTTCGCGCCGCGCGGCCACGACGACCCCGTCGAGGCGCACCGACACGCAGGCGATCTCGTCGTCTTCGCCGACATCTCCGCTTCGAACGAAGACCTGCGCGCGTTGGCCGACGTCGCTGCCCAGGTGGTCGTGCTCGATCACCACGCGTCCGCACGCAATCGCTTCCTCTCCGAGACCGGCCTGGCGGAGGAACTGGCGGAAGGCGGCCATCGCGTCCACTTCGACCTCGACCACTCAGGAGCCGTGCTGGCTTGGAACTACTTCCATGCCGAGCCCGCGCCCGAGCTGCTGCGCTACGTCGAAGACCAGGACCTCTGGAACTGGAAGCTCCCCGACTCGGAAGAGGTAAACGCGGCGATCGGCTCCTACCCGCGCGATTTCGACTCCTGGGAGGTTCTCGCCCTGCGCTCGGCCGACGAGCTGGCGGAGGAAGGCACCCACATCCTGCGCTCGAACCGCGCCGAAGTGATGCGCTCGCTCAAGGGCGCACATTCGATCCGCATCGGGTCGCAGCGTGCCGAGGCCGTGAACTCCCGCTACGTGCGCTCCGCCATCGGGCACGAGCTGGCCAAGCGAGCTGCCTTCGGCCGTGCCTGGGGGGTGGTCTACCGGCTTCAGGGCGGCCGGGTGGACGCTTCCATCTACTCGACGGGAGATCTCGACGTGGCCGAGGTAGCCCAAGGCTACGGCGGGGGCGGGCATCGCAACGCCGCCGGCTTCACCGTGCCCCTCTCCGTCTGGGTGAAGGACTTCCTCTAGCTCGGAGTCGGACCCGCTGCGGCCAGGTCCTCTTCGACGGCGTCCGCGACCTCGCGCAAGAAATTGCCTCGCAGCCGAGCCAGCTCGAGGCCGTGGCGCGCCACCATGAGCGAGTAGCGGGGAATGTGATCGGTGAGTTCGCGAAGGAAGCTCTCGGACTCCGCGATCCCCTGCTCCACCTGGTCGGCTTCCTGCTGGATCCACTTGCGCGCGCCGCGGAGGCTTCCCTCGCGCAGCAGACAGATCTTCAGGAGCTTCGGGTCGCGATAGACGCTGCTCTCCTCGGCTGAGTCGCCGAGCCAACGCGCGAGCTCAGCCTTGCCGTCGACGGTCGTGGAGTAGACCTTGCGCAGGCGGCCATCGACGACCTCCTGGCGGTGCTCGATGAACCCGCTCGTCTCCAGCTGACGCAGCGCAGGATAGATGTTGGCGTTCGTCATGGGGTGCAGCCAAGAGTATCCCCTGGCGGCTTCGCGGAGCGCGTAGCCGTGCAGCGGCACCCAATCGAGGAGCGCCAAGAGCGTATGGCGAAGTGACACAGTACCGGCCCTACAGATGTCGGCGTCGCCCGGGCGGAGCATAGCCGTTCCCCGAGTTTGTTCACTCTGAGTGACGAGAAAGAACCCCCTCGGGGCGCAAAATTCTGTCGGCTGCTCTCAGGATGCGCCGCGCTCGGCCCACTCCTCGGGCGTGAGTGTCTGCATGGACAGAGCGTGGATCTCGCTCTCCATCTCCTGGGCCAGAGCCGCGTAGACCTGACGCTGGCGCTCGACGCGGCTGGCGCCGCGAAAGCGGGGAGAAACGATGAGCGCGCGGAAGTGTCCACCCCCACTCTGAGCTCCCGCGTGACCGACATGGAGGTGGCTCTCGTCCACGACTTCGACAAGCTCCGCCTCGAGTGCCTGCCTGAGTCGTCGTTCGATACGGTCGCGCATTGCCACGAAGCGACATTCTAGCGGCACAGGTGCGCTCCACCCCCGCACTCGGCGACACTGCCAGCATGGCTGGGAGAACGGTCGGAAGCAGGAGCCCGGCGCTTCGGAACAGGCTCGCGGGCATCGACTGGGACCAGACGACCGCAGAGCTCATGGAGCGCGGACACTCACGGGTGACGGGCCTGCTCTCGGCCGGCGACTGCCGCAGCCTGGCGGCGCTCTGGGGCAAGCGGGATCGCTTCCGTTCGCATGTCGACATGGGCCGCCACCGCTTCGGGCAGGGCGAGTACGCCTACTTCGCGAACCCGCTGCCCCCTGCGGTGGGCGAGCTGCGGCGCGCGCTCTATCCACCATTGGCCCGGATCGCGAACACCTGGAACGACTCGCTGGGCCGGGACGAGCGCTTCCCGCCCACGCTCAAGGGCTTTCTCGCGCACTGCCAGGGACAAGGGCAGGCACGCCCGACACCCCTGCTGCTGCGCTACGAGGCCGGCGGCTACAACCGCCTGCATCAGGATCTCTACGGCGCCGTGGCCTTCCCGCTGCAAGTGGCGGTGCTGCTGAGCCGGCCGGGTACGGAGTTCGAAGGGGGTGAGTTCCTGCTGCTGGAGCAGCGCCCGCGCATGCAGTCGCGCGGGGAGGCGCTGGCCCTGGAACGGGGCGAGGCCGTCGTGTTCCCGAACTGCGAACGCCCCGTTGCGGGCCCGCGCGGATTCTCGCGAGCGCGGGTGAGGCACGGAGTGAGCACCGTGCACGCCGGCAAGCGGCTCACACTGGGCATCATCTTCCACGACGCCCGCTAGTGGCTGAAGCTGAGGAACAGGGCGGGCGAGCCCCTCGGGAGGAGCCCGCCCGCCTGCGGATCCGCTCCCGTCTACGCGTTGGTGACGGGGATGGTACGCAGCTTCGGCTTCACCTCTTCGGGCTTGCGCACCGTGACACTGAGGACGCCGCTCTTGAAGCTCGCCTTCACCGCGTCTGCATCGACCGGTGCAGGCAGCCGCAGCCGCCGTTCGAAGCAGCCACTGCGCGTCTCGACGTGGCGCAGGCCCTCCTTCTCCTCTTCGTGGCTCGAGTGCTTCTCGCCCTTCAGGGTGACGATGTCGTCTTCGACGGTGACTTCGAAGTCCTTCTCCTCGAGGCCGGGCAGCTCCGCCGTGAGCACGTACTCCTCGTCGTTCTCACGAACGTCGATGTGCGGCGAAAAGCCCGGGAGGGCGCCGCGGGGAGTAGCCGCGCCGAACCCGCGCCAGAGGTCGTCGAAGAGTGCGTCGATGCTACGCACGTCCCGGTGCGCCGGGAGCGCGCTGCGTCGTGACCTGCGGGGAACCATGAGATCGAACATTTGAGCTTGCCTCCTTGTTGCAGCGTGAACCTACGATGCGTTCACGTGAAGAAGGCTGTGCACGCGCTGGAACGCGTCAAGGCTCCCGAAAGGGCCTTAGATCACGCCGGCTTCCGCCAGCTCCTTCAGCAGAGCCTCTCCCAGGCCCAGCTCCGCGTAGATCTCCCGGTTGTGCTCTCCCAGGTCGGGAGCCAACGCGCGCTCCCGCGGCTGCGCGCCCGAGAAGCGCAGGGGATTGCCGTGGAAGACCACCTCGCCCAGGCCAGGATGGGGGTGTCGCTCCACCATCCCGCGCGCCAGCAGCTGGGGATCGCTCACCAGCTCGTCTGGACGTGCGACCCGGGCACAGGGCAGGTCCGCGCCCTCCGGGCCGAGTAGAGAGATCACCTGGGCACAGCTGCGTTCCCGCACCCAGCTCGCGACCACGCCGTTGATCTCCTCCCGGTGCTGCGCGCGCCCGCGATGGCTGCGAAAGCGCTCGTCGCCCGACAGCTCCGCCTGCCCGATGGCGCGGCACAGCGCCGCGAAGAGCTTGTTGCTGGCCGTCGCGATGGCGACCCAGCCGTCCGTGGCTTCGAAGCAGTCGTAGGGCGCCGTGAAGGGGTGCTGGTTGCCCACGCGCTCCATGGTCGCTCCGATGCCCGCGTGAATGGTCGCCGCGGAATCGGTGACGGCGAACATCGCGTCCTGGTTGGAGAGGTCGAGCACCCGGGCCTGCCCTGTACGGTCTCGCTCGAGCAGCGCCGCGACCAGGCCCAGCCCCAGGTAGAGCCCGCCCACGAAATCGGCGAGGGCGCCACCGCCCCGCACGGGAGGGGCGTCCGGGAACCCGGTCATGGCCAGAAAGCCGCCGGCGGCCTGGGCCACGATGTCGTAAGAGGCTCCACCCGCGCGCGGCCCGGCGTGCCCGAAGCCCGAGAGCGAAGCCACCACGCAGTGAGGGTTGCGCGCCTGGATCACCTCCGGCCCCAGCCCCTGCGCAGCCATGAAACTGCCGCGGAAGTTCTCGACCACGGCGTCGGCCCCTTCCACCAGACGCAGGAAGAGCTCGCGTCCGCGCTCGGCCCGGAGATCCAGCGTGATGGAGCGCTTGCCGCGATTGGTGTTCTGGAAGGAGAGGGAGGTCTGGCCCCGGGGCGAGGGACCGTAGCGGTAGTCGTCGCCGCTGCCGGGCCGCTCCAGCTTGACCACGTCGGCCCCGAGGTCCGCGAGGACGGCCGTCGCAAAGGGACCTGCGACGACCCGGGTGAGGTCGAGGATGCGCACGCCGTCCAGGACCCGACCCGCCATGGGGAGCACAGCGTAGCACCCGCCAGACGGCGGCTCGGCGGCAGCGGCCCAGCGCGGGCGGTTACCGGGTGGGGGCCGACACCCGCTACCGTCTGATGCGCCGGGGGAGGGGAGATCCATGTCGGCCTGGCAGAGCCGCAGCAGCGTGGCCGCGTTCGCGCTCCTGGTGGGCGTGGCGGCAACCGCCGCGGCCCAGGACAAGGCCCCCGCCAATAAACCGGCGCCGGCAGCGGCCGAGACGCCCGCCGCCGGCGAGGAGGCGGCCCCCGCACCCGCCCCGCAAGCCGAAGCGCCCGAGCCCGAGGGCTTCTCCATCGCCGAGGCGACTCTCCAGACCGGAGAGACCCAGGCGGAGCTCAAGAAGCTGGAGAAGCGGCTCGAGATCCCGCCCACGGTGGAGGCAGTCCGCAAGGACGTCTACACCCGCGTGCTGTCGCTCCAAGACGCGCGCCGTGCCGCGGAGCAGCGGCTCGGCAGCGGCGAGGTGCAGGCGAAGGGGCTGCTGGACCTCCAGCGCGAGTGGCAGCTGCGCCAGAAGGATACCGGGGCCTGGCGCGCGACGTTGCGGGATTACGGCAGCGAGATCGACGCGGTGTTGCAGGCGCTCGACGCCCTGGCGAAGCCGTGGAAGGCGACGCGCGAGCGCGCGATCGAGGCGGAAGCCGATTCCGTGGTGGAGCGGGTCGACGCGATTCTCGCAGAGATCGCCGACGTCGAGCAGATCGCGCGTGAGCGCCTCGCCGAGCTGATCGACATTCAGGACCGGACGACGGGCATGGCCGGCGTCATCACCGGGGTGCTGGAATCCGTCGCCACGCTGGAGAAAGAGGCGCGCAGCCGCGTGTTCCAGGCCGACGAGGTGCCCTTCTGGGATGTGGCAGCGGCGCACAGTCCCGCAGCCTCCTGGCAGCGCGTGCAGGCGGACTTCGCGCGCGACTGGCAGGCGCTCACCACCTACATCATGGAGCGCCGCGATCACGCCATCGCTCACCTCCTCTTCGTGCTGACCACGCTCCTGGGAGCAGGGTTCCTCGGCCGTCGCGTGCGCGCCTGGGCAGAGGAAGAGCCGCAGCTGGCGGAGACGGCCACCGTGCTGCGGGACCCGGTATCCATCGCCGTGTTGGTCGGAGTCGCGACCGCGCGCTGGTTCTATCCGCTGGCCCCGGGCGCGCTCAACGAGCTGATGGGCTTCTTGCTGTTGATCCCCGCCCTGACCCTGCTCCCGCGCATCGTCGACGCACCGCTGCGCCCCGTGGTGCTCGCGCTGGCCTTCTTCTACCTCGCCTCGCAGCTGCGCAACTCGCTGGACGGCGCCCCCCTGCTCTACCGCGGACTCCAGATCGCAGAGCTCGCGCTGGGTCTGGCCTTCCTGATCTGGCTGAACCGCCCGGCGCGACTGGCGAAGATCGAGCACCCAGAACAGCTGCCGGGCTGGTTGGGGCCGCTGGCCCGCCTCGCCCTCGTGACCTTCGGAGTCGCGCTCGTCGCCGCGATCCTGGGCTACTCCACATTCGCGAGCCTGCTGGCCCAGGGGCTGTTGAATAGCGCCTACACGGCGGCGCTCCTCTACGCGCTCTACCGCGCCCTGTGCGCGCTGCTGCTGGCCTTCCTGCACACCAGCTTCGCGCGCAAGCTGCGAGCCATTCGGGTCGCGGAGGATCGCGTCCACGGCTTCGCGAGTCGGGTCCTGCGCATCGGCGCTGTCATCTGGTGGGCTGGCCGCACGCTCGACGCCTTCGGAATCCAGCAGCCGGTGGTGGAGGCGCTGGTCGCCGCCGCCGGCAGCCACATCACCTTGGGCTCGGTCACCATCTCGCTGGGAGACGTGCTGCTCTTCCTGACCGTTGCCGCCGGGTCGTTCTTCCTGTCGCGCTTCGTGCGCTTCTTCTTGGAGGAGGACGTCTTTCCCCGTGTGGTGCTGCGCCGCGGCGTGTCCAACGCGATCTCGACCACCGTGCACTATTCGATCCTGCTGGGCGGCTTCCTGCTCGCGGTGGCGGCCGCCGGCATGGATCTGAGCCGCCTCACGCTGCTGGCCGGAGCATTCGGCGTGGGCATCGGCTTCGGGCTCCAGAACATCGTGAACAACTTCGTGTCGGGCCTGATCCTGCTCTTCGAGCGGCCGATCCAGGTGGGCGACACCATCGAGGTGGTGGGCGGCCTGACTGGCGACGTGCGCCGCATCGGCCCGCGCTCGAGCACGGTGCGCACCTTCGATGGCGCCGAGGTGATCGTGCCCAACGCGATGCTGGTCTCCGACCAGGTGACCAACTGGACGCTCTCGGACCGGCGC
>Ga0255057_10000888_pt1 | contig 17164 bp, 17 predicted proteins | sample Cases_109_6_MG_FD_189022 | JGI IMG/M metagenome (GOLD analysis project Ga0255057, IMG submission 189022) | Seawater microbial communities from Amundsen Gulf, Northwest Territories, Canada - Cases_109_6 | ecosystem: Environmental > Aquatic > Marine > Gulf | place: Canada: Northwest Territories... | reverse complement strand
TCGTTCGCGATTGGGCTCGACCCCCATCAAGCCCATCTGAATCATCAGGCTTTCCAGCGGCGTGAAAAACGGGTCGTAGTTGATCTCTTGCGGGACCAGCCCGACGAGGCGACGTGTCGTTCGAAAGTCGCGCAGCGTATCGAACCCCAGTACTTCGATCGTGCCCTCGCTTTGCTTTGCCAGTCCGGTGATACAGTGGATCAAAGTCGATTTGCCGGCTCCGTTCGGCCCGAGGAGGGCGAAGATCTCCCCCTCGTAGACTTCCAAGGACACGTCCTTGAGGGCGGTGAACTTGCCGTAGCGCTTGGTGATGTGGCTGCAGCGGAGGACGGACGGCTTCATCGGGCCGGACTATAGCGACGTACTCCGTGATAGCCAGGCTATCCCGGCGCGTGGCGTAGATGAAACGACTTCGGCCGGGTCAGTTGCGCGTAGCCCAAGGTCGACAGGCTGCACCCACGTCCCGAGTCCTTGACGCCGACCCATGCGAGCTCGGGGTCTAGGTAGTCGCAGCGGTTCATGAACCAAGTTCCGGTCTCGACTCGGTTTCCGATCTCCTGTGCGTGCTCGAGGTCGTCGGTCCAGACCGAAGCGGTGAGGCCATACTGGCTATCGTTCATCAAGGTGACCGCCTCGACATCGCCAGCCACCGACATGATGCCGATCGCAGGCCCGAACGTCTCTTCGCTCATGATCCGCATGCGGTGGTCGACGTCGAGGAGAACGGTGGGCGGCATGTACGGGAGCCCACGGTTGCTCTCGGGGAAGTCGCCTGCGTCGAGCAGTGACCTGGCGCCTGCTGCAATGGCCTCGTTAATCTGTAACTGAATGGCCTGGGCGTTGCGGACCCGAACCACTGGGCCGAGCGTGGTGGCGGAGTCGCGTGGGTCTCCGAGGACCAGCTTTTTCGTTTCCGCGACAAACGCCTCGATGAACGGGTCGTAGACGTCGCGGTGCACGTAGATTCGTTCGATGCCACAGCAGGACTGGCCCGCATTGTAGAAGGCGCCATCGACGAGGCCCGCGGCGGTCCTTGCGATGTCCGCATCTTGGCAGACGTACGCTGGGTCCTTTCCCCCGAGCTCGAGCCCAAGTCCGATGAATCGGTCCGCGGCCGCTTGCTGCACGGCGCGGCCCCCTTCGACCGACCCGGTGAACGCTACAAACGCCACTCGCGAGTCGGTGATCACGTCCCGGACGCGGTCGTGGTCGAGATACAGAACCTGAAGCACGCCTTCGGGAAGCTTCGCTTCGACCGCGGCATTTGCGATCCGTTGGGCGACCAAGGGTGTCTGCTCCGAGTGTTTGAGGATGACCGTATTGCCCGCCACTAGCGCTGGCACGAGCGCGTTGACCGAGGTGAGCCACGGATAGTTCCACGGCGCGAGCACGAAGACGACCCCGAGAGGCTCGTGGCGAATGAAGCGGGTGAAGCCCTCCCGTTCCTCGAGGACGACGTCTGCCAACGCGCCGGGTGAAAGCTCGAGCATCGTTCGGCCTCGCTCGAGCCATCCGCGCACTTCACCGCCACCATCACGGATCGGTCGCCCGATTTGCATGGTGAGCTCGTGGGACACGGCGTCGGTATCCTCTACCGCGAGCTCGACGAATCGCTGGACGCGCGCTCTGCGTTCGTCGAGGTCGACGCGGCGCCACGCCTCGAATGCCGACTCTGCTTGCTCGAGCGTTTTTCCGATCTCGCCTCGGGTCGTTAAATCCCGTTCGAAAACCACGCTTCCGTCGACGGGTGAGACTGTTCGAAAGCTATCGGCCATGTGCCTAGCGTTTCGCAACGCATCCCCGCCGTCAATCCGGGCTTGCGCCCTCGCGTTTTGCGGGGCACGAGAGGCCAATGGCAGTGCCCAAGCTCGAGGGGAAGGTCCTCATCACCGGCGCCAGCGGCTTCATCGGCGGTCGCTTGCTCGACGCTCTTTTGGAGTCCGGCAGCGATGTCGTCGCCGTGCGCCGATCCGAGTCCCCGCAGTCGGATCGGAGCCGCTCGGTCACGGCGGACTACGCAAGTATCGCGGAGCTCGAGCAATTGATGGAAGCGGAGAAACCCGACTATGTGCTCCACGTCGCCGGGGTTACCAAGGGTCGGAGCTACGAGGACTTTTGGCGAGGCAATGTCATGCCGACCTGCAATCTCTTGAGCGCCCTCCGCCGCGTGCATCCCGGGCTGAAGCGCTTCGTGTTGGTCTCATCGTTGGCGGCCTATGGGCCGTCGAGCCTTTCGCACCCGCTTCAGGAGTCGGACCCACGACGACCGATCGAGCACTACGGCAAGAGCAAGCTCGAGGCCGAGCAAGCGGTCGAGCAGGAGAGCGCAAGCATTTTTTGGACCATCGTGCGCCCGGCAGGGGTCTACGGGCCTGGCGACGTCGACTACTTCAACCTGTTCAAGAGCGCTGCACTCGGCTGGAACGCGTTTTTCGGCAATCGCCAACGAGAGATGTCTCTCATCTACATCGACGATTGCGTGCGCGGCATCCTTCAGGCAGCGCACCACCCGGCGTGCGTCGGGAAGGGCTACTTTTTGGAGACCCAGGAATCACTCACATGGGAGGAGCTCCAGGATCAGATCGTTCGAATCGTCCAACCCGAGGTACGGACCCTCGATCTCCCGGAGCTGTTCGTATCCCTAGCCGCGCTCGGAGGCGAGATCGCCTCACGCTTTGACAAGAAGCCGAGGCTTCTCAATCTGCAAAAGGCCAAAATGGGCGCCCAAGACGCCTGGACGTGCACGGCCGCGGCAGCAAAAGCCGACTTTGGTTTCGACGGGGAGATCGATCTTGCCGAAGGGGTCCGGCGTACCCACGAATGGTATGTCGAAAACGAGTGGTATAAGGAGTCCAAAGCCGACGCGTGATCACTCCGCGGCTTGTTGCGTCTCTTCGTGCGACTGCGTCGAGAGCTTGCTCAAGAGTCGCTGACCGGTCGTCGTGATCTGGTCGTGGAGGTAGCGAGCGCGCGGTTCCGCCCGGTCGAGATGACGTTCGAGGACCTCGATCCGCTCGGGGTGCTTTTTGGCCTGCGCAAGGAACACCTCGGCGATCGCCGTTTCACCGAGAAGCTGAATCAGTCGCTCAGCGTGCAGCATTGCGTACGCAAAGTCGCGCTTCGGATCCCAGTTCTTGGTGAATTCCTCGGGCCAGTCGCTGAGCGGCTTGTCGCGAAGCCCCTTCATCTTGTTGCCTGCGGTCTTGAGGATGAGGTGCTGTTGTGCGCCGAGGGAAAGCGCCTGGAGGGCAGCGACACGTCGCTCGAGCGCGTCGCGGGCCGAGAGCGAGCGCCAGCGTGCCCGGGCCACGCGCCGAACGAACGCCTGAGGGTTCTTGATGATCGCACCGAGCGTGTCCTTCATCGCCATCAGTGCCTGAATCTGGCTCGTGCCTTCGTAGATCGGCATCACGAGCGCGTCGCGGAGGAGCTTTTCGGGCAGGTATTCGGTCATGTACCCGTTGCCGCCGTGGATCTGAAGGGCGATCCGTCCATGCTCGACGGCATTTTCGGCGCCGAGGTACTTGAGGATCGGCGTGATGCGTCGCGACTTGCGCTGGTGCGACTTCAACTGTCGTTCGACGTTCTTGCGTTCGAGTTGGCTTAGCTCGCCGAACTCGAGCGCGAGGACCAGCTTTTGGGCCATCTCTTCGTGGAAGCCCGCCGTGACGGCCAATGCGCGAACGCCCTGGATGTCGGTCTTCATGCCTTCGAGGTACTCGGCGATTATCTCATGCTGATCGATCGTCTTGCCCATCGAGGAGCGCTCGGATGCGTACGAAACGGCGGTTCGGTAAGCCGACTCCGAAAGCCCTAGGCACTCGAAGCCCACGCCGAGGCGCGCGTTGTTCATCAGGGTCAGCATGTGTTTGAAGCCGTCGCCTCGTTTCCCGACGAGCTCCGCCGGCGCCTTGTCGAACACCAATCCGCAGGTCGCCGATCCGTGATGGCCGAGCTTCTCTTCGACGCGACTGATCTGAACGACGCGCTTCCGATTTCCTTCGGCGTCTTCTTCGTAGGTCGGCACGAGAAACATCGAGAGCCCCTTGAGCCCCGACATCGGGTCGCTTGGGTCGTCCTCCTCGGTGCGGGCGATGACGAAGTGATACTTACCGTGTCCCGAGGTGATGAAGATCTTCTCACCTGTCACGTACCAGTTGCCATCCACGTCCTGCTCGCCGACCGACCGGATCGCAGCCATGTCGGAGCCAGCATCGGGCTCGGTGATGTCCATACAGCCCCACGCTTCCCCTGCGGCGATCTCGCGGATCATCTTCTCCCAGCGGGTCTTCGTGATTCGCCCGGTCTTCGCGTCGATTTCGGAGGTTCCCTCCAACACGGAAAACACGAGCGCTGCCATCGCCATGCCGGCGTGGAAGCCGTGGTGGGCCATCACCGAGACATCTGCGCGCGCCATCAGCTCGCTGTTGAGAAAATAGAGCATCATCGGCGCGTTCATCCCGCCGAACTCGCGGGGGAGGGGGAGGCTGTGAAGCTCGAGCTCCTTGATCTTGTCGAAGATCTCTCGAAGCCGATCAGGGAAGACGACCTCGCCGTCGACCAGCTCCACGCCCTTGGCGTCGATCTCCTTCTCGTAGGGCTTGATCTCTTCCGCCACGAACTCACCGAGCATCTCTGCGATCTCTCGGTAGAAAGCCACCGCCTCTTCGGTGTTCTTGTGGCCTTCGCCGTCAGCTTCTGCGAAATCGTGCTCGGTGATCCGAACCAGCGGATCCCAATCGATGCCCTTGTTGAAGTAGTATTGAAGGTCGTCGTTGTCTTTGAAGAAGTTCGCCATGGTTACCTCTCGGCGTCTTGGTCGGTGTACAGGCTCGAACGAGCCACCCGGGTCAGCTCGCGCACGTGGCGCTCGCGTGTGGTGCCTCGAACAGGGTCGTTCGGGAGAATCGCCTGCAGCGTGTCGATCACGGCGGTTCCCGATACCGCCATGGAAATCACTTGAATCGCGTATGCTTCGGGATCGACGTCGGCTTGCACCATCCCTTGGCTCTTGGCGCGCTCGAGCTGCTCCCCGAGAAGCTCGATCCACGGCCGCACGAATTCCTTCAAAAGCGCACGCATGTGCTCGGGTCGGTCGAGCGTTTCCCGCAGGATGAGCCGGGCACGGTCGGGGTCCTCGATGAAGAACTCGCTGAGCGCCTCCATCGTGGCGTCGAACCGCTCCTCACGGGTTGCCCTTAGTAGGAGAGACGGCAGCACGGCGTTCCAGTGTGCCAGCATCTCGCTGATCACGTTCTCCCGGAGCTCGTCCTTCGACTTGAAATGATAAAGAAGACTCGGCTTTCGAATCCCCACCGCGTCGGCGATTTCCTGCACCGATGTCCCGTCGTAGCCCCGGTCCGCGAAGAGCCGGGTCGCATGCGTCAGGATTTGATTCCGAACAGTCATTCTCTCTACCAGACGGTCAGACCATGCCTACCAAATGGTAGAGACGCAAGTCGTTGGTGTATGAATATGACTAAAGAGTCATGCTAGATAGCTGAAAATGACAAAGTTGTCATATGTACGGGACCATGGTGGACATTCAGCGTCACCCCGTAAGGCGACTTCGTCGCCACGGGGCAAGGCGCCAGGGTGGTAGAATGCCGGTATGTCACGCCTGGACGAGGCACTCCGCCGGTTTGACGAAGCGAACGCTCAGGATCCCAACAGCGAGACGGTGAACGGCCGACCGTGGCCTAAAGAGCTGGTCTACGGCCAACGCATGTCCGCGCGGCTTGCAGTACTCGATCCCGACGCCCCTGAAACCGTGAAGCTCGCGGCGAGGGCGCAGCACATCCGGCGCTGGGAAGTGCCGCGTGACAGCTATCCGGAGGGGAGGGCGGGGTATCTCAAATGGCGGACCGATCTGTACAAGCGCCATGGGGATATCGCCGGTGGGATCATGAAAGAGGTTGGCTACGAGGACGACTCGATCGACCGCGTGAAAACCCTGCTTCGCAAGCGGGGCCTCAAGACAGACCCCGACGTGCAGCTGATGGAAGACGTCATCTGTCTGGTTTTCCTCAAACACTACTTTCACGACTTCGCCAAGCAGCACGCCGAGGAAAAGCTCATTCCGATCGTCCAGAAAACCTGGAAGAAGATGACCGACAAAGGACACGAGGCGGCATTGAAGCTCGACTACGCGCCCGAAGACTTGGCGCTGATCCAAAAGGCGCTTAGCGAGCCTGATCCTAGAGCTTGAGCCGGCCTTCTTTGACGTCTCTCCAGCGTTCGGGGGTCAGCATCTCGTAGCCAGCGTTGGTGCGGACATAGAGATCGTCGGCTACGGCGACTGGGTCGACGCCGTCTTTTTTGAGCGAGGTCTTCTGGATTTTGAAGGTGCCAGTTTTTGCGAGGTTGTCCATCACGCGTACGAATCGCGGCTGCGCGTAGGGAGGCAGCTCGGAGACCACGCGCCAGAAGTCTTCGGGGTCGAAACCGTTAACCGGAACGATTGCCGCCAGGCCAGCCCGGCCTTCCATGTTCGGGACCGGTACCCCCGTGACGGTCGCTTCCGAGATCGCGTCGCTCTGACTGATGACGTCCGCGACTTCGGCTGTCGACACGTTCTCGCCCTTCCACCGAAACGTGTCGCCGATGCGGTCGACGAAGAAGTAGAAGCCGTCCTCGTCACGCCGAAGAAGGTCTCCGGTGCGGAAGTACTGGTCGTCCTTCTTGAACACATCCCGAAGGATCCTCTTCTCGGAGGCCGCCTTATCGGTGTAACCGCGGTACTCCATGCCACCGCTCGACACCTTTGCGATGCGGATCAACAGCTCCCCAGCCTCGTCGACGTCGCACGGGATGCAGAATCCGTCTTCGTCGCGGACGTGCTGTTCGTTCTCGACGTCGTAGCGAACCAAGCGATACCAACCGCCGAGACCGCCAAGGGGGATGCGGCCGACCGAGCCTTCGCGCCCGCTGATATTTCCGATGAACCCTGGTGCCTCGGTCGCACCGTAGAACTCGCGAATCTGGTCGATCGCGAAACGACTCTTGAAGCGCGGCCATACGTCCGGGCGGAGACCGTTGCCAACCGCGACGCGGATCGGGTTGGGGTTTTCTTTCGGATGAGGCGGAGAGTTGACCAGATACCTGCAAAGCTCGCCGATGTAGAGAACCGCCGTCGCGTTGTAGCGGTGCACGTCGTCCCAAAACGCGCTCGCGCTGAAGGAACGTCGGAGCGCTGTTGGCACGCGAGCGATGATACTGGACACCGCGCCCAACAGAAGGCCGCTCGTGTGGTAGAGCGGCAGGACACAGTAGAGCTTGTCGCCAGGCCGGTAGCCGAACATCAGCGGCCCGAACCCCGAACCGGCGAGGATCGCGCGTTCGTGCGACACCCGGCAAGGCTTTGGAAGCCCGGTGGTTCCTGACGTGTAGATGTACACGAAGTCGTCGCCTACGTTTACGGTGGCAGGTGGAAAGGCCGTAGCCGGCGCTTCAGCGAGTAACCCCGCGAACGGATCGTCGTCGAAGACGAGAATACGATCGAGTGCCTGACATAGCTCTTTGCACTCGCGAAGACCCGGCTCAAGCGTGTGGCTCACCAGGACGACTTTGGCGGTCGATACGTCGACGGCATGAGCGAGCGGCCGGCCCTGCAGATTCGTGTTGATGAGCGCTGCGGTAGCGCCCACGCGCGACGCGCCCAACACGGCGGCCATGTAGAAGGGGGAGTTTTCCGCCATCAACGCGACCACGGCTCCGGGCCCAACGCCTGCGCCGGCGAGGACATGCGCGATTCGAGACGTGGCTAGGTCGAGCTCGGACCAGGTGAGATGTTCGTTGTCCATCTCGAAGGCGAGGTCGTGCGGTGCCTGCGCGGCGTTGCGCATCACGATGTCGAGAACGGTCGAAATCTTTTTCAGTCGGGTACGCAACAACCAAGGGACCGTCCCACGAAGGGCGCGTGGGCCGGCGCGCAACTCTTCGGCTACGGCGGCGCGCCACCATCTGGATGTGAGGCGTTCCAACATTGTCGGTAGTTTACGACCTCTGAGCGGGGATTCGAGCGCTTTCTTGGGGGTCTTGTGCTATGAAAGCGCCCCGTGTCGACCTGGATCGAGCTCAAGAACTATGCTCGCTCGAGCTACAAGCTCGCGGAGGAGGGAGACCACAGCTTCAAGGTCGTGTTCAAATACACGGGCGGTCGCCTTCAGGCGGTCATCGCGTCCCACTACGAGGCCATGGGCCGGATTTGGGTCGACTTTTCGTCCGCATGTTGCCGGGTCGACCGCATGGATCCGCGTGAGGCCCTCGAACAAAGCTTCAATCTTGCCGTAGGCGCCCTTTGCCTCGACAGCGATGTCTATGTAGTGCGCCACACTGTCCTCCTCGACGAGCTCACCGCCGACGACTTGCAGGTCCACATGCACGCCGTCGCCCGCGCCTCCGATCAAATCGAACGATCCCTCGAGCGCAGCGAACCAGCGCAAGCTCAGATGCCTGGTCTGATCGACGAGCTCCCGTAAGGACGTATGGAGCTCGCCGTCGAAGTCGCTGGGATCTTCGCCGCTTTCGTCTTGTTGATGTGTACGTGGGGTGTGCTGGTGCCGACCCGCATCGCCGCCTTTGCGACACGATGGGCCAACCAAAAAGGCCTCTGGGTCGCGGCGGCGCTCCGTTTGGTGTTCGGCGTCGCCCTTTGGTTCGCCGCACCCGCATCGCGTGCGCCGGTGTTCCTTCACATCTTCGGCGCCCTCACCGTCTTCGCAGGGGTTTCGCTTCCCATGATAGGCCTACGCCGCTTCAGAGCGCTCGTGAAATGGGGCATGGAGCGCCCGCCGATCGTCGTGCGCGCGTGGTGCCTATTCGGAATCGCGCTCGGCGGGGCGATTCTCTGGGCGTTGCTGCCCGCGGCTTCCTAGTACCCAACCCCGTCGAACCTGTCGCTGTCCCCGCGGAACAGGAAGCCGATGAATGGTTCGAGCCACCATTGGGTGCGCTCGAAGAAATTGCCTTTACCGCTCAGGGAGTACTTCATGCCGACGTCGAGGAACCATGGGCCTTTTAGGCGGATGCCTAGGCCGGCTTTGCCGGTGAAGCCGGGGGCGAATTGGAAGTTGCCTTCGCCGTTGCAGTAGTACCAGCCGCAATCGGTGCCTAGTACTTCGAGTTGCCACAGGTTCGCGTCGAAGCGGCCGGTGAGGTAGGGGAGGACGGCGTCAATCGTGGGTACTTGCAGGCGGATGCCGGGGGAGAAGTGCCAGCGGATGAGGGGCTGGTTGCCTAGGCCGTCCCCCATGACCTCGGGGATGTTGTCGGTCTTGATCGTGTTCCACATCAGTCCGAGACCGAAGTCGAAGACAACCCAACCGATGTCAAAGCCGCCCCAGGCCTCGATACTCGCGCCGGGCTTGACGATGCTCCGGTCGACATCGAGGAAGATCGGAACGCCGAGATCGACGCCGCCTTGAAAACGAAGCTGGACGCGCCGTTCTTGCGCGGATGCCGAAGAGGCGAGCACGCAGAACAAGCCCACAAACGCCAACGCAAATCCTATCTTCTTCATCCAAACTCCAAGTCGGCCGCACCTTATCGGCCTGAGCCCTCCGTGGCAACGATTCACCGTCGCTTGCCGAACCGTGGTTTCTGAGCTTCAACGCGGCCGTCGAGCTTCAAGTTGCGATGACACCTGATGACTTGGGTGCCGCCGGCCTCGACGCACTCGGCAAGCAGTGGGGCTAGTTGGCCAGCATACTGGACTCCCGGAGCCTGGGGAGGTAGAGATCCCGGCAAGCCAATGATCCTCATCAAACCCAAATACGGCATCGGGCAGGTCGTTCATCACACGCTGTTCGACTATCGGGGCGTCGTCATCGATGTGGACCCTGTATTCTCGTTGAGTGATGAGTGGTACGAGCAAGTAGCGAAGAGTCGACCTCCCAAAGATGTGCCGTGGTACCGGGTGTTGGTGGCCGGTGCATTTCACGAGACGTATGTTGCGGAGCGAAATCTCGAAGAGGATGCGCTTGGGTCGCCGATCGAGCACCCGTTGCTCGGCGACTTCTTCGATACTTTCGAGAACGGCCACTACGTCCGTAGCCGCGCGCTGAACTAACCAGGAGGTGCTCCATGACACGTGCGCTCATCATCGGTGCGAACCGCGGAATCGGGCTCGAGCTCTGCCGCCAGTTGGCCGGTCGCGGCGATCGAGTCTTTGCCGCCTGCCGTCGGTCGTCCGCAGAGCTCGAAGTCGTCCCGGGCATCGAGATCCGCGAGGGGGTTGATGTCACCGCACCCGAGACCGTGAAGGCACTCGCCGACAAGCTCGGAGACGGCGCACTCGATCTCTTGGTCATCGTCGCCGGGATCCTCAAACGCGTCGACCTCGACGGTTTCGACGCCGCTGTCGTGCGAGAGCAATTCGAGGTGAACGCGCTGGGTGCTTTGAGCACGGCGGTCACGCTGCTGCCCTGCCTCGAGCCCGGCGGCAAGATCGGGCTGCTCACGAGCCGCATGGGATCGATCGGCGACAACACGTCGGGCGGTAGCTATGGATACCGAATGTCGAAGGCTGCGCTCAACATTGCGGGTCGCTCGCTCGCACTCGATCTGCGTCCGCGCGGCATCGCGGTTGCCATTCTTCACCCGGGTTGGGTGCAAACCGAGATGACCCATGGCTCCGGCAACATCGATGCCGCAACCTCGGCCGCCGGCCTCATCGAACGGCTCGACGAGCTGACGATGGAGAGCTCCGGCACGTTCCTCCATCAGAGCGGCGAGCAGCTCCCGTGGTAGCGGGCACTACCGATGAGCGGCGATCCAACTGACGTAGTCTCGATAGCTTATCTCGGTGTGGCGTTTGTCGATTCGAGCGGCCAGGGACTTCATGGCCTCGACCGTCATCGGGGTTCCCGCGCTCGCTCCTTCCGCGACTGCCTCGGCTCGTGCTGAAGTGCTGCCCGGAACCTCGTCCGGCTCGTCGCCGACCCCGAGATACGCGGCGACCACCTTTTCGATGATCTCGATCGCGTTTACGCGGCTGTCTTTGATGTTGCCTTTGCCGGTGAGGACGTTGCCGAGGCCGAATACGCCTGGGAGCTCGTGCAGCTCGCCCGTATCCCAGTTTTTGAAGTGATAGAGCTCGCCCTTGGTTGGGATGCCTTCGATCGGTTTGGGGATGCTGCCGATCGAGCTGATGATCATCGGGCTTCGAACGTCGAACTCGGTGCCTTCGAGGCCCTTGACGCGGCCGTCGATCATCTCGGTCTTCTGAAACCGGATCCCGACGAGCCTGTCTCCCTCGACGATGGTCTCGACGGGTCGGCTCAGTGCCTCGAACTTCACCAAGTACTTACGGATGACGCGATCCATGATCTTGACGCGCGCGGCCCTGAGCTTTTGCAGTTGTTTCGGGGTCGGGTTGTCGGCACTTGCGAGTGGCATGTCCTCTTTACTGCGTCGGTAGTAGAGGGTGCAGCCCTCGATGCCGAGCTCTTCCGCGGTGATGCCGTGGGCTTCGAGGATGCGGGGGATCCCTTTGACTTCCATCTCGACGATGTCCACCTCGAGGCCGCGCTCGCGAAGAGCCCGCGCGTAGAGCTCGAGATTGACGATCTTCACCACGTCGATCGAGGCCAACCCGCCGCCTACGATCATCGTGCCGTCCGGCACCTCGTAGACCGGGCCGTCGTAGCCCTCGTCTTCGTAGTGGTTGAACCAGTAGACGAACGGGTTCTGGTAGACGAGGCCGCGTCCATCATAAGCGTCTGCTCCTTCGATGGGCAGCCCTCGGTCATTCCATGCGCCATTGGCAAGCACGATCGCGCTGAAGCCCACATCGCCATAGAGCCCTTGCCAAGGCAGGTCGGCGCCGATCTTCGTGCTCGGGACGAAGATCACATCGTCCCTACCGAGGTTCTTGTCGATCTTCTTATACTCCTTGTCGCGGAGCTTCACGTGCCAGCGTGGAAGGCCGTCTTCGATTTTTCCGTATGGCCGGTTGCCCTGCTCGAACACGACCGCAATCGCCCCGCGCGCGGCACACGCAGCGGCGGCCTCGGACCCTGCGACAGCACCTCCAATGATTGCAACGACAAGCTTTGGTTCGGCTGCATCGCGCAAGACCTCGAGCGCATTCATCGGGCTGCTCTAGCATACGCTAGATGAATCGCGAGGTTCCCCGGACACCGGTGCTCTTCAAGTCGTCGCTGAACTGATACTCCGGGTCGACCAGATCGTTGATACGATTCATGACCAGATCTACGGCACCCTGAAACTTGTCGCGGTGTTTGTGCTCGGCCTCCGCCGAGAAGGGATCGAAGGGCTCGTCGATGTGAAACTCGGACAGCTCGTCGTAGCAAATTGGCTCTCCGACACGGTAGACCACTTTGCCCTTCTTGGCGATCGGCAAGGAGCCCTGGTAGACCAGATCGCATCCGTTGCAGCCGATGGGCACGATCGTCTTTTTGTAGCGAAGCGCGATCTCCATCATGCCTATGCGGCCCGGCAGGAGACGAACCGAACGGGTCCCCTGCGGGAACACCAACAGGTCGAGTCCGAGGTCGAACGATCGCTCGTTGAGCTTGACGAACTCGCGCATCATCGCTGCAAACACATTGTTGATGCCGCGTGCGTAAGGCTCTCGGTTCGGGTCGAATTGCACACCCAGGATGTCGCGCTTCGTGAGGAGCAGGTTTTGGGAGATCTGCGAGACATCGACCGAGCTCGGATCCGAATCGGGGTCGGCTTCGGCATTCACCCGGGCGCGCAGCGTGTAGTACTCGGCTTCGGTCGGCCGCCGCCCCATGGTGAGCGTGAAGTCCTTGGTGATGATGTAGCCGCGGGACACCGTCGGGATGTTGCTGGTGAGCTCCATGAACATACCGGTGGCGGCGGTCTCGTAGTACTTTCCCTTTACCCAAACGGTCATGTATCGGCTCTCTTGTCGCCATAGCCTGTACATGAACGGGAAGTAGTTGAACCGATCGGTGTGGTTCATCGCGAAAATGACGGGCTCGCGCGGGATCCGATCGAGACCCTCGATCTCGACTTCGATGCCTGGCAGGAAGTTATAGTTCGGTGCCAGCACCGCGGCCGCGAACGCGATTTGCCCGATCGGGCGCTGCATGAGTCGAATGCGTTGCAAGCGAGGAAGATCGAGCATCGGACCGATAGCTTGTGCGCAAAAGCCCGTTCCTTGTCAATTCGGAAGGTCGAGCCGCTGCGCCACCATGGTGGCGAGCGCCATGATCGCGACCTGTGGGTTTACGCCAACTGCCGTTGGGAAGAGGCTCGCGTCGGCCACGTAGCATCCGGGAAGGTCCCAAAGCTCACCCTTGAGATTCACGACAGAAGTGCGTCGATTGCCTCCCATGCGGCAGGTGCCCATCAAATGCACGGTGAACAGCTCGATGGTGCTTCGCGACCGCTGCGTACGCTCGATCCGATCGAGGTCATCGACCGAGCTTACCGTGTGCATGTTGCTGAAGGGTAGGATGACCTGCTTTGCCCCCATCTCGAAGTGCAGGGTCGCGAGCCGGCGAACCCCCCGCAAGAACCGTTCGTGGTCGTACGTATTAATTGTGTACTTGGCGAGCGGTGCATCGAAGCTGCGCGTGACCGTGCCCGCGTGCGAGTCCTCGACCAACACGCCGGTCATCACCATTCCGTTGTATTGCTTCATCAGCTCGAGGGCTTCTTCACCGAGGAAAGGGATCTGGGCGGCAGCGGTCCCCGGTGGGACTGCGTTCTCGGCCATGATGATGCCCTCGTCGAGGAACTCTCGGATCTGCCCACCCTGGCTCACGCCCTGCCACGCATGGATGTCGAAAGGATAGATGCCGATGACCTTCGCGTTCGGGTGGCAGAGGAAGTTCTTCCCGAGCTGGCGACTCGGACGTCCAAGTCGATGCCCGAGTAGCAAATAGGGCGTCTGAATGGCGCCACACGACACGACGACTGCTTTGCTCCGCACACGCACGTCGATATCGCACTGGCGCGTCCGCGGGTTCACCGCCTTACCGATCACTCCGACGCAGCGGCCGTCCTCGATCCAGAGCTTCCGAATCCGTACTTCGGTCAGGCAATGCGCCCCGAAAGACAGCGCACGCGGCATGTAATTGAGAAGGGTCGATTGCTTCGCACCGGTCGGGCACCCCGTGAGGCATTGGTTCGAGCCGACACATCGGTCCTGCGCTCTTCGGTTGTGCTCGTATCGCCATCCGAGTCGTCGTGCCCCCTCTTCGAGAAGGCGACTGTCTTCGCCGACCGACGCAGGGTGCTGCGGCTTCGCGTGAATCCGCTCCTCCACCCGTTCGAACAATGGCTCCAACGCCTTGGGGCCGAGGTCTGGCTGCCCCGCAAGGCTTTCCCATTCCGTCAACACGCGTTCGGGTGGACGCCAAGTCATCCCGCCGTTGATGAGCGTGCTTCCTCCGACGCATCGCCCCTCGGCGTACGGAATCGGGGGTCGCCCCATGATGATCGTGCCTCCCGCATCCCTGTAGAGCCGCGGGATCGACTCGGTAAGGTATGGATTGAGGCTCGAGGTCGGATGATAGCCACCCTCTTCTACGAACAAGACGTCACGGCCCGCTTCTGCGAGCTCTGCACCCACGACCGCTCCGCCGGCTCCCGTGCCCACCACGACGACCTCGGCGTCGAAGGTCTGATCGTTGCGGTAGTCTCGGTGCGCGAGAAAGCTCACGGCGGCGCCACCCGGAGATGATGGATCTCTTCGTCTGCCGTCGGCTCCTCGCCTTCAACCCATTTTCGGCGGAGCTCGATCCGTTCTTCGACGAACGGCACAGGGTCGTAGCCGATCGCGCGGTGCGCGTAGTCCTGGTCGAAGTAGTTCGACATGAAGAGCCCGAGCGGGCCGTACATCGACAGTCGAATCGGGAGCCAACGACTTTGCGTCACCGCAACTAAATGACGCCGCGCTTGCTCTCGACTCAGCCGGGTTAGCGGACGAAGCCCTCGGAAGCGCCACAGCGGCGTCCAGTTCAGCAATCGCATCCCGACGAGAAACAGCAGGGCCGAAGACCGGGGCATGTACTGAAGACACACGAGCGCGTGACGGGTGACGTCCTCGAGGGTCGTCTCCGATCGCGGGCTCGTCGGCATGATCGCGTCCGCCAGAGCGAGGAGCACCCGACGCGTCCGGGGGCTGACCTTCAGGGGTGCTGCAAGCACCCAACTATCGTCTGGATGTCGTTGGAGCACCGGACTAGTCACCATGATGCCTTCTGGCTGACTTTTCCATGGGGGGTGCTACAAAAAGCGGATACGCTATCTGTATCAATATAGATACGTTCCCGCCTCCAAAGTGGCGGCCCTAGGATCGAAGACTTAAGTTGCCCCCAAAGGAGATTGAGTGGCGAAAAGACGGCCCAGAGGAAGAAGGAAGCGATTCGAACGCAATTTCGAACAGAACGACAAGCGCGATGACCATGTCAAGCTGAACGGCGTGGTGAGTCAGGTCTATGCAGGGGGTCAGTTCGAGGTGACTGCCGATTCGGGCGCAGCCGTTCGGGCGCAGCTTTGCGGGCGAATGCGAAAGTTTAGGATCCGTGTGATCCTCGGTGATCGCGTCACTGTTGCCTTGTCACCGTACGATCTCACGCACGGCATGATCGTGTTCCGCGACAAGTAGTCCACGTGTACGAAGGGGCGTTCCGCATCCTCAGGGCACTCGGCGACGGTCGGTCGCTCACTCAGGATGAGGTGGTTCGCGCCGCCGGCGAAAGCACGTCGGTCGTGCGCGAAGTGACGGAGCGGTATCCGAAATGGTTCGAGCAGAGCGCCGATGGCGTTCGATGCTCGGAGCGTGGACTTGCGGCGTTGGCCCGAGAGCTCGTCGCGCGAAGCAGTAGGGAAGAGGGCACGACGTCGTGGCGGCAGGCTTACGAGGAGCTCGGCGCTAGGCGACACGATCCGAAACGCGCGCTCGACCAGGTCTATGTGACGACCGATACGGCGCTCCGTCGAGCGAAGTTCTTGGTCGAGGCGGGGGAGCACCAACGCGGGCTGATATTTTTGGGGGATGATGATCTCACGAGCGCCGCGGTGCAGCTCGCCGGCGCGGGGCGTCGGGTGACGGTCGTCGATACCGATCCAGACATTCTGAAGATACTGGACGGCGCCGCCGAAGCACGCGGTTGGGAGCTCGAGACGATCGAGCACGACCTGCGCAAGCCCATGCCTCGGTCGATGTGGGGTCGCTTTGGCGCTGTGTTTACCGATCCGCCTTACGCCGTTGAAGGCTTTCGGCTCTTCATCAGCCGAGCGATCGACCTGCTCAAGCCGGACGGACGGCTCTATGTCTGCTTTGGGCACAGCCGCCGCGCGAGCGAACGGGGTCTGCAAAAGCAGCGGGTCCTAAGCGATGCAGGGTTTCTGGTTGAAGCGGTGTTCGAGGGCTTCAACCAGTACGAGGGTGCCGAGTCGATCGGCTCACAAAGCGCGCTGTGGCGATGTCGCGTGACGCCCGAGACAAAGGCATTGGTCACGGGCAAAGTCGAAGGACCGCTCTACTCGAGTAGGTAGGGCCTAAGCGTGAGTGCTAGGCATCGGTAGCGATGACTTCGTCGCACCACGCGATGAAGTCGTGGGTGACCTCTTGCCTGTTGGTTTCGTTGAGCGTCTCGTGTCGCGCGTCCTCATATAGCTTGAGGCGGACGTCGAAGATACCTGCGCGTTTGTAGGCGTCGTAGAGGTTGCGCATCCCCTTGCCCTTGTTGCCGACTGGGTCTTCGGTGCCGGCAAACAGGTAGATCGGCATGCCCTTCGGCACTTTGGAAATGTTCTTCGGGTTGGCGATGCGGCTGAGCGCGTCGAGCATGTCGATCCACGTCTGTGTCGACACGGCGAACCCAAGGAGTGGATCGGCGACGTAGATGTCGACCTCGTCGTCGTCACGCGACAGCCAATCGAAGGCCGTCCGATTGGGCGCGAACGGCTTGTTGTACTCCTCGAACGTCAGTTTTTGCATCACGGGGCTCGGATTGCGCTTCCCCACTCGAAGCCGTGCGATGCGGGCGATCAGTTTGCCGAGTGCGGCGATCGGCGGAGGCTTCCCGTTCGACGCAGAAAGACATGAGGCGATCATGTCAGTTGGATGCTCGAAGAGAAGCTGTTGAAGCACGAACGAGCCCATCGAGTGCCCAAGGACGATGATCGGCAGGTTGGGGTGGCGCTTGGCGATCTCGCG
>Ga0255057_10000887_pt1 | contig 17176 bp, 10 predicted proteins | sample Cases_109_6_MG_FD_189022 | JGI IMG/M metagenome (GOLD analysis project Ga0255057, IMG submission 189022) | Seawater microbial communities from Amundsen Gulf, Northwest Territories, Canada - Cases_109_6 | ecosystem: Environmental > Aquatic > Marine > Gulf | place: Canada: Northwest Territories... | reverse complement strand
CGTGACCGGCATCCCCTTGCCGTTCATCAGCCAAGGTGGTAGCTCGCTGATAATGCTCTTCGCAGCCCTGGGCCTGATCGAGGGGATCGTTATGCGCCACAAGCGCATCGAGTTCGACTGAGCGCCCTTTCAGCTATCAGCGTTGAGGCAGGGGCACCCTGAGTCGCCTCGGACGGCGAGAGAGCCCGTTCTCAGTCGATAACGCCCCACTGACGCCAGTCGTTGATCCGCAAAGCCAGTGTGAGGCGCGGCTCCCAACTCACCGTCGAATGTTGCGGGAACTTCTCGCGAATCATGTGCCAGGCCCGATCTTGCTCGTCGCCCTGGACGATCTCGGCACGGCAGTACAGGAGAGCAGCTTTCAGCTGACTCCAGTCATCCTCGTAATGGTCGACTAGGACCGCGACATCGCCGCTCTTTCGGACTCCCTGAGCAGACGCGGAGCGATCACCGATATCGACGTACACAGTCGACTCGCCATCGAAAACGGGGCAGACGGGGATGAGGTGCGGGGCGCCGTCATCTCGAACCGTGGCGATGCGACAGACTGGCGAGTCCGCCACGAATTTACGGAGGGCGTCTGGGAGTGGCTTCATTGGCGTTTCACGGAACGACTGGCGAAAGAGGCCGCCCATCTGGGCGGCCTCTGATCGATTCTGTGGCTGGTTCTGTTACGACGCGAGGGCAGGCTCCGACACATTAATCAAGATGACTTCGTCGTTCTCGACGTCGATCTTGACCGTGTCGCCCTCACTAAAGCGCTCTTCGAGCAGCGCCTCAGAAAGACGATCTTCCAGTTCATTCTGGATCACGCGGCGAAGCGGCCGCGCGCCAAACACAGGGTCGTAGCCTTTTTCGCCGACCCAGTCGAGGGCGGCTGGCGTCATCTCAAGTGTAATGCCCTTCGCGGTGAGCTGGTCTTCGATGTGCTTAATCTCGTTCTCGACGATCTCGCGAATCTGCTCTTTGGTCAGCGCGTGGAAGACCACCGTAGCGTCCAGTCGGTTTATGAACTCAGGCCGGAAGACGTTCTTCATCGCCCCCAAGACTTTATCCTTCATCTTGCCGTGTTGGTCAGCAGCCTTTTGAGATTCTTCCGTCTTGATGGAGAACCCGATCGCTGACTCCTTGCGGATGAGGTCGGAGCCAACGTTGGAGGTCATGATGATGACGGTGTTCCGGAAGTCCACCTTGCGACCCTTCGCATCCGTGAGGTGGCCGTCGTCGAAGATCTGAAGAAGCATGTTGAACACTTCCGGGTGCGCCTTTTCGATCTCGTCCAGAAGGATGAGGCAGTACGACTTGCGGCGCACCGTTTCGGTGAGCTGACCCGCGTCATCGTAGCCCACATATCCGGGCGGCGCGCCGATGAGCCTGGAGACGTTGTGCTTCTCCATGAACTCGGACATGTCCAGCTTGATCATCGCTTCTTCGTCGCCGAACATGAACTCCGACAGGATCCGCGCAAGATACGTCTTACCAACGCCGGTGGGGCCCAGGAACATGAAGACGCCAATCGGACGTCTAGGATCCTTCAGCCCGGCACGAGCGCGGCGCACAGCCTTTGAGATGCTACGGATGGCTTCGTCCTGACCGACGACCTTCTCGTGAAGAACGTCCTCCATGTGGAGCAGCCTCTGGGACTCCTCCGAGGCGATACGAGTGACAGGAATGCCCGTCCACATCGCGACGACTTCTGAGATATCCTCCGCGGAAACCGACGGTCTCTCTTCTTTGGTCTCTGCCGTCAGCGCAGTTTCCGGCGTTTTCAGTTTGTCTTCCAGCTCGACTTCGCGGTCACGCAGTTCAACGGCCTCCTCGTAACGCTGCTCTGTGATGGCGACGTCCTTCTCACGGCGAACGCCATCGAGGCCCTCACCAGGCTCCTTGGCCGAAGGCGGCGTGTAGGAGTTCTTTATTCGCACCCGCGAGGCAGCCTCGTCGATGAGGTCGATCGCCTTGTCAGGCAGGAAACGGTCAGGCACGTACCGTGAGGCCAGCTCAGCGGCGGCCTGCAGAGCCTCATCTGTTATGTCGAGTGAATGGTGCTCCTCGTAGCGGGCCTTCACGCCTCGCAAGATTTCGATAGTCTCTTCCATGCTCGGCTCTTCGACGGTAATCGGCTGTAGACGCCTCTCAAGACCTGCATCTTTCTCGATATGCTTGCGATAGTCGTCGAGTGTTGTTGCGCCGACGCACTGCAATTCGCCACGCGCAAGCGACGGCTTGAGAATGTTCGCTGCGTCGACTGCACCTTCTGCGGCGCCAGCGCCTACGAGCATGTGCATCTCATCAATAAAGAGCACACAGTTCTGCGCGGTCTTGAGTTCTTCGATTACTTTCTTCAGCCGCTCTTCAAACTCGCCACGATACTTGGTGCCGGCAACAAGCGATCCGATGTCGAGCGTCACGAGTCGCTTGTCGAGCAGCATCTCAGGCACTTCGCCATTTGTGATTCGCTGAGCGAGCGCCTCGACGATCGCTGTCTTGCCGACCCCCGGTTCCCCGATCAGTACGGGGTTGTTCTTCGTTCGCCGAGACAGGATCTGGATGACCCGCTCGATTTCCTTCTCACGACCGATAACGGGGTCCAGCTTATTGGCACGGGCTGCGGACGTGAGGTCGATGCCAAGCTGATCAACAGTCGGAGTTCGCGTCGCTGGGGCGCGACCCTGGCCGGCGCCCTGGGGCATGCTCTGGGAGAGAATGCGCGTAACCTCAGCTCTAACCTTGTCCAGGCTGACGCCAAGGCTTTCGAGAACGCCGGCGGCGATGCCTTCGCCCTCGCGCACGAGCCCGAGGAGCAGATGCTCCGTGCCAATGTAGTGGTGACCGAGACGGCGAGCCTCGTCGACTGCGAGTTCGATGACCTTCTTAGCACGAGGAGTGAGACCGATCTCACCCATGACAGCTCGATCGCCACGGCCAATGATGAACTCTACGGCGGAGCGAACCTTGTTCAGTTCAACGCCGAGGTTTGCGAGGACTTTGGCGGCTACACCCTCACCCTCTCGTACGAGGCCGAGGAGGAGATGCTCGGTTCCTATGTAGTTGTGGTTGAAGCGCAGTGCTTCTTCCTGCGCCAACGTCAGGACCCTGCGTGCTCTCTCCGTAAATTTGTCGAACCTGTCCGCCATAACTCAGGTCCCGCCCTCTCTAAACTGAGTCGTCCTTTGTATTATTCAACGCCTCGTCGCTTGCTTCCGTTACAGGTTCCGCGTCACTTTCGGACGCTTTTTCCGTAGTTTCACCAGATTCTTCGATTTCCGCCGATGCTTCTACCACGGTCTCTTCGCCGACAGCAGTCTCCTCTGTGGCCTCGGAAGATGGCTCTTCGCTCGCGTCGTCTTCCTCAGCGGCGACCTCTGGCTCTGCTGATGCCTCGGCCTCCGCAGCCGGCTCGGCGTTTGCCTCCGCTACGTCATCCGACGCTAGGGCCTCGGGCGCAGAATCGTCGGCCTGCTCATCTTCCGGTGCTGCTTCGGCTGTTTCTTCTTCTGCTGTGGCTTCAGGCGCAGCTTCGACGGCAGCAGGCTCCTCGCTGACTTCCGCGACAGACTCCTCTACTTCGTCAGACGCTGCAGCTTCGGCCTCAGGCTCATCCGTCTGCTCATCTTCTGTTGTTGCTTCGGCTGTTTCTTCTTCTGATGTGGCTTCAGGCGCAGCTTCGACCGCAGCAGGCTCCTCGCTGACCTCCGCGGCAGGCTCCTCACCCGCTTCGACCGCAGGCTCAGTCGCAGCCTCGACTTCAGCAGGCGCTTCAGCGACATCGACAGATGCGACCGTCTCTTCGGCGCCGGAGTCGGCTTCTGGTTCGGCCGGTGCATCCTCGGCAGCGACGTCGGGTCGCCTGGTTTCGGTCACGCCTAGTGCGTCCAACGCCTCTTGCGGCGCTGTGTCGACGCCGCCGCGATCGTTGAAAACCCAGCCGTCCGTTTCGGACTTGTCCCGCGCCTGGCGCAGGCTTAGACCGAGGCGATGCCTATCGTGCTCGATGCGAACTATCTTGACCGGGACGACGTCATCTTCGTCAACGACTTCTTTCGGGTGGTTTATCCGACGGTCGACCAGTTCTGAGATGTGAACTAGACCTTCAATCGGTCCTTCCAAACGCACGAATGCACCGAAGGGCGCTAGCTTCGTTACTTGTCCCGGCACGATCTGTCCTTCGCGGTATCGCGATACGATTTCGATCCATCGCTCTGGCTGCGCTCGCCGGATACTGAGTGCGATCTTCTTGTTTTCCTGATCCACCTTGAGTATGAAGACCGACACTTCTTCTCCAACCTTGAACAGGTCGTTGGGCGTCTTCGGGGTGCGCTCCCAGGACAGTTCCGAGAGATGGACCAGTCCATCCGCCCCGCCGACATCGACGAATACGCCGAAGTCACGAATGCTTGTAATCCGGCCGGTTCGAACATCACCTTCGACAAGCTCTTTGAGGAGGCGCTCTTTTTCGGCCGCACGACGCTCCTGCATTGCGGCTCGCTCCGAGAGGATGGCCCGGTTGCGCCTGCGGTTCAGCTCGATCACTTTCAGAGTAATGCCCTTGCCAACCCACTCGGTTAGCGATTTCTGCGTTTGCTCCGGATTGCCACGTTCGGGACCACCAACGATCTGTGACAGCGGAACGAAGGCGTTGACACCCTCGACGTTGACGAGAAGGCCACCTTTGTTGCTTCCGGTCACGAACGCCTCGAAGGCTTCGTTCTGGTCCATGTAATCTTGCAGGACGCGCCATCCCCGCTCTCCGCGGGCGCGGTCGAGCGAGAGGATGATCTGCCCTTCTGGTGATTCCGGCTGAAGGATAAAGACGAGGACCTTATCGCCCTGACTGAGTTGAGACGAGCCCTCTGGTTGGAGACAGTGCATCTCCTGCGGAGGCACTACGCCTTCAGACTTGGCACCGATGTCTACGAGTATCCCGTCTCTATCGGTGCCAACGACAGACCCTTCTATGATTTCCCCGCGGCGAAGTTCAGGGTATGCCGTTGTCTCTGCTTCGAGGAGCGCCGCCATCGAGTTTTCCTCGGGCTCGATAGATGCTCCTTGAGTTTCGTCCAATGCCAAGAGATTGTACCTCCGATTAGAGTTGGGCGTGACACCTATGGCGTCACGAGGTAATTATATCAGAACACATTCTGAGGCACAGGGGCAAAAACGGTGAATGTAAGCGGCGACGGGCCGAGACATGAAAAGGCCCTGGCGGCGGCCTATTTTCCACACCCAGTTGCCCAGGCAGTATCGTCGGCGCTGAGGCGTTTCACTTCCGTGTTCGGGATGGGAACGGGTGGTTCCACCTCGCTCTAGCCACCAGGAGCCAGTTCGCAAAGTTATGGTGCGACGGCCGACGCGCGCGTTGGCCGTCGCAGATTTAAATGGTAGCGGGGGTGGGACTCGAACCCACGACCTCCGGGTTATGAGCCCGGCGAGCTGCCGCTGCTCCACCCCGCGACGAGTGGTGAATAGAGAGTAACCTGAGGGATGGTTGTGGAGGTAATGGAATGGTGGTCAAGCCCTCGGTCATTAGTACGGCTCAGCTGAATCCCTTACGGGACTTACACATGCCGCCTATCAAGCGGGTAGTCTTCCCGCGACCTTACCCGGTTAACCCGGTGGGAGACCTCATCTCGAGGAGGGTTTCGTGCTTAGATGCTTTCAGCGCTTATCCCGTCCGGACCTAGCTACTGGGCTTTTTGCCGCTGGCGCGACAACCCACACACCAGAGGTCCGTCCACCCCAGTCCTCTCGTACTAGGGGCAGATCCTCTCAAGTCTCCTACGCCCACCGCGGATAGAGACCGAACTGTCTCACGACGTTCTGAACCCAGCTCGCGTGCCGCTTTAATGGGCGAACAGCCCAACCCTTGGGACCTGCTACAGCCCCAGGATGCGACGAGCCGACATCGAGGTGCCAAACCTCCCCGTCGCTGTGAACGCTTGGGAGAGATAAGCCTGTTATCCCTGGGGTAGCTTTTATCCGTTGATCCACGGCCCTTCCACACGGAACCGTAGGGTCACTTTGCCCGGCTTTCGCCCCTGCTCGGCTTGTATGCCTCACAGTCAAGCTCCCTTATACCAATACGCTCAACGGCTGATTTCCATCCAGCCTGAGGGAACCTTTGGGCGCCTCCGTTACCTTTTGGGAGGCGACCGCCCCAGTCAAACTGCCCACCAGGCGCTGTCTCCCCATACTGGGGGTTAGGAGGAAGACTTGGGAAGAGTGGTATTTCAAGGACGGCTCCACCTGATCCGGAAACCAGGTTTCAAAGCCTCCCACCTATCCTGCGCATCCCAGGCCCGCCTTCAACGCCAAGCTGCAGTAAAGCTCCACAGGGTCTTTTTGTCCTGCGGCGGGTAACCCGCATCTTCACGGGTCCTGCAATTTCGCCGAGCCCCCCGTCGAGACAGTGCCCAGCTCGTGACACCTTTCGTGCGGGTCGGAACTTACCCGACAAGGAATTTCGCTACCTTAGGACCGTTATAGTTACGGCCGCCGTTCACCGGGGCTTCGGTTCAGGCCTTATCAGCCCTCCCCTTAACCTTCCGGCACTGGGCAGGTGTCAGCCCCTATACATCAGCTTTCGCTTTAGCAGAGACCTGTGTTTTTGGTAAACAGTCGTCTGGGCCGCTTCGCTGCGACCCCTGTTCGCTCCAGGGGCAAGCCCTATCACGATCAGGGGCACCTCTTCTCCCGAAGTTACGAGGCCAATTTGCCGAGTTCCTTGACGGGGGGTCACTCGACCACCTGAGGGCGTTTACCCTAGCCTACCTGTGTCGGTTTGCGGTACGGGCGCCTATGCAACTGGACGACGAGGCTTTTCTGGCCAGCGTGGGCTCAACTGAGTCGCCTTGACCGAAGTCGCCGCTTCCCTCTGTTCCTCAGCTTAACCCGGGGAGGGATTTGCCTCCCCCCGGACGCCTACGAACCAAGGACGGACCATGTCCAATAGGCCCGCTCAGTCTACCCTCCTGGGTCCCCCCTTCATCTCATAACGCTACATAGACGGGGCCGGAATAATAACCGGCTGTCCATCGGCCTCGGCTTTACGCCTTATCCTTAGGCCCGCCTAACCCTACGCGGACGAACCTTCCGTAGGAAACCTTAGGCTTTCAGTGGGCGAGATTCTCACTCGCCTTATGCTACTCATGCCGACATTCTCACTTCCGTCCGCTCCACCCATCCTCACGGCTGAGCTTCAACGCTGAACGGAACGCTCCCCTACCCCTTCCCGACAAAGTCGGGAAAGCCACGGCTTCGGTGGTGTGCTTGAGCCCCGTTACATTTTCGGCGCGGGATGGCATCGACCAGTGAGCTGTTACGCATTCTTTAAAGGGTGGCTGCTTCTAAGCCAACCTCCTGGCTGTCTGGGCTTTCCCACATCCTTTCCCACTTAGCACACACTTTGGGACCTTAGCCGGTGGTCTGGGTTGTTCCCCTTTTGTCCGTGAAGTTTATCCCCCACGGGCTCACTCCCAGTCTTTATCTTCTGGCATTCGTGGTTTGATTGGGTTTGGTAAGCTTTGCGCCCCCTAGCCCATTCAGAGCCCTACCTCCAGAAGACCTAACTGAGGCTGCACCTAAATGCATTTCGGGGAGAACCAGCTATCGCCGAGTTCGATTGGCATTTCACCTCTACCCACAGCTCATCCAGTGACTTTGCACCGTCAAATGGTTCGGGCCTTCACCTCGATATTATCGAGGCTTCACCCTGGCCATGGGTAGCTCACCCGGTTTCGGGTCAAATCCCAGCGACTTTCCAAAAAGGATACGCCCTATTCGGACTCGCTTTCGCTATGGCTCCACAAGTCTCCTTGCTTAACCAAGCCACAGAGATTTACTCGTCGGCTCATTCTCCAAAAGGCACGCCGTCACTCCAACCGAAGTCAGAGCTCCGACGGCTTGTAGGCACGCGGTTTCAGGGACTTTTAACTCCCCTCCCGGGGTGCTTTTTCACCTTTCCCTCACGGTACTGCTTCACTATCGGTCACTGGAGGTGTTTAGCCTTGGAGAGTGGTCTCCCCAGCTTCCCACGGGATTCCTCGTGTCCCGTGGTACTCAGGAACACAGGCAAGATAGGGCTTGACCCTTTAACGTACGAGGCTTTCACTCTCTATGGCGGCCCTTTCCAGGGTCCTTCCGCTAGAGCAAGCCTTTGTAACTATCCGGCCAGAATCACGGCCCGGCCAGCCTGTGCCCTACAACACCCACCGGACATTGGTCCGTGAACCGTTAACTTTCCGGTAGGTTTGGGCTGTTCCCCGTTCGCTCGCCGCTACTAAGGGAATAATCTCTTTTCCTCGGGGTACTTAGATGTTTCAATTCCCCCGGTTCCCTTCCCTGCCTAATGGCAGGGATGATCCGATTATTCATCGAAACGGGTTTCCCCATTCGGAAATCCCCGGCTGAGCTTGCTAGACAGCTAACCGGGGCTTATCGCAGTCTCGCCACGTCCTTCATCGGCCCCCAGCGCCTAGGCATCCACCGCGCGCCCTTAGTAGCTTTAACCACCATTCCATTACCGCCACAACCTGCCTACTAGGCAGATATATGGGCTTTAGTAGATCCCTCAGGTACTCTCTATTCTGCTGTTAACGTACTTGCTCCGGCTCTCCACCGGACCTCCGCGTCAGAGCGAACTCTGGCGCGCGGGACCGAGGAAGAATCTTAGACTTCGTGGGCATGCCGACCCTGGTGGCCGACGTTTACACTTGGACCCTTTTACCTCCGGGACTATTCTCCTGTCAAGTTTCTTCTGCGTTCGACTCCTCGAATATTCTGGTGGAGCCGGGGGGACTCGAACCCCCTACCTCCGCCTTGCAAAGGCGGCGCTCTCCCAGCTGAGCTACGGCCCCATCCAAGACCTGTGTGTGGTTGGTGGGCGATGGTGGACTCGAACCACCGACCTCGGTCTTATCAGGACCGCGCTCTAACCAGCTGAGCTAATCGCCCATCGGACTTTGATCCACCCAGAGTCTACTCCGGGCGGGCGGGTCCGCTCAACGGGCCGCCTTGCGGCCGCCGGGTGCCTTGGCCAACTATCGGCCCTTAACACCTGGATAGTGAATGGAAGTGCTCAGCTTTTGTCTTTCGACAGGTAGCACCGAACCGTAAAGATCCGGCGGCCGACCTAGGAGGTGTCCCCCGATCAAGACCGGGGGAAGCTCCGCTCCCTAGAAAGGAGGTGATCCAGCCGCACGTTCCCGTACGGCTACCTTGTTACGACTTCGTCCCAGTTACCAGCCTCACCCTAGGCGCCTGCCCCGCGTAAAACGCGTTGGCTCAACGGCTTCAGGTGCTGCCGGCTTCCATGACGTGACGGGCGGTGTGTACAAGGCCCGGGAACGTATTCACCGCAGTATTGCTGACCTGCGGTTACTAGCGACTCCGCCTTCATGCAGGCGAGTTGCAGCCTGCAATCTGAACTGGGGCCGGTTTTGGAGGATTAGCTCCGGCTCGCGCCTTGGCAACCCATTGTACCGGCCATTGTAGCGTGTGTGTAGCCCAGGGCGTAAGGGCCATGCTGACTTGACGTCATCCCCACCTTCCTCTGGGTTTATCCCAGCGGTCCCGTCAGAGAAATTTAACTGACGGCGAGGGTTGCGCTCGTTGCGGGACTTAACCCAACACCTCACGGCACGAGCTGACGACAGCCATGCAGCACCTGTGCTAGCTCCCCGAAGGGTCCCTCACTTTTCAGATCAGTAAAACTAGCATGTCAAGCCCTGGTAAGGTTCTTCGCGTTGCATCGAATTAAACCACACGCTCCGCCGCTTGTGCGGGCCCCCGTCAATTCCTTTGAGTTTTAGCCTTGCGGCCGTACTCCCCAGGCGGGATGCTTAAAGCGTTAGCTACGGCACGGAAGGGGTCGACACCCCCCACACCTAGCATCCACCGTTTAGGGCGTGGACTACCCGGGTATCTAATCCGGTTTGCTCCCCACGCTTTCGCCCCTCAGCGTCAGGGTAGGCCCAGAAAGCCGCCTTCGCCACTGGTGTTCCTCCCGATATCTACGCATTTCACCGCTACACCGGGAATTCCGCTTTCCTCTACCCCCCTCTAGTCCGCCAGTATCCGATGACCCCTCCCAGTTGAGCCGGGAGATTTCACACCGGACTTAACGAACCGCCTACAGGCCCTTTACGCCCAGTAAATCCGGACAACGCTTGCCACCTACGTATTACCGCGGCTGCTGGCACGTAGTTAGCCGTGGCTTATTCGTCGGGTACCGTCAGAACTTCTTCCCCGACAAAAGAGGTTTACGACCCGAAGGCCTTCATCCCTCACGCGGCGTCGCTGGGTCAGGCTTTCGCCCATTGCCCAAGATTCCTCGCTGCTGCCTCCCGTAGGAGTAGGGGCCGTGTCTCAGTCCCCTTCTGGCTGGTCGTCCTCTCAGACCAGCTACCCGTCTTCGGCTTGGTGAGCCGTTACCTCACCAACAACCTGATAGGACGCGGGCCCCTCCGGTGGCGCATTGCTGCTTTCTTCCCGTGGAATCTCACCACGGGAACTTACGCGGTATTAGCTCGCCTTTCGGCAAGTTGTCCCCCGCCACCGGACAGGTTACCCACGCGATACTCAGCCGTCTGCCACTCCCCCGAAGGGGCGTTCGACTTGCATGCGTAAGGCGCGCCGCCAGCGTTCGTCCTGAGCCAGGATCAAACCCTCATTAAAAGAGTGACCTGGTTCATTTACTTTTTACTTACGGAAGCCTCGCACTTCCATTCACTATTCAGCTGTTAAGGTCCGTGGGCAAGACACAACAAAAATCCAGAACCAACCGCCATCCTTCCCATCGGCCGAATGACAACGGGTTCCAGAAATTCGATGTTATTAATGAACTTGCCAGTCACTCACTCTAACGCCGCAACCCATCTCTGTCAATCGCTCGAGCGTTGCGAAAGGGCCGAGCTGATACGCGAGGTTCCGAGTGTACCGCGAACAGCAGTGAATTCTGAAATGGTTAGATGTGTGAGGCACGCACGACCAGCGCTCTGCGCGTTGATTTCTTGATCGCGGCGCGCTCATCAAGACGATGACCGACGACCCAGAGAACGCCAGAGCGATCGCAGAGCAGAGGTACAGCAGATCGCTCCTCCCTGGGAACTTTCGAGTCGATGAGGAGGTCCTGTACCTTCTTCGACCCGCCAAGACCAAGCGGGCGAAAACGATCTCCGGGCCTGCGAGATCGCACTGTCAGCGGACGCGTGAACGAGTCGGCGTCAATGCAGACCTCGAGACTATTTCTCGCGACAGAGTCGGGAATCCGATCGAGCGCTTCGACCTCGAACCGCCAAGTTGATACGAGGGTGGACCCCGGTATTCGAAGGCGCTTCGTCGGAAGATCCACGGCAAGCGTCGGTTGGTCTACTCTGAGCGTGATCCAGTCTGCCGAGGCTTGGGCGATCAGTCCGCTGGGCAATGAGGTTCTCGCCTGGCGTCCCTTCAACGACTTCAAGATCGACTGGAGATGCACTGACTCCACTCCCGCGGAGGAACCGGTGAGATGAACGAAAGCGCGCTTGAGGAGCCCGAAGGACCAGGCCGAAGGCAGGTCGCGGAACGCGTTCCTAACGAACTGAACTGAGTACGGTTCAACGATAGCGAAAGAATCCTGACTAAACATTACCTCCAGCATGCCGTCAAAGCTCGCCACATCCGGAGCAACGCTGCTCGCCAGTCTGGACAATGCGTTCTCGATCCGAGGGTTGAACTCTCGAAGGACTGGCAATAGTTCATGTCGGATCCGGCTCCGCATGGCAACGAGAAGATCGTTCGTGGGATCGCGGCGCGGTTCGAGCCCAAGCTCGCGGCAGTAACGCTCGATCTCAGAGCGAGGACTATCGAGGAGCGGGCGCACCAGTGCCGGGCCTCGCCCGAAAGGCCAATCAGCACGCGGGAGCATGCCGGCGATGCCGTCGAGGCCAGAACCTCGGATGATGTGCATGAGGACGGTCTCTGCCTGGTCGTTTCGATTGTGGCCGACGGTGACGACCGAGCAGCCCACTGCCCTCGCCGTCCGCCTAAGGAAGTTGTAGCGCATCACCCGCGCGGCCTCTTCGATCGACTCACCCCTGCGCCGTGCGCGAGCCCGGACGTCTCCGGAGGCACACTCAACCTTCGCTCCAGCGAGGCGAGCGAGCTTTCTCACGTATGCGGCATCAGCGGCAGCTTCTTTACGACCGCGGAGGCGATGATCGAAATGAGCGGCGATGATCTGGATGCCAAGGGTCTTTTTAAGACCACTCAGCGCTGTCAGGAGAGCCGTCGAGTCAGGGCCACCTGACGCCGCAACGAGGACTCGCGAACCCGGCGTCATCAGATTCTTGTCTCTGATGACGTCGGCCACGCGTTTCTCGAACAAGCGAGTGAATCGAGTGCTGTTGAGGCGTCGTGAAGGAGACGTAGCCATGTTAGTCAGGGAACGGAACCCGGTTACTACGATTCTATCGCGAAGTGCGCTAGCGCCGGATCAGGACGTCCCACCAGAGCTCCGGGTCGCCCTCGCCGGGCCCTGGAGTCGGAGATGGCTCCGCCGGGATCGCGACGATGCCAGTTTCACCTTGGCGGACGAGACCGAGCTGCTCGCGGGCAACGGCCTCGATGTACTCGTCCGAACCAAGATACAGCTGCAGCGCCTGGAGTTCTCGATACCTGTCTTGAAGGTCACTAATCTCAGAGCTGAGCTGGCCTTGTTGTTCGCGAAGCTGCTGACTGCGAATGGCGTTGAAAGCGCCACCAACCAAGAAGTACGCCACAACCAGCGCAGTGACGGCGAGTACTATGCGTCCAGCCGAGAGTTTAGGTAAGCGCTTAGACACTTTAGCCATTAATTTCCGGTATACTACCACACCCGTTCAGACGTGGCAATACAAGGTAACGCACGGATCTAGCGTGAGGTTAGCGGTGGTCATCAAGGTGTGTCGTGTCGTTCATCCGTACTATCCGCCACCTTGATCCGTCAGCCTCCAATTCACTGACCGCAGCGAGAGAGTGGCGCAGCTGGCGGAACGAGCCGATACCGATACCAAGCACATCGGCGAGTATCGTGAGGATGACGAAGTTGTGCGTTACGGCACATACTAGCTCGGCTGGGTGCAGCTCGCGAATGCCGTTCAGGAACTCGGTCGCTCGAGCGCTCACGTCCAGGAGACGCTCTCCTCCCGGCAGCCGTTCCTCCGGGCCATCGGCCGAGACCCACCGCTGCAACAGATTAGGATGGCGCTCGCGCACCTCAGCAAAGGTCAGGCCGTCCAGTTCACCGACGTCCATCTCGACCAGCGCCTCATCAGTCGTGACATCAATCTCACGGTCCGCAGCGATCATTTCAGCCGTCTTCCGTGTCCGCGAAAGCGGGCTCGAATAGACGGCGGCGAACGGCTCATCTTCCAGTCTCTCGCGTAGTCGGCCAGCTTGCCAGACGCCACGTTCATTCAGCAGTACGTTGGCCCTCCCGAGTGCCAGGCCATCGCGATTGGCGTCAGTCTCGCCATGTCGAACAAGGTACAGGCGCGTCACCGTCGGTCGCTCACTGGCCGTCGCCGCGCCGATATGCCAGCACGGCGGCAGGCGTCTGTTGGAGATGTAGCGCCTGTCGATGTATTCGTTTGGGCTCGGGAAGATCGAGGGCGCGTACGACTTGATCAGCGCGAGCCGTGCGCTCCTGCTCAGCTCGAAGGCTCATGCTCAGTAGCACGCAATCCTCACGCATGTCCTTTATACGAATGTCGAGCACTAGCGGCCGGAGGTCATACCGACGCACCTTGGTTTCACGACGATACTCCGCTGGCCATGTCTGAGCGGCCAGAAATGTGTCTATCAGCTCCTGAAGACTCGCCGTGCTGGCGCCATCGGTAGGCAACTCAACTTCATAGTCGGCCCACCGCAGCTGCGACTGAATCGATCGAGTCTGCAACCCGACCTCCTCAACGTCAAGTAGCGTGACACCCGGCGGTAGGTGGGGCTGAATTTTCTCCCTCACGAGCCACGGATCAAGGCGCTCCTCCACGAAGACATCCATTAGGTCAGCAGACGCTGTAGCGCCTCGAGGTAGCAGAGCTGCGATCGAGATCTGGGCGACCGGGCGCTTTCCCTGCGAGTACGACAGCCCGATTCCCGCCGCGGCGGCGGCTCGCTCCCAATCGCGTAGGAGGTCTCGATGGCCAGAATTGGAGGCAGCTCCAGACAACTCATATCGAAGTCGAAGTCTTTGTGTCTTCACGGGTTAGAGCCTAGTGACAGTTACTTCTTCCACCTTTCGACCTTCCATCTTCGTCACGGCAATGCGAAGGCCATTGAAGGTGAATTGCTCGCCCGGCTCAGGTATACGACTCAGCTGGCTGAGGACAAATCCGGCGACGGTCTCATAGTCACCTTCCGGGATGTCCAGTTCCAGTTCCTCGTTCGCGTCGTGTATCGCCATGCCTGCGTCGATCTGAAGTGTACGTTCATCGACAGCGACGAACTCCTCTTCGTGGCTGGTCAGCTCGTCCCCGACGGCGCCAACGAGTTCCTCTATGAGCATCTCAAGCGTGACGAGGCCAGCCGTACCGCCATACTCGTCGACCACGATCGCCATCTGCTGTCCGGCGCGCTGCATTTCGACAAAGAGCACACCCACGGACTTCGTTTCCGGGACGAACAACGCCGGGCGCATGGCAAGATCGATGGGTGAACTATCTTCGAGCTGGTCGTCCGAGATCGCTCTCAAGACGTCCTTGATGTTGACTGTGCCCACGACATGGTCTTGATCTTCTTCGAAGACCGGGAACCGCGTATGCGGGGCGTTTCGGAACGTCTCGTAGAAGTCGCGCACTGTCGTTCCTTTTTCCAGCCAGACGATCTCGGTTCGGGGAACGATCAGTTCGTTCACGCGCCGATCGCCGAACCGGAAAACGCGGTCCAAAAGCTCTGCTTCGACTTCCTCTACCGTTCCCTCTTCGGCGCTGATGTCGATCAGCATTCGTAGCTCTGCCTCGGTCACCGTCGTACCGGCGCCACCCTCTCCGAAGAGCATCTTCGACAGCGCACTTGGCGCCGCCGAAAGAGCGATGACGAGCGGCTTCAAAACCAACATCAGGAACTCGACCGGCCGCGCCATAAGCAACGGAAACCGCTCGCCTGTGTGAGCGGCCAGAACCTTTGGCGTAACCTCGCCGAACAGCGCCAAGCCCAGGGTTAAGACGATCGTACCAACGATGACCCCCGTGACGCCGCCAATCGCATCGGCGGCGAGTGCACCACCCATTGTGGAAGCGAGTACGACCGATATGTTCTGGAGAAAGACGATGAACGCGAAGAACCGGTCTTGCCGATCGAGCAAGCGTTGGATTGCCAGCGCCGACTTGTTTCCCTCCTCGGCGAGGTGACGAATACGGATGCGATTGACGCTGGCGACGGCTATCTCAATGGCGTTGACCAGAGCGTAAGTGAGGACGCTAAGTACCAGAATGACAATCGCGACCTCCTGCCCAATGCCGACGAGGCTAGTTCCAGTCTCCTGCTGCGTCGAAAGGCTGAGGCCGCTGTTGTTATACGGTATGTCCATTCAAGTTAACCAGCCTCCATCCGAGGCAGAGGCTAATCAACATTATATGGGGAGAAGACGATTGTTGGCAGCAGCATGCTGTTCGTATTAGGATTCGCTTAGATTCATGTCTCTTGTGGTCACAGTCTACGCGCCGGGCGGTATCGTATTGGCCGCCGATTCGCGCATGTCCGTCCTTCGCAGCGAGGAGCGCGAGGAGGAAAACAACAAGGTCAAGCTCCAACACCAGCTCGTGCTCTCAGACAATGCCTTCAAGGTTGTGGAGTTGCGCAAGGTTGGCGTCGGGATCAGCGTTTACGACGCCGGAATCATCAACAACCAACCAGTCGACAGTCACGTTCATCGCTTCGAGGAAGAAGTCCTGACGGCCGACGACGACGTACTGACCACGGCCGACAAGTTCCTCGACTACTTTGGTACGAACTTTCCGAAGGTCGGCGTCGGGTTCCATCTGGCGGGCTACCGGCAAGAGGACCGAACGAGCGTGCCGTACGTGCTGGTTGGGCACACGCTACGGGAACAAAGGGCAAAGCGTGTCAACGCCAGCGACGACGGTCGCGTGCAGTACGGGATCACGCGGGCCGGAGACACGCAGGTCGCCAATCGTCTGATCGACCCGAAGCAACTCCCTTTGTTTAACGCCATGCCCGTTCAGGATGCCGTCGACTACAGCCTGCATCTGATCCGGACCACGATCGACACACTGCGGTTTGAGCCGCGCTTTCCGTCCGTCGGCGGACCGATCGATGTCCTCGTGGTGACGCCGGAGGGGGTGCGCTGGGTGCAGCGCAAGGAGCTTACCGGAAGCTAACGCCCCACCCTTGCTAACGGCTAGCTAGCCGTTAGCGCTCTCGATCAGGCGCTCCGCCGCAGCGTGAGGGTCGATGCCCCTCGCAGCGATCGACTCGACGAGCTTGTCGAGCGTCCCGTTGTTTTCGACGGACTCCAGCACATCGCCAAGCAACATCGCCTGGGTGAGCGTCAGTAGCTGACGCCGCGCGCGGTGGCGACCCATCTCTTCCAGCCGCCCGGAGCTCGTCAGAAATTCGCGGTGCTTATCGACCTCGTCGAGGAGTTCGACGATGCCATCTTCCTTGTGGGCGATCGTCTTCAGAATCGGGACCGTCCAGCCCTCCTGGCGATCGAGGCTCATGAAGATATGCAACTGCTTCGCCACACTATCTGCAGCGGGGAGATCAGCCTTGTTGACGACGAGGATGTCAGCGATCTCCAGGATGCCGGCCTTGATCGCCTGCATATCGTCCCCAGCGCCCGGGATGTTGATGACGATCGTGGTATGAGCCGTGTCCGCGATCTCGACCTCATCCTGGCCGGCGCCAACAGTCTCGACGAGGACTACGTCCTTACCTGAGGCGTCCAGCACGGTCACAGCATCGTTCGTTGCCGCAGCTAGCCCTCCGAGCGCGCCACGCGTTGCCATGCTGCGAATGAAGACTTCAGGGTCAGAGGTCAGGTCCTGCATCCGAATGCGATCGCCGAGCAGCGCACCCTGCGAGAACGGGCTGGTTGGGTCGATGACGATGATGCCGATGCTGCGGTCACGCTTGCGGAGCTCGCGGGCGAGCGCGCCGGTGAGGGTGCTCTTACCGGAACCCGTCGGGCCGGTGA
>Ga0255057_10000886_pt1 | contig 17181 bp, 22 predicted proteins | sample Cases_109_6_MG_FD_189022 | JGI IMG/M metagenome (GOLD analysis project Ga0255057, IMG submission 189022) | Seawater microbial communities from Amundsen Gulf, Northwest Territories, Canada - Cases_109_6 | ecosystem: Environmental > Aquatic > Marine > Gulf | place: Canada: Northwest Territories... | reverse complement strand
CGACAGCTCATCGATCAGGCATTGGCACCGTGCCCCCGGACCGTCCGGGTGTCGGTTGCCGCGGCTTCGTAGGGCCTGTCCCTCCACCGCTCGTGATAACCGTTTCGTACCTGGTAAGGGTAACGCGTTATCGGCGTCTCCGATGCTCATCTGGAGAAATGGCCGGTCTCGATGTATCCAGTACCCGATATCCAGGAAGAGCTATAGAGACCACCGGGTGCTTCAACTGGCTACCGGCCACGTTCGTTGGGCCCTAGCGGCGGAAGGTCGCTCAGCCGGCGTATTCCTCATCGGTCACCTTGCGGTCGACCCACTGCGTCGCCCCGCCGTAGGTGATCGACAAGTGAACCATCGGAGCGTCGGGCGTGGCGCCATGCCAATGAAGTTCGCCTGCAGGCGAATGCACCGTATCTCCCGGTCCGGCCTCGACCCGGTCTCCACCATCGACTTGCACCAGGGCCCGACCCTCCAGCACGTAGATCACCTGGCCGGCCGGGTGAGCGTGCCAGTCGGTACGAGTCCCAGGTTCGAACCGCACGCCGAGCACGTTGAGATCTTCCTCATGCGACGGCACGTACTGGCCTCCGAAATGGGCTGTGCCCGAAAACCACTCCTGTGGAGCCTGGACCCATTCCAGATCTTCTCCCCGCTGAAGCTGCATGTTCCTCCTAGTAGATCGGAACCAGATGGTACGCGGCTTCTGCCGCATCAGGAGGCCTCATCGGCGGACAACGTGACACCGAGCTGGCTACGGGGCGGCGATCTGGCTCGAGCCGTCGAGATAGCGTGTGGTACCGAACGTGTGTTCGGTCTAGGGTGACTTCATGCCCCTTCCCCTGCAGCGCTCGTTCGACGAGATGGGAGCTCACCTGTCCGAGGTCCCGTTCTGCGTGTTGGACATCGAGACCACGGGCGGACGGGCGTCGGAGATGGGGATCACCGAGATAGGCGCAGTCAGGTACGTCGGTGGTGAACTCCAGGGCTCGTTCCAGACCCTGGTCGATCCCGGGCTTCCCATCCCCCCGTCGATCACCATCCTCACCGGGATCACCCACGCCATGGTCATCAATGCACCATCGGTCGCCGAGATGCTTCCCGCCCTGTTGGAATTCATCGGTGATGCGGTCGTAGTGGGCCACAACGTGCGGTACGACCTCTCGTTTATCAATGCTTCCCTCGAACATCACGGGTATCCCAAACTGCCTAATCGTTCCGTCGATACCGCCGCACTCGCCAGACGGCTGATCAGAGGTGAGGTCCGCAACCTGAAACTGGCGACCCTGGCAGCCCATTTTCGTTCTCCGACCACTCCCAATCACCGGGCGTTGGCCGACGCCGAGGCGACGGCGCATGTCCTGTGGCGCCTGCTGGAGAGAGCCGGGACACTGGGAGTCACCCATCTCGATGATCTGCTGGCGCTTCCCCGCGCTCGAGGTGCCGCCACCTACGGAAAGATACGGCTTACCGAATCGCTCCCCCGCCGGCCCGGCGTCTACTTCTTCATCGACCGGCGAGACGAGATCATCTATGTCGGAAAGGCCAAGAACCTACGCAACCGGGTGCGCTCATACTTTTACGGTGACACTCGCAAAAGCATCGGCCACATGTTGCGAGAACTGGTACGGATAGAGCACCGGGTGTGTGCTACCGAACTAGAGGCGGAGATCACAGAACTGCGACTGATCCGGGCGCACTCGCCGCGCCACAACCGGCGATCGAAGCCAACTCGCTCGACCCACTGGGTCCGACTCACCGACGAGGCCTTTCCACGACTTTCTCTGGCCAGAACGGTTCAGGACCGCGCCCTGGCCCACATCGGTCCGTTTAGAGGAAGGAAGGCCGCCAAGGCGGTGCTGGAGGCTCTGTGGGACGCCACCCGGATCCGGCGCTGCACCCACCCAGCCGGCAGCCGTGCCGGACCATGCTCCTTTGCCCAGATCGGCGCCGCGTTGTGCCCGTGCGATGGCTCCTTGACAGAACGTCGCTACCGCCCGGTGGTGGACGACCTCCTGTCCGGGCTGGACGGTCGGCCCCAGTTGCTGCTCGAACCACTGGTCGCCCGCATGACGGATCTGGCGTCGAATGAACGTTTCGAGGAGGCAGGGTGGGTGCGCGATCGGCATCGAGCTCTCAGCCGCGCCCTGGAGCGGCGTGCGACGTGGCAAATGCTCCAGCAAGCCGGTTCGATCCGAGCCGTGGGCGCCGATGGCGGTGCGGTCATCGACCGAGGCAAGCTGGTTGTGGCCTGGCCCGACGGACCGGCGCCGCCGCTGCTCCCGCCTCCCACGCTGCCGGGATCCGACGAGGTGGCAATGGATCTCGGCGACTCAGAAGAAGCGTGGCTCGTCTGGAAGTGGCTCACCCTCCCCGACACCCAGGTGGTATCCAGCGAGGGTCCGCTCGAACTCACGTCGATAATGGTTCCGCGGGTAGTTCGGATAGCCGTATAGGTGTTAGGCGGAGCAGATCCTTCCTGACTCCTGATCCCTCCGCTTCACCCAATGGCCTTCGTCATGAGCGCCGGATCGACATTCCCCCCACTCAGCACCACGACAGCCGGTCCGGTGCCGGGAACCCGTCCGGCAAGCAGTGCCGCCAGCCCGATGGCGCCTCCAGGTTCGACGACGAGCTTCAACTTCTCGAAGGCGTATCGCATCGCAACCAGCACCTCATCGTCGGAGGCAACTACCCCACCGGCCAGCAATTCTCGGTTGACTTCGAACGACAGCTCTCCAGGAATCGGCTGCAATAGCGCGTCGCAGATACTCGGAGCCGAGGGATACACCTGAATTCGCCGGCCGGCCTCGAGCGATTGGCGATGATCGTCGTGCGTTTCCGGCTCCGCCGATAGCACCCGCAGCCGAGGGCCCTGGTTCTCGGCCGCCAATGCGATACCCGCCGCCAGACCGCCGCCGCTGGTGGGAACCAATACATCTACTTCTGTCACATCGGCTGCCTCGAGGTCCTGGATAAGTTCGAGACCCAGCACGCCCTGCCCGGCAATCGTGAGGGCATGGTCGTAGGGCGGGACCAACGTCCCGCCGGACTCCGCCACGATCTCGGCAGCAACGGCCTCGCGATCTCCGGTGGCACGATCGTAAGGAACCACCTCGGCTCCGAGCCCTTTCGTGTTGTCGATCTTGATCTGGGGCGCATCGGCCGGCATAACAATGATCGCCGAAATGCCGCAGTCTGCGGCGGCTGCAGCGACTCCTTGAGCATGGTTTCCGGACGAGTAGGCAACGACACCCCGATGGCGTACCTCCTCGTCCAGCGACAAGATGAAGTTGAGGGCGCCGCGCACCTTGAACGATCCGGTGCGTTGCAGCACCTCGGCCTTGAACCAGACGTCGCGCCCGTCGATTGTCCGGTGCAACAAAGGCGTTCGTACCACTCTCCCGGTGATCCGAGTGCGAGCCGCCAGGACATCGGAGACTGTGGGAAGAGAGCCGGGCACGGCGCTAGACAGTAGTTGTCCGGCGGCCATGGGCAGTCGATGACGACCATCTCGAACAGGAGTTGATGTTCTTGAGCGGTTAGGAATTAGCAGTAGGCATTGGGAAGAATCTGTTACGCCCGGTACCCAACGCACGTTCTTACACTCTCGGCGTGAAGAAACTCGTCGGTGCGTTCATGTTTGCGACCCTGGTGTTGGTTGCATGCGGTGGACGCTCGGTCTCGATCGCCGATATCGAACCTCTCGAACCGACGAATCCGGACGCCATCCAGGCGCTGCTGGCCGACTCCGAGCAGCCGGTGGTGCTCAATGTCTGGGCATCGTGGTGCGGACCCTGCCGGTCCGAGGCCCCGCTCCTGCGGGCGGCCAATGAGGAGTTCGGCCAGCAGGTCCGCTTCATCGGGGTAGACGTGCGAGATTCACAAGACGGAGCACGGACGTTTATTGCCGAATTCGGCTTGAACGGCTTTCGACACTTCTTCGACCGTGATGGCGCGGTGCCGGCGGCACTGCGCGGATTCGGAGTTCCCTTGACCTTCTTCTTCGCCCCAGGCGGCGAGTTGGTCCACCTCCACAACGGCGTGATCGATGAGCGAACCCTCGCTCTCCAAATCGACGAATTGCTCCAGCGCTGATGGCCCGACCAACCCCCGTCCTCGACGATCCGTCCGAACCCGAGACCGGCATCTAATGGAATTCACGCTGCTCGGATCGGTGGCGATCGCAGTGGTGATCATGTACGGCGTCTTGTTGTTCGAAGGCGGACGAACCAACGCCGCCGACTGCACCAAAGACGTGTGGGACGCCCTGATCGCGGCGGTGGTGGTGGGGGTGGTGATCGGCCGGCTCACCGCCATGATCAGCGCCGGTACCAGCCCGCTCTCACACCCCGGGGACATTCTCATCGTGCGTGCCGGAGTCGATACCATCGCAGCGTCGGTGGCAGCCGTCGCCACCTACTCGTTCGTAACCCGCAACGACCCGTGGTGGTTGGCCGATGCGGCCGCGCCGGCTGCGATCGCAGGGCTCGCCGGATGGCACGGCGGATGCATTGTGCGCGACGCGTGCCTTGGCACGCCGAGCGATCTTCCGTGGGCCGTTGCTCAAACAGGAAGTCTCGTCTCGCGTCACCCGGTCGAGATCTACACAGCCTTGTTACTGCTCGTCACCGCCGGCCTGACCATCTGGTGGAAGCTGCACCGGCCCCGGCCCGGAGTCGTCGCGGCGCTCGGAGTTGCGTCGGTGGCGACGGCCAGGCTGGTGACCGAACCCCTGCGACTCGGCCTGGGCGGAGACCTCCTTTGGTGGTACACCATCGCCCTCGTCACTGCTCTGGCCGTCCTCGCACTACGGCTCAGGCGAAACACGGAGAAGAGCCGACACCCGATCTAGACGGCTTCCTGCATGAGGTGCTTGACGCGCCTGCTGTGCTCTGCGCTGGCCCGCGGTCGCGACACCCGAAGCCCGACAAGAGGCGATCCTCAGTTTCAGGCATCAGGCATCAGGCATCAGGCATCAGGCATCAGGCATCAGGCATCGGCGATCAGACAGACTCGGTCCGGAGCGCGCTGTCTTACACTCCGGCTCCCATGACGTCGCCTACCGTCTCGCTGCGCTCGATTGGGGTGAGAAAGCCCGGGTCGCTGATCCTGCGCTCGATCGACCTAGAACTGCATGCGGGATCCGCCACCGCTCTCTTCGGATCCAACGGATCCGGCAAGACGACACTGCTGCGGGTCGTTGCGACTCTGCTGCGCCCCTCCACCGGGAGTGGCTCGGTCCTGGGGGCAGCCCTCGGTAGCGCGGAGACGGACTCGGTCCGTCGGCGTATCGGTCTGATCGGGCACGAACCTGCCTTGTACCCGAACCTGACCCTCGCCGAGAACGCCGAATTGGCGGCATCCGTCGCACTCGGGCGCCAGGCACGTTCCGAGGCGCGCCACGCTCTGGAGCAGGTGGGACTGGCCGCGGCCGCCGATCGCCGGGCATCAAGCTGCTCGAACGGCATGCGGCGTCGTGTCGAATTCGCCCGGATGTTGATCATCGCTCCCGATCTTCTCCTGCTCGACGAAGCTCACGTCGGCCTCGACCCTGAGGCCTGGGGACTGGTAGGCCACCTGATCAGCGACGTGACCGCCCGGGGTGGGAGCGCACTGGTGGTAGCTCACGAAGAGGAGCGGGTGCGGCCGCTGGTCGATCACACCGTGACGTTGGTCGACGGAGCGCTCACGAGGAACCATTCATGAGTCTCCGCCGCCAGATCGCGACACTCATTCGATTCGAGTTGCGTGACGAACTCCGCGGAGGTGAGGTGGCTCTGGTTGTGCTCCCGTTTGCGGTGATCGCTCTACTCACCATTCCGATGGCGGTGGGAATCGACACCCCTCTCCTGGAACGCATCGGACCCGGTATCTACTGGTCGATCGTCATGCTGTTTGGAGTGCTCGTCACCCAAAGACACAGCTCGCTCGCCCCGGCGGCAGCCCGCGACATGCTGCGTCTCTCCGGGGTCGATCCTGCGGCTCGGTTTGCGGCAACCACGCTGGCAACCTTCATACTTCTCCTCGGATTCGAGGTCGGAGCCGGGCTGGCCACGGTGCTCTTGTACAACCCCAGTCTCAGTTCCTGGTGGTGGTTGGCTGCACTACTCCCGCTCACCGCAGCCGGGTTGGCGATGATCGGGACCATCGGCGGCAATCTGGTTTCGGGCCTACAAACGCGGACCTCGCTGGCTCCCCTCATCGTCGTGCCTATTGCCGTCCCTCTGCTGCTCGGCGCCGCCCAGGCGACGGAAGGGTTACGCCTGGGCGCCGGTATCCTGCGGTGGGTGCTCCTGCTGGCAGTGGTCGACACCGTGCTGGCCCTCGCCGGAGTGCTGACCGCCCGACCCCTGGAGGAATCCGCCGCATGAGCGCAAGGCCGCTCGATCTTGCCGCGATTGGCACCCTGGTAACCGCGTTCGTCGCCGGCCTGGTCGTCCCCCCCGACGCAGTCCAGGGCGACCTGCAGCGGATCATGTACGTGCATGTCCCATCTGCGTGGCTGGCGTACCTGTCGTTCACCGTCACCCTCGTCGCCAGCGTGGCCTACCTCAGGGTGCGGTCGCTGCGATGGGACCGGCTCGCCGGAGCCTCCGCCGAGGTCGGAGTCGTCTTCACCGGGCTGGCCCTCGTCACCGGAATGATCTGGGGCAAGCCGGTGTGGGGCGTGTGGTGGACATGGGACGCCCGGTTGGTGCTCACGGCCGTGATGTTCTTCGTCTATCTGGGGTATCTGGCCCTACGCCGTAGTTTCGAGGACCCCGAGGTACGAGCCCACCGCTCCGCGGTCCTCGGCGTCGTCGCCGCCCTTCAGATCCCGATCGTGCACTTCTCTGTGACCTGGTGGCGCGGTCTCCATCAACCGCCGACGGTGCTCCGACCCGACAATCCACAGATCGACGCTCCGCTTCTCTTTGCCCTTCTGATGGCGGTAACCGCTTTCACCGTGGTGTTTGTCGCTCTGGTCAGCCGCAGAGCCGAACTAACCGCCGCCGAGGACGCTGCTCGGCACCCGGACGACACCGACGCCACTGCCGGCTCGGCGATCACCGCACCGATCGTCGGGGGGAGGACGACATGAGCGATTGGGGATGGGTGAGTCTCACATATGGAGTCGTCTACTCGACGCTGGCGATCTATACGATTTCTCTCGTCCGACGTCGACGCCGACTCGGCGACGGCCAAGGTTCACCATGAAGAGATATCGAGCGTTCCTCGTACCGACCATCGGCTTGCTGGCAATCCTCATCGGGTTCCTCGTGTTCAACATTCGGGACAATCTGGTCTACTACCGCGTTCCCGACGAGGTGATCGCCGACACCACGATCTCCGAATCCGATCGTTTCCGCCTCGGTGGCCAGGTGGTGCCGGGCTCTATCTCCGACGATGATTCAGCCGTCACCTTTTCGCTGACCGACGGGAAGAAGACAATCGTCGTTGTCCACCAGGGAGCACCGCAGCAGCTATTCCAAGAAGGCATCGGTGTGGTGGTCGAGGGCACCTGGGACGGTGTGGTTTTCTCTAGTGACTCGATGATCATCAAGCACGACGAGCAGTACCGCACCGAGGACGGCGGCGTCTACACGCCCGAGCAGAGGTTCCCCGACGCGTGATCGCCACAGTCGGATATGCGGGGATCCTCGTAGCCGGCGCCTCGGCGATCGGTCTCGTGGTCCAGGGTGCCAGAGCCTTCAGCGGCAGAATCGGCACCGATCGGCTGCGCCTCCCCGCCTGGGGAATCGCGGTCGGAGCGATCATGGCCATGGGGGCTTTGGAACTAGCCCTGCTGACCGACGACTTCTCGATCGAGTACGTGGCTCGCAATCACAGTCGCGACACTCCGCTCATCTTCACGATTGCGTCGGCCTGGGCGTCCCTCGAAGGATCGATCGTGTTGTGGGGCCTGATTCTCTCCGGGTTCGTGATCGCCGTCCTGCGCAGCCTCGAGGCGGATGACCGCAGTGGCTCGGGAGCACTGGCTGTAATCGGGCTCGTTGCCCTGTTCTTCTTCGGCTTGATGGCGACCGCGGCCAACCCGTTCAGCACCCTCGACATCGTCCCGCTCGATGGGTCCGGGGCAAATCCGCTGCTGCAAAACCACATCCTGATGGCGATCCACCCACCGATGCTTTACCTCGGTTACATCGGGCTCACGGTTCCTTTCGCGTTTGCCATCTCGGCGCTGGTCGCCGGAGACGGATCGACGTCGTGGCTGCAACGGACCCGTCGTTGGACCTTGATCGCGTGGACCTTTCTCACCCTCGGAATCGTCCTAGGTGCCTGGTGGTCGTACGAGGTTCTTGGATGGGGTGGCTACTGGGCGTGGGACCCGGTCGAAAACGCATCTCTCCTCCCCTGGCTCACCGCCACCGCCTTCGTCCATTCTTCGATCGTCCAACGTCGACGGGGAATGCTGCAGGCTTGGAACATGGCTCTCGTCATCTCGACGTTCGCGCTCACGATCCTGGGTACATTCCTCACCCGGTCCGGCGTAATCGCGTCCGTCCACTCCTTTACGCAGTCGGCCATCGGTCCGGCCTTACTGGTGTTTTTGGTTGTGATCCTCGTCGGATCGTTTGGCCTCTTCGCCCTTCGAGCCCATCTGGTGGCATCACCACCCCGACTCGACTCGCTGGCAAGCCGGGAAGGCGTCTTCCTGCTCAATAATCTGCTGCTGGCGGTCTTCGCCTTCGTCGTGCTCATCGGCACGATCTACCCGCTGATTCTCGAGGCGTTCTCCGGTGACCGGGTGTCGGTCGGTGCTCCGTGGTTCGACCGGGCAGCGATTCCTCTATCGCTGGTACTGCTGTTGGCCATGGGACTGGGACCGCTCACTCCCTACCGGTTCGCGGCGCCCGATCTCATGTGGCGCCGGATCAGGGGGCCGCTCCAGACTGCTTCGATTCTTACGGCGGCCGCCGTATTGGGCGGGGTCCGCCCCATCACGGTCGTCATCACGATCTGGCTGGCGGCATTCATCGTTTCGGGTATTGCAGGACTTGCCCACCAGAGAGCGCAGGCTGCGAATACCCCGTACCCCCGGGCATTGGGCTCCTTGTTCCGAGCCGACCCCGGCTTCTGGGGTGGAATGGTGGCCCACGTCGGGGTCGCCCTTCTCGCCATCGGGATCGCCTTCTCCGGCTCCTTCGGAGCCCGCCAAACGATCGGGTTCGAACCCGGCGAATCGGCCCCGTTTGGCGGGTACACCCTGACCTACGAGGGACCGACGCAGCGCGACGAGCCCAATAGAAGGGTCATCGGTGCGTTGTTCACCCTTTCGCGCGGCGACACCGTCCTGGGCACACTGGAGCCCCGCCTCAATCAATACCCCAATCAGGTGCAGGCGATCCCAACTCCATCCGTGAGGACCGGACTACGCGAAGACGTCTACCTGAGCCTGGTCCGAATCGACTCCGACGGAGTCACGATCGACGCCTTCCGCTTCCCCCTGATGTGGCTGCTGTGGAGCGGTGCGCTGTTGATAGTCATCGGCGGCGGATGGTCCTTCGTCGGCCGTAAGCGTCGACGGGAACTGTCCGCGGCCAAGGCGGCAACCGTTGTCTGAACGCCTGCGCACCCTCACCGCCCTGATCGTGATCGGAGCCTCACTGCTCTTCAGCGTGGTGGTTCTGGCAACCGATTCGACCGGCACGAACGACCGAGTCCACTCGCTCGCAGAACGCCTCAAATGTCCGATCTGCACATCGGAGTCGGTGGCCGACTCGCCATCACAGGTGGCGCGCGACTTGTACGACCTGATAGGAGAGCAGGTCGCCGACGGGTGGACCGACGACGAAATATTCGAGTTCTTCGTCGCCACCTACGGCGAGGAAGTCCTGCTAGATCCGAGGGCAAGAGGCACCCGCATCGTGCTCTGGTTGGCGCCGGTGGTGGCCCTGGCAATCGGGGGAGCAGTGATCGCCGGACGTCGCGCCGGGCAGCACCGGGAGATCTCCGATGCCGACCGAGCCCGGATCACGGCCGCTCTGGAGGAAGAGGGGTGACCGACCCCCGTCGTACTCGGCTCGAGCAGCAGCGAGACCAGGCACTCGTCGACCTGCGGGAGCTCGAGAATCAGGAATCGGCCGGCGAGATCGACGCCCCCGTGGCGCGGGAGCTGCGGAGCCGGTACGAGGTCGAGGCCGTGGACGCCATGCAGGCGATCGACCGACTGGAGTCGATCGTGCCGGAAGCGGGATCGCGACGCCGGTTCTTCATCGGCGTCGGCGCATTCATTGCGGCGGCCGTCTTGGTCACGGTCACCCTGGTGTCGGCCGTCGAACCCCGGCCCGAGGGCGGGTTCGTGACCGGTGGCGTAGCCGCCGATGTCGAGGCGCCCATCGATCTTTCTTCCATCACGAACGAGGAAATGGAGCAGGTGGTTGCCGCCAATCCTGAAATCCTCCCGATGCGTCTGGCGCTGGCCCGACGATATGTCGAGGCGGGCGACTTCAGCACCGCACTTCCCCATTACATGTTCGTGCTCGATCGTGAGACCAATCCCGAAGCCCTGATGTACGTCGGCTGGATGACCTATGTGTCGGGTGACGCTGCGACCGGCGTGGCGCTTCTACGCCAAAGCCTCGAAATCCTCCCCGGCGACACCCTTGCGCAGTGGTTTCTCGCCAACGCACTCCTCGACGGCTCCGGCGAGATCCCGGAAGCGGTCCTATTGCTAGAAGCCGTGATCGAGTCGGGCCAAGCTCCCACAGAGATCGTCGCCGAAGCGCAACGTATGCTGAATGAAGCTGCAGAATGAGCAGCAGATCTCGGCTCCTGGTGATTTCCGCGGTGAGTCTCATCGCCGTCTTACTCGCCGTCGTGTTCTCCACCAGGTTCGGCACCGATCCGCGGCTCTCACCGAGCCCGCTGATCGGGAAGCCGGTTCCAGATGTGACACTCGATCTGGTCGAGAACGACGATCTACTGCGACTGCGGGACTTGGAGGGACAGATCCTCGTCGTCAACTTCTGGGCGCCGTGGTGTGTGCCCTGCCGAGCAGAGCACGCCGACCTGCTGGCCTTGGCAACCGGTTTCGATGATCTAGGGGTTTCAATCGTGGGGGTCGTTTATCAATCGCGTCAGGACGACGTTCTGGCGTTCCTGGACGAGCTGGGCCGCGGCTATGCGGTTGGGATGGACGACCGATCTCGGGCTGCGATCGGTTTCGGCGTGCGTGGAGTTCCGGAGACGTACTTCGTCGATCGCGACGGCACCGTTGTCGCCAAGATCACCGGACCAATCAGTCTCGGTCTGGCGACTGCGACTCTCGACCGCATCATCCTCGGAGAACCGGTGGAAAGCTCCCACACCGGCGATGTTCAGACAGAGCCTTGAGCCGTGAGCACCTAGGACAGTGAGCTCCCATTCCTGGGCATCTCGCGGAGGCGGTAGCCTCACTCAATGCTTCGTCTCCCACCATTAGTGGCGCTGTCGCTGGCCCTTCTCGCCTGCGGCGGCGACGCCTCGATCGCGTCCACCTCCGGGCCTGCAACCACGTCGTCGGTGACCAACGCCACTCCAGCAACATCTACACAATCGACTACGACCACCAGCACCGCTCCACCCGAGACACTGCCACCAACTACCACCGTCCCGGTCGCCGATCCCGTAGTCCAGATTTCGGTCACAATCGCTGCAGACGACATCGTTGTGCTCGTGGATGGGGTGGCGGTCGATGGGCGGGTAGCGGTCGAGCTCGGATCCGAACTCCGAATCGAAGTCATCGCCGATATCGCCGATGAAGTGCACGCTCATGGTTACGACGTAGTTGCAACCGTGGGTCCGACAGAACCAGCCGTTATCGAAATCTCGGCCAACATACCCGGTATCTTCGACGTCGAACTCGAAGGGGCCCATGTCCTGCTGCTTCAGCTCGAGGTGTCGTGAGACGGTCATTTACCGCGGTCCTGGCGCTGCTGGTCCTGATCATTCCGGTGCCTGCCCTGGCCCACCCGATCGGCGGACGAGGAGACCTTCCTCTCCCGCTCGAGGTGTTCCTCATCGGTGGTGCCCTGGTGTTGCTGATCTCGTTCGGTGCGTTGAGCCTTCTCTGGCCCAAGGCGCGGCTCCAGGATGGTCCCCGCTATCGGGGAAAGGGGTTTACTGCTCCGCGCTGGCTAACCATGGGACTACAGGGCGCAGGCGTCGCCTTTCTTCTGCTGGTGATCATCGCCGGACGCTTTGGGGAGGTCGACTCCCGCATCAACATTGCGCCCCTATCGGTATTCATTCTGTTCTGGCTTGTACTTCCGTTTCTGGCCGCGGCTTTCGGTAATATCTGGGCGCTTGTCAACCCATGGGCGGCCATCGGACGAGCACTCCAATTCGACCGCAAGCCGGCGAGCGCGGCGCTGCTCGGAGTGTGGCCGGCCGGACTGTTATTCCTTGCTTTCACCTGGCTGGAGCTGGTTTCACCCTCGTCCGGGAATCCTCGGGCATTGGCCCTGGCATCGCTCGTTTACACCATTCTGATGATCGCCTCGATGTCGCGACGAGGGGTCGATGAGACTCTGGCATCAGCAGACGCATTCTCCGTCTACCACCGCCTGTTGAGCGCGATCGCTCCTCTTGGGCGTGACGGGCGTGGACAGCTTCGATGGCGCGGTTGGCTGCGGTCTCTCCCGGTACTTCCGCAGTGGCCAGGCTTGGTGTTCTTTGTGGTGGCGATGATTGGCACTGTGACGTATGACGGACTGTCGGCGACACCGTTTTGGGATGATCTGACGTTCGATCTCGTTGGCCGCTCTCAGAGCAGCCAATGGTTCGGGACTGTCGCCCTGATTGCCACCGTGGCGATCGTGGGGATCGCATACCTTGCGGCCTCGTGGTGGGCTGCTCGGATCGCCCGCGGACCTCTGACGACCGCCGGCGTGGCCCGAAGCTTTGCTCACACGCTCGTGCCCATAGCCCTCGCCTACGCCGTCGCCCACTACATAACCTTGATCCTGTTCGAAGGCCAGTTCATGATCGCCTCCATCTCGGATCCATTGGGCCGCGGCTGGGATCTGTTCGGTACCGCCGACTATCGGACCAACTTCACGTGGCTGTCCCCAACATCGGTGTGGTGGATTCAGGCCAGTGCCCTGGTTGGCGGACACGTCGTCGGCGTAGCCCTTGCCCACGACCGAGCTCTTGCAGTTTTCGAGGGTGAACGCGCGGTCCGTAGCCAGTATGCGATGCTCACGCTCATGGTCGCTCTGACATTTGGAGGCCTCTCGATACTTGCGGCAGGTTGAGAATTCGCCGCAGTCTTGAATCGACGCACCTGATGACTGATCAGTGGGCGCCTTGTCAGCCGATCGCCACCAGAGCGTCCAACTGCACCCGGAGGTCTGCCTCGCCGACTGCTCCGAACCACCCGCCGACGATCACATCGTCGCCCGATATGAGTACTGATGTCGGCTGACCAAAGATCTCGTACATCGACCACAGCTCATCGGAGTAGCTCCACAGGATTCGATCGGGTGAGAACCAGGATCCGACTCGCAGTGCGCTGGCCTCGGGTGAGGAGCGACCGGCCACAGCCACAAACGCAATCTTGTCCTGATAGTCCGATGCGACCGCATCGATGACCGGGAGTTCCCGGGCGCAGATGCCTCACCACTCCGCCCAGAAGACCATATAGACCGGTCTCTCCTCATCTGAAAGGCTGAACTCTCCGCCTCGTCCGAGTGCTAGGACGAAATCGAGAGCGTCATTCCCCTCCGGTCGGACCCGGGTGGTGCTCGAGGTCGTCTCCCCAGACGAGGAGCTTCCGCCGCCTTCCTCGGGAGCCTGTTCGACGTCGGTAATTACCTGATCGTCGTTCGGTGAACCGCTCGGTGCCGCTGTCATTGCGGTGCTTGCAGAAGGCGCAATGACCGATCCTGTCTGTGAGCCACCGCATGCGGCGGCAACCAGCGCCAACACGATCAATAGTCTTCCCATGCCGTCTCAACGGGACCGTGCGACGATCAGTTCCCCGCGCCCGCCAGTTTCGACCCGATCGATATCACCGATTCGAGGACTCCCGCCGCGGCCCCCGAATCGATGGAAGCTGCTGCGGCGACCATCCCCTCATCGAAACCGGCGGCAAGGTCCGCTGCCACTATCGCGGCGGCAGCGTTGATCAGTGCGATGTCTCGTTTCGGCCCGGCGTCGCCCAACAGGATGCCCCTGGTGATGGCTGCGTTCTCGGCGGCGTCTCCGCCCGCCAGATCTGCCAGCGACGCCTCGGGTACCCCGAAGTCGACAGGAGTGAACTCGGCGTGGGTGACCTTGTCGCCATCGAGCCGATAGATGAACGACGTGCCGCAAGTCGTCAACTCGTCGAGACCGTCCTCTCCGTAGAAGACCAGGGCAAACTCGCTCCCCAGACGCTGCAGTACTCCCACCATCCGCTGCGCCATCCGCCCGTCCGCAACCCCGATCACCTGACGAGCAGCCCTCGCCGGATTGGCCAATGGGCCGAGGAAGTTGAACACGGTCGGGACTCCGAGTTCCCTACGCACCGGTGCAGCAAATCGCATCGCCGGGTGGAAGAGTGGTGCAAAGAAGAATCCGAATCCCGCTTCCCTCACCAGGGACGCGACCTGTTCCGGCTCGAGGTCGATCGGCACCCCCAACTCTTCGAGTAGATCGGCAGAGCCGGTGCGGGAAGAAGCAGCCCGGTTGCCGTGCTTGGCTACTTTGGCTCCTGCACCCGCAGCGATCAGTGCGGCCGTGGTCGAGATGTTGAAGGTGCCCGACCCATCGCCTCCGGTGCCGGCGGTATCCACTACGGGAACCCCCACGTCCACGGTGACGGCCATGTCGTACATCGCTCTGACCAGGCCGACCATCTCTTCTACCGTTTCACCCTTGGCCCGAAGAGCAACGATGAACGCTGCGATCTGTGAGGGTTCGGCCCGCCCGGCCATTATTTCAGTCATGGCGGCATGGGCTTCGGGCTCTGCCAGATCCGAGCCGGAGCTCAGCGGCCCCAGCACCGCGGCCCAGGAAAACTCACTCATTCGAAGGCGGATATCCCAGTCAGAGCCTGGCCGAGAATCAGGGTATGAATCTCGTTCGTCCCCTCATAGGTGTACACGGATTCGAGGTTGTTCATGTGGCGGATCACCGGGTATTCGAGTGTGATTCCGTTGGCACCGAGCACGCTGCGAGCCGTCCGCGCCACGTCGAGTGCCATCCGAACATTGTCGAGCTTGCCCATCGAGATGTGGGCGGCATCGATGGTGCCCGCATCCTTCATCCGTCCGAGGTGCATTGCCAGCAGCATGCCCCGATTGATGCCGATTGCCATCTCGACCAATTGTCGCTGAATCAGCTGGAAGCCCCCGATCGGCTTACCGAACATCTTGCGCTCGGTGGCGTAATCGAGGGCGGCGTCGAAGCAGGCACGCGCCGCACCCACGGCCCCGAACATGATCCCGAAGCGAGCCTCACTCAAACACGCCAGTGGGCCCTTGAGACCGCGCACCCCGGGCAGCAGCGCCGAGTCGGGAAGACGAACCGACTCCAGCACCAGTTCCGACGTCACCGACGCCCGCAGCGACATCTTCTGGTGGATGTCGTTGCTGGAAAACCCCGGCGTGTCGGTCGGAACGATGAATCCCAGTACTCCGTCGTCGCTCTGCGCCCATATGACGGCGACATCGGCAACCCCTCCATTGGTGATCCACATCTTGGTTCCGTCGAGCACCCAATCGTCACCGTCACGACGCGCCACCGTTCGCATCGCGCTGGGATCGCTACCTGCGTCGGCCTCGGTCAACCCGAAACAGCCTATGGCCTCGCCGGCCGCCATCCGCGGCAGCCACTCCTGCTTTTGCTCTTCAGACCCGAACGCCCAGATGGGAAACATCGCCAACGAGCCCTGAACACTCACAAACGATCGGGCTCCCGAATCTCCGTACTCCAATTCCACACTCGCCAGGCCATAGTCGACCGCACTGGTACCCGAGCAGCCGTAGCCGTCCAGATGCATCCCCAACAGGCCGATCGCCCCCATTTCCTTGGCGAGTTCAATGGGAAACACGCCTGCTTCGAACCATTCCGCGATGTCGGGCAGGATCTTGTCGGCGACAAACGAGCGCACCGTGTCGCGCAGCAAGCGCTCCTCATCTGAGAGCAACGCATCGATTTCGAGAAAGTCACGCGGGTTTACTCGACCCGCCTTCACCGGTTCTTTGGCCATAGGCCCATTGTGGCAGACAGATGCCAGAGCTGGGCTGAGTGTCCTTGACGCTCTAACCGGCTCGAAACTCACCCGCCGTCGAGCTGCCACACTTCCCTAGGCACTCCTACGGAGCAGCCGGCGACGCTCTCTCTCAGTCAGCGCGCCCCATACCCCGTAAGTCACTCTGGTGCTCAGGGCCCAGTCACGACACTCTGCGAGGACGGCGCAACCGCGGCAGATTCGCACCCCTGCTTCGGTCGTTCCATCCGGTCCCGGAAAGAAGAGGTCGGGGTCGGCATTCCGACACGATGCGTATGCGGCCCAGGGCCGGTCATCGAGTTCGAGCAGGAGCGTTTCGGCAGGCGCGTTGGTAGTAGTCATATCTCCCTATATGTACCGGCTGGTCGTTATGACGATGTGAAGGGCGTCTGAGGTTCCCGTGAGAATCTAGATCCTCTGAAGAAATAGGGGAGTTGGCCTCGGACCTGGCTGAAACTGGCCAACCTTCGCTGAGGGCCGGGTACAATCTCAGCTCCCCGCAACGGAGTCGACGTGTTCTACTTCGCATACAACGCGAACATCGATCCGAAACGCATCGAGACCGTCGCGCCCGGAGCCACCTTCGAGTTCATCGCCCACCTCCCTGAATGGAAGATGGAGTTCACGATCCTCAACGGGTCAGGTGGGCTCCCCAACGTCAGGCCGTTGCCGGGCAACACGGTGTGGGGTGCGGTCTTCTCCGTTCCTGACAGCCAGCTCACCGCCATCGACCTGCAAGAGGCCGCCGAAGGCCGGGTCCGCACAACGACGCAAGCGATGGATCGCCAAGGCCGCCGCCACGATGTCGTGACTCATGTGAGTTCTGCCGACGCGGACGCCGACCTCCAACCCGAGAAGCCGTATCTCAGGCTGATGGTGCAGGGAGGCCGACACTGGGATCTCCCGATGGGATGGGTCGCCTCTCTCGAAGAGCAGCTCGAGACCTCCTAGGACTCCAACATGCCGAGTGTGGGCGCCGTCCTGAT
>Ga0255057_10000885_pt1 | contig 17185 bp, 18 predicted proteins | sample Cases_109_6_MG_FD_189022 | JGI IMG/M metagenome (GOLD analysis project Ga0255057, IMG submission 189022) | Seawater microbial communities from Amundsen Gulf, Northwest Territories, Canada - Cases_109_6 | ecosystem: Environmental > Aquatic > Marine > Gulf | place: Canada: Northwest Territories... | reverse complement strand
GGCCACCGAGTCCGCACCTATCGGCGCGCCCTCTGTACTCATGGCTCTTCGCCATAAGGCTCATCGCGGTGTGGCCCGGGGCCCCTGCCCCAGGCCACCGAGTCCGCACCTATCGGCGCGCCCTCTCAGTTCACCCGCCCGTAACCATCCGAAAGCCGCTCGATGTCCGACTCGTCGAATTCGCCGAATGCGACCTCGAGGATTCGAGCCGGGGCTTCGCCGACACACGTCAAGCGATGGGTTTCTCCCGTCGGAATGAAGAACTCGTCACCTTTGGCGGCGACGGTGGCCGTGCCTCCGATGTGAACCTCAACGCCGTCATCCAACGCGACCCACAGCTCCTGACGCCGCTGGTGCCGCTGTTCGCTCAGACTCTGTCCCGGCAGGACCGTGATGATCTTGACCGTCGAAACCTCATTGAGGGTGTAGCGCCTGAAGCGCCCCCACGGCCTTTCATCCTCGATGATCCGCTCTCGCCAGTCCATCACGCTCCCGACATTTCCGGCACCTCGCCACGGTACACATGACTCCGGCCTCGAATGAAGACCGCCCGCCAACAGCGCCACCTCGAAGGGTGCGGCGATACCAATCGGTTCCAATGGGAACGCGCGAGTGCAACGGCTCGGTCTAATTTCCTAAGACTCCTCGGGGCGGTACGAGGATTCGGGAAGCATCACCGGAATGTCGCCCTCGACGGGGAAGTGGAGTCCACACTCCCGGCAAACCAGTTCGGCTTCTCGCTGATCCAGCGGCGAATAGCATTCGATGCAGCGCAGGATTTCCATCAGCTCATCAGGAACTGCCATTGCCGACCTCCTCGATGTGGGACCGCACCTGGGCCGCAAGCTTGTGTACTGCCTTCGCATCCGGGGCCTCGACGTTCAATCGAAGAACCGGCTCGGTATTCGAGGGCCGCAGGTTGAACCATCCGTCGCCAACGTCGACGGTGAGACCATCCAATCGATCCTCGCCTTTGAAGACATCGGCAACCCGATCGATCTCGACGCCCGGATCAGCCACGACCATGTTGATCTCACCTGATTGAGCGTAAGGCTCGAATTCGCCACGGAGCTCCGACAGGGGTCGCTCCGACTCGGTGACGATCCGCATCAGTATCAGCATGGCAAGAATTCCAGAGTCGGCGTTGAAATTGTCTTTGAAGTAGTAGTGCCCGCTGTGCTCGCCTCCGAAGACTGCCCCGGTGTCCTTCATGACCTGCTTGATGTAGGAGTGGCCGACCCTCGTTCGCACCGGTGTGCCTCCGGCGGCGAGGATCGATTCGGGTACTGCTTTCGAGCAGATCAGATTGTGGACGATGCTCACACCGGAATCTTCGGCGAGGAACCACTTGGCCACCATGGCCGTGATCGTGCTTCCCGGAACCGGCACACCAGCATCATCTATGAAAAACGCACGGTCGGCGTCCCCGTCGAAAGCAACGCCCATATCGGGGCTTTCCCATTCCATCAGGGCCCTGATATCGACCAGATTCTCCGGACGCAACGGGTCGGGGTGGTGGTTGGGGAACGTCCCATCAGGATCGAGAAAGAGGCCGATGAGCTCGGGCGCAATCCGGTCGAAGATGGACGGGATGGCGACGCCGGCAACCCCATTTCCTCCATCGACCACCACCCTGAGATCACCGATGGCTGCGGCTCCGGCCACCCTCAGGACGTGGTCCACGTATGGGTCGAGAATGTCGTCCGCCCGGTACGTGCCGCTGAGATCTGAGGGGGGCTCACTCTCCGCCAACTCCCGAACCTCGATGAGGCCGCTGTCGACACCGACTGGAGCCGCACCGGCAAGACAGAGTTTTATTCCGTTGTGGCCTTTGGGGTTGTGCGATGCGGTGACCATCGCACCGGGGAGATCGAAGTGCCCGGAGCCGAAATACGCCATGTCGGTGGTGATCATGCCGAAGTCGCTGACATCGACTCCGGCCGATCGAATTCCGTCGCTGAGAGCTACCCCCAACACCGGTGACGAAATCCGAGCATCCCTCCCGATCAAGATCCGATCCGCTGAGGCAAACCGGGCAAACGCATACCCGATGCGACGAGCGGCTTCCTCGTCTATTTCGGCAGGCACCACTCCGCGCACGTCGTAGGCCTTGAAGATGGCGTCGAGGTCCATAGATGCGTCATTCTACGCGGCACCGCTCGTCCCTAGACTCCGCCAGCCGATGCTTCCGACTCCCGCCGTCAGCGCAATAATCCCCGTCCACAATGAGGCGGGGTTCATCGACTCTGCCCTGCCTCGTCTCATCGCATCGATGGAGTCGTTGGGCGTGGCCTTCGAGGTCATCATCGCTGAAAACGGATCGACCGATGCGACTGCTGAGATCGTCACCCAAATCGGCGACACCGACGATCGGGTGACGATGATCAGACTCCTCGACGCGGACTACGGAGCCGCGATGCGAGCCGGTTTTCTGCAGGCAAAGGGCGCCTGGATCGTCAACTTCGACATCGACTACTTCTCGGCCGACTTCATCAGGTCGGGTCTTCGAGCCAAGGATTCCGCCGACATCGTGCTCGCATCGAAGCGGGTCGCCGGATCAGACGACAGACGATCCCTTCTGCGCCGGCTGGGCACCTGGGGCTTCAACATAGTGCTCAGAGTGCTCTTTCGATCCGAAGTGACGGACACCCACGGCATGAAGATGATTCGACGGTCCGTCGTCGAAGAACTGGTACCGGCGGTCGAGTCCACCAAGGATCTGTTCGACACCGAACTCGTGATCCGTGCCGAGCGGGCCGGTCATCGCATCGCCGAAGTTCCGGCCACGGTCGAAGAGCTCCGGACCGCCCGGTCCTCCTTCGTCAAACGAATCCCGCGGACTCTGGTGGGACTGTGGCGAATCCGACGGTCGCTGCGAAGAGAGGCTCGGCACCGGCCCGACGAGTGAATCTCGAGGTACCGGTCGCAGTAATCGTCGCGCAGCAAGTTCTCGGAGTCGGAGGACCCCCTCTCCGACCGACTTCGTCGGTCGACTCCCCCTCGAGGGGGGAGTGATTCTCTCTTGCGAATAGTTAATCGCTGATCGCAGGAGACGGCGCCAGCGGCTCACCATCGCGCCGGCGCCGGATGAATGCCATCGTGCCCAATCCGAGGATGGTCGCCGCCGAAATCACCTTCCCGGCCGTCTCCGGGAGTCGCTCCTTGAAGTCGATGACCACATCCTGTTGAGTCGGCACGACGATCATCAACGAAGGCGCCGCACGATACGGTCCGTCAGCGCCGGTTGCGGTCCAATTGGGGAACCATGAAACCTTCACCAGGTGAGGCACCCCGACGGCAGTCGTCGAGAACGAAATCCGATGATCTTCGAGGACGATGTCGGTCACCACACCGGACGTCCTGATCGCCTCACGGCTTCGAAGTGACACGTTGTCGATCCGACGCCACGCCGCAGGGCCATCCTTGACAAACCACCGATCGAGTCCCTCGATGTCGTCGTACCAATCGATGGCAGCGTCTACGAATGAGGTATCACCATCCCAAACCGCAGGCTCGAACGATGCGATGTCGACCAGCGAGGCCGTCGGAAGGCGGAAGACCGTGAAAGGCTCTGAGACCGCGGCGACGTCAAGGCCGAACGCGTGGGCAGCCTGGGTCGCCGACTCGGTGAACGACACGTAGTACTCGACGTCGTACACCGCCAGGTGTTTGACGGCGCGCTCGAAGTTCATGCCTGAGTACGGAAGACCCGGGATGGGATTCGAAGGGCGCTGACTCACTTCGGATGCGTTGATGAAATGAAACGGCGTCGTCAACGAAGACTCAAAGAGCAGACCCTCCATCGAGGGGTGGCCCTCGGCCCAGTATCCGGTGAGCATCAGCGCCATCGGGGTCCCGTATCTGTTGAGGTCGCTGTTGGCCTCCCACATCACCCTGCCCTCCGGCAAGGAGTCGAGCGTGATCATCAGACCCGAATACTCCGCCCAATAGTCGGTCTGGAGGATTTGCTTGCCATCCTCGCCAAATGCGTACGCAGCCTTGGCCTCGTAGCCGCTGAAATTCCAGCTCGCCCACTTCGGGGCCTTGTCGACACCAAGCCCTCCCACCGTCAAGAAGAAGACCACGCCCACCGCGGCCGCCACCCACCGCACCTCCGGTCCACCCCGGACCCGCTGTGAGATCGACTTGGCAACGGCGCCGACGGCGATACCGGCAAGCACGAACACCGTGAAAAACCAGAACGGGAGCAGCCTGGCGTTGTACAGCTTGCGAAAGTCGACATATTGGATGACGAAGTAACCGGCAACCGGCAACACCAGCAGCGCCAAGACGGGCCCCAGAGTCGCCCGCCGCCAAATCGAATAAGCCAGCCCGGCCCCGGCGAGCACCAACACCGGCCACAGCTCCCGCGGGAAGACGGCCTCGAACCCCGTGACCGGGAACCATCTCATGTCGGTCGTATAAGACACCGTCGCCAAGAGCGGCAGTGCCCAGAAGGCAGCAATACCGAACCCGACGAGCCAGCTCCCGGTGAGCGCGGTCGGTCCGCGTCGCTTGAACAGCAGCGGAAGGGACACGAGAACAATTACAACGGTCGTGATGAGGTGGGTGAGCGCCGTGAGGGCCAGCAACACGCCCGTAGACGCGGTAAACCCCCGCCCGTCACGCACGTTCTTCATGAGCAGACCGAGGTAGGCGAATGACAAGGCGAACGACCAGGAGAATGAGTACTCGCCGGCGAGCGTCGACAGAGTATTGGCACCGAAGATCGAGAACGACTCCATGAACACGAAAGTTCCGCCCGCAATGCCCGCCACCACCGACACCGACTTCGCCAACCCCATACCCCTGGCAAATACATAGGCAGCGAACGGCAGTGCCACCAAGCCCGCAACGGTCACCAGCTTGAAGGCAACTCCATAGGGAACGAACACATCGAGCAACACAATTGTGAACGCCGGTAACGGAAAGTAGAAGTACAGCACGGGGAATCCGGCGTACCAATCGTTGCTCCAACCCAGCAGACGGCCACTCGGCAACAACGTATCGCGGATGTACGCAGGCACCAGCACGTGGGCTCCCATGTCACCGCCTGCGGGCGTATTCGCCAGGAACAGACGGTCGGGTCGCATGAACCCGAACGCCAGCAGCGCCCCCAGAGTGAGGAGCACGGGCACGGCATAGCGAACCCAAGGGCGATCGATATCGATGCGGCGTGCTAGCGCCTGGCTCGAGTCAGTCACGGTTTCAGCAGGCTAACGCTGCCGCTCCCGGAATGGTTTCAGCGCCGCCGAGCCTTCTCCAGCACGGTCGTCAGGTCGAGCACCTTCGCACCTGACTTCCACCACCGGTGCTCACACCGATGGCAAGAATTGAAGGTCACATCGGTTTGATCCGGGAGAGTGATCTCGATCTGGATGGCGTCAGACGCCCCGCACTCGGAGCACTTGATCGTCGACGGTTCACGCCTACGACTCATACCTTCCTCCTCATTCTCCACTCCGGGCGGATTCGGCACCGATCCCTACCGGATTGACTGATTCTTCGTCGAGTTTCCCGACATACCGGGAGCGCCTCCGACCGTCCTCGCTCCAGAAGGCGTACCAATAGGGTCCATGCGGACACTTGGAGCAGGCTTCCTTGCCACACCGGACCCACTGCTCACGGAGATTGACTTTCGGGCCGGAGGCCCCTTCGAAAGAGAATCCCCGATTCTCGAGCCGAGCCCTGGCCAAGATGAGTAGACGCCGTAGATCATGCTCATCCATCTCCCGAACGGCCTCTAGGACGTCCCGGTCGATCGGCATCACTAGTGCCCTGGCCGGCGGCGTTGGTGACGTTCAGGGCGAGCCAGAGGTGGCTCTGGCAAGGACCTCGGACGAAGGCGCACTAGACCGTGCGTTCGAGGAGGAGGACACAGCCAGAGGTGTCTCTGGACGTCCTTAACCCAGCGAACGCGGCCGGTCGGGACACTCACTAAGCAACTTCGAGGGATACGAACAGCGGGCGTGCCGCGGTGCGTCGATCCACCAACGTCCAGCCAACCGGCGGTGTGAGCCGTCCGGCGTGCTTCTCGCACATCGCGTATGCCGAACCGGGGATGACGGGTTCAACCAGGTCGTCGAGCCACACGGCCCGATCAGCATATGCGAAGGACATCATGATGCCGGCGGGAGCAGAACAGCGAACACAGAACTCTGTCATGGCCACCAGGTTAATCACATGACTGTGATTAATGACGCCCATCCACATCTTCGCTCTCTCGCAGTCGGTGCGATCGCGCCAGCACCCGGCCGATCCGTTTGGCCGACGCCACCCCGGCGATTCGCCCCACGATCGTGCCACCTTCGTCGCGGATCACCAAGAGAGGAACACCCGTCACACCGATGGCCCTCTGAAGATCCGGCTCGTGGTTGAAGGCGATCTCAACAAAATCTGCACCGATGGACTCCAAGCGATCACGCACGAGGTCGCAGCGCCGGCAGGCAGCATCGGAAAAGAACAACACCGAACCCTCGACATCGTCGAGCCGCAGTTGCGAGGTCGTCGCGTTGCGCCGCTCACGCCGGTGACCCAGATGGGCGGCTAGGAGGATCACACCGACTGCAGCAGCCGTAAGAACCGACGGTATTACCCACTCACTCATCGATGACGGCGAGGCCAGCGCTAAAGGCAACACCGGAAGGTCCTTCGACCGACCATGCTGCCGTGAACGGGTCGTTCGACTCCAAGAGGACGCCGAGCGCGTCGGGCTCGGAGATCGGCACGGCCACTTGGGTACCCGGCTCGACGAGGACTTGCGAGTTCACCGCAGCGGCTCCCGTCAATTCGCTGACGGTGACGGATATCTGCTCGAAGCCGGAGTTCATCAGCCACAAAGTGCCCCGGTTGAGCCCAACCGAGCGCAGACCGGGGAGTAGCCAGACCCGGGCAGGTGCCGGAGCCCCACCGGTGACCGCAGTCCCCGCTTCCCCACTCGCCACGACGCCTGCCGCCACCTGCGCTGTGGCCGATATTCGCACCCCTATCGCATCAGCGGACACCGATCCGAGCTCAATCCGCAGCGGCGTCTCTGCCGCCAATTCGAACTCGAAGGCGGACCGCTCAGGGCCCTCGGATGTGTACAGGTCGACGGTGATGGTGACCTCTGTCAAGTTGGGGTTCCCCACCACGACCGTTCCGCTGTCGAGGCTATCGGTTCGAACGATCGGGAACTCCCAATCACTGGACAGACCCGAGCCGATCCACCAAGCCTCGTCGGCACCCTGCGAATACGACATCGCCGGAACGACCAGACCTTCATCCACCCGGACCGAGATGATGAGCGCCTGACGCTGCCGCAGCATCTCCTCGAAATCGATGTCGCGCCACGACCTGGAATTGATGGATACCGAGCGCAGTTCGCCGAGTGCCTCCACGCCGATCTCGCTGAACCCGGTCACGGTCACCTTGGCTGTCTCGGGGAACGGATTGAACAGTCTGAGCCTCAGGCGCTCTCCACTGAGGGTTGACCCACCCGCAAAGAACCACTCGTCGGGCCCCTGGGATACGCAGGTGTCGGCCGTCAATACCTCGCCCATGACGGTCACGCTGGCCGCAGCAGGTCCATCACTGAACTCGACGAATCCGGGTGAATCCCCTCGTTGAGCGATGTCGGAAAGCGTCAGCACCGAGGCACCCGGTCCCAGCGTCTCGGTCGAGGCCTCATCGGGCGGTTCTCCCGGAATCGCCACAGGGAAGGTGAATTCGGCATCGGCATCTGCGATCGAAGCAACACCTAAGAACGAGTCGCGTCCGGCGTTTGCCTGAGCCCAGGGGCAATACCAGATGCTTGCATCCACCGGGGACTCGATTCCCGGCCTATCGATGATCAGTCCGGCCAGCGGTTCGGGCGCTGGTTCTGGTGTTGGTAGGACGACCGCCAGAGCCCCAAGAGCCAAGACCAACGCGGCGACAAAGGCCCGCTTCATCGCCGACTCCGTCTGATGCGGGGAGCGAAGAAAGCAGTCCCCAGACCCAGGAGCCAAAGCAACGCACCGAACGCAGCCAGGCGGCGCGGCCCGTACGAGGAAAACCGAATCTCAGATCTGGTTGTCGAGATCAGATTGCCCCAGTCCTCCTGTGTCCAATCACCCGGACCCCACCGGAAGTCGGCGTTCGCAGCCACGAACACCTCACCGGTTGACCCACCGGCGGGGGCCGAGAACCCGGCACCCTCGGCGAGCCAAACCGCGCCATCGCTCGATCTCACAATCGCCGCGGCCGCTTCGTTTCGAAATACCGGGAAGTCGAGTGAACGCAGGGTCACCAGATCCAACTGCGACTCGAACAACGCCTCGAGAGGATTCGGCTCGGTGAACGCCACCCATCCGATGCCGAAATCGGCCAATGCGGAGCCGGCACGCCGGGATCGCCCGTCGATCAAATCCTCCAACAGCGAATGCAACGCTTCGTCCCCGAGTCGCTCCTCGTTGAGGAAGGTCTCCGATGACGTCGGATACGGCGGGACGAACACCCGGTAGCCGAGACCGTCGATCTGACGTGACGTGCCCGGAAGGGTGGAGGCGTCACCGAAGAGCAACACTCGGGACGGTTCGACGCCGGGTGGGGCCGCAAATGCGAAGGTTCCCGTCAAAGTGTCGTCGGGGAGTCCGGCTCTGCCGGGACCCGCCAAGGCGAACGTACCAACGACCATTGCCACCGCCCCCAGTCCACCGGCGAGAGCAGCCAGCGAGCGCCATCCCCCGGTCCCTCTGCGACGAGCGGTGGCCTCGAACGCCGCACCGGTAGCCACCGCCACGCCCAACCCGTTTAGCAAGAGAGCTGCCAGCATCAGCTCCTCCCCCATGCCGAAGCCTCCGGTACGAGCCAGAACGGCTCCCAGAACGGCCATCAGGGCTCCCCACCCGCCCACGGTCGCGATGGTGCGGTCGCCGCCGAGTATCGATCCAAATGCGGCCGCCGCCACGGCCACGATGGCAGGCCAAGCCGGCTCCCAGTATGCGGGCACACCGGATCGCACAAGATCGACCGGATCCACATACAGGATCCAGGGCATGAGCAGAGGCAAGGACACCAGCGTGACGAGAGCCATTCGGCCGACAACGCTCCACCGGTTCCCTACCCCGAGCACAGCCCAGGCAGCAATCGCCACCAGCGGTACGAGCAACGCAGCGGGAACGAAGACGGCGATCAGGCCGGTGGCGATGACTGCACCGGCGAAAGCGGCGACCCGGTCAGTGCGAGCTTCGGGTCGCGATACCAACACGGATCTCACCGCCCACGGCAATGCCCCCATGGCGGGAAGGATCGACCAGTGTGTCCCACTCGTGGCAGCGACGACGGCCGGGCCGGCCATGAGCACCGAACCTGCGAAGTATCCGGCAACCGATCTGATTCCCCAGATCCGTAGCAGCCTGCCGACGCCGAAGGCACCGGCGAGGAACGAGGCCACTGTGATAGTCGCTACTGCGAGACCACCGCTCCCAAAAGCTACGAGCTGCAGCAGCGCCACCCCCGCCACTGCCGGACGCAACACCTCGGGGGACCCCAGGCCTGCCGGGTTCCAGCCACCGGCATAGGACCCCAGGGTGTCGATCGCCGACTCAGGCGGAGGGAGCGAGAATCCGACCAGGGGCAGATGCTCCGTCCAAACCTCCCGAGTGGCAACGAAGGCGAACAGAACGATGAGCGACCCTACAAAGAAGGCCGGACGCTGAATTCGTTGCTGACCTGCCTCCACCGCGTCCGCAAATCCCGACAGGACGCCTTCCGGGAACCGATCCCGAGTTCGTAACATCGCGTCATCCCACAAGAGTCGCAGCCGCGCCGACCCGGCCACCTGATAGCGGAACAGCTCTTCGTCCCCTACTTGTCGACCGTGCCGCGCCTGGCGGCGCTGGCGCAGAGCCGTCGGAAGCCGAGGGATATTCCACAGCCAGGCGGCGATCACACCAGGCAACGGGAATCGCCCGAACGGTATGTGTCCGACTCCCTCGACCAGACCGATCAAGAAAGCAAGCGGAAGGGTCCACAGAAGGGTGAGGGGGCTGTACGCCTTGATCATCGCTCGAACCTCACCCGCACGCTCCCGCCAGTCCGACGACCGTTCGTCGCCGTCATATCCGACGACGCTGCCGGGAATGACAACCACGCGAGCTCCGCGGAGACGAGCCCGCTGACAGAAGTCGATCGCAGCCGAGGTCGGCGCCATCGAACGATCGATTCCGCCGAGGCCGAGGTAGAGGTCTCTTCGGATAAGGACCGAGACACCAGAGATCGCCGCCACGTCGCGGATCACGTCGTACTGCTGCTGATCCACTTCCTCGGGAAGCAGACCGCTGTAGGGGGCGGCGAATGCGTCCGTCGCATAGCCCACCGATATGAGCTTTTCTGGGTGGTCGGCGTCGACGATCTTCGAACCGGCGATCGCGGCGCCGACACGCTGCGCGTCCTGCACCAGCACCCGCAACGCCTGTGGATCGGGAATCGCTCGTTCCCGCAACGCCCAGACGAATGTGAATTCCGGCCCAATCGAGGAGACGGCGGCCCGCAGGTTGGGTCGCCACGCGGCCTCGAATTCTCCCGCGATGTGGCGAATCTCATCGCCCCCGCCCACGACCAGCACTTTGGCGACGCCATAGACTTGCGACCCGATCGCCTCCATACAGCGGCGCAACCGACTTGGATCACCCGCCGAAACGACTGCGGCGACAGCGGGCGTGTCCAGCTGTTCGGCTGTGATGGTTGGATCGATCGACATGAGGTGCAGCATTCTACGAAGGGTCGCCATTGAGCCGAACAACTCTCCTCGCCGGCGGTGTCGGCGGAGCGCGCCTGGCCCGTGGCCTGGCCGCGATCCTGTCCGACGAGGATCTAACGATCGTGGTCAACGTCGGAGACGACGAGCGGATCTACGGCGTCCACGTGGCAGCCGATCTGGACACCGTCACCTACACCCTGGCCGGGATCCAAGGACCGCACGGCTGGGGAGTGGTCGACGACACGTTCAATGTCATGGCCGGACTCGACACGCTCGGGGTAGACACCTCGTTCCGTCTCGGAGACCGCGATCTGGCACTCTGTCTCAGGCGAACCCAGATGCTGGACGGCGGGGTGCCGCTGTCGACCGTGACCGACGAGATCCGCTCCGCTTTCGGAGTGGGACCGACGATGCTTCCGGCGACCGACGACGAGTTGCGCACCAGGATCAACACGGTCGAGGCAGGCTGGCTGGCATTCCAGGACTATTTCGTAAGGAGAGGACATCGCGACGAAGTCATCGGTCTCGAATACGTCGGCAGCAGCGAGGCGCTTCCGGCGCCGGGCGTGATCGAGGCCATTTCGACCGCAGATACGGTGCTCGTGGCACCGTCCAATCCTCCGCTCTCGATACACCCGATCCTGGCCATCTCGCAGATTCGACAAGCCGTAGCCGCCGCGCCAAGGGTCATTGCCGTCAGCCCGCTCTTCGGCGGCAAGGCGCTAAAGGGGCCGGCCGACCGTGTGATGGCATCGATCGGGCTCCCTGCCGGGAATGCTGGCGTTCTGGCTGCCTACTCCGGCATCATTTCAGACCTGGTGGTAGACACGGCTGATGCCGGCGATGCCGATACGCTCGTCGGTGACGTGACAATTCACTCCACCGATACCCGGTTTGCGGAGGCGGAGCCTGCGGCCCGCTTTGCGCGCTGGCTGCTCGATCTTCGATGACACTGACGATCCATCCACTGCAAGGAATACCGGAGGTATCGCGCGGCGACGACCTGCCGGCGCTCCTGCTCGCCTCGCTCAAATCCGCCGGGCTCGTCCTCGAGAACAACGACGTTGTCGTGATAACCCACAAGGTCGTTTCTAAGGCGGAAGGCGCGGTTGCTGCGCTCACCGCCGACAACGAGGAAGCCGCCTACCGCAGAGTCGTCCTGGACGAGTCGATCGAAGTACTGCGCAGGCGCGGCGATCTCGTGATCGCCCGCACCCGGCACGGCTTCATCTGTGCCAACGCAGGCGTCGATCGATCGAATGCGGCACCGGGCACGGCCGTACTGCTGCCGCCAGACCCAGATAGGTCGGCTCATGGGATCCGAATGGCGCTCGAAGCCGCCTCGGGATCATCGATCGCAGTGGTCGTATCGGACACCTTCGGCAGACCGTGGCGACGCGGGCTCGTCGACGTGGCGATCGGGCTCTCGGGCATCGAAGCACTACTGGATCTACGGGGTACAACCGATGCCGGCGGGCGTCAACTGGCCGTCACCGAGATCGCCGTGGTCGACGAGATCGCGGCCGCCGCCGATCTCGTAATGGGAAAGGCCGATGCGGTACCGGCGGCACTGTTGCGCGGGTTGACTCTCACCCCGGGACGCGGACGAGCCACCGATCTGGTTCGACCTGCGTCAGAAGACCTGTTCCGGTAATGCCCTGGCAGGTGACGTTGCCGATGGTCAGGGCGAGGCAGAGGTTTAGCTCCGACGTTCGAGCCCTACCCGGTCTCGAACGCCTCCGCATGGTCGTGCTGCCCTGCGGGCAGCGCAAAGTGTCACGTCGCTGGCAAGGACGAGCCGAAACAGCGTCGCCCGAAGGGGCGACACAGCTATTTGGAGGTGTTCGGCGTCGAATAGACGCTGAACACCGGATCTCGGAAACGAAGGCCCACTCGACGTGGGTCAAGGACGAGGACACAGCCAGCGGCGTCTCTGACCGTCCTGAACGCGGTAAACGTTGCCGGTCGGGGCATTAGGAGCGCCAGGTGCCGGAACTCCCCGACATCGTCGTTTACATCGAACGCCTCGAGGCGCGGCTGATCGGAACACAGCTAGAAAGAATCAGGCTGGCCAGTCCCTGGGTGCTGCGGACCTTCGAGCCTCCCGTGTCGGTGGTCGACGGGAAGCGAGTGACGGGCCTCCGCCGGATTGGCAAGCGAATCGTCCTCGAGCTCGAAGCCGATCTGTTCGTCGTCATCCACCTCATGGTGGCGGGTCGGTTGCGCTGGCGTGATCATGGGGCTGCGATTCCGAAGAAACGGGGCCTGGCCGCCTTCGACTTCGAGCCGGGAACGGTGCTGTTCACCGAGGAGGGAACCAAGAAACGAGCCAGCATTCACATCGTGCGCGGTGAAGACGGTTTGGCCGAACACGATCGCGGCGGCATCGAGCCCTTTGAGATGTCGGTCGAGCAGCTTGCCGGTGCCCTGCAACGTGAACGCCACACCCTCAAGCGCTCCCTGACCGATGCCAGGCTGATCTCCGGCATCGGCGGCGCCTATGCCGACGAGATCATGCACCGTGCCCGGGTCAGCCCGATGGTGCGAACGGACCGGATCGACTCCGATCAAATCGGCCGGCTTCATGTTGCCATCACCGAAGTACTCGACGAATGGACCGATCGACTCCGCGCCGAGGTGGGCGACGGTTTCCCGGAAAAGGTGACGGCCTTCCACGACCAAATGGCCGTTCACGGCAAGTTCGGCGCCGAGTGCCCGGTGTGCGGCTCGCCGGTACAGCGGATCGTCTACGCCTCCCGCGAGACCAACTACTGCCCAGGGTGCCAGACCGGCGGCAAAATCCTGGCCGATCGTTCCCTCAGCCGGCTACTCAAAGAGGACTTCCCCCGGACCCTGGAAGAGTTGGAGTAGAAGAGCAGTATCCAGTAAGAAGTCGTACTGGCTACTGGCTACTGAGATCGGTACCACTCCACGGTTTTCGCCAGACCGTCCTCGAGGTTCGTCCACGGCTCCCACCCCAACGCGGATTTGGCCTTCGAGCCATCGATTACCGAGCGGGCAATATCGCCGGGTTTGGGGTCTTCGAAGATAGGATCATCACCAAAACCGATGGCAGTCGCCAGAGCCTTGTACAACGCCACCACCGAAGTCTCGACGCCGCTGCCGACGTTGAGCAACATGCCGTCCCCGTCATCAGCAGCTCGCAAGAAGGCGTCGCAGATGTCGCCGACATACACATAGTCCCGCGTCTGCGTTCCGTCGCCGAAGATGGTCGGCCGCCTTCCCTTGAGCATGGCCTGCGAGAAGATCGCCACGACACCTCCCTCCAGTCCCGGGTCCTGTCTGGGCCCGTAGATATTGGCCGGGGCTATGAGCGTGTAGTCGAGCCCATGCATCTCGTGATACCACTGGAAGTAGTCCTCGACGATCTTCTTGGAGATGCCGTACGGGGACTCTGGATGCTTGGCCGCGGTCTCCTTCACCGGCATCTTGGCGGCACCGCCGTAGATGGCTCCTCCCGAAGAGGCGAATACCACTTTGCGGGTACCCGCGGCGGCAGTCGCAGCAAGCAGTCCGATGGTGCCGACCACATTGATCTCAGCATCATGAACCGGATCATCGACGGAAGGCCGCACCTTCGATTGGGCCGCCAGGTGGAAGACCACCTCGGGCTCGAACCGGCTCACCACATCTCCCAGTTCGGGTGCTCGGATGTCGGTGATGTGGATCCCGATCTTGGCCCGTTGTCTGGCCTCGGCGAGATGTTCCATCTTCCCCGATGAGAGGTCGTCGAGCACCAGTACATCCCAATCACGATCGACCAGCAGATCGACCAGATGACTCCCGACGAATCCGGCGCCACCGGTGACAATGGCCTTGCGTGTCATGGTTCTCCTAAGAATCTTCAGAGACGGTATCGCTCAACTCGGTGGCGAGAATGTCACAGCACCCGAATCGAGATGCGATCCCGGAGCGATCCGGATTCCACGATCCAGCTCCACATTCGACCCGATCGAGGCCCCGGCTCCGATCATTGTGGCTCCGGTGACGACTGAGTCATTCCCGATTGCGGCATCCCAACCAACAATTCCCCGCCGGATGACCGAGTTCGCCCCGACCGTGGCCCCCGGCAGGATCACCGATTCCTCGACAACGGCGCCGGACTCCACCGTGGCACCAGGAGCAATCCACGACCATTCGCCGGCGGTGTTCCCCCGGCAAGTTCCTTCGATCAGATGGCTCGACGCCGGCCGGTGGAGTTCCGTCGCCCCGCCGAGTACTGCTCCGGTGCAATCGAGAAAGAGTTCCGGCGTCCCGATGTCGAGCCACCGCCCTTCGATCACCACACCCTGCAGGGAGCCCTCCGCCGCCAGGCTGGGGAATACGACCTGTTCGAACGACAACGAACCTTCGCCGTAATCGGCGAGGGCGGTTCGAGTCATGACGTAGATGCCGGCATTGACCGTTTTCGCCGGGGCTTGGTCGGCCGGCGGTTTCTCGATGAAACGATCCACCATCCCGTCTGTGTCCAGCACAACGACGCCGTAGGCACTGGTGTCTTCGACTTCGATGAGTCCGAGAGTCGCCTTGACATCGTCGCTCGCCGCACCGAGGTAACTCTTTAGGTCGGCCTCGATGACCACGTCCCCGTTGAGCACCAGGAAGCGCTCTGCGAGATCGTTCAGTGCGGCCAGCACGGGTCCGGCCGTATCCAGCGGCTCATCCTCGACCACCAGCCGGACGCCGTTGCGATCCGCGGCAAATTGCTGCCACGCTTCCAGTTGAGCGCGGCCCACCGCCAGAAAGACCTCATCGATGCCGGCAGCCACGAGTTGTCGGATCTGAAGATCCAAGAACGGCACCCCGGCGACCGGTATCAGCCCTTTGGGCACCGTTGCCGTCAACGGCCACATCCGAGTGCCGCGGCCACCGACGAGCAGTACGGCTTGGTGGATGGTCATCGAGGGCGCCAATCAGGGAAGCGGAGCATCGGCCCCGACGATAACCACGAGGTCGGCGCCCACCGGTGTTCGGCCAACGGTCGGCTGACCGTACCCCAGCCGGGCCACCAGTTCCGTCGCGGCCGCGAGCGAGCTGGGTCGGGCGATTACCAGTGTGATCTGGTAGTCACTGCGGGCCGAGTTGACCGTGGATACGACGTCGTAGCCCAAACCGCCCAGTGTCTCAACCATTTCTGCCGCGGCACCGGCACGGCCGTTCCCGTTTTCTACTTCGACCCGTATCGAAGATGGCGGCGCCACGAGGGGCTCACCTGCGAGGAAGGCGTTGATGACTTCGTTGGCATCGGGTTGACGCTCGACCACATAGGAGACCCCACGCTCGGTGGTGATGTCGACCGGGAGGGTGACGGAATCGAAGTCGTCTGAGTCGATCGATCTCAGTTCCCAAGCGAGCTGGATGATGTCGTCGGGGTCGAGGGTGTTGTCGATGATCACGAACCGTCCGAGCGCATCCAAGAGTTCGTCGTACCCGGCGATGGTGCTCGGCCTGTCGATCTGGGTCACCATCGCCAGCAACAAGTCCTGTTGCCGGGCGGTCCGCCCGATGTCGTCGGCATCGATCGAAACCCAGCCACCACTCCTCAGCTCCTGATAACTTCGAGATCGTGCGAGAGCCAACGCAGTTTCACCATCTAGGAGCCGGGTCCCGGCCGACACTTCGAAACCAGACTTGAGATCCCGCGCCGGAAAGGGAAACGTCATTCGGATCCCACCGACCGCATCGACGATGCCGGCGAATCCGGCAAAATCGACTTGGAGGTAGTGGTGAATCGGAATACCGGTCTCGCTTCGCACCGCCTGGATGATCCCGGCTGCACCGCCGACAGCAAAGGTCGCGTTGAGTTTCTGCGCCGATCCGTCCCACAGAACCTTGAGGTCGCGCGGCAGGCTGAGTATCTGGAGACGACCCTTACCCGGAAGGATCTGTAGCAAGATGGCGACATCGGCGCGCTCGCCCTCGAAGTCCCCAAAGTCCGTAGACAACTCGCCGACGTTTGCTCGACTATCACTACCGATGAGCAGAAAGGTGCGCGGTTCAGAAAGCCTTGGTTCTTCTTCCAAGTCGAGTGACGCGGCCTGAATAGTCGACACCGAAGATGTCACCTGGCGCGCCACCAACCAGACAAGGCCGAGTGCGCCGAAGACTGCGACGTTGGCTGCGATCAAGAACCCGATCAGCACGCGACGCGCTCTCGTCCTCGGGCGGTCGGACGGGGCACTTGATGGGGATGGAGGTGGGGGCGGTGATGCACCGCGGCGTCGTGAAGTCATGAATACCGAAAGGCGGTGCGACGATACCGCAAGTGGCTGCTTGCGCCAGTCAGCTCGTTGTCGCCTCACCGAAATACTGGTCGAAAAACCCGGTGATCCGGCTGAGGGCGTCGGCAGACACCGCGGCATCGAAACTCTCAGAACTCTCGTCGAGGAAGCCCGATCCGACCGCCGGGTAAAGGATCCATTCACCGCGGCCTAACGATTG
>Ga0255057_10000884_pt1 | contig 17196 bp, 15 predicted proteins | sample Cases_109_6_MG_FD_189022 | JGI IMG/M metagenome (GOLD analysis project Ga0255057, IMG submission 189022) | Seawater microbial communities from Amundsen Gulf, Northwest Territories, Canada - Cases_109_6 | ecosystem: Environmental > Aquatic > Marine > Gulf | place: Canada: Northwest Territories... | reverse complement strand
ACCGTCTTCAGCGACTTCGACGCCGTAAATCAAGCCGAGGTCATAGATGTTCACGGGAATCTCGGGATCGAAGATCGTTTGGATCGCCTCGAGGATGGCCGCTTTGACAGTCTCTCGGTCGATTGGGGCCGAGGGCTTTTCGCCTGTCCCAGCGTAGGCCTCACCGACCGGCTCTTCCGTCGCGGGGTGCCCGTTGGCTTGGGGCAAGAAGACGTGGTCCGCGGTCGACCTCGGCGGGATCTTGTGAACCTTCAGATGCTCGATGTCGTCGCCCACCGTCTTACTCCGTCGTTGCTTCGCCGCCCTCGTCGCGAAGGGCATGATTGAGTGTGTGCCATCCCAACGTGGCGCACTTAACCCGCATCGGGAACTCCCGAACCCCTGCAAACACCACGAGCTTGCCGAGAGAGTCGGAGTCGTCATCGGCCCCGTCCTCGCCCATCACCATGGCGTGGAACTTCGAGAAGAGCGCTTCGGCCTCTTCGACGGTCTTGCCTTTGACCGCCTCGGTCATGGTCGAGCACGACGCCTGAGAGATAGCGCAGCCGTGCCCCACGAAACCGACGTCGCGAATCGTGTCGCCGTCGAGCTGCAAACGCAGGGCGATCTTATCGCCGCAGAGGGGATTGTAGCCCCGTCCTTCCCTGTTGTGGTGCTCCGGGAAGCGATGGTTCCTCGGGTTTTTGCCGTGATCGAGGATGACTTCTTGGTAGAGCTCGCGAAGATCCATTAGCCGAACAGCTCCTGTACTTTGTGAAGCGCCCGCACCAGGGCGTCGATGTCCTCGGTGGTGTTGTACATGCCGAGCGACGCACGCGCGGTGGCGGCGATTCCAAAATGCTCCATCACGGGTTGCGCGCAGTGATGTCCGGTTCGGATCGCGACCCCCTCGGAGTCGACGATGGTGCCGATGTCGTGCGGATGCACCGCATCCATCAGGAACGAAGCGGAGGCCACTTTGCCGGGCGCAGTGCCGATGAGCCGCAAGCCGGAAACCGACTCGAGCGCCTCGGTCGCATACTGCAGCACGGCGCTTTCGTGGGCGCGCACAGCATCGAGATCGAGCGACCTGAAATAGTCGATCGCCGCGCCCAGCCCGATCGCCCCGGCGACGTTGGGGGTCCCCGCTTCGAACTTGTACGGCAGATCGTTGTAGATTGTTTCTGCGAAGGTGACCGAACGAATCATGTCGCCGCCGCCCTGGTACGGAGGCATCCCCTCGAGCAGTCGCTCGCGCCCATAGAGCACGCCGACGCCCGTCGGCCCGTAAAGCTTGTGGCCGCTGAACGCGTAGAAGTCGCAGTCGAGCGCCTGCACATCGACCGAGATGTGGGAGACGGCCTGCGCCCCATCGAGCAACACCAAGGCCCGCTTCTCGTGCGCAAGCTCGATCAGCTCTTCGACCGGAAGCACGGTGCCGAGCGCATTGGACACGTGCGCCATCGCGACGAGCCGAGTCCGCGAGCTGAGCCGCTCTTCGAAGGCCTCGCGAAGGATTTCCCCTCGGTCCGTCATCGGCACGACGATCAGCTCGGCGCCAACCTGCTGACACACGATCTGCCACGGCACGATATTCGAGTGATGCTCGAGCTCGGTGACGAGGACTTCGTCACCCTCCTGAAGGAAGGTGCGCGCCCAACTCTGCGCCACCAAGTTGATCGACTCAGTCGTGCCTCGGGTGAAGATCACCTCGGTGCTGCTCTTGGCGTTGAGAAAGCTCCGCACCTTCTCGCGTGCGTCTTCGTAACGCGCGGTGGCACGCTGTGACAACAAGTGGACCGCCCGATGGATGTTGGAGCAATCCCGCGCGTAGACGTCAGAAACGGTGTCGATCACGGTCTGCGGCTTGAGCGTCGTCGCCGCGCTGTCGAGGTAAACCAAAGGCTTTCCGTGCACCTCCTGATGAAGGGCCGGAAAGTCATCCTGGACGCGTCGAACGTCGAAGCCGACGCCGCTCGGGATCGCGATGGTCGAAGGCTGGGTCATGTGACCTCCCGGATGGTCTGGCCTTCGGGAATCCGGTCCAAAACGGCCTCCTGCAGTCGGTCTCGAGTCGGCTCGTGGCCAACCTCGTCGACCACGCGCTCGATGAATGCATAGGTGAGCATCGCCCGCGCAAGCTCTTTGGGAATGGCACGGGCGCGAAGGTAGAACAGCTGATTCTTGTCGAGAGACCCGACGGTGGCGCCATGGCTGCAAACGACATCGTCGGCATCGATCTCGAGGTGCGGCTTGGTATGAACCGTCGCCGTCTCCGACAGCAACAGGTTTCGATTCTCCTGGTGTGCCTCGGTCTTTTGGGCGCCCCGGTGAACGACGACGATGCCGTCGAACACCGCCGTGCCGTGGCCCGATGCGATGCCCCGGTAGGTCTGGTCGCTCCGGCAACGCGGGGCCTGGTGCTCCACTAGGGTGTGGTGGTCGACATGATCGTTCCCATCGACGAGGTAGGCGCCATTGAGCTGGCACTCGGCGCCCTGGCCTTGGAGGAGCACTCGAACATCGAATCGAAGGAGCGCTCCACCGAGGGTTACCACGATGGAGCGATACGAGCTGTCCGCATCCTGACGCACGTCGACCCGACCGACTTGGAGGCCGGCGTTCTCATGGATGCGCACGTGGTCGAGCTTGGCATTGCGGCCGAGCTCCACCTCGACCACCGAGTTGGTGAGCTGTTCCGCAGCCTCTCCCGCGTACGTCTCGATCAACGTGGCCTCACTCCCGGTTTCGGCAGTCACCAGAACGCGCGGGTAGCTCACGCCGGGCCCGGGCGCCCTCGGAAGCGAATGGACGAGCTGAAGTGGCTCCTCGACGACGACACCGGCGGCCACGTGGATCCAAAGCCCCTCGGTGAAGAGCGCCGTGTTGAGCGCGGCAAAATGCTCCGACTCGCTCTCACCGAGCCGACCTTCGAGGAGCGCCGGCTCCTGGTCGAGGACCTGGCGCAGGCTTCGTACCGTCACGCCTTCGGGCGCGGGCGCGGCGAGCTTCGGAGCCCCGACGTCGGCGTGTGAAAACTCGGTGTCGACCACCGAACGCACCGGCGTGAACCGCCAAGCTTCGGTCTTCTTGTTGGGAAGCCCTCGTTCCTGCAGCACGTCGGCGGCGCGACCGCGAAGCGAACGCAGCCATTGCGGCCCCGTGTCGAACGAGGAGGGAAGGCTGTCGAGTAGTGTCTGTAGTTCCTGCGTCACGGCAGCACGGCGTCCCGAACCTCGGCGTAACCTTCCGCTTCGAGATGTATCGCGAGGTCCTTGTCTCCGGTTCGAACGATCTTGCCGTCGATCAAGACGTGCACGACGTCCGGCACGATGTGATCCAAAAGTCTTTGATAGTGCGTGATGATGAGCAGAGCGCGATCAGGGCTTCGAAACGCATTGACGCCGTCCGCCACGACCTTGAGGGCATCGATGTCGAGGCCGGAATCGGTCTCGTCGAGCACGGCCAACGACGGCTCGAGCACGGCCATCTGAAAGATCTCGTTACGCTTCTTTTCGCCGCCGCTGAATCCATCGTTCACCGACCGCTTCGTCAGCTCGTCGGGGAGCTGCACGAGCGCCGCCTTTTCTTTCGAGAGCTTCATGAAGTCGATGGCGTCGAGCGGGTCTTCGCCCCGGTGCTTTCGAATCGCGTTGAGGGCTGCCTTGAGAAAGTAGACGTTGCTCACGCCGGGAATCGCCACGGGATACTGAAAGCCGAGGAAGACGCCTTCGGCGGCGCGTGCCTCGGGCGCCATGTCGAGTAGGTCCTGCCCCTTGTAGATGACGCGGCCCCTGGTGACCTCGTAGCCGTCGCGTCCAGCGAGAACGTGCGCGAGAGTGCTCTTGCCGGATCCATTCGGACCCATGATGGCGTGCACCTCGCCCGCGTTGACCTCCAGGTTGATCCCCTTGAGGATGGGCTTGCCGTCGACTTCGACGTGCAGATCCTCGATCTCCAGCATCAACCGACTGCGCCTTCCAAGCTGACGCCGAGAAGCTTCTGCGCCTCGACTGCAAACTCCATCGGCAGCTCCTTCAACACTTGCTTGGCAAAGCCGTTGACGATCAGGCTCACCGCGTCCTCTTCGGAGAGCCCACGCTGCCGACAATAGAAAAGTTGATCCTCACCGATGCGAGATGTCGTCGCCTCGTGCTCGAGTTGCGCGGTGCTGTTGCGCACGTCGACGTAGGGGACGGTGTGGGCGGCACACTTGTCGCCGATCAATAGCGAGTCACATTGCGTGTAGTTGCGTGCATTGCTGGCCGCCCGGGAGATCTTCACACCGCCTCGGTACGTCTGCCGCCCGTGGCCCGCGCTGATGCCCTTCGAGATGATGGTCGACCGTGTGTTCTTGCCTAGGTGAATCATCTTCGTGCCGGTGTCGGCCTGCTGCCGATGATTGCTGAGCGCCACCGAGTAGAACTCCCCTATCGAGTGGTCTCCCTTGAGAATGCAGCTTGGATACTTCCAGGTAATTGCGGAGCCGGTTTCGACCTGCGTCCAGCTGATCTTCGAGCGCTCCCCTTCGCAGAGCCCACGCTTCGTCACGAAGTTGAAGATGCCGCCCTTGCCGTTCTTGTCGCCTGGATACCAGTTCTGAACAGTCGAGTATTTGATCTGGGCATCCTTGTGCGCCACCAGCTCGACGACCGCGGCGTGAAGCTGATTCTCGTCGCGCATCGGCGCCGTACACCCCTCGAGGTAGCTCACGTAGCTCCCCTCTTCGGCCACGATGAGCGTCCGCTCGAATTGGCCTGTATTCGCTGCGTTGATGCGGAAGTATGTCGACAGCTCCATCGGGCAGCGCACCCCCTTCGGTATGTACACGAACGACCCGTCGCTGAAGACCGCACTATTGAGCGCCGAAAAGAAGTTGTCCGCGACCGGCACGACTGACCCGAGGTACTTCTTCACGAGCTCCGGGTGCTCCCGCACGGCCTCGGAGAACGGCATGAAGATGACACCGTCCTCCGCAAGCTTTTCGCGGAACGTCGTGGCAACCGACACGCTGTCGAAGACCGCATCGACCGCAACCCCAGCCAACACTTCGCGCTCGTGGAGCGGAATCCCGAGCTTTTCGTAGGTTTTCAGGAGCTCGGGGTCGATCTCATCGAGGCTCTTGGGGGCGTCCTCGTTCGTCTTCGGGGCCGCGTAGTAGCAGATGTCCTGGTAGTCGATCTCCGGGTAGCTCACTTTGGCCCAGCGCGGCTCTTTCATCTTGAGCCAGTGCCGATACGCCTTGAGCCTCCACTCGAGAAGCCACTCGGGTTCGTTCTTCTTGTTCGAGATGAACGCGACGATCTCTTCGTTCAATCCGGGCGGCGCGTACTCCTGCTCGATGTCGGTGACGAAGCCGGCGTCGTAGCCCTTCTTGAGAATCTCATGGATAGGTTCGTTCGCTATGGACATTACTCACTCCAACTCAATGCCATCGCTGCGCGGAGAACCGCTCAGCCGCGCCCGCTCGGCTTCTTTGCTGGATAGCGCGATGGTGATCAGCGTGTCGGCGGACGGAAACGCCATATCTGCGAGCGTGATCTGGGAAAGGGCTTGGTGAACCGCGACGTTGATGCGCTGCCAGTTTGCGCGAGCGCCGCAGTTGGTTTCGTACTCGCAAAGCGAATCGGTGGTCTCATCCGAACATTCGGTGACGGCTATCGGCCCCTCGATCGCTTGGATGACTTCGTGGATGCTGATCTCTGCGGCCGGCCGAGCCAAGGCGTATCCGCCTCTGGTGCCACGCCGCGATGCGACGACCCCAGCCCGGCTCAACTGCTTGAGGACCTTGCTGGCGGTGGGCTCCGGAATCTGAGTCTGGACGGAGAGGTCGCGGGCCGCATGGGGCCTCTTCGTGGCGGCCAGGTGGGTAGCCAACACGACCGCGTAGTCTGTCATTCTAGAAATCCGCAGCATTTTCAGGTAGTTAGATACAGGACTGTTCCGGTCCTATATATGGATCTAGGGTATGGACCGAGACGTGTCAAGGTTGGCCCTGCCTCGACGGCCTACCGAGCTCCCTCGGGGACCAATAGCACCGGCATCGGCGCGATCCGAACACAGCGCAAAGCGGTGCTTCCAATGAGCAACCGACCCAAGACACTCTGATGTTGCATGCCGACGACCATCACGTCGGCTTCGACCATCACTCCCGCATCGCAAAGCGCGTGCGACGGATACTCCGGCGAAACCACCTGATGATGCTGGGCTCCGGGGGCGTGCTGCGCAACGTAGTCGACGAGTTTCTGCCCTGCCTCGAGCTTCGATTGATCGCGAAGGACTTGGCGCCACGTGCGCTCTTCGTCTGGCTTCTCTTCACCGCCCGCCGGAATGATCACGTTGGCTACGTGAAGCTCACCGCCGACGCGCGCCACCGCACGCTTCGCCCACGAAAGCGCGGTGAGCGACGACTCGGAGAGGTCGGTGCCGACGAGCCACCTCGTCCCGGCGAGGCCGTCTGGAATGGGTGCTTCGCCCGTCGAGACGAACACGGGCCGGTCGGCCGCCCGAATCACGCGCTCCGTTGTCGAGCCGAGGACACGCTCGGTCACGCCCGAGCGATCAACCGCCCGCTCACCACCGCTCCCATACGCGCCAACGACGATCAAGAAGCTCGATCGCTCCTGCCCCACCTCTGGAATGAGCCTCCAAGGACGCCCCCGCACGACGAAGGCCTCGGTTTCGACCCCCGCCGCGACGCAGCGCTTCTGCTCTTCTTGAAGCCGGGCTTCGAGAGCCGCTTCGTAGCGCGTCGTATGCTCACGGGCCTGGTCGGCCGCCTCCTCGAGCCCCGGCGACTCGGGCCACCAGGAATCGGCGTCGTCAATCACGTGGACCAAGTCGAGACGCGCTCCAAAAGCTTTGGCGGCGGCCACGCCGAGATCCACGGCGCGGCGGCTGTGTTCGGTCAAATCGGTTGCGCAAAGAATGCTCGCTCCGGCCATATGGGGAGCATAGATCAACCCATTGGAGGGGCACATAGTCGGCGCTAGGCTTTCTGAGCCATGTCTTCGCTGCCGATATATATGGACCACCATGCGACCACGCCGGTAGACGACCGTGTGCTCGCGGCCATGACGCCATTCTTCAACGAGCGCTTTGGCAACGCGGCGAGCACCGCCCACGTGTATGGGAGAGCGGCTTGCAACGCCGTCGAGGAGGGCCGAGCTCGAGTGGCTGCGCTGCTCGACTGCAAGCCAGAGGAGCTGATTTTCACCTCGGGCGCGACCGAAAGCGACAACTTGGCTATCGTGGGCGCGGCCAGAGCAAGGGAGGCGCACGGGAACCACATCGTGACCGTGCGGACCGAGCACAAGGCGGTGCTCGACACGTGTGCGGCGCTCGCGCAGCAAGGTTGGCAGGTCACCTTCCTCGACGTCGACTCGGCTGGGATGGTTCCGGTCCAGGCGGTGGCGGCCGCGCTGACGAAGGACACGGTGCTCGTGAGCGTCATGTTGGCGAACAACGAAGTGGGCGTCCTGCAAGACGTCGCCGCGATTGCCACGCTTGCCCACGAGCGCGATGTCCTCTTCCATTGTGATGCAGCGCAAGGGCTCGGCTATCTACCCTTCTCCGTCCGAGACCTTGGAATCGATCTCGTGAGCGTTTCGGCCCACAAGATGTACGGGCCAAAGGGCGTCGGCGCGCTCTACGTGCGCGACACGGTACAAGCGCGCGGCATTCCACTGCCGCAGATCGCAGGCGGTGGCCACGAACGCGGCCTTCGTTCGGGAACCTTGAACGTCCCGGGGGTCGTCGGCTTTGGAACGGCCGCGGAGATCATGAGACAGGAGGGCAAGAAGGAGGCGACTCGGATCACTGGCCTTCGAGACGCGCTTCGCGATCGGCTCCTCGACGGGCTCGACGAAGTTCGGCTCAACGGTGCCGCTGACAAACGCCATCCGGGAAATCTCAATTTATCGTTCGGCTATTTGGATGGCGCGCGGCTGCTCCTCGAGCTCTGCGACCACGTTGCCGTATCGAGTGGCGCCGCCTGCAGCAGCGCCAAACCAGGGCCGAGTTACGTGCTCGAAGCGATGGGCGTTCCAAAGGAGTGGGCGACCGCTTCTATCCGCTTCGGCCTAGGGAGATCGACCACCGAGAAAGAGATCGCAACTGTGGGGGATGTCGTGATCGACACGGTTCATCAGCTTCGAGAGCGCTCGCCGTTGTGGGAACGGAAGTTGGGAGGGAAGCCGATCGAGTGGTAGACCTCCCAAGTGCCCTCCGGGAGCCCGACGCCGACCTGCTCTACCCAACCGCGGTCTGCTGGCGGAGACCGCCATCTAGCCTTACATAGAGAGGAATGAGTTCAGCTGAGAACATCACCCTGACGCCCAGAGCCGTCGAAATGGCGAAGCAAAAGCTCGCCGACGCCGACACTCCGGTCAAGGGTTTGCGCTTGGGGGTCAAGGGTGGGGGGTGCTCCGGGTACTACTACGTCTACGATTTCGCGACGAAGATCAGGCCCCAGAAAGACCTCGTCTTCGACTTTGATGGGCTCAAGGTGGTCGTCGACAACCGAAGCATCGAGTTTCTCAAGGGCGCCGTCCTTGATTGGGAGCAAAGCCTGATGAGCTACGGCTTCAAGTGGAAGAACCCCAATGCGAGCGGCGACTGCGGATGCGGAGAGTCGTTCGACGTAGGCGATAGTGTGGGGGCGGTGGGGCGGGACAAATTAAACCCGAAGGCCGTCTAGAATTCATCCGCCGGCGGTACCGGAATCGGATTGGGCAAGGCCGCGTACGGCATGAGGTCGGACGGGTTGCAGTCCTTGGGGAGCAACTCGGGCGTGTTGAGCTCGACCGATCGGCAACAGCGATCGAAGGCCGGCTGTACCCCGGACGTACCTCCCTCGGCGCATGGATCTGGAACCGGGAGCGGGACGGGCGCAACCGTGCTGGCGAGCTTCGCCTGAATCCCCTGAAAAGCGAAGGATAGGCCGGTGGCAGTGCACGGCTCATCAGGGCTACCGAGGCTCTTGTCGACGCGAAGATCGAGGTTGTCCGTGAGTAGCCCTTCGACGCTCTCGCGCAAACTTTCATCGCAGATTCCCAATGGGCGAAGTGTGGCAAGGAGCTGACCCGCGGAAAAGCGCCCGGCGAGAAGGCCTCTGGTCAACGTTTGGCCGTCTTCGCTGATGTCCCCGATGAAATAGCCATCGATCGAAATCGAGAAGCTTCCGGGGCCGGTTAGAAACGCGAAAGTCGCGTCGGTGCCGACCGGAAAGACGATGCGTCCTTTGGAGACGTATGCATCGCTCCTCCATACGTTCGGGCGATCCAGGCTGCCAGCCACGAGACTTGCAGGGTCGGCAAAGAAGAAATCCTCGCCGTCCCAGTCAGGAGGTGGGGCCTCGACCGAGCCTCCCTGCTCCATCAGCGTGGCACCGCTGGGGCCACCCCATTCTAGGCCTGAGACGTCGTCGAGCGACGTACCGTCGACGGCGGAGATGATCGAGACGTCGACCTTGGCGTCATTCGATGTTCCGTTCCATTCCTTCAGGCGCACGAGCACCGTGCCAAAGCCGAGGCCTTGGTTGAGCGCGATGTTGTCTTCGAGACACGCGATCAGGCTTACAACGGTGGGCAGAACGTGCCGGCCGAACGCGTTGTCGATCCCGTTGTCACCATCGAGCGGAGGATTGCCATTGGCCGCCACACACTCTGCGGCATCCTGGATCGACCTCGTGTTCATTCCGTCGAGGTCTAAACCGAACCTGCGCCAGCGATCCCCGGATTGGTCTAGGGACACGTTGCGCAAGGCGAAGATCACTTCGACACTGTCCTCCGGGGAGCTGGTGCTCTGAGGCGGTCGTTCGGGAATACCCGCTAAGCCTTCGTCAACCAGCGTCGAGTCGTAGACATTGCAACCCGAGACGCTCGGGACGAGAACTGTAAGCAACAAGGCAAGCGCGGTTTTCATCGGATGACGAGCTCACAAGGCAAGTGACGGAATCCTTCATTACTATAACAATACCGTCACAACAGATGCTACTGATCGTAAGCTAGCTCACGAAACCGGCGGTCGGCGTGACCACCAGGCAGCCACCGCACTTCCGATGATGCAATGGGTCATGGCGGAGAGTGCGCTCGGAATCGCTGTCAACGGGTTCGCGAAGTGCGCCTGCGCCAACACCGCTCCTAGCCCGGAGTTCTGCATGCCAACCTCGATCGAAATGGTGCGGGCCACATTGCCGGAGCCCCCCGCCAGGCCACCGAGAACGTACCCGAGGAAGAAGCCGACCGCATGCGCTGTCACGACGGCGGCCAGCAGCCGCCAGCCACTGTCGAGCACCGCATCTTTCTGCGCGCCAAGGATCGCAGCGACGATCAACACGATCATGACGACCGCAGCCGCGGGCGCGAAGGGCACGATCTTCTCGGTGACCTTGGGCAGATAGCGACGCAGAACGAGCCCGATCACGACCGGCAGAAGCACCACCTCGGCCGTCGTGACCAGCAAGCCCCACGGATCTACGTCAACCCGGCTCCCGACGAGCCATGTGGTCAACAGCGGTGTACAGGCCGCGGCAAGCATGGTCGAAAAGGCAGTCATCGAAACCGAGAGGGCGACGTCGGCCTTGGCGAGATACGCAATGACGTTGGACGCCGTCCCACCGGGACAACAACACACCAAGATCAGGCCGACGGCGAACGGCGTGGGCAAATCGAAGAGGGAGCCAGAACCCCACCCGACCAGGGGCATGACCGTGTACTGAAGGAGCACACCCCATAGGATCGGCGCGGGGGTTCGGGCGACGCGGGCGAAATCCGAGAACTCCAGTGTTAGCCCCATTCCGAGCATGATGATCTGCAACCCCGGCGTCACCAGCCCGTAGTCGAGAAACCACGTAAAGGCGGGCGGATAGGCGAGCGCCGCGACACCCGCAACGGTGACCCACAGAGGAAAGAGGCGGACGATAGCGCTCACGTCGCCGCCATGTAGCACAGCCGCGGGCCCCTGCGGGACGCTGATACGCATCCATGCTACGAATCGCAGCTCATGTTCCGCCCAGCTACAGACGACGTCCGGATCGACGGCCTCCGCCCCTTGATCCCGCCCGCCATCCTGATGGAGGAGATCCATCCGGGAGACGGGGCGATCGCACGCATTTCGGAGGCTCGCCAACGGATTGGCGACATCGTCCACGGAAAAGACGACAGGCTCGTGCTCGTCGTCGGGCCTTGCTCGATTCACGACCCAGAAGCGGCGGTCGACTACGCGAAGCGGCTCAAGTTGCTCGCCGACCAGCACGGAGACGAGCTCTTCATCGTGATGCGGACGTACTTCGAAAAACCGCGTACCACGGTCGGTTGGAAGGGCCTCATCAACGATCCCAATCTCGACGGAAGCTTCGACATCAACCAAGGCCTCCGAATTGCGAGGGGGCTGTTGAGCACTCTGGCGGAGCTCGACCTGCCGGCTGGGACCGAGTTCCTCGATCCTATCTCGCCACAGTTCGTCGCAGACCTCGTGTCTTGGGGCGCCATAGGGGCCCGCACTACCGAGAGCCAAGTCCATCGCGAGCTTGCTAGCGGTCTATCGATGCCGGTAGGGTTCAAGAACGGCACGCGAGGCACCATCACGATTGCGGTCGAGGCGGTCAAAGCCTCACGCAACCCGCACCACTTCCTCTCGGTGACGAAGCAAGGCCTGACCGCGATCGTGGCGACGAAGGGCAACCTAGATTGCCACGTCATCCTCCGTGGGGGTGCAGGGAAACCCAACTACCATCCCGAAGCGATTGCGGAAACCACAGAGACGCTCGCGAGAGCCGGCCTAGAGGCGCGTGTGATGGTCGACTGCAGCCATGCCAACAGTGGCAAAGACCACGAGAAACAACCGGGAGTGGCGAGCTCGGTCGCACGGCAAGTCGCCAAAGGCGGAACGAGCGTGTTCGGGGTGATGCTCGAAAGCTTCCTCATCGGTGGACGGCAGGACAAGAAAGACGACGAGGAGCTCACCTATGGACAGAGCATCACTGACGCGTGCATGAGCTGGGACGCAACCGTACCGGTGATCGAAGAGCTCGCGACTTCCGTTCGCTCACGGCGTAGCGCCGGGGCTTAGATGAAGTCAGGCGCGGGGACCGGTACCCGCACCGCATCCGGCAGACGGTCGAAAGCGGCGGCTTTGAGCGCCTTTGGAGCCGTATCGCAGGTGTCTACCCGCGTCTTTCCGTCGAGCCACTGACTCGGACAGCATCGATCTTCCGGCACGTCGAATCCCTCGGCGCACGGGTCTAGCTTCGGACGCGACGCAGGCGCCAGGCCGGCGATGCGTCCCGCCACCCCTGCAAACGTCACACCCAGGCTGAATGCATCACACTCCGCACCGGTCCCGTCCATTTCCGGCAGGGACTGGATATCGGCGTACTGGCCGAAGAGAGTCTCGACAACAGTGGCGTTGATGGCGCAGATTCCGATGCGGGGTGTCGCCTCGCCGAGCTTCTCGATGCTGAACCGCCCAGTGAATAGCCCGTGCTCCAAGCCGGCTCGATCTTCGGTGATGTCCCCCATCATCAATCCACCATTGACGACTACGTCCATCGCTCCGTCGCTCGGTAGACTTCCATCACCAGCGATCAACTTGAACGCGGTACCCGGAGGCAGCGGCAGAACGAGACGTCCAAACGCTACGTAGGCGTCAATTTCAACGAGGTTTGGAAGCTCGACGCTCGGCAGGCCGGCTTCGTCGTCTCCGAAGTCTTCGGGGTCGAGATACCACCAGTCTTCGGCATCCCATGCGGGATCGGGTGCATCCTCGATCTGCGCGCCCTGCGTATAGACCAAATCCACATCGCCAAACCGCCCGAAGCCGACCAGAGAAGGGTCTTCACGGGTTCCGTCGACCGCTGTGGTCAGGATCGCTGAAACGCTCGCGTCGCTGCGCAGGCCGTTCCACCCACGGACCCACAGAATAACGGTCCCGATTCCGCGACCCTGCGTAAGGGCGAGGTTGTCCTGGAGACAAGGGAGGACCGCACCGACTGTTGGAAGGAGGCTCGTACCCAGCGAGTTGTCGATTCCGTCTTTTCCGTCGACGATCGCCTGTCCGACGACTTCCCCTTCTACTGTGCGCGGTTGGCAAGTCACGCTGTCCGCGTCGGTGGTCACCGCGGAGTCGAGGTCGATCCCGATGCGCGCTGCGTTCTCAGCGGATTGCTCGATGTAGATATCCTTGAGCGCGAAGACCAACACCTCGACATCATCGGGAGAGCTCGTTGCGGCGGGCGGCCTCGGCGGCGCACCAATAGTGCCACTGCCGATGAGCCCTTCGTCGTAGACACTGCAGCTCGACACCGCAATCCACGCGAACGCGCCGATGCAGCAGTTCCAACGAAGCAAGCGCATGTATCCATTCCCCCTTCACAAGGTAACAGACCATGCAATGGGCCCCAAAATGCCCCTACCGCGAGGGCGCCATTGTACGGATGAACATTTCGAGCATTTCCCAGGGGAGATTCGACGGCAGGTTCAGGATCGGAAGAGTGATTCCGTACTCGCGTCGACGGCGCAGCTCTTCGATGCAGTACTGGGGGTCCCCCGCGATCGTCAGTGCCTCGATCATGGCGTCGCTGACCGCATCGGCCGCCTGCGACCGGGTGGACTTCTCGCGATAGAGCTCTTCGACGCGCTTGCACTCGTCAGCGTACCCGAAGCCGCTGAGAAGCTCCTTGTAGTAGTCGCCCATCCCGCCGATGTAGAACGAGATGATCTGACGCGCCTCTTTGGTACCTGCCTCGCCGAGGGGGATCACGATCGTGAAGGGCGCGGTAGCGATCGCGCTCGGGTTGCGCCCAGACTTGGCGGCGCCTTCGGCGATCCAAGCGTGGCCTTGCTTCAGCTCCGCATACGGCCAGAAGGTCGGGATCCAACCGTCCGCCATCTCGCCGATCGACGTGATCGACTTCTGCTTGAGCGCAGCGACGTAGATCGGGACATCCGCTCGGACGGGTTTCATCGCAAGATCGAAGGGCCGGTAGTCGTACAACTTGGCGTCGCTCTCGGTCAACCGCTTCCCGCTCAGGAGCGTCCGGGTCACCCTAATGACGTCCCGCACTTGGGTGAGAGGTTTCGCGAAGGCACGGCCATGAAACCCTTCGATGACGCGCTTGCCGCTCGTGCCGATACCCAGCATCAGTCGCCCCTCACTGATCTCGTCCACCGTGGCGGCGTTCATGGCGACAAGCCCCGGTGTGCGACTAAACACGTTCACGATACCAGTGCCGAGCTTGATCCGCTTGGTGTGCACGGCCATTTCGGTCAGGAGCGAGAAGATCTCGTATCCCCACGCTTCGGGGATCCAAAACGAGTCGTACCCGAGCTCATCGGCAAGAATGGCCGCCTTGAGGTAGAGTTGACGGTCATAGTTCTTCCAAAAGGCAATGAGCCCCGTGCGTTCGGTCATCGAAACCTCCGGAGGATGAGGTAGACCGATCAGAGGCTGCGCTCAAGGCTCGGAGTGCTGCAGCAAAGCCCGGGCATGCTTGACAGTCCGCCGCGATCCGTGACAGGAGCCTGTCTTTCGGGGAGCAAACCCAATGAAGATCGACGCTGGACTGCTCGCAAGTGACATGGGGCAGGTGGCCGCTAGAGTCCGCGAGCTCGAGGACGCCGGCTTCGACGGGTGCTTCACCTTCGAGGGGCCGCACGAGCCGTTCATGAGACTCCTGCTCGCAGCGGAGCATTCCAATCTCGAGATCGGAACCGGACTCGCGGTTGCCTTCGCGCGAACGCCGATGACCGTGGCCCACCTCGCACAAGATCTTCAGCATTTTTCGGGTGGGCGATTCTGGCTCGGGCTCGGCTCTCAGATCAAGCCGCACATCGAAGCGCGTTACAGCATGCCCTGGTCGAAGCCGGCCACGCGCATGAAGGAGTTCGTTCGGGCCTTGCACGCGATTTGGGCGTGTTGGAACGAAAACGAGAAGCTCGACTTCAGGGGCGAGTTCTATACCCACACCCTGATGCCGCCGATCTTCAACCCGGGGCCTTCCAAAGGAGGTCGGCCACCGATCTATGTGGGGGGCGTCGGGCCCAAGATGACGGAAGCAGCGGGTGAGGTAGCTGACGGCATGCTGCTCCATCCGTTTCATACGGAGCTCTCGCTGAAGGAAGTGATGATGCCTTCACTCCAGCGCGGGCTCGGGACGTCCGGACGAACCCTAGCCGACTTCGCACTTTGCGCGCAAGTCATCATCGTCACGGGAACAAACGAAGCCGAGCATCAAAACGCGCTCGTCATGGCACGAAATCAAATCGCGTTTTACGCATCCACCCCCGCTTACCGCAGCGTGTTGGAATCCGCAGGCCGCCCCGAGCTTCAGCCCGAGCTGAGGCAGATGACCAAAGAAGGTCGTTGGCACGATATGGCGGCCAAGATCGACGACGACTTGCTGGGCAAGATTGCAGCGGTAGGCACCCCGAAAGAGGTCGCCAAGGTCTTGCATCGCCGTTACGGTAGCCTCGCTTCGCGACTGGCGTTCGCGTCGCCGTTCCCAATCGCACCCGAGTGTGCGGCGGAGATCATAAGCACGCTTCGCGCAGGCCCGATCGACCCATGACTTCTCCGGTGTGCATCCCGCTTGGGACGATCGCAGGCCAGGCGGTTGGCGGAAAGGCGGAAGGACTCGCACGGCTACTTCGGTATGGATTCGACGTACCGGAAGGCTTCGTAATCGTCGGGGCGTCATCCGAGTCGCTTCCGGAGGATCTCGATGCGCACTACGAGCGCATCGGTGCAGGCAAGGTCGCCGTCCGATCTTCGGCAATGGGAGAAGACTCGAGTGAGGCTTCGTTTGCAGGTCAGTACGAAACGGTGCTGAACGTCGAGGGCCCTAAAGCGCTCCGAACCGCCATCGAGGACTGTCTTCGGTCGGTGGAAGCCGCTAGGGCCGTGGCATATCGGGATGAGAAGACGAGCCAGGCTCACATCTCGATGAGCATCGTCGTGCAACAAATGGTCGATGCCCGGGCGGCCGGTGTGCTCTTCACCGTCAACCCGGTCAACGCTCGTCGTGACCAGCTTGTGATCGATGCGGTGTCGGGGCTCGGCGACGCGTTGGTTAGTGGACATGCAACACCCGACCATTGGTTGCTTTCGAGGGACGGGCGGGTGCTCACTCGGGAGCTTCAGGGCCTGGCGCCGATCTTGACCGATGACGAGGTCTCGGCGCTGCTAGAGGGGGCGATCCGGGCGGAGACCCAACACGGTGCGCCGCTCGACATGGAGTGGGCGATCGATCACGGCGGCGAGCTCCACTGGCTCCAAGCGCGGCCCATCACCCAGCTTCCTGCGGATCCGAACGAGCTCGACACCGCACCACCCGCCGACGCGGTGTACACATGGGCCAACATCGGGGAGATGATGCCTGGCGCAGTCACTCCCCTGACATATTCCGTCACGGGTCGAGGCATCGACATTGGAATGCAGCGCTGGTACCGCCGCATCGGTTCGGAGGTGCCCGAGGGCGAGGACATGCGCTACGTAGCCATGTTCTTCGGTCATCTGTTTCTCAACCTCACCACGCTGGCGGCGCTGGCGGCAGACGTCGCGGGATCGACCAAGACCCAGATGTGTCTCGCCCTGTGCGGCCGTGACATCGAAGAGCTGCATGAACCCGAGCCGGCATCGGCGTTCAAGCGCGCGCTCAACGGTGCACGATACTTCGCCCTCCTGCTCTCGACCCGGAAGTACGGGAGAGCGCTCGATAGATTGAAGACGAGTTTATCGCTTCCTACGGCGGAAAGCGCACGAGCGTACTATCGCGCAATCGACGCAACGCTTCCGACGGTCTGGGAGGCATACGAGCTACACCTCATGTCCTCCGCTTCCTCGGGAGCGCTCAGTCCGATTCTTCTCGGCATCGTTGCCAACGGCGAGGAGCCGGCGACCGCACACCACGCCGAAGTCGCGCAGATGCTTGCCGGCGCCACCAACGTCGAGAGTGCAGATATCGCCGCAGGCGCTGAGCGCATTCTCGATCGCCTCGTTCTCGACCCGCACGCAGAGAGCCAATTCGCCTTGGCCGATCCCGAGAGCGCCCGCGCATGGTTGCAATCGCCGGATTCGGAAGACGCAGGTGCGGAGCTCGCACGATATCTAGAGCGACACGGCCATCGGGCCGTGCGCGAGCTCGAGCTTCGACAAAAGGAGTGGGCCCTCGACCCGATGCCCGTGATCGCCTCATTGCAGTCAGGACTTCGGGCGAGG
>Ga0255057_10000883_pt1 | contig 17204 bp, 19 predicted proteins | sample Cases_109_6_MG_FD_189022 | JGI IMG/M metagenome (GOLD analysis project Ga0255057, IMG submission 189022) | Seawater microbial communities from Amundsen Gulf, Northwest Territories, Canada - Cases_109_6 | ecosystem: Environmental > Aquatic > Marine > Gulf | place: Canada: Northwest Territories... | reverse complement strand
TCTGAGTAGCGGTGAACCGGGCGATATGCAACTCGTTGTTTATGCGTGCATGACCGATAGACAAGTCGCGGGACTCGGCCTATTCAATGTCGACAGTAAATTTCTGGGCATCGATGGCGCCGGTCCAGCACTCCATGAACACCGCGATTGGCAGGCCGCGCTTGACGGTTGGAAACAACAGGTCGTCGATGCTGCAGAACAAATTGCGGCCGGCGACCTGCGCATCAATTTGCAGCAGCCAGAGCGCGATGCACGGTCGCTCAATTTAATCAGTCGAATGTCGGAGCTAAAGCGTGAGGTCTGAACAGGACCTGATGACGGACGATCGCGGGGCACGCGCCGATGCTCTTGATGTGCGGCGCTCATTCATCGTTCAGGCACCGGCGGGATCCGGCAAAACCGAACTTCTGATTCAACGTTATCTGTGTTTGCTCGCGACAGTCGACGATCCTGAAGAGGTCCTTGCCATTACATTCACACGCAAGGCGGCGACGGAAATGCGTCTGCGCGTTCTGCTGGCGCTACAACGCGCAGCACGCAGCGAGGTGCCGGCAGAGGCACATGAACGATTAACTGCCGACGCGGCAACTGCTGTACTTTCGCGCGACAAACAATCTGGCTGGGGTCTTATCGACAACCCGCGACGGATGCGTATCCAGACACTGGACTCTCTCAACGCCTCAATCGCCCGAATGCAACCACTAACCTCCGGGGCGACGACAGGCGCTGCCGTAGTCGATATGACCGAGATGAGTGCCTTATATCGTCACGCAGCGGCTGCGACACTGGATTGGCTCGGCGACCCGGGTGGCACGGGGGAAGCGACGCGGGAAGTGTTGTTGCACATCGATAACAACACCGGCATCTACATCGGCTATCTCTCGAAAATGCTCAACACCCGAGACCAGTGGCTGCCATTCATCGGTGCCGGCTTATTGGCTGACGATGAAGCCATTGCGCTGAGACAGCGTTTCGAGACGAGCCTGCAGACCGTTGTTGAAGACCATTTGCGAAAGCTTGGCGCCGCCACGCCCCGAGCGGCAATCCCGGAAATGCTCGAGCTTGCCGACTACGCCGCCCGGAATCTTTCGCATGAAGGCAAGGCGGACGCACAAATTTGTCATCTGGCAGGACTCGATGCATTGCCTGCGGCTAACGCGAACGCCATGGACGCCTGGCTAGGATTGACAGAGTTTCTGTTGAAAAAGGACGGTGATCTACGCAAACAAGTTAACAAGACGATCGGCTTTCCGGCTAACAACAAAGCTATGAAACAAAGGATGAGTGAATTACTCGAATCGCTCGCGACGGAATCGTCTTTTGTGCAGACCCTTGGCATGACGACCCGCTTGCCGCCGGTTCAGTACACCGACGAACAATGGTCGGTGTTGTTGGCGCTGTTTCGATTGTTGCCGATCGCTGTCGCAGAATTGAAGCGATTGTCTGCAGCGCGCGGCATAACAGACTACATCGAGATTGCGTTGAGCGCCGGCACTGCGCTGGGCACGGCAGACGATCCTGGTGACGTTGCGCTGTTGCTCGACTACCAAGTGCACCACATTCTTGTCGACGAGATGCAGGACACGTCGAAAGCACAATACCGAATGCTCGAAGCATTAACCGGAGGTTGGCAATCCGATGATGGTCGCACGCTGTTTTGCGTGGGCGACCCAATGCAATCCGTCTATCGTTTTCGTAACGCAGAGGTCGCACAATTTCTCTTGGCCAGGGATCGCGGTATTGGAAGTCTGAAAATGGAATCGCTGGTGCTGCGCCGCAATTTTCGGTCTGGCGAGCGGCTCGTGCAGTGGTTCAACACGGTGTTTCCAGTCGTATTGGCCGACTCTGATGACCCGGCGAGCGGCGCAGTTTCTTATTCAGAGGCTATGCCTGTAGAGCAGTTGGCGGGGCAGGGCGAATTCCATCTCTATCCCGTTTTGGGAAGTGACAAAGAGGCCGAGGCAGAGCAAAGCTTTCAGATCGTGCAAAACACCCTGGCCGATCATCCCGGCGATAGCATGGCCGTGCTGGTGCGAGGGCGCAGTCACTTACCCGCATTGCTGTTAAAACTGCGTGAAGCCGGCATCGCCTATCAGGCTGTCGATCTCGATCGCCTGGCGGATTTGCCGGAAGTCATCGATATCCTGGCCCTGACGCGTGCGTTCGCACACCTGGGCGACAGAGTCGCCTGGCTGGGCCTGCTGCGTTCGCCGTGGGTCGGCCTCAGCTGGTCGGATCTGCACAGGCTGGTTCTGAATTCGCGCCGTGAAACGGTCTGGGAATTGTTGACTGACGAAAAGCGTATCAGCGCATTAACCGCAGCCGGCCAAGCGGCCGTTCACGAATTTGTACAGCGGCTGTCGCTTTACTTGAAGCCAGACCGTTCAACGCAACTGCATCGGCGAGTCGAAGCTGCCTGGTTCGAGCTTGGTGGGCCAGGAATTCTCAAAGACAAGAATGCTGTCGCCAACGTCTATCGTTTCCTTGAGCTTCTGGCGTCCCTGGAAGTCGGCGGTACGCTGGCCGACGTCGTTCAGCTACAGCAGCAATTGGATTTGGAGTACGTGTCGACCAGCGTATCCGCTCGACTTCAGGTCATGACCATGCACAAAGCGAAAGGATTGCAATTCGATCACGTATTGTTGCACGGGCTCGGGCGCTACCCGAAACCGCGTGAAAAATCGGTGATGAGCTGGTTCGACTTACCGGACTCGCATGGCGGCGAGGACAAGATTATCAGCCCGGTCGGCAGGACCGATGAGGTCGCTAAAAACCCGATTCACCAATTCATCGAACTAACAGAAACCGCCAAGGATGCGCACGAAAAAGCTCGGCTTTTGTATGTTGCGTGCACGCGCGCTCGCAAGTCCCTGCATCTTGTCGGTCATGCCGAAATCAGCAAGGACGGCGAAAGTCTCAGGAAGCCACAGACCAACACATTGCTGGCCACAATTTGGCCAGCCGTAGAGCAGCACTATACGAGCCAGCTTGCAAGCTACGAACCGGCGCCGGAGCGACCGGCCGAATCGGTATGGACTGATCCCGTATTGCGGCGCTTTGACACGGCGTGGACGCTTCCCAATCCGCTGCCCGTACCGGGCCAATCTCAATTCGAAGAAGACGAGGGCAGCGGCTACGAAGTGGACTATTACTGGGTCGGGGCAGAGGCGCGACTGGCGGGCACCGTAGTGCATCGATGGTTGCAGCGCGCGACGGACGGCACGACCCGCCTGCAAAGCGACACGCTCGAATCACTCCGCCCGACGAGCAAGCGCTGGCTGCGGGAACTTGGCGCGGGCGAAGATTCACTTGAGCCGATCTGTCGGCGTGTTCTTAGCGCATTGGATGCCGTAATTCGCGACGAGAACGGCCGTTGGCTGCTGCAGGGCGACGGCGCCGCCGAACTGGCGTTAAGTGGCAACGTGAGAGGCAAGATTCAATCGATCGTTATCGATCGGCTACGCATCGATAACGATGGAACTCACTGGATCGTCGACTACAAAACCAGCACGCATGAAGGCGGCAAGCTCGACGATTTCCTGCAAGCAGAATGTGATCGGTATCGCGGCCAACTGCAAAAATACGCGACTATTTACGGCGCGTATTCGGGAGCGAAAATTCGTTGCGCGCTGTATTTTCCATTGCTACGCGAATTCGTCGAAGTCGACGTTTAGGGTCCATTACAGCCGGCCTTCCAGGCGCAGTTCGTATTGGCCACGCTCGTTGGCAGAACCGAGGAACAGTAGTTGTTGCCGCAATTGCGGCGGCGTTTCGGGTTTCGGCGCCAGTTGACCGAGAAATTCGTAAGCGCCGTCCGCTGCCAGTTTGAGGCTTCCGGCAAGGTCTACAATGCCGTCCGTGTCTTGAACGCTGGCGACCACACCGTCTTGCTGAGTGAAGAATTCGGCCCTGTAATCGCCAATGGATGACTGCGAGACCAGCGGCAGCACCAGGCCAGAGACTTCAAGCGTTCCCTTTGCCGCTACTGGAATACCATTTGATAAAACGAGTCGCTCGAAACGTGCACTGGCGGTACCGCGCATGCCTCTAACACCACTCGATACTTCGAGGTTTTGCAGCGGAATGTCAGCGCTCATTTCCGTCAGATATATGTCGCCGCCGATACTGAGCGCCAGATTGGCTTCAAAGGACTCGGCCCCGGCGCCACTTCGAATCGCGTAAGCCAATTTGCCGGTAAACAATCGGAGCGGCTTGATGCGCCATTGCAAATTCGAGACATAGATACCGCCAGCGCTTGCGCGGCTTGCAGAACCCGACCAGATGCTGCCACTGATTCCACCGACACGCACCGCGGCCGGAGCAAACCAGTCATATGCGACTCGTGCAGGAAACAGGATGACGAGTCCCGCCACCAATGTAATAACACCTGCGACGATCAGGCGACGACGCGTCGGCATTAAAGTGAGCGTTCCAATGTCAGCGATGCATTTATGCGGCCCGAACCTGCGCGGCTCGCAACCGACATCCTTCCTGCCTGAACTTCCAGCGAGTAGTCGCTGCTAAGATCGCCCAGCCAAAGAACGAGGTCATCAAATGCGACGTTTTCGAATTCGACGCGGATGCCGTTCGGCGTCGGCGTTCGCGTCTTTACCGAACCATTTAGGCCGCGTGCGCTCAAGGTTTGATCGACGACGACAATCGGCGTCACGTCACTAACAGTACCTTTAGTTCCGCCCGAAATGCCGCCGCTCTGAATCGCGACACGCACCGGCTGCAGGTCTCTTATAGACCTCGCCCAATCGTCGACGTCGACACGCAATTCCTCGTGAGCGGTGTCGAGAGGCAGCCATACGAGCGCCCACATAAGCGTCAACACAAGCAAAACGCCGCCACCACCAACAAAGAGGCGTTCCCGATATTGCAGCGAGACATACCAGTCCTTCACGCGCCTTTCTCCCTGACCTGAATCTGACTTTTAACGCGGTCACCGACGCTGTTGGCGGATTTAAGCGTCGCGGAGAATCGGCCAGAGGCGTTTACAGCCTGAACAATTTTGTCCAATGTCGGCACATCAGGCGCATTCAAATGCACATCAATCGCGCCGGCTCGATAGCTGGCTGATTCCACTACAGCCTCACTGTTTTCCTGCAAGGCCTCCGCCAGCTGGGTCAATAACGGCAAAAACACGGGTGCCGCCGTAGTGCTTGCGCCGACGCTGCGACGCAGCTCATTGACGGCACCGACCGGATCAACGACTTCGCTGTTATCGTTGGGTCGAAGCACGCGGTATTGCTCCGTGAATTGCTGCTGCAAAGCCGTCTTCTCCGCCGACAATCGATAATAATCGGCGGCCTTGCCGATGATCCCGATGAAGCCAAGCGCCAGCAAGAATATCGCCGCGAATCGCCACGGTCGCAACATTACTGCCATATCGGTTTTCGGACCGTATCTGCCCTGCAGGAGATTGATGCCTTCGCCACTTGCGACGGTGACCGCCAATCGCGGCAAAATCCCATCGGGCAACAAGTTGACGTCAACGCTGGCCAGTTCATGTCGTAGCAATGCCCAGTCCTTCTCATACCGATCATTCACGGCCGCATCGCAATACACGAGTATATCCTTCGATGCTTCAGATTGTTCGTCGCCGATGACGCCCGCGGCGCCTATGACTTCGCTCGGACTGATTCCCGATATGGCGAATGACATATCAGCGCCGTCGTTGAAAAAGACCTGATCGTCTGCGACCAGCAATGACAGCGTGTTTGGCGTTCGCGCCAGACCGTGGCTTTCAGGAACGACACTGGCGGGAGACAGGCCGGCATCGCGGAGTCTACTCAGCCAGTCGTCGAGCGAACGTTTGGCCACAACGGCCACAGGTATTGCACCGCTCGCATAGCGCTTGCCTGGCGCAAAATGCAGATTTTCAAGATCATCTGCGACCTGGTCTTCAAGCGCGTACGGCAGCGCCGCCAGCAAGCGTGATCCCTTTGCTGGGATGTCCACGGCAAACGTCAGCGCCTCGCTCGCGGGCACGAGAACGATTAGTGTTCGATCTCCAACTGCCGCAGCGGCATCCTCGAGAGTACCGCTGCCCGGGTTGCCTCGACGGGTGCCGCGATCGTCGACCGCAATCCAGTGAACCGGATTGGCGGCATCTTCGCCGAGTCGCAAGACCAAAAACTCTGCCATTTTCACATAGCCCCAAAGCTGCGCGCGATCGGGACGACAAAGCCCCGCTGTGAATCGCGCCACAGTACGCTGTAGTAAGTGATGCGAACGGTATCAATCTGCACGATGACCTTCAATTGAAAAAAGTCGCTGGTCTCCTGAAGTTCGCGAGCGTCCTCCGGGCCGAGATAAGGAGAGAAGGATGTCTCGACATTCGCGAAGCCCGTTTCTGCCCGCTCGTCCATCAAAGATTCGGCAACTTGCGCAGATATATTGTCATTGAGCGACTGTAATACGGGCCCTGTCGCCGTATTGACGTTGACTAGGGTCCTGCCAGGCAAAGCAGTAACGTGTGGCAACAATATATCCATTGTTGCCTTATCCATGCCTTCGAGCGCCGCGAGTTCCGTTACCGACGTCAATTTTTGATTGGCGGCTCGATAGGGAGGAATCATGCCCGAGTAAATGGCGTCTTCTGCACCCGAAAGTTCCGCTTCCTGGTCCGCATCAATCCAGTCCGCCGCGCGATCTGCGATGCGTGGATCGAGGTCAATTGCGATGAGGAGGCGCCGAAACTGATCGACCGAATCCCTATCGATTTTGCCATTGCGGCTAACAAGGTTGTTCACATTGAAACGCCCTTGCAGGTCCTGAATATCTCCTTGCAATACACCCTGGATCGTATCGCTCTCAACGGGCAATACTGGCATTTCGACAGCCCAGATCTCGCCGAAATGGTCGGTCTTCGAGTCTTGTGCATCATCGAGCAACAGGCTCATCACCCAACTCTCGGCGCCGAAGGCCGCCTGGCTTCCTTCTTCGTGATAGAGCATGGTCATCGTACGCCTGACATCAAGATAGGCTTCCCAGGCGAGATTGGCGCCCAGAGTCGCTAACAAGGTCATGATCAGCAGGGCGGTGATCAGAGCGACCCCGCGCTGGGATTCGCGCGTTTTCACGGCGCCACCTCAAAAAAGCGTCGAATCTCTCCTTCGTCGGGCAAGGTCAGCACCACCTCAACGACTTGCGGGCGGATTCGCCATGCGACGCTGCCCTGAATTCCCTGCGGCGGCCATTGTTCGCCCCAGTCGCCATTATGTGTCCGATAGCGAAACAGGAGGCTGTCAACGTCTTCGAGCAATTCAGTAACGATGGGTTCGTTGGCAATGGTCGGATCGAGCACGTTCCAGTGATAGCGGAGCAGTTCGCCATCTTCCAAACGGTAGGCCGCACGTTGCAGCGTGCCACGTGGCAGACCCGCCGGATTGGACCAACCGCCACGCGTTACCTCAAGCGCAAAATCGGTCCCGATGCTGGTTCGCAATGATGCTACATAGCCGTCACCAAGCGGATCGCGCACCGGGCGTGGCGAGGCCTGGATCAAATCACGACCCAAAAAGCTCATCGTGCGCTGAATTGCGTGGATGCGGTCAACACGCTCGTGCAACAGGTCTGTATTCGACAGGGTCTGCCCAAGCGCCTGATAGGCGAGGGAGGACATGACGCCGAATATTGCAAGCGACACGAGCACTTCAATTAATGTGAATCCACGAGCATCGGCGCACTTCATTCCGTGACTCCCTGGTTTTCGTCGCCACCTGGAGAAAGCGCAAACCACACCTGATTGCTCTGGCCGGGAACAATCGGTTCGCCGATAAACCCGCTCACTTTTCGTATGAGGTCTTCCGAACCGCTTTGGTAAACGGAGACTTCCACACGATAGAGGTTTTCGATGCCCGTGCCACTCGCGTCACCATCTTCAGCGATCCTGGATATATCAGCGCTCCAATCCCAAATCGCGTTGGCATATTCCTCTTCGCCTTTGCTGATGCCGACTTCAGGAACGACATTCGCCAGTCGCAACTCGACAATCTTGTTTTGAGCGATCCAACTGGCGTAGGTTCTTTCCCGCAATGTAATCGTGTCTTCAAGGTATTGGGCCATTGTCTGGGATATGAAAATCAACGAGATGGCAATGATCAGCAGCGCGACCATCACTTCAAGTAATGTAAATCCCTGCGCCCGACGCATATCAGAATTGCCGCTCTTCGTCGGTCAGCAGTTTCATGTTGCCAAGGATATCCGCCTGCATGGCAACAATCAGGTCATCCGTCAGCCGATTGATATGCAACTCAAATGGCGTCATGTCACCGCTCGAAAAAATCATGACGTGTGGCGCATAATTTCGGGCAGCCGGCGTAGGGCCTGTGTCATCTTCTGCCGATAGTTCAGCCGGGTTTTCATGGAGTGAGACACGCTTTTCTTCAAGAAACAGATCGAGCTCGAAGTCTTCAGGAAGCGCACGTAAGCGCAGCAAGTCTTCCCCTGGGACTTCCAGCCACAACGCACTAAAGGCATCGTATTCGACGAATCGGTAGCCGCTAAGCGTGAACTCGACTCCGAATTCGCGTCCTTGCAAGACCGCATCGTCTTTCGCAATGTCGATAATGGCCATCAGACGCTGCGCCTCCCTGCGAATCTCCCGGTCATCACCAACCAGGCTCAAGGACAGCACCGCGATCGACAGGACAATACCGATAATGACGATGCTGACCAGAAGCTCGATCAGAGTGAATCCGGAAAGCTCGTTCGGTTTGCGTCGGGTCGCACTCATTGATTTTGCGTACGTCCGCACGGGCGTGATCCTAGTCGATCGTCCAGTTCCCGATAGTAGCGTCGATGCCTTCCCCGCCATCCTGGCCATCGCGTCCCAGCGTGAATATGTCGATCTCGCGATTCGCGCCGGGGCTCAGGTACACATAGGGTCTGCCCCAGGGGTCTTCAGGCATACGATCGAGGTAGCCGCCGGTCTTCCAGTTCCGCACGCTCGGATCGTTCGGATTCGTTACGAGCGCTTCGATACCTTGCTCCGAGGTCGGATAAGCGAAGTTATCAAGCCGAAAAAACTTCATGGCATTTTCGATATTCGAAATTTCCGCTTCGGCTTTTACAATTTGTGCGTCATCGATACGGCCGATGACGTTGGGCGCGACGATTGCCGCGAGAATGCCGATTATGATGACCACAACCATAATCTCGATCAGGGTGAATCCTTGCTGTCGCAGCACCGGGTGCCACAACTTCTGCTTGATTGTCACAATCCATAACTCCAGAGCTTCATTGCCAGCCAAATGAGGAAGTTTGACTCTACGATGATGTAAACGCGAGTATATCAAACATGGGGTTACGCCAAGACGACGAAAAATGCTGCGCCAGGGCCTGATAAGGGTCTGGGCGCTGCCCGCGATTATCATCGGGATTGCGACAATCCTGTTGTTGATCGGCGATGAAGCGATTCCAGGACTTCGCTATGACCGGGCCGCCATTACTTCAGGAGAGTATTTTCGCCTGCTCGGAGGTCATGTCGTGCACCTTGGGACCATGCACTACCTATTGAACGTAGCGGGCCTGACGCTGGTCTGGTTCCTGGTCGGGAGCGCCTTCTCACCGTCACAGTGGTCAGCGATTATCGCGTCAAACATTGTGGTCATGGATCTGGGCTTCTGGTATTTGATGCCCGAGCTCGCCTGGTACGTCGGTCTGTCCGGCTTATTACACGGCATGCTCGCGGCAGGCATTGCGGGGATCTGGCGATCGCGACGAACTGAAGCCCTGGTCATTGCATCGATTGTGGTGTTGAAGCTGGGCTACGAGATTTTCATCGGGCCTGTCCCTGGAACAGGCGCTATGGCCGGCGGCGATGTCATCAGCGAAGCTCACCTGTTCGGCGCCATCGGCGGAATCATCTCCGGGACGCTGTTTTCCATTAGAGTCCGGCCCGAAGCAGCTATATAATTTGCGGCCACGATCGAAATAACAACAACAAGAATCGGAGAGCGAATGTCTATTGCAATGGTATTCCCGGGGCAGGGGTCGCAGTCTCAGGGCATGCAAGCCGATCTGGCTGATCATTTTGACGCCGTCCGCGAAACCTACGCGGAAGCCAGCGAAATTCTCGCCTATGACCTGTGGTCCCTGGTTAAGGATGGGCCTGCCGAGAAACTCAGCGAGACGCGAATCACCCAGCCAGCCATGCTGACCGCCGGCGTAGCGGCCTTCCGCTGCTGGCAGGCCGCAGGCGGCGGCGAGGTCACGCAAATGGCCGGGCACAGCCTGGGCGAGTACTCAGCGCTGGTCTGTGCCGGTGCAATGAGCTTTGCCGATGCGGTCACGGTTGTAAAACGGCGCTCCGAGCTCATGCAGGAGGCAGTTCCCGTAGGCGCCGGCGCAATGGCGGCGATATTGGGCCTCGATGATGATGTCGTTATTGACGTTTGCGCCAGGGCGGCAGGCGAACAGGTCGCCGAAGCCGTCAATTTCAATTCTCCGGGACAGGTTGTCATAGCCGGTGACAAAGATGCGATCGATCGCGCTATGGAACTTGCTAAGGAGACTGGCGCTCGTCGAGCATTGCAATTGCCCGTCAGCGTGCCAGCACACTCGGCATTGATGCGGGACGCCGGCGTTGCATTGTTGGATGCTCTCAACGCGGCCGATATTTCTGCGCCCGGAGTCACCGTCATCAGCGCCTCGGATGCGACACCGTATTCTGATGGCGACGACATTCGAACGCGTTTGTCACGACAGGTCTACAGCCCGGTCCAGTGGGTACAGACGACCAAGGCGATGATCGATACCGGGGCAACGCGGATCATCGAGTGTGGGCCGGGCAAGGTACTCGCAGGGCTGACACGGCGCATCAACAAGGTCACGCCGGCGACATTCATTGACAGTTACGACGGATTGCAAAAAGCGAAGGATTCAGTATGAGCAACATATTTTCGGCGGACGTGCTAAGCGGAGAAGTCGCACTGGTCACGGGTGCCTCGCGCGGTATCGGAGCAGCAATCGCCGCAACGCTCGCGGCAGCGGGCGCGACGGTGATCGGAACGGCCACGAGCCAGGGCGGAGCGGACGGTATTTCTGCCACGTTGGGCGACAAGGGCCGCGGTGCCGTCCTTGATATCTCGGACGAGGAATCGGTCCAGGCCGCACTCAAGAACATTCAGGACAATGAGGGTGCACCGACCATTCTGGTCAACAATGCCGGCATCACTCGTGACAACCTCCTGATGCGCATGAAAGCCGATGAGTGGGATGACGTAATTTCGACCAATCTGAGCGGCACCTTTCGCGTTTGTAAAGGTTGCCTGCGGGGCATGATGAAAGCGAAGAAAGGGCGCATTGTGAATATCGGGTCCGTCATTGGCGTGACCGGGAACGCCGGACAGGCCAATTATGCGGCAGCCAAAGCCGGACTGATCGGCTTCTCCAAGTCGCTCGCCAAAGAAATCGGCTCGCGAAACATCACGGTAAATGTGGTCGCACCCGGCTTTATTGACACCGATATGACCCGCATTTTGCCCGAGGATCAGAAGACCGCCATGCTCGGTCAGATCCCGCTTTCGAGGCTCGGAGAAGGCGACGATATCGCCAATGCCGTGCTGTATCTGGCGTCGCCGGCGGGTTCCTACGTGACCGGTGAAACCCTGCACGTGAATGGCGGCATGCTGATGGATTGAAATTGTCTGAAAATCAAGGCTTGTGCATATGGATTGCCAACGGCGATTCACATACAATACGCATCCTCGGTAAGACAGTACCTCGAAAAATCAAGGACTTACCGTTTTTCAAGAGTCTTCTCAGGAGAAGCAACCCAATGAGCAGTATCGAAGAACAAGTTAAAGGCATCGTGGCCGAGCAACTCGGCGTCAAAGAAGACGAAGTGACGAACGATGCTTCTTTTGTCGATGATCTGGGCGCAGACTCGCTTGACACTGTTGAACTCGTGATGGCACTCGAAGAGGAATTTGAAACTGAAATTCCTGACGAGGACGCCGAAAAAATTACGACCGTCCAACAGGCAATCGATTTCGTCAACTCACGCAAAAAAGACGATTGATTACTAATGGCGCGGCGTTCATAGCCGCGCCATTTTTCTCTCAGCGGCAGACCTGCCGAAAACCAGCGGAAACATCTTGAGCGAAAGACGCGTTGTTATTACCGGGATGGGCATCGTCTCACCCGTAGGCAGCCGGCTGGATGACGCGTGGAGAAACGTTTGCGAGGGCGACTCCCAAATCGTTGCGATCGACGAATTCGATACCAGCACGTTTCCAACGAAAATCGCCGGAACCGTTCGCGATTTCGATATCGATCAGTACCTGTCAAAAAAAGATCAGCGCAAAAACGATCCGTTTATCCACTACGGGATCGGTGCCTGCGTCGATGCGATCCAGCACTCCGGGCTGGAAATAAATGAAGAAAATGGGCACCGCGTCGGCATAGCCATGGGCTCGGGCATTGGCGGCATCAAGTTCATTCAGGACAATCATTCCAAGATGCTCGCCGGCGGTGTCCGCAAAGTCTCGCCGTTCTTCATACCCGGCAGCATCATCAACATGACCTCCGGGCAGGTCAGCATCCTGCAAAATCTAACGGGACCGAATATCGCCATCGTCTCGGCCTGTGCCACGTCGACCCACAGTATCGGTATAGCGGGTCGAAGCATCGCGCATGGCGATGCCGACGTCATGCTGGCCGGTGGTTCTGAACACGCAACCACGTCACTGGCGATGGGCGGATTCTGTTCGGCACGTGCGATGACGACACGTAACGACGATCCGGCAGCAGCAAGTCGCCCGTTCGACGTTGATCGGGATGGTTTCGTTCTAAGTAATGGCGCCGGCTGCGTTGTTCTCGAAGATCTTGAACATGCCAAGGCACGCGGCGCGACGATTTACGCCGAGCTTATCGGCTTCGGCATGAGTGGCGATGCGTACCACATCACCACGCCGCCTGAGAACGGCGACGGCGCTCGTCGGTGCATGTCCGCGGCAATCAAAGATGCGGGCATCGACCCGTCGGACGTCGACTATCTGAATGCCCACGGTACCTCGACGCCGGCAGGAGACATTAGCGAAACAGTCGGTATTCGGCGCGCTTTCGGTGACGCGGCGGACGATTTGATTGTCAGCTCAACGAAGTCTTCGACCGGCCACATGCTCGGTGCGGCCGGTGTAGCCGAAGCCATTTTCTCCATTCTCGCCATCCAAAATCAGCTTATTCCTCCAACCATAAATCTGGACAATCAGGACCCTGCCTGCGACCTCGACTACACGCCCAATGAGGCGCGCGACGCGAAGGTACGCACCGTCGTTTCCAATTCCTTCGGTTTTGGCGGCACCAACGGCAGTCTGGTTTTCCGCGCGTTTGAATGAGACCGCCGCCGTGCTCAGGCGGGGCTTAGACAACAATGACAACAGTGTTGTCCGTTTACTGGACGACGAACCGGATCTGCTCGCGCTGCACCGGCAGGCACCGGAGCGCTACCCATTTCTCCTGCAAAGCACGGCATCGGACTCGGCGCATGGTCGTTTCGATATTTTGTTTGCCTGTCCCGGCCGCGTCCTTACGAGCGTATCTGCGGCGCAACGATGGCCGCGGAAAAATTACCAGGAAGGGGTCGCGACCCTTCGATGTAAAACGACGCTCGCAGCGCAACCGGCGCTCGCGGGCATCAAAACGCTCAATCGTCTTGAACAGGTTCTGGCGCGCAGTGAGTGGCAGGATATTGACGTCTTTGAAGGCTTAATGTGCGATGCAGGCGGACACCTGATCTGCGGTACCATGAGCAACGTGTTTGTCGTCCATGGCGAATCAGTATCGACCGCCGCACTCGATCGCTGTGGTGTGGCTGGGGTAATGCGACAACATGTACTCGATACATTCCGCGCGGCTGGCGGTGTCATTACCGAGAACAACATAAACTGGGATGACGCCATGTCCGCCGACGAGATTTTCATGACGAACAGCCAGTTCGGCGTCATGCCGATTCAACGATGCGGCGCTCAACTTTGACGGGTGGGCCCGGTGACAGGAAAAGTAATGACGCTCATGGCACAAAACGGAGTCGAGGAATGCGAAACGTGAATCGTCCGCTGATTGCGACTGCGGCTGTGCTCGTCATTGGCGGAAGTGTACTCGCGCTCGGGCTGCTGAAAATGAATCACTTCCTGTCAACGCCGCTCGCTGTTGCCGGCGATGGAGCGCCGTTTGAAATAGAAAGCGGAACGTCCTTCGGGGAAGTAAGCCGCCGGCTCGAAGATGACGGAATCGTATCCAGTGCGGACATGCTGCGCTGGTATGCACGCTGGTCCGACAAAGCGGCATCGGTACAAGCCGGCGAGTACATAATCGAATCCGGAACGACACCTGCGGCGTTGCTGGAGCAATTTACATCCGGAAGTGTGCGACTGTATTCCTTCACGATTATTGAAGGCTGGAATCATCGCGACCTTTTGCAGGCATTGCATTCGCATCCGCAGATAGCGGCCATGATGACTGAGGAAGACTGGCCCGCATTGTTGAGCCAGCTCGGCACCGAAACACATTATCCGGAAGGTCTGTTTCTTCCGGAGACCTATCGCTTCGCCAAGGGCACGAGTGATCGCTCGCTACTGACGCAAGCCTACGAACTCATGCAAGTCGCGCTTAAAGAAGAATGGGCAGTTCGAGATACGACATCCCCTGTTAAGACACCGTACGAGGCCTTGATATTGGCCTCAATCGTCGAAAAGGAAACCGCCAGAGCAGACGAACGCGAGAGGATTGCAGGCGTATTCGCACGCAGGCTCGTCCAGCGTATGCGACTGCAAACCGATCCAACGGTCATTTACGGCATCGGCCCGGAATTCAACGGCAATCTGACGCGGCGAGATTTGCAAACGGACACGCCGTATAACACCTATATCAGACACGGATTGCCGCCGACGCCAATCGCGTTGCCGGGCAGGGCGGCGGTACACGCGGCCTTGCACCCGGCCGCCGGAGAAGAAATTTACTTCGTCGCGACGGGCCTGGGCGATGGTAGCCATAAATTTTCAAGCAGCAAGGATGAGCATGACGCAGCGGTTCGCGAATATCTGCAGCGAATGCGTAAAAGGGGTCGTTAGGCGGATACGATGGACAATGGAAAATTCATAACGATTGAGGGCATTGAGGGCGTTGGCAAGTCTACCCATATGGAACGGCTTGCGAGGCGTATCGAGGATGGTGGCCACAAGGTCATCACCGCTAGAGAGCCGGGCGGAACGCCAACGGCTGAACTCATTCGTGAGGTCGTGTTGGGGCATAACGACGAGCCCATTTCAGACATTGCCGAATTGTTGTTGATGTTTGCGTCACGATCCTTGCTGGTCGAAAACGTCATACGCCCGGCGTTGACGGCCGGGACATGGGTCGTTTGTGATCGTTTCGTTGACGCCAGCCGTGCCTACCAGGGGGGTGGTCGCGGTATTCCGATGGGGCAGGTGAACGAACTTGCCTCCTGGGTGCTGGGTGATCTGCGCCCCGACCTGACAATACTGCTGGACGCTCCGGTGGACGTCGGCATGTCACGGGCCGGCTCACGTGGCAATCCGGATCGATTGGACGTTGAGCGAGCCGATTTTTATACACGGGTGCGGGCAAGCTACCTGCAACTGGCCGAAGCGGAACCGGATCGTTTCCTTGTTGTTGACGCATCCGGCGGTCTCGACGAAGTGAGCGCCTCCGTGGACGCCGTTGCGACCCTGATTCTTAGTAATAAGTAATATTAATAAAGTCCTTTAACTTACTGATAAATGGATATTTCTTGGCACAGAGAATTCGCACGGCAATGGCTGGATCGAAACCAGCAGGGCCGAGCGCCGCATGCGGTGATGCTGGCAGGCCCGAATGGCGTCGGCAAACGGGCGGCCGCAGCCTGGATGGCAGCGCAAAAACTCGGCATCGAACCCCGGCAAGCCATGCCGCAATTCCCCTGGGAAAGGCCGCAACATGCCGACCTGCACTGGATCGAAAAGCCGGAGGACAAGAAATCCATCATCATTGATCAGGTTCGCGAGCTCGTCGGAGATTTGTCACTGACGAGCTATGAAGGTCGCGGCAAGGTGGCCGTAATCGAACCTGCCGATATCATGACCAACGAGGCGGCGAACAGCCTATTAAAGACGCTTGAAGAGCCACCGGGCGACACATTGCTCATCCTCGTAGCCGATCGTACAGGTCAATTGCCTGCGACCGTGTTCAGCCGTTGCCAGCGTATCGATCTTCGCGTTCCGGGCGAAGAGGAGGGTCTTCTGTGGCTCGATAAGTTGCGTCCGGGCGGCGTTTGGCTCGACGCATTGCGGGTTGCCGGTTTCGCGCCGTTGGCGGCGATAGATGCCGCCGAAAGTCTTGAGACCAGCAGCGCGATGGCGCGTGATTTCGCGAACATCATCGGCGGAAAGGCGTCGCCTATCGAGGTTGCGGCCATTTGGTCGAAGATCGAGCCAATGTTCGTGCTGGACTGGCTTTCAAGACAGACTCAGCTGGCAATTCGTACGCTGCAGGGGGGCTCCGGAGACGGTCAGGGGCTCGCAATCAGTGAATCTGTGTTACAGCGCATAGACAGGCGAAATCTGTTTTGCTATCTAGAGACTATAAACCGGCTCCGCGGCCAGCGCGGCGGCTCCTGGAATGTGCAATTGACGATTGAAGGCCTGCTAATTGACTGGTCGACGGGACTAAACACTCAGGTGACGAAATGAGCAAACCAGGACTGTTGACACTGACAATCAAGGACAAGAGCGCCTTGTACCTCGCGTACATGGCCTACGTGATCAACGGTGGACTATTCATTCCCACCAACAGCTCGTATCGCCTCGGCGATGAGGTTTTCATGCTGCTCAATCTCATGGGCGAAGAGGAGAAAATACCGGTCGCCGGTACTGTCATCTGGATGACGCCGAAAGGCGCACAGGGGAAACGTACAGCCGGGATCGGTGTGCAATTCAGCGACCAGGATCAGGGCAATACGCAAAAGAAAATCGAGAATTATCTCGCCGGTGCGCTTGGCGGCGACAAACCGACTCACACCATGTAGCTGTAGGAGCGCTGCTCCTACGGCAGCGCTCCTGCGTTAACTGTCGGTGTTGATACCGCCGCGCAGCACGTAGGCGTGAAAACCTCGTTCACTTAGAATGTACGCACCCGCCGAACTGCGACGCCCCGTATCGCAGCAGACCACATATTTACGATCCTGATCGAGTGTA
>Ga0255057_10000882_pt1 | contig 17227 bp, 15 predicted proteins | sample Cases_109_6_MG_FD_189022 | JGI IMG/M metagenome (GOLD analysis project Ga0255057, IMG submission 189022) | Seawater microbial communities from Amundsen Gulf, Northwest Territories, Canada - Cases_109_6 | ecosystem: Environmental > Aquatic > Marine > Gulf | place: Canada: Northwest Territories... | reverse complement strand
CCAGCTCCCAAGCCGTCAGCGCCGCCCCCTGATTGCGCGGTCGCGTCTCGTCGACCCAGACATGCACCGGGATCCCGGTGTCGTGGGCCATGTAAATCGGCGCCGTCGCCGTGCCCCAATCGACGGTGGCGAGCCAGCCGGCATTGCAATGGGTCAGCAGATTGACCCGGCCCTTCCGGCCCTTTGCCTCCCAGATCCGCTCGATTACCGCTAGGCCGTGGCGGCCGATCAACCGGCAGATCTCGACATCCTCATCGCAGATCTCCGCCGCCCGCCGATAGGCCGCCGCCGCCCGATCCGCTGGGGCCAGGTCTTGCATCCGGCCGGTCACGTCCTCGATCGCCCAGCGCAGGTTGACCGCCGTCGGGCGGGTTGCCAGCAGGGTTTCGCCGGCCCGGGCCAGGGTCTCGTCCGAGGCGTTGCCGTGCAGCGCCAGCGCCAGCCCATAGGCCGCGGTGGCGCCGATCAAGGGCGCGCCGCGTACCAGCATGGTGCGAATGGCGTGGGCTGCGTCCTCCAGGGTCTCGAGCCGCCGGGTGACGAAGGCATGGGGCAGCTGCGTCTGGTCGATAATCTCCACCGCCCAGCCATCCTCGGCCAGCCAGATGGTGCGCATCGGCCTGCCCTGGACCATCATCGCGCGCCCTCCCGGTCAATCGTGCGGTGAGCCAGCATCATATTCAGTGTCATATCCAGCGCCGCACACGCTTTGTGTAATCACGATAAGCGTCGCCGAAGGCCGCTTCCAGCATGCGCTCCTCGACGGCGATGAAGCGGGCCCGGATGATAGTGACGAACGGCGGGATGACCGCGAGCGGCGACAGCGATCCGAGCACCACGAAGATCCCCAAGAGGCCCACGACCGCGCCGAGATAAATCGGATTGCGGCTGAACGCGAAGAGGCCATCGGTGACCAGCGCGCTCGAGTCCTCGAAGGGCCTGATCGTGGTCCCCGCGCGCTTGAACCGCCGGTTGACGGTGAGCGCCATGGCCAAAGCCAGGCCGAACGGGACCCATCCCAGATATGTGATCGGCGGCTCGATCAGCGTCACGACCGGTTGAAACCGGTCGAGCGCTACCATCACGGCGATACTGCCGAGGAAATAAAACGGCGGCAGGATGGGGTGCTTGGACGGCCGGCCGGTCTCCGCCACGACAGACACCCTCGGTGTCACAAGACCCGGCCGGCGACCGCGTCCAAGCGGGCGACCAGATGGGGATCGCGCGCCTCGGGCTGGGTGATGAGGGCCGCGTCCAGGGCATGGTGGCAGCCCGCCTCGCAAGGCCCTTGCCGGCCGGTCAGCGCCGGTGTCACCCGGCACACCAGGGCGCGCGCCTTGTCGGCGTTTTCCAAGAGGACGCGCAGCACCTCGTCCACCGTCACGTGGTCGTGGTCGTCGTGCCAGCAGTCGTAGTCGGTGACCATGGCGACGGTGGCATAACAGATCTCCGCCTCGCGGGCGAGCTTGGCTTCCGGCATGTTGGTCATGCCGATCACATGGCAGCCCCAGGCGCGGTAGAGCTCGGATTCCGCGCGGGTCGAAAACTGCGGGCCTTCCATTGCCAGATAGGTGCCGCCGCGCCGGTGTGTGATCCCGAGGTCCTTGGCCGCCGTCTCGAGATGGTCCCCTAGGCGCCGGCAGACCGGCTCGGCCATGGAGACATGCCCGGCCAGGCCGGCGCCGAAAAACGTCTTGGTCCGAGCGAAGGTGCGGTCGATGAATTGGTCGACGATGACGAAGGCGCCGGGCCCGAGATCCTCGCGCAGCGAACCCACCGCGCTCACCGACACGATCTCGGTGACACCGAGCCGCTTCAGGGCGTCGATGTTGGCCCGGAAATTGAGCTCGGATGGGGGAATGGGATGGCCGCGGCCATGGCGCGGCAGGAATACGACCGGCTGACCCTCCAGCCTGCCGCAGAGAAACTCGTCCGACGGCGCGCCGAAGGGGGACTCCACGCGCCGCCACTGGGCGTCTTCCAGGCTCTCGATCCCGTAGATGCCGCTGCCGCCGATCACGCCCACGACCGGCGGATGGCCGGTCGGCCCGGCAGGAGTCTCATTCATTCCCTAGGCCCCCGCGTCGCCTTGAACCCGACGACCGGTTTACCGGGGCGGGCCGCCGCGGCGCCGGTGGTTGGAAGATCACTCCTTCGAACCGTCATCCTTGTGCAGGTCCGCCCAGATCTTTTTCTTGCTGGCATAGGTGACGCCGGTCACGAACAAGAAGAACAGTATCACCCAGATGCCGGCCGTCTTGCGGGCCTCCAGCTTAGGCTCCGCCGTCCAGGTGAGGAAGGCCGCCACGTCGCGCGCCATTTGGTCGAGGCTGGCCTCGGTACCGTCGGCATACTCGACCGCGTCGTCGTCGAGCGGCTGGGCCATGGCGATCTGGTGGCCTGGGAAGTAGGCGTTGTAGCTCAACCCTTCGAGGACCTCGAAGTCGGCCGGCGCCTCCTCGTAGCCGGTCAGCAGGGCATGGATGTAGTCGGCCCCGCCGAAGCGCGCCTTGGCCATGAGCGAGAGGTCGGGCGGTACGGCGCCGTTGTTGGAGGCGGCGGCGGCTTTGTCGTTGGCGAAAGGCGACGGGAAGTAGTCCGGGAGCCGACCCTCGCGCTCGAACATCTCGCCCTCGTCATCCGGCCCGTCGACGATGATCGCCTCCGAGGCGATCGCTTTGATCTGATCCTCGTTGTACTGCAGGTCCGCGAGATTGCGGAACGCGATGTATCTGAGGCCGTGACAGCCGGCGCAGACCTCGCGGTAGACCTGAAGCCCGCGCTGCAGTTGCGCCCGGTCGAAGAGGCCGAGGACACCGTCGAACGACCAGTCCTGCTCGGGGAGCTTGACGCCTTCGGCCGCCTGGACCGAAGCCGTGCCGAGCATCAGGCCGCAGAGCGCGCCAAGAGCGTATTTCGTGGCCGATCTTGCCGCCGATTTTGCGAGAGTCTTCATCACGCCTTCTCCATCGGCTTGGCCCCGGCCCCGGCGGTTGCGCCGCCGCCTTGCAGGACCGGTTGGCTGATCGAGGTCGGCAGCGGTTTAGGCCGCTCCAGCAGGCTGATCGCCGGTATGACGACCAGGAAGTGACCGAAGTAGTAAAGCGTCGCCAACTGGCCGATGAGGAGGAATGGGATGCCGTGGAAATTGCCGTCGGGCGAGTTGGCGCCGATCCAGCCGAGGATCAGGCAGTCCAGGAAGAAGAGCCAGAAGAACCACTTGTAGATCGGCCGGAAGCGGGCGCTGCGCACCGGCGAGCGGTCGAGCCAGGGCAGCAGAAAGAGGATCATGATCGAGCCGAACATGAGGATCACGCCGCCCAGCTTGGCCGGCACGATCCACAGGAAGTTGAAGTCGATCGCGCGAAGAATCGCGTAGTACGGCAGGAAGTACCACTCCGGCACGATGTGCGGCGGCGTGCTCAGGGGATTGGCCGGTATGTAGTTGTCCGGATGGCCCATGTAGTTGGGCGCGAAGAACACGAAGCCGAGATAGACCACCAAAAACACCGCGAGCCCGAAGCTGTCCTTGATGGTGTAGTAGGGATGGAATGGGATCTTGTCCTGGGGACCCTTGGCGTCGATGCCCAGCGGGTTGTTCGAGCCGAAGCGGTGGAGCGCCCAGAGGTGCACGAAGATCACTCCAACCAGCACGAAGGGCAGCAGATAGTGCAGGGCGAAAAAGCGGTTGAGGGTCGGGTTGTCGACCGAGAAGCCGCCCCACAGCCAGGTGACGATGGCCTCGCCGATGATCGGCACCGCCGAGAAGAGGTTGGTGATCACCGTGGCGGCCCAGAAGCTCATCTGGCCCCAGGGCAGAACGTAGCCCATGAAGGCGGTCGCCATCATCAGGATCAGGATCACCACGCCCAAGATCCACAGGATCTCGCGCGGCTTCTTGTAGGAGCCGTAATAGAGGCCCCTGAGGATATGGATGTAGACCACGATGAAGAAAAACGATCCGCCGTTGGAATGCAGATAGCGCAACAGCCAGCCGCTGTTGACGTCGCGCATGATCCGCTCGACCGAATCGAAGGCGTGATCCACGTGCGGCGTGTATTGCATCGCCAGCATGATGCCCGTCGCGATCATGATCACCAGGGCGATGCCGGCCAGCGAGCCGAAGTTCCACCAGTAGCTGAGGTTGCGCGGCGTCGGGTACTCGGTCAGCTCGTGGTTCATGAAGGTGAAGATGGGCAGGCGGTAGTCGATCCACTCGACCGTCCCGGAGATCATGGCCTTCCAATTCATAACCCCGTCCCCCTCAACCGACCTTGATGGTGCTGTCATCCAAGAATGCGTACGGCGGGATCGCTAAATTCTCGGGCGCCGGACCCTTGCGAATTCGGCCCGAGGAGTCGTAATGCGATCCATGACAGGGGCAGAACCAGCCGTCGTATTCGCCTTTGGGTTCGCCCGGCCTCTGGCCCTTGGGGATGCAGCCCAGGTGGGTGCAAACACCGACCATCACCAGCCACTGGGGCTCCGGCGCGCGCTCGGCGTCGGTCTGGGGATCGCGCAATTGGGTAATATCGACGTCCTTGGCTTCTTCGATCTCCTTGGGCGTGCGGTGGCGCACGAAGACCGGCTTGCCGCGCCAGATCACGGTTATCGCCTGTCCTTCCTCGACCGGCGACAGGTCCACCTCGGTCGAGGCGAGCGCCAAGACGTCCGCCGAGGGGTTCATCGAATTCACGAGCGGCCAAACCGCGATGCCGGTGCCCACCACCGCGGTGGCGAGGGCGGTCAGTGTCAGGAAATCGCGCCGCGTTTCCCCATCATCCCCGTGGCTATCCCCGTGGCTGCTTGCGTGCGCGGGAGTCGCTGCTTCTGCCATCTTTGGTGATCCCTCCGATCCCCCTGCCCGATCCCCTGCTTCGGGGCCCTTTGCGGGCCAGTCATGACATGCACCCCACCCTGCACCCCACCATGTTGCGGCGGCGGCGCAGGCCACGCAGGTGCCCCCCGATCGATCGAGCCGCAGAAGCGAACCGGCCCCCGGAGTCGGCCGCGCGCCAGTAAGTGGCTTGCATGCGGACTCAGATTTAGAGGAAAACGTCCAGGAACGCAAAGGCCGAAAAGCGCCGCACCCATGGAGGAATCGTTGACGAACATGCGCCTGGTCCTCTTCCAACCGGACATCGCCCAGAACACCGGGACGCTGCTCAGACTGGCCGCCTGTTTGGATGTGCCGGTGGATATTATCGAACCCTGCGGTTTTCACTTGGACGACCGCCGCCTGCGCCGGGCGGCGCTCGATTACCTCGACGCCCTCCAGCTCACCCGCCATGTCTCATGGCAAGCCTACATCGAGGCGTTCGCTCAGCCTGGCCATGGCCGTCTGGTGCTGCTCACGACCCGTGGCGAGCTGCCGTACAGCGAGTTCGCCTTTCAGCCGGACGACAGCCTGATGGTCGGCCGGGAAAGCGCCGGCGTGCCCGAGGCGGTGCACCGGGCGGCGCACGCGCGCTTGCGCATTCCGATGCGCGCGAACCTGCGGTCGATCAACGTCGCCCTTGCCGCCGCCATGGTTTTAGGCGAAGCCTTGCGGCAAACCGGGCAACAGCCGGGAGTACGCCGCCCATGAGTATGCCGCCCATGAGTATGCCGCCCGAAAACCTGCCGGACGAGAGCCTGCCGGACGAGGATCGTAAGGCGCGCACCGCCGCGTGGTCCGCCCAGTTGCGCGACCGCATCTGCGCGGCCTTCGAGGCCATCGAGGACGAGCTCACCGGGCCCAACGCCGAGCGCATCGGCGAGGTGGCGCCGGGCCGTTTCGAGCGCACCGCCTGGGAGCGTTGCGGGCCAGAGGGAGACTTGGCGGGGGACTCCGAAGGAGACTCGGGCGGCGGCGGGGTGATGGCGATCATGCGGGGCCGCGTGTTCGAGAAGGTCGGCGTCAACATCTCCACCGTCAGCGGGCGCTTTTCGCCCGAGTTCGCCAAGCAGATCCCCGGCGCCGAGGAGGATCCCGCCTTCTGGGCCAGCGGCATCTCCCTGGTCGCCCACCTGCGCTCGCCCCTGGTGCCGGCGGTCCACATGAACACACGCTACATCGTCACCAGCAAGGCCTGGTTCGGCGGCGGCGCGGACCTCAACCCCATGTTCCCGGACGACGCCGACACGGCCGCGTTCCACGGCGCCTTCCAGGCCGCCTGCGACCGCCACGATCCCGACTACTACCCGCGGTTCAAGGCCTGGTGCGACGAGTACTTCTTCATCAAGCACCGGGGCGAAGCCCGCGGCGTCGGCGGCATCTTTTTCGATTATCTCGACAGCGGCGACTGGGACGCCGACTTCGCCTTCACCCGCGACGTGGGACAAGCCTTTCTGGAGGCCTACCCGCCTCTCGTCCGCCGCCACATGGCCGAGCCCTGGACCGAAGACCAGCGCCGCCATCAGCTTGTCAAGCGGGGCCGCTATACGGAGTTCAACCTGCTCTACGACCGGGGCACCAAGTTCGGCCTGATGACCGGCGGCAATCCCGAGGCGATCCTCATGTCCCTGCCGCCCGAAGCCGCCTGGCCCTGAGCCGGCAGGACCTTCAGGCGGCTGGGCCCTCAGGCGGTGAGCTCGTCGAACTTGGCCAGGCAGGCGGCTCGGTCCGGCGTGAAATCTTCCGCGATCCACCAGGCCTCGACGGCGGCCAGCAACCGGCCCACCCGCGGCCCCGCGGGCACCCCGCGCGCCCTGGCGTCGCGGCCCTTCAAGGGGAACGACCTGGGCTGCCAGCCCGCGGCCACCGCGAGGGCGGCATTTAGATTTGTGCGACGCGCGGCGCGCTGCTTCGGGCCGAGACGCGCCCAGGCGAGCCGCCATTGCGCCGCGAGCACCGCGCCGCCGCGCCGGTAAAGCGCCGCGCGCAAGGCCTTTTCGTCGGACCCGAGCGCCGCATCGGGGGGCTCGAGCAAGCCGAGCAACTGCGTCTGCTCGGCGCGCGACAGGCGCAGGCGCCGGGCCACTTTCCGGCCCACCGCAAGATCCGCCGGCAAGAGGGCCGCCAGGCGGAACAGGGCGTCCGGCGCCGATCCGTCAGGTTCGATCTCGAGCACTGCTGCCAGGGCCGCCGTATCCGTCGCGTCGGGCAGGAACACGCCGAGGATCGCCCGGGCAGCCATCAAATCCAGCACCGGCACCGGGTCGGGCGCCGCCATGAGGCGCAACAGCTCCGCGCGCACCCGCTCGCCGGACAGGTTCGCGGCTTCTGGCGCCAGCTCTCCGGCGGCCGCCAGCCCGTCCGGATCCGGCGCCGCCCGGCCGTAGTGGGCGTGGAACCGGAAGAAGCGGAGCAGCCGCAGATAATCCTCGCGAATTCTCGCCCGCGGGTCGCCGACGAACCGCACCCGGCCCGCGCGCAGGTCCTCGAGCCCGCCGAAATAGTCGAAAAGCCGGCCGTCGGGCGTACACGAGAGGGCGTTGATGGTCAGGTCCCGCCGACCGGCGTCGGCCTCCCAATCATCGGTGAAGGCGACCTTGGCGTGCCGGCCGTACGTCTCCACGTCGATGCGCAGCGAGGTGACCTCGAACGGGCGGCCGCGCGATATGGCGGTCACCGTGCCGTGGGCCAGGCCGGTCGGCACCGCCTTGAGCCCGGCGCGCTGAATCAGCGCGAGCACTTGCTCCGGCGGGTCGGGGGTCGCGATGTCCACGTCCTTGACCGGCCGGCCGAGCACCGAATCGCGCACGCAACCGCCCACGAACCGCGGCTCCGCGCCCTCGGCGCCGAGCGCGGCCAGCACGGCGCGCGTTTCGCGCGCGGTCATCCGGCCCCGTGGTTCGATCTTTTCGGCGGGATTCATGGATTCTCGGTCGTTCGGCGCCGGCCCGGCCTCGGGCCGGTCCAAGGCGACGGAATCGGCGGACCAAAGGTCGTAAATGACCTCATCATTCTCCGCTCAGGACCTCGACCAGATTCACCAGCATGCCGGCCGTGGCGCCCCAGATGTAATAGTCGCCATAGGGAAAGGCGAAGAACAACCGCTGTTTGCCCTGATAGAGCCGGCTGTGGATCTCGCGATTGGCCGGGTCGAGGAAAAAGGGCAAGGGTGCCTCGAACACTTCGGCGACCTCGAAGCTGTCCGGCGACACCGGAAACGGCGGGCTGATCAGCCCCACCAGCGGGGTCACCTCGAATCCCGTTCGCGTCACATAGGTGTCCAGCCGGCCGGCGAGGCGTACATGCGTACGGGGTAGGCCGACCTCCTCTTCGGTCTCGCGCAGGGCGGCCGCCCAGGCATCCTCGTCGCCCGGGTCGATGCGCCCGCCCGGGAAGCTGATCTGCCCGGCATGATCGGTGAGGTGCTCGGTTCGCCGGGTGAACAGCAGGCTCAGGCCGTCGTCGCGGGCGACCACCGGCACCAGCACGGCCGCCGCCGTGAGCGGGCGTCCGGGTTCGTAGAAGTCGGGATTGAGGTCGTGGTCGCCGCGGGGGCGCGCCTCGGCAGGATCCGCTTCGAGCCGCGGCGCCATAACCCGGCCTTTCGGCGAGGTCCGGCGCCCCGGCGGCGCGGCGGCGAGCCGCCGCACCAATTCGTCGGCGCTCAGCTCAGTGGCGCTCAAGTTGGGCGCCCCAGCGGGAAAAACTCGCCCTTGCTCCATAGCCCCAAGACTTCTTCGCCGTCCAGCCGGCGCACCTCGGCCAGTTCGACCAGTTGATAATAGACCGAACGCACGATCAGCGCGTCGAGCCGGTCGCGCACCTCAATATAGGGCCTGGGTTCCTCCGTGTCCGAGGCGATTTCAACGCGAATCGGGTGCTCCGGCCCCGCTTGCACCCAGTCGTCCAGATTGGTGCGGAACGAGAGGATTTGGCCGTTTCCACAGCCCTCGGAGCGGCACTCCACCGCCGTGAAGGGGGCATCGTCGACCAGGATCCGCCCGCGCTCGGCGGGCGTGATCAGCCAAAATTCGCCCGAGTCGTCGCGCTTCAGCACGCTCGAGAAAAGCTTGACCAGCTCCTTGCGTGGGATCGGCGAGCCCTTGTAGAACCAGGTGCCGTCATCGGCGATTCGAATATCGAAATCGCCACAGGACGCTAGCGCGCTCGCGCTGCCTCCCGGCGGGTCAGATGCCCGTGAGCGGGAAATCTTCTGCTGGCAACCGCCGGGTCCCGATGTATCCTTGGTCAAAGCTCGTTTTCTCCTATGTAAACAACAACGGAGACCTTGCGCGTGACTGCTAGTCCACCCACTGCCGTCGACGAGGCCGCCAGCCAAGCCCCTGGCCAAGCTCCCGGCCAAGCCCCCGGCCAAGCCATGATCGGCGAAATCGAAGCCCTCGGCGATCAACTGCGCCGGGTCCGAGAAAGCATCGGCCGGGTCATTTTCGGCCAGCAGGAGGTCATCGATCAAACCCTTATCACCCTGCTGGCCGGCGGCCACGCCCTGGTGATCGGCGTGCCGGGCCTCGCCAAGACCCGGCTGGTCGAGACTCTCGGCACGGTCTTCGGCATGGAGGACAAGCGGGTGCAATGCACACCCGACCTGATGCCGGCCGACATCATAGGCTCCGAGGTGCTGGAGGACCATGAGGACGGCCGGCGCTCGTTCCGCTTCATTCCTGGCCCGGTGTTCTGCCAGCTGTTGATGGCGGACGAGATCAACCGGGCCAGCCCGCGGACGCAGTCCGCCCTGCTCCAGGCCATGCAGGAGCACCGTGTGACCGTGGCGGGACAGACCCATGATCTGCCGCGCCCGTTCCACGTGCTGGCGACGCAGAACCCGTTGGAGCAGGAAGGCGTCTACCCGCTGCCCGAGGCGCAGCTCGATCGCTTCCTCATGGAGATCGACATCGGCTATCCCGACCTCGAGGCCGAACGCCAGATGCTGCTGGCCACCACCGGCAGCGAGGTCAGCGTGGCCGAGCCGGTGCTGAATGCCGAGGAGCTGATGCGCGCGCAGCGCTTGGTGCGCCGGGTGCCGGTCGGCGACGGCGTGGTCCAGGCGATCCTCGATCTGGTCCGCAAAGGCCGGCCCGACAGCACGGACCTTCCGGAGATCGAGCAGCAGGTCGCCTGGGGGCCCGGCCCGCGCGCGACCCAGGCCCTCATGCTGGCGGTCCGGGCCCGCGCCCTGCTGGGCGGCCGCTATGCGCCGTCGGTCGACGACGTGGTGGCGCTGGCCGGCCCGATCCTGCGCCATCGCATGGCGATCAATTTCGGCGCCCGGGCGGACGGCGTGACCATCGACGACGTCATCGAGCGCCTGGCGGCGCCGTTCCGTTAGGAGGACGCCGGTCTTGAGCCCGGTCCAGGGTGCCCACAACCTGCGCCAGCGCGCCGAGCAACTGGCCGCGACCCTGCCGCCGCTGCTGGTCGCCGCCGAGCGGGTCGCCGCGACCGTGGTACAGGGCGTTCACGGCCGGCGCCGGGTGGGCCAGGGCGAGACCTTCTGGCAGTTCCGCCATTACGAGGTCGGCGATCCGCCGCAGACCATCGACTGGCGGCAATCCGCCAAGACGGACCATATCTTCACCCGCCAGATGGAATGGGAGGCGGCCCAGTCGGCTTGGATCTGGCGCGACACCTCGCCCTCCATGGATTGGCGTTCGGACGAAGCCTTGCCGACCAAGCGCCGGCGCGCCGACCTACTGTGCCTGGCTTTGGCCGCTCTGTTGGTGCGCGGCGGCGAGCGGGTCAGCCTGTTGGGCAGCAACCTCCGGCCGGCGTCCGGCCGCGGCGCGCTGACCCGGCTCGCGAACGCCATCGCGTTGGGCGACCCCGCCGGACAGGCACTGACCTCCGCGAGCCGGAGCCCCGCGAACGGGCCGGCTGCTGGCGAAGATGGCGGCGGCGGCCCGGCGGCGCATCCCGCGGTACATCCCTTGGACCTGCCGCCGGTCATGCCGCTGCCACGCCATGGCCAGCTCGTGCTCATCGGCGATTTCCTGGCGCCGCTCCCGGAGATCGACGCCATCGTCGGCGAATACGCCGAGCGCGGCCTCAAGGGCCACATCCTGCAACTGCTCGATCCGGCCGAGGTGAGCCTGCCGTTCAAGGGCCGCGTCCGGTTCGAGGGACTGGAGGACGAACAGTCCTGGTTGCTGTCCCGCGTCGAGCCGGTGCGCGAGGAATACCGCGCGCGTGTCAGCGCCCAAGAGGCAGGCCTGAAGGACTTGGCCCGCAACGTCGGTTGGAGCTTCTCCCTGCATTGCACCGACCGGCCGCCGCAGAACGCCCTGCTGGCGCTCTACGGCGCGCTGTCCGAGCCCCGGAGGCGCTAGCCGGTTATGCTGCAGCTGGGTCCCCTTGCCTTCGCGCAACCCTTCCTTTTGCTGGCCTTGGCCGTCTTACCCGTGCTCTGGTGGCTGTTGCGGGTGACCCCGCCGGCGCCGCGCCGCCTCACGTTCCCCGCCGTCCGCTTGTTGTTGGGATTGATACCGCCGGAGGAGACTCCCGCGCGGACGCCCTGGTGGCTGTTGGCGCTGCGCCTGGCGGCCGCGGCCTGCGTGATTCTGGGGCTGGCACAGCCGCTGCTCAACCCCTCGGCCAATCTGACCGGTAGCGGGCCCTTGCTGCTCGTCGTCGATGACGGCTGGGCGTCCGCGCGCAACTGGGCGTCCCGCCAGATCCTGCTCGAAACATTGCTCTCCCAGGCCGAGCGACAGAAGCGCTCGGTCGTGTTGCTGAGCACGGCCGCCAAGCCGCTCGATCAGGCCGACGCGCAGGAAGGTTTGCTCACGCCGAAGGACGCCCGCCGGCTGGCGCAGGGACTGTCGCCCAAGCCCTGGCCGGTCGACCGCCAGGCGGTGATCGAGCGAGTGGCTGGCCTGGACTTGGAAGGCTCCGTCCATGTCGTGTGGCTGTCCGACGGACTGGACGACGGCCATGCCCTCGATCTTGCGGAGCGGCTGCAGGTTCGCGGGCGGCTGGATCTGGTGCGCGATGCGGACGGCGACCTGCCGCGATTGCTCCAGGCGCCGGAGCATGAGTCGGCGTCTCTGACCGTTCGCGTGCGTCGGGCAACGGATGGCGCAGAAGACCAGGCCACCGTGATCGCCAGCGGCGACGACGGTCGGCTGATTGCACGCTTGCCCGTCACCTTTGCCAAGGGCGAGACGGAGGCAGCCGCGGTGATCGACGTGCCGGTGGAGCTGCGCAATCGGATCGCCAGCCTGCATATCGAAGGCGAAACCCAGGCCGGAGCTGTGCTGCTGCTCGACGAGCGCTGGCGCCGCCGGCCGGTCGGCTTGGTTGAAACCGCTGCTGCCGATCAGGCGCAGCCTTTCCTGAGCCAGCTCTATTACCTGAGGCGTGCGCTCGCCCCTTACACCGAGCTGCGCGAAGGGGGGGTCGAGGCGTTGCTCCAGCGCGAGCTCGCGGTGATCGTTCAGGTCGACGCGGGGCAGATCAGCGTTTTCAGGTCGAAGAAACTCGCCGGCTGGGTCGAGAAGGGCGGCCTCTTTCTGCGATTCGCCGGGCCGCGCCTCGCCGAGACGAGCGGCGATTCCCTGCTGCCCATTGCGCTGCGCGGCGGCGGGCGCATCATGGGCGGCGTCATGACTTGGGATCGCCCGGCGCGCCTGGCCCCGTTCCCTCCGAACAGCCCGTTTGCCGGTCTCGACCTGAACCAGGACGTCCTAATTTCGCGGCAAGTACTGGCCGAGCCGAGCCTGGACCTGCCTGACAAGACCTGGGCGCGGCTGGTCGACGGCACGCCGCTGGTGACCGCGGCGCGCCGCGGCAAGGGTTGGGTCGTGCTGATCCACACGACGGCCAACAACGATTGGTCGAACCTGCCGCTGTCCGGATTGTTCGTCGATATGCTCCGCCGTTTGGTGGCCTTGAGCCAAGGCGTGGCCGCGGAGGGCGAGAGCGAGGAGGCCTTGGCGCCGCTGGAAACCCTGGACGGCTTCGGGCAGTTGCGCGCGCCGCCGGCCACCGTGCTGGCCCTCGACCGCGAAACCCTGCGGGAGGGGCGCCTCGGCCCGAGCCATCCGCCCGGCTACTACGGCCGGGACAGCGGCCGGCGGGCCCTCAATCTCATTGCCAGCCAACCTTCGCTGGATCCGATCACCGAGCTGCCGCCCGGTGTGCAGCTCAGCTTTTACAGCCGCGGCGGCGAGACCGAACTCATGCCCTGGCTTTTGACCGCCGCCCTGGTGTTGTTGCTCCTCGATTTCGCCATCTCCCTCTGGCTGCGCGGCTTGATGCATGGCGCCATACCGAGCGGGCGTTTGCCTCTCCGCGCCGGCCAGACGCTTGGCGTTCTCGTGCTCCTTGCCGGTCTCCTCCTCGCCCTTCTTGTCACCACCCCCGATGCGCGGGCCCAACAGGTCGTGGGCGGTGCGGCAGCGAGCGGCGACGACGAGTTCGCCCTGCAGGCGACCCTCGAGACGCGCTTCGCTTACGTGGAGAGCGGTATCGCGTCGGTCGATGCCGTCAGCCGGGCCGGCCTCATTGGCCTGACGCGCGTCCTCAGCCGCCGGACCTCGGTCGAGCCGGGCGCGCCCCTGGGCGTCGATCCCAACCACGACGAGCTGGCGTTCTTTCCGCTGATTTATTGGCCGATCGTGCCGGAAGCCGCCGACCTCGGCGATGCGGCGCGCAAGCGGGTCAATGAATACCTGGCTCACGGCGGAACCATCCTGTTCGACCTGCGCGAGGCCGCCGCGGGCACCATGATCCTCGGCCGGGCCAGCCGGGGCAGCGAAGCCCTGATGCGGCTGAGCGAGGGCCTCGACATTCCGCCCCTGGCCCCGGTCCCGCCCGATCACGTTCTGACCAAGTCGTTCTATCTGATGCAGGACTTTCCGGGGCGCTATGCCGGCGGCACCCTCTGGGTCGGCGCCACCGAAGGCCGCGTCAACGACGGCGTGGCGTCGGTGCTGGTCGGGTCCAACGACTGGGCGAGCGCCTGGGCGGTCGACACCAGCGGACGGCCGCTTTACGCCGTCGTGCCGGGCGGCGAACGCCAGCGCGAGCTGGCCTACCGCGCGGGCATCAATCTCGTCATGTATGCCCTGACGGGCAACTACAAGGCCGACCAGGTCCATATTCCCTTCATCCTGGAGCGCCTCGGACAATGAGCGGACCCTGGACCAAGCTCGGGCCTGAAATCGGGGAGTGGCCGGCATGATCGGCCATCTGTCGATCGACTGGGTGCCGCATGTGCCCTGGCCGCTTCTCGCGGCGCTGGGCGGGGTCGCCATGGCCCTGGCCGCGTTTGCCCTGTGGCGTCAGGCGCCAGGCGTCTGGTGGCGGGCTCTCGCCGTCGCGACGCTGTTGCTGGCCCTGGCCAACCCCACTTTGATAGAGGAGGATCGCGAGGTCCTTTCCGACGTGGCGCTGCTGGTCGTGGACCGCAGCCCGAGCCAGATTATCGCCGATCGCTCGGCCCAGACCGAACGCGCCGTAAGCGGGCTGCTCGAGCGGCTGGAGGATTTGCCGGGCCTCGAGACCCGGGTCGTCGACGCCGGGGCCGACGCGCTCACCGGCAAACAGGAAGGCACACAGCTCTTCGCCGCGGTTCGCAGCGCGCTGGCCAACCTGCCGCGCGGCCGGGTCGGCGGCCTGTTGATCGTCAGCGACGGGCAGATTCACGACGCCCCGGAGACACTGGATCAACTGGGTCTGGACGCGCCGGTCCATCTGCTCCTGACCGGCAGCGAGAACGAAGGCGACCGCCGCCTGAGCGTCACCCGTGCGCCCAGCTTCGGCATCGTCGGCCGCAGCTTGAGCCTGAATTTCCGCGTCGACGACCTACCGGATGGCGGCGGCGGCACGGTTCAGGTGACCATGCGCCAAGACGGCGGCGAAGCCCGGGTCATCACGGTTCCCATCGGGCGCGAGCACGAGGCCGAGTTCGAGCTGGTCCGCCGCGGCCCCAGCGTGATCGAACTCGAGGTGGAGCCCGGGCCGCGCGAACTCACCGAGCTGAACAACCGGGTCGCGGTCGAGGTCAACGGGGTGCGCGACCGCCTGCGGGTCCTGCTGGTCTCGGGCGAGCCCCATTCGGGCGAGCGCGCCTGGCGCAACATTCTCAAGTCCGACCCGGCCGTCGACCTGGTCCATTTCACGATCCTGCGGCCGCCGGAGAAGCAGGACGGCACGCCGATCCGCGAGCTGTCGCTGATCGCCTTTCCGACCCGCGAGCTGTTCGAGGTCAAGCTCGACGAATTCGACCTGATCATCTTCGACCGCTATCGCCGCCGCGGAGTCCTGCCCTCGATCTATCTCGACAATATCGCGCGCTACGTGGAACAGGGGGGCGCGCTGCTGGAAGCGGTCGGCCCGACCTTCGCGACGCCGTTGTCGCTCTATCGCACGCCCCTCGGCCGGGTGCTGCCGGGCGAGCCGAGCGGCTTCGTCTACGAGCAAGGCTATCGGCCCGCGGTCACCGAAATCGGCGAACGCCACCCGGTGACGGCCGAGCTCAGCGGTGCCACGGGGGACGAGGGGGAGCCAACCTGGGGCCGCTGGTTCCGCCAGGTCGACGTCGATGCCGCGAGCGGCGTTACCGTCATGGACGGCGTCGAGGGGCGGCCGCTGCTGATCCTCGACCGGGTCGGCGAGGGCCGCGTCGCCCAGGTCCTGAGCGATCACATGTGGCTCTGGTCGCGCGGTTTCGAGGGCGGCGGGCCCCAGGCGGATCTGCTGCGCCGCGTCGCCCATTGGCTGATGAAGGAACCGGACCTGGAGGAAGAGGACCTGCGGGCCCGGGTCGAGGGCGGCACCCTGGAGGTCGTTCGCCGTTCGCTCTCACCCGAACATCCCAGGGTCGAGGTGACCCGGCCGGACGGCCAGATCGAGGAACTCACCCTGGAGCCGGGCCAAGCCGGACGCGCGATCGGGCAACTCCCGGTCGAGCAGTCGGGAATCTACCGGATCCATGACGGTGTGCGCGGTGCCCTAGCGGCCGTCGGCCCGCTCAACCCGCTGGAGTTCACCGACCTGCGCTCCACCGCCGAGCCGCTGGCGGCGCTCACGGAGGCGAGCCACGGCGGCGTGGCGCGCGTCACCGAGGGTAAGCTGCCCGAGCTGCGTAAGGTGAAGCCCGGCCGCGATCGCCATGGCCGCGGCTGGTTGGGCCTGCAAGCCAACGGCGCCTATCTGGTGACCGGCATTTCCCAGGCCCCGGTCCTGCCCGCGGTGCTGGTCCTGCTGTTGGCCCTGGGCGCCGCCGTCGCGGGCTGGATGCGCGAAGGCAGCTAGAGCGGGTTTCTCAACTGAGTTGGAGCGGTTATCGCGCCGCGTGCGTCCTCCGCACGGCCGATGTGACCGTCGCCGCCGGCCAATTCATCGAACGCACCCGGTTCCAGCTCGGCCGCTTGAAAGCGGCGCGGGTCGACGGGGCCCGGCAGCCTCAGGCCACGCGAGGGCGCGTTGACGAAGCCGAACGGCCGGTAATATTCGGGCTCGCCCACGACGACGCAGATCCGGTGGCCGTTTGCCCGCGCCTCGGCCAGCCCGTGGGTCACTAGGGCGCGGCCCATGCCGCGGCCCTGCAGGGCCGGCTCGACCGCCAGCGGGCCCAGCAAGATGGCCGGGACCTCCTCGATACGGATCGGCCAGAAGCGCAAGGAGGCCAGCAGCCCGCCATGTTGGTCGACCGCGGCGAAGCAGAGCTCCGGCACCGGCGCCAAGCCCTCGCGCAGTCGGTAGACCGTGCGCGCCTGGCGGTCGGGGCCGAAGGTCCGGTCGAGCAGGGGGTCGAGGAGGGCGAGGTCGTGCGGCCGCTGCGGCCGTATGTCGTAGCTTGAGGGAGGCATGGTGATCTCGGTCCAACTGGGGTCTCGGGAGGCCGCCTCGGGGTGATTGACGGGCGGCTCGGCTGCTCACTCGCTGCCGGAGCCCCGCCCTTTTCGGCCGTCCCCTTGTCCCCGGAACCGGTCAGACTGGTCCGAGGCCTCGCGGAACGGCAGGACGAACGCCGCCGGCACGCGCGCGGAGCGTGCGCGTGCTGCCTCGTCGTCGTCGCCAAAGGGTTCCGCAGGTCACTTTCGTCTCCCTAAAGACTTTCCGCTTTGCTGAGACTCCGCTCCGCTTAACACAGTGTCTCGCCCCGCCACAAGGGGGCAGGGGCCGGCAAAAGCGGTTCCAACTTTCCTCGATAGGCTGGGTTACTCCGCCGCGAGGGCCATCTTCGGGACGGTCTCCACGCCAATCGGGTCGAGGCCCAGGGCAAGCTTGCCGGTGAACAGATGCTGGCGCTTTTCCGGCAGGGGATGAAACTGGGCGCCGTGCACGTCGCGCAGCAGGCGTTCGAGCCCCAGCCGGCGGAAGAAGCCG
>Ga0255057_10000881_pt1 | contig 17227 bp, 13 predicted proteins | sample Cases_109_6_MG_FD_189022 | JGI IMG/M metagenome (GOLD analysis project Ga0255057, IMG submission 189022) | Seawater microbial communities from Amundsen Gulf, Northwest Territories, Canada - Cases_109_6 | ecosystem: Environmental > Aquatic > Marine > Gulf | place: Canada: Northwest Territories... | reverse complement strand
CTATCTTGTCGTGTGAGGAGGGCTCGCGCCGGCGGGCTCTTCTTTTGTTTCGGGGCGTGGCGCAGACCGGTAGCGCGCCTGAATGGGGTTCAGGAGGTCCCGGGTTCAAATCCCGGCGCCCCGACTGGCAGAAAGCCTGCAACCATGCGGGCTTTCGTGCGTTTTGGCCTGCCCACCGATGCCCCGCCTTGCCTGAACTGTCCCAATCATTTTGGGGCCGATGCTGAACCCCGGAGATTCTGGGAAGGTCCACCTTGGCTCCTGCGAATCGAAGACAGCGAGAAAGCCTTGTGGCTCAAGGCAACTCGCCTCTATACGCGGCCTCGCGCCTGCCGCACCGCTCCACGACGTTGGCGCCGGGCGGCAAGTAGCAAGTCCGAGAGCATTGACGGCCGGTGGAAGGCGTGGGAGCTTACCGACCCCCTCGTTCTCGCTGCCTTGTCGCGACCACGCCTCAACTGGCGTTCGGACAAGAAGGAGATTAGGAGTCGCCGGTCGAAGCCCAATGCCGCACATGTATCGTCGGCAACGAAATCGCGAGCAGACAGCTTGGCGAGTTCCTCGCGAAGAACTTGAGCGTCCACTTTGGGACCGACTACCGAGATCAGCTTTCGCGATCTCACTCCCCCGCTTGTCGAGAAAGCTGCCCGCGGGCGCTCCGTGTACCTCCCAGACGATACACACTGAGTGTCGAGGGCCATCGAACGGTGGCTGAAGCTATCTGGCACGATCTTACTGAACGTCGGGCGAATCGGGCGCGCTTGGCCCCGGAATGACGATACCGCGAATCCTGGAGAGAGATGGATCGACTCGCCCCCGTTCTTGGAACTGGATCGACTCGCCAATCTGGCAGGGATTCAGTCTTTTCGCGGTCGTACTCCTCTTCGGACTACCCAACGGACTCCTGAGCGGCAACGAAGAAGTCTATCTTGGGTACGCGTTCCAGCGCGTGTCACCGGAGTCGTTGCTACCGAATAGAGCCCTGTTTGACGCGGCGAGGCATCGTGCGGCATTCGAGCTACTCATGGGTCCCGCCATAGCGGCATTCGGATTCGAGGTAGCCCAAGCCTTGGGACGATCCGGGGTGGCAGTCCTCTATGCTGTCTCAATCACTTTGATCTTCCGCTCGCTCGGCATCGGGACTATCAGCGGTCTGCTCGTAATCGTGGTTTTCTATCTGCTTGATCAGAGCATCCTCGGTGGGGAATGGCTCTTCGGTGGCATCGAGCCGAAGACGATCGCGTACCCCTTCGTTTTCCTCGGATTCTGGGCCGCGCTGCAAGGCCGGTACATGTGGGCCTACGTGGCGCTCGCAGCTGCCACGTATTTCCACTTCTTGGTCGGGGGCTTTTGGTTTCTCGCAGTCGCCGCCGGCCAGCTATGGTACGGCCGCGACTGGAGGAAGACGTTGACCTCGGTCGTCGTTTACAGCCTCCTGTGTGCACCCCTCCTTCTTGTCGTCGTTGGTGATCACCTGAATGCGGTCGGCGAAGCTGCCACGCTTCCATCCGCCGATTGGATATACTCAATCTACCGGGTCCCTCATCACGTATCGCCTTTCTCGAGTCTTAGCAGGATGAGCAAGTGGCTCCCGGGGATTGCGCTTCTTGGCGCCATCTCCTCAACTGTGGTCGTCATATGGCTAACCGGCGAAAAACGTGAGAAGACCTTGGCAATACTCGTCTTCTTGCTCTGCTTGTTTTTCTTTGTAGCTCTCGTGCTTTCCTTCTTGGACCGGGAAAGCGGCGCGTTTGGAAAGTTCTACCTTTTTAGACCTGCGAGCGTGACTCTCCTCGCGTTCCTCTGCCTCGTTGCCATCTATCTGAATAGGCGAATTACAAGCAATGCCGGAGAGATTCGAGTATTGGCGCTTGCGCTGCTGGCAACGGTTGTCCTCTCGGACGTTGTGGACGACGTGAAATTCTGGCGTGGCGCTCGAGGCCCGCCGACCGAAGACCAGGAACGACTGGCAGACGTAATAGCGACGCAGGTGCAGCGAGATGACGTCGTTCTCATTGAACCGACGATCGAGTGGCAATGGCTCCATTTCGAGCGGGTATACAAGCGTCCGATGTTGGTCGCGTGGAAGTTCAACCCGACGACAGGAAAGGATATCCAAAGGTGGTATGAGCTGAAGCGGATGCGGGATCAGATCTTCAAGAAGGGGTGTGATGTTGCGACGAATGCACGCGTGGACTACCTGTTGAGCTCTTCCTCGACTGCACACCGGCTGGAGCCCCAATGCGGATCGCTTGTTTTCATGGGGCAAGAGATAGCGTTGATAGCGATGAATGCTCCGGGACGCTAAATCGCCATAGCAGAGACAAACGAGAAGACCGTCAGCGCCGATAGCCTCGTATTAGCCTGAGAGGCTCGCCAGGTCAGGGTAGCTACCGTTCTTTACAAACCGGTATTTGCCGTTGGGTTCAAGCGGCAGGCTCTCTTTCCACTCCACCTGCACCGACACACGTGCACCGAGAACCTCTTGAATCCGACGGTTGTAAAGCTCAGCCGCTGCCCTCCTGTCAGACGAGCCAGCCGCTGGTACCACCGAAAGTGTGATCGACGACCCGTGCCTAACGACCTGAAAGCAACTCAGTTCCGAGATCCCTTGAAAGAGGCGCTCGACCTGCCAAGAGGTGACGACATCCCCTGACGCGTTGCACAGGGTGTCGACGACCCGACCCTCCAGATCGCTCATCCGAGGTAGGCTCCTGCCGCACGGGCAGTCCCCTTCGAGCAGCCTGCTCATGTCGCCAATGTCGTAGCGAATGAGGGGCATGGTGTAGTTCTCGAGGTCGGTGAGCACAACTCGCCCGGTCTCGCCGACCGGTAGAGGATCAAGATCTGCGGCGACGATCTCCACGTAATAGGAGTCTGCAGCCACGTGCATCCCGACATGGTGCGAGCACGCTACGGCGACTCCTTCTCCCTCGTGGGGAGAATACCGGTTGAATATCTCGGCTCCGAAGCAGTCCTGCAGTCTCTGTCGCTCCGTGTCCGTGAGCGTGTTCAGCACGAACATCCTCGGGATTCGAAGAGGCGTCAGGCCTGCACGTCGGACGTAGTCGAGGAGCATGAGAAGGTTGATGTAAAACGTGTCCAACATCTGGGGTGAGAACGCCCGGATTCGCGCGTACCACTCTCGCACCATCTCCTCATCCCCGGTCGCGGCTGAAGTGTACGGCGGGAGGACAATTCGGCGATGGAAGATGCGAAACGTCAATTCTCGAAGGAGGTGCCACGGTTCTCGCTGGTCCGTCTTGCCTGAGTACCTGCCGCGGAACCGACCGTGCCCCGCATGATGAAGGGCGGCAGATCGCGTTCCCAGTCGCCAGCCGGCCACATAGAACTGCCTCAGATGGTTGGCATACTTCCTCTCATACGTCCGGCGATCCATCATGACCCCAAAGGGTCGACCGTCTGCCGTGCCGGAGGTAATCACGAGTTGAACGGAGCCGCCGTGGCGGTCCTTCGCCGCAAACCCTCGCTCCAGCCGGGCTTTCGACAGCATCGACCGGGTGACGACAGGGATGTGCTTCATGTCGGCGGAAGAGGTGAAGCGGGTAGGGTTCACGTCGTGCTGGCGCCAGAGGGCTCTGTAGAAGGGGACGTTGTGGTAGCAGTGAACGAGGATGGAGTGCAGTCTCTGCCACTGAAGTTGCTTAAGCTCGCCCTCCGTCAACCATTGGTTTGCCAGTCCTTCCTGCAGATGCTGCCAAATGCGGAAAGGGGAGACGCGAGACAGCGCTCGGTACACGACTTCCGCACTTGTCGGTTTCACGCTCCCACGCATCGGTGCCGGTGCGGGCTGAGCCTCACGACTCAAGTGCGGTGTGAACCCCGATATCTCCTCTATAAGGACGGTCCTCGGTGCGCAGGAGATCGAGCAAGTAGGCTCCATACTCACTGCCGGCCATCGACTCTGCCAGACGACAGAGCTGTTCGGAATCGATGAAACCCATGCGCCACGCGACCTCTTCGGGGCAGCCGACCTTGAGACCCTGACGGGACTCTACGACCTCGACGAAATGAGCGGCCTGCAGCAGACTCTTGTGCGTTCCGGCATCGAGCCAGGCGATGCCACGGCCGAGGATTTCCACGTCGAGTGCACCACGCTGGAGATAGGCACGATTCACATCGGTGATCTCGAGTTCTCCCCGAGCCGACGGTGTGAGCTCGCGAGCTATCTGCACGACATCGTTGTCGTAGATATACAGTCCGGTGACGGCGTAATTGGAAGGTGGGTTCTCGGGCTTCTCTTGAATGTCGACCGCGCGACCGCGATCGTCGAATGCGACGACGCCATAGCGTCCCGGGTCGCTCACGTAGTAACAAAAGACGAGCGCGCCTGCAGTCAGTCGGGCCGCGCGCTGTATCTGGGACGAGAGTCCGTTACCGAAGAAGATATTGTCTCCGAGTATGAGACATACCGGATCTTGTCCTATGAATGATTCACCGATCAAGAAGGCATCTGCCAACCCCCTCGGGCTTGGTTGCATCGCGTAGTCCAGCGTCACACCCCACTGCCTTCCGTCGCCGAGTTGCCGCTGGAACGCAGGCAGGTTATGAGGTGTGGACACGATGAGGATATCACGGATGCAACCCAACATGAGTACGGACAGCGGGTAGTACACCATCGGTTTGTCGTAGACGGGAATCAGCTGCTTTGAGATGGCTTGCGTAGCCGGGAGGAGGCGCGTCCCCAGCCCACCTGCCAGGACGATTCCCTTCATCGCGTTAGCCGCTTCCTGCCCGTCTCAGACGGCGCTGTAGCATTCACGTTCCCACTCCTGGTAACTCCCGTCCATTACGTCCCGCCACCACTGCTCCTCCTCCAGATACCAGCTGATCGTGTTGCGAAGCCCCGACTGAAGGGTCTCGACAGGCTTGAAGCCAAGCTCACGCGCTATCTTGCGGCCGTTGAGCGCATAGCGGCGGTCATGACCGGGCCGGTCCTCTACGAACGTGATGAGCTCGCTCGTACTGACGCCCCTCGCGGCAGGGCAAGATGGGAACCGCTCTCTTAAGCATGGTTGCGCCAAGAATAGCTCGTCGAGGAGCTCGCAAAGGAGTCGCACAAGGTCGATGTTCCGCCACTGGTTACCGGCACAGATGTTGTACGCAGCGCCGACTTCGCCCCTCTCCAAGACCAGCATGATGCCACGACAGTGATCACTCACATGAAGCCAGTCCCGAACATTGGCCCCGTCGCCGTAAAGCGGCAGCGGTTTGCCCTCGAGCGCATTGACCATCACCAACGGCAGCAACTTTTCCGGGAACTGGTATGGACCATAGTTGTTCGAGCAATTGCTGATCGTAACCGGAAGGCCGTAGGTCCTGTGATATGCGCGTACGAGATGGTCCGCGCCGGCTTTGCTCGCTGCGTATGGAGAGTTGGGCCCGTAGGCCGAAGCTTCAGCAACTGGCGAAGCATCTGGAGAGAGACTTCCAAAGACCTCGTCGGTCGATACATGATGGAACCTGAACGACCTCAGCACCGAGGTTGCGGATTGTCCGTCAGGCCAAATAACCCGTGCAGCATCGAGCAGCGTGTAGGTCCCCAGTACATTGGTGTCGATGAATTCCTCGGGTGAAACGATCGAACGGTCCACGTGGCTTTCCGCTGCAAAGTGGACGATCGTGTCGATGTCGTTCTCTCTGATCAGGCTCTCGACCAACACTCGATCCCGAATGTCTCCGTGGATGAACTTCACGCTCGGCTTGTCCAACACACCGGCGAGGTTGGCGAGATTACCGGCGTAGGTGAGAGCGTCGAGAACCACGACCGAAGCCTCGGGATCCACGGTCAGGCAGTGCTGCACGAAATTCGCGCCGATGAACCCGGCCCCGCCCGTGACCAGGAGCCGTCGCCTCGGGGATGACGCCTCAATCGACACCCAGGACCCTCCGCACTGCGCTAATCACATCATCGACATCACCGTCGGAGAGTTTGGCGGAGAGCGGCAGGGATACCGTCTGTTGCCCGATCTCATCGCTCACCGGGAACTGCTCCGGCCGCCACCCGAACGTCTCTTGGTAGTAGGGATGGCGGGGGATACTCTCGTAATGAACGCCGACTCCCACGTTCTCGGCAGTCATGCCCTGCAGGAATTCGTCCCGGCCCAGGCCGGTGCGGTGTTTGTCGACGAGCACCGTGTACAGGTGGAAGGCGTGTCGCGTGTCCGCTTCTGGGGCCTCTGGCGGCCTCAGCGGCAGTCGGCCGAACTCCTCCTGGTACACTGCCCAGATGTCCCGCCGGCGTTCCCAATTTGCCTCGAGCCTGCGCAACTGGTGAATGCCCAACGCGGCCTGCAAATCCATCATGTTGTACTTGAACCCGCACTCGCTCGCCTTGTAGTGGCGGTAGCCCTCGTCGCCAAACCGCTTCCAAGCGTCTGCGCTCAGGCCGTGAAGGGAGAGAGTCTTGACATGCCTGGCGTGCTCCTCGTTCGGTGTGACCACCATGCCACCCTCACCCGTCGCCAGGTTCTTCGTCACGTAGAAACTGAAGCAGCCGAAGTCTCCGAACGTGCCGGTATGTTGTCCGCGGTAAAGCGTCTCGACCGCATGCGCACAGTCTTCGATGAGCACCAAATCGTGACGTTCCGCGAGCTCCACCAGCGCCTCGAGGTTGCACGGTCGCCCTGCGAAGTGCACCGGCACTATCGCGCGCGTGCGGTCGGTAATGCTTACCTCGACGTGTACCGGGTCGATGTTCATCGTGTGGCGCTCGACGTCCACGAGCACCGGCGTGCCACCCGCATGGATGATCGAATTGACCGTAGCGCAGAAGGTGAGGCTCGTCGTGATCACCTCGTCACCCGGTACGATACCAGCAGCAAGGAGGCTCAGGTGTAACGCGGCCGTGCATGAGTGGACGCCCACCGCGTGATCGGCCCCCTGGTACGCGGCGAACTCCTTTTCGAACTGGGTGACCTTGGGACCACTGCCGATCCACCCGGTATCGAGGCAGTCGAGCACTTCGCGCTTTTCCTCTGCGCCGATCAGCGGGGAACCGAAAATCAGGAAGTCATCGGGCGACCGCACAGGGCCCCGAGTCACCTTCACTTCGCCTTCGCCCACCGCGTTCCTCGAGCTCAGCGCCACGCCACGGCGACTGGATCCTCGGTTTCCTCGTCAGGAAGAGATGCTCCAGCATTTTTCTTGCGGACTTCCTTCACCGAGTATTGGGCCTGTTTGTTCTGGGTAACGAAGACGCGGCCGATGTACTCACCCAGTGCGCCAATCCCCATGAGTTGAATACCGCCGAGGAAGAACACGGCCACGATCAGGGACGGCCAGCCTGGGGGCAGCTCCGCCAACACCAAGGCTTGGACGAGGAAGAAACCGGCCATGAGAAGCGACAGAAACGAGATGACGCCGCCGATCATGGTCGCGATTCGAAGCGGGAGCACGGAGAAGCCCGTCACGAGCTTGAGCCACACAAGGACGGAGCGTGCGAGATTGTAGTTGCTCTTGCCCGCATAGCGCCGGTGATGGCCGACATCAACCTGAGCGATGTGTGACGTCGTCGTCAGTATCAGGCCGTCCACGTACGGGAACGGCCCATCGTACCTGACGATCTCGTCCACGATGTCGCGACGTAGGGCCTTGAACGGCGACATGTAGATGCCACATGGCTTCTGCAGTACGACCCTCGCTGCCACATCGGCGAGCCAGCTGCCAAGATTCTTCCAAAGCGCGTGCTGCTTATGGTCGAACCGTCCGAATACAACGTCGGCCTCTTCGCCCAGAGCCTCACAAAGGTGGGTGATATCGGCCGGGTCGTGCTGGAGATCATCGTCCATGATGACGACGATGTCGCCGCGTGCATATCTCAGTCCTGCCATGATCGCGTTATCCTGGCCGACGTTTCTGCGCAGGCGCACACCGGTGATGAAGTCATGCGAGTCCGAAAGCTCTGCGATTGCGTCCCAGCTACGATCCGGACTGCCATCATCGACAAGAACGAGCTCGTAGGAGTCGAACGCCGTGGCGAGTTCCAGATTCACGCGACGCGCCAGGTCCAGAAGGCAATCAGCGCTGTTGTACACAGGGACGACGATAGACACGTGGATCGAGCGTGGGACCGTTCCTGGGAGCGCTTCTCGTCGGCAACGACTGCTTGACGGCTTAGGTGACGCCTCTGACTGTAATCCGTGCGTCATTGACGATTTGCCAAAGGCCAGCCGCGCTCACCGGTGATCATGCAAGGAGACTCGGGAGGCTGCCCCGGCTGGATTCCGGCGATGCAAGCCGCGCGGTCGTTGGAAAGCTTAATACTGCTACCATCAACAACCTTAAGAAACGGAACAGTCATGGCCGTTAGTAGAGGCGTGCACGCTGTGGACTCGCATGAGGGGGCGCAAGAGTGGCGAAGCCGCAACAACTGTGGATTCTTTGCAGAGAAGCGTACTCACGTGTTCTCCTCAAGAGCGATCCGATGTACTTCGATCGACGCGAGACAACGTTGCCACGCATGGTGCAGGGCAGGGCACGCCAGAGATTCTTCGATTGCCGCGGCAGCTGCTGAGCGTGGCTGAATTGTCACAGTAGCTGTCACAAAACGAGGCGGAGTGAGATCGTCTGAGATCGAGCGGATAATGCCGAAATCGATGTCAGATCAACTACGTCGAAGTGTAACCAGTCTGCGCCACGCGAATGGGGTTCAGGAGGTCCCGGGTTCAAATCCCGGCGCCCCGACTGGCAGAAAGCCCGCAAGCATGCGGGCTTTCGTGCGAGGCCTAGGATTTGCGGGCGCCTACGACGTCAACAACATTGGAACCGACCATGCAACACATAGTGATTCCGGACGTCGAGCCGATCCAGGCAGCGCTAGGCGGACTGCCAACAACCTTCGAGGCTCCCCCTCACGTCTACGCCGTTTGCTGCCCGCGGTTCAAGCTGGCCCCGCTCGCGGAGCGACCTGGCCTTCAGCACCCGCAGCTGCGGCTTTACCTCCATGTGCCCTTCTGTAGCTACAAGTGCAGCTTCTGCAACTACGCTGTCCTCATTCGCCGCGCTGACGATTCCGAGATCATGCAGCGCTACGTCGCGGCTGTGCGCGCCGAGCTCGAATGGATCGAGCCCGGCACGCGGCTGTCGCAGCTTTTCGTCGGCGGCGGCACACCGACCGCTCTGCCGCCTCATCTCCTTGACCAGCTGCTCAAGGCAGCCTTAGAGCGTCTCGATACGAGTCGAGCTGAGGTCAACGTCTGCGAGTCCTCCCCGGAGACGGTCACCCCCCAGCACGCCGAGGTTATGGCGCGCAACGGGATTGGCCGGGTCAGCATGGGCGTGCAGAGCCTCAACGAAAGCGTCTTGGATGCGATCACGCGACGCCACTCCGTGCGGCAGGCTGAAGACGCCATTCGGATGCTGGCCGAGACGGGTCTCATTGTGAATATCGACCTTATCTACGGCCTTCCGCGCCAGACGGAGGGCGACTTCCGCCGGGACGTGCTAAGAGCCTCCGAGCTAGGCGCACATTCGCTTACCCTCTACGAGCTGCGGCTGGGCGAACTCACGCCCATCGGCGCGACCCTGGCCGAGAACGAGCGATTGGATCTGGAACGCTTGATCCGCTGGCGATCGGTGGTGCGGGCTGTCACTGCCGAGGCTGGCTTCGTGCAGACGCGATGGCACACCTACAAGCGTGAACAGGGTGTCGCCCAAGCGCACAGCTGGATTCCCACCTTCGACGCAATGAGCGACGGTTTCCAGTTCGGTGTAGGCAACAGCGCCCGCTCGCATCTCGGCTTCACGGTCTACCGCAATGTTCGCACGCCGCAGGCATACATGAAGCGCATTGCCGCCGGCGAGAGCCCTGTGGAGGAAGTGTTCGAGCTCGACGACGAGGATCGCCGCACCATGTACTTGGCTCGATCCATCGGGGATGGCGGAATCATCGATCGGGAGCATTACAGGGCCGCCTTCGGCCGCTCTTTCGATCGGGACTACGGGCCGCGCCTTGAGCGTCTCGTCGACTCCAGCCTCGTATGGGACGACGGCAACCGGATCGGGCTGATGGAGACCGGCAAGCTCGTGCACGATCGCGTCACCATGTCACTGTATCCGCCGAAAGCGATCGAGGCGTTGCGGGCCAAGGCCGACCGGATCGACCAGCGGATTCACGAGCGCGTCAAGCGGACGAAGCGGGGGCGCAGATTGCCGCGCTCAGCGGGGCAATGAGTCACGTTTCCACCCGATGTGAGCGGCTGACGTCCGCCATATGTGGCTGGCCGCCCCCCTCGGCGCGGTTGCTCGTTGGTGTTATTCCCGGAGAGGGAGTCGGTCCTGATGTCGTCGCTGCTGCCAGCGCCGTGATACGTGCAATCGAGCAGCGCACTGATCACCGGTTCGAGATCCGCGTGGGCGGTGCGATAGGAACCGAGGCGGTGCAGGAGCACGGTACGGCGCTGCCACGCCAGGTCACCGACTTTTGCGCCGAGATCTTCGAGGATGGAGGTGCAGTACTGAGCGGTCCGGGCGGCAGCCGGTTCGTCTACGATCTTCGAGCACGGTTTGATCTCTACTGCAAGCTTACGCCCATCACGCCCGTGGCGTCGCTGCGGGACGCCGGTGTTCTGCGTCCGGACGCGCTGAACGAGGTCGACTTCCTAATCGTGCGCGAGAACGTCGGCGGACTCTACTTCGGAACCTCGCATCGCGAGACCGACATAGCACGCCAGACCTTTGTATACCATGCGGACCAAGTGCGTCGAATTCTCGATGTGGCCGTACGACTCTCCGGGGCACGCGAGGGCCGGCTCGCATTGGTCATCAAACCGGCGGCCATGCCAGCGGCGACCGGACTCTGGGTCGAGCATTTCGAAGCGATGTCGAGCGGGCTGGATCGCCTGGTACTCGAGGTGGACAATGCGGTCTATCAGATCGTGGCAGACGCGCAGGCGTTCGACGTGATCGTGGCCCCGAACCTTTTTGGAGATATCCTCTCCGATGCCGCGGCGGTGCTCCTCGGCTCCCGCGGTCTGAGTCATTCGGGCAACTTCGGGCCGAGCGGGGCCGCCGTTTATCAGACTGGTCACGGATGCGCGCACAATCTTGTGGGGGCCGGCATCGCCAATCCGCTGGGGCAGATTCGCGCTGTGGCCATGATGTTGCGAGAGAGCTTCGGATTGACGGACGAAGCGGCGGCGATTGAAGCGGCCATCGAAGACACAGTCGCCGCCGGTGTGCGCACGCCGGACATTGCCCGGCCGGATTCGGTCATCGTCGGAACCACAGAGATGGGTCAACGCGTCGCGGAGGCAGTGAGGCGCCGCCTTTGAAGCCGGGGCTTCTGCTCATAGACCTACAGTGGGACTTCCTCGCGCGGCCCGGGCTCACACCACATCCCTTCGCGTTGATTGAACGCTCAGGAGAGCTGCTGCAGTCCTGCCGCGGCATCGGCATTCCAGTCGTCCACGTCCACACTCGCGTCGCTGCGGATGGCGCCGATCGTATGCCTCACTGGAGACGCGAGGGGGTCTGGTCGTGCGTCGCGGGGACACCGGGTGCCGAGCCGCCTACCGCACTTGAACCGCGTGCGGATGAAGTCCTCTTCACGAAGCGATTCTATAGTGCGTTCGGCGATCCAGCGCTTGAACCGACGTTACGCAACCAGGGGGTCGATACCCTGATTGTGGCTGGCAACTACCTGCACGGTTGCGTGCGCGCGACCGTGCTCGACGCCTACGAGAGCGGCTTCCAGGTCTGGGTGGCGGACGATGCCGTGGGCTCGACCGAGACGGACCATGCAGAGCTGACGCGACTCTATCTGGAGGGCCGCGCGGCGAGCTTCCTCACGACGGAAGTGATCCTCGAGCGACTGGGTGCGGGGATCGCGAATCGCATTCTCGTCCGGCGGAATCCATCGTCTTGGGAGGAGATCATCGCGAAGGTTCCCATAGCGTCCAGGGAGGACGTCGCCGCTGGATGCGAGGCGGCGGATCGCGCCACCCCGATCGAATCAACCGATATCTTGCGCGCCTGGGCGGCCATCCTGGAGAAAAGGACGGAGGAGATCGCCCACCTGCTCGCGCACGAGATCGGCAAACCGGTGCGCGATGGTCGCGAGGAGGTCTTGTTCGCCGCCGCCTGCGCGAGGGCAGCGGCCGAGTCAACCGCCGGGGAGTCCTATCTGAGGCCGCATGGTGTGGTTGGTTTGATAACGCCATGGAACAACCCCGTGGGGGTCCCGGTCGGGAAGATCGCGGCCGCCTTGGCCTTCGGGAATCGTGTCGTATGGAAAGCAGCCGTCGAGGCACCTGGTGCAGCGCGAGCGGTGATTGACGCGCTCCAAGACGCCGGGCTCCCGCAGGACGCCGTCCGCTTGCTCTTCGGCGGTGCAGAGACGTCGCGTGCCCTCATCGACCATCCGATTACCGGAGCGGTCTCGCTGACTGGTTCGGTGGCGACAGGGCGCAGTGCCGCCGTGCGCTGTGCGCGCCGCGGCAAACCTCTACAGGCGGAGCTAGGCGGTAACAATGCCGCGATTGTCCTGAGCGATTGCCATGTTGAGGGTGCGGCCCCCGCCATGGCGCGCTCCGCCTTCTCGTTCGCCGGACAGCGCTGCACCGCAACGCGTCGCTTCGTCGTCGAACGCGAGATCCTCGCTCCGTTCCAGCGCGCATTCGTTGGCGCGGTGGAGTCGCTGCGCGTCGGCGATCCACACTTGGAGGAGACGGATGTCGGCCCGCTTGTCTCCCGGCTGCACAGGGATTCGATTTCTGCGAGCCTGAAAGGGGTCGAGCTTCTGTGTGGTGGGGACATCCCCGCCGGCCTGGAGCATGGGTGCTGGTTGAGGCCCGCCGTTGTCGTCGGCCAACCGCCGGACGGTCGCCTTGCCCGGGAGGAGTCGTTCGGGCCGGTCGCGCTCATTCTTCCGGCGGACGATCTGGAACACGCGCTGGCGATTGCAAACGGCGTACAGCAAGGGCTGGCGGCGACGCTGTACTCTTCGAACGCGACTAAGCGGCGCCGATTCTGCGAAGCGATTGAGGCGGGACTCGTAAAGCTGACCCCCGGGCCCTTCAGGATCGATCCGTCGGCGCCGTTCGGTGGCTGGAAAGCATCCGGATTAGGCCCGCCCGAGCATGGTCGGTGGGACCGCGAATTCTACACGCGCCCGCAGGCGCTTTATGGAGACTCCTACTAATGCTCTCCAACGAACGACAGGAGATGCTGACCCGTGTTGGGCCGAAAACGCCGATGGGCGAGCTGTTGCGCCGTTACTGGATGCCAGTCGGGGCGTCGAGCGAGCTCCCGTCGGGGTCCGCGTTGCCACGGCGTTTGTTGGGGGAGGATCTCGTTCTTTACCGTGATACGCAGGGGCGTCCCGGGCTCATCGAGGAGCGATGTCCGCACCGGGGGACCTCTCTGACCGGTGGATTGGTCGACGAGGAGGGAATTCGGTGTCCGTACCATGGCTGGAAGTTCGGTGCTTCCGGCGCCTGTCTGGAGATGCCCGCCGAGCCCCCGGACTCGAATCTCCTCCAGAACGTGACGGCACGGGCGTACCCCGTCGAGGAGTTGGGAGGGCTTCTGTTTGCCTATCTCGGTCCAGAGCCGCCGCCGCTGCTTCCTCGATATGACCTCTTCGTGTGGGACAACGTACTGCGAGACATCGGAAGGGCGTTGTTGCCCTGCAACTGGCTCCAAATCATGGAAAATAGTGTCGATCCCCACCATGTCGAGTGGCTGCACGGTCATCATCTGGCCCACGTACGAGGAAGTCAGGGCGAGGACGTTCCAACGCACTACCGGCGGCGCCAAATCAAGGTGGGCTTCGATCTCTTCGAGTACGGGATCGTAAAGCGTCGCGTGTTGGAGGGAGGTTCGGAGGAGGACGACGACTGGAAGATTGGCCATCCGCTTGTCTTCCCGATCATGCTGCGTGTTGGGTCGTACGGGCAGCACCGGTTCCAAATCCGTGTTCCGGTCGACGACACGAACACCATGCATTACTGGTACGCATGCTACCAGCCGGCGGACGGAGTGGAGCCACCGATGCAGCCCGAAATCCCTCTTTACGAGGTCCCGTGGCTGGATGAGAACGGCGAGCACATTGTGGATTTCGTGGATGGGCAGGACATCATGGCTTGGGTGACGCAGGGCCCGATCGCGGATCGGACGCGGGAGATTCTGGGCAGCTCGGATCGTGGCATCGCGCTCTATCGCCGGCTGCTCCTCGATCAGGTCGAGGTCGTTCGTAACGGGAACGACCCGCTGGGCGTGATTCGTGATCCCGAGCGCAACACGATCATAGAGCTGCCGCAGGAGCGCGAGAAGTTCGGTCAGGGCGCCGCGTTCTTGGCCGAGTCCATGGCGATGGGCCACGCGCGGTACAGCCCGATCAAAGACAAGGTCCTCGCGCTCCTCGCCCTGGAATGAAGTTACTGCTTTACTGCCAGCACCTGTCGGGGTCCGGGCACTTCGTCCGGACCTACGAAATCGCACGGGCACTCTCCGCCGACCATGAGGTTCATATCGTTGATGGGGGTTGGCCCGTCCCGCGTCGGCCGGCTCAGGTTCGCCGCCTCGAGATTCCGCGACTTCGGCGCGATGGCGATCGGCTTGTCTCCCTGGACCCGGCGCGCACCACAGGTGAGGTCATGGCGCAGAGGTCGGCCCGCCTACAAGAGGCCGTCGACCGAATAGAGCCCGACGTCCTCCTGATCGAGCACTTCCCGTTCAGCAAGGGATCTCTGCGGCATGAGATCATGATGCTCATCGAGTGTGCATCAGCGCGGATCTGCTGCTCCATACGGGACATCGCTCCCGTAACGAGGAAGGACCCGGTCGCCCGGGAGGAGACGCTTGACATTCTCCACCAGCACTTCGATGCCCTCCTGGTGCACGGCGATCCTCGCCTTACTCGCCTCGAGGACCAGATCTCTTGGGCTGGGGAGATTACAGTCCCCATCGTGTACACCGGCATCGTGTCGGAGCGTCCGGAAGCCGACGTAGCCGGCGGAGGGAGAATCGTCGTCAGCGCTGGAGGCACAGGAGGAAAAGCGTTGTTCAAAGCTACGGAGGCAGCCTGGCAGCTCCTGGATGATCCGACTCGGTCCCTCGTGTTCTACTACCCACCGACATGGGGGGTTTTCGAGTCTTCGGCAGAGAACGTACGTGTGGAACCCTATGGCGTGGACTTTCTCGATCAGCTGGTGGGTGCCGATCTTTCGATTAGTCAGGCCGGTTACAGCACCTGCGCCAATCTGCTCCAGACCCGCGTTCCTGCAATCGTCGTTCCCCACCCAGCAATGCCCGACCAAGCGGAGCGAGCCCGGCTGCTGGCTGAGCGCGGTCTCGTGCGAGCCATCGTGCCTGGCGAGCTTGATGCGGCGCGACTGGCCAAGTCCATGCGAGAAGCGCTCGGTCAACGTATGCCGAGCCATGAGTTCGATCTCGACGGTGCGGAGCGATCGCGCGAGATCCTGACGTCGAATGAGTGGCCACCCGTTCCCGCCGACATGTCACGACGCCCTCGGCTTACGATTACCAGTTCCTGACCACCCGCCCGGCGGAGGCAAAGGAGCCCGAGGCCGCGTCCGTCAGGTCGCCGCCGTCCGTTAGACTTACACTGTCACGGTAGTGGCGGAGGTGGCACGGGATCTGGTGGGTAACGGAGCAGACGTACTACCGGTGGCGGCGTGAGTACGGGGGCAGAGAAAGTTGCCTATAGCGCTTCCGGAAAAGTCTCCTGCCACAATCTACCAAAATACTCGTCGGCAAACGCTGTCCAGCGTCCCCCGGGCGTTGTCGCGAATTCACCGAACACAAACCCGTCGCCTGCGACCAGGAAATCGACACGTACGTAGGTGCCGTACGCTTGTCCAAGTCGTTTGCCCGCCCGCAACAACTCTGGAAGCCAGCTCGGAGCGGGAACAGGATCAGCCGGCGAGTATTTCGGATACATCGGATCGGAAAAGGGCTCCCAGGAGGCCGAGTAGAATCGGCCGCTGAGGGGTTGGCCTTTGGCGGAGCTCCGCTCTACGAGAGCAATTGCACCTACGCGCTCGTTGAACATATGGAGCTTCAACTCCAGCGGCAGACGTGCATCTGGGCGAGCTTCGCCCACGAACTCCTCGACAAGCACGGGACCCATCAAGAGCCTCCTGGCCCTTCCGGCTGAAGCCCGCAGCACATCTCGTCGGCTCACCTTAATACCTGACAGCAAGTTCACACCATCACATATGACAAAAACTCCCTGCCGGGAGTGCCCGAAAGTTGGCCGTATAACGAAGCACTCCGGAAGGGTGTTGAAATCAAGCCTCGATAGGTTTCGCCCATGCCAGTACAGTTCCGGCACTCGGAGGCCATGCCGCTCGGCGAACTCCCGCGCATTCCACTTGTTGCTGAGCGACCGCTGCCAGTAGCTACAGCAGCGCCAAAGCTCGTCGGAGTCGAATCGACTGCGCAGTACGTTGCGCTCCCGGATCTGATGGAGAAAGTCGGTGTAGGTCCTGGGATCGCGGTAGCTCCGTGGCTTTTGCCACCAGATTCTCCGTCGTTTGGATAGTCGCTCTGAGAGCGTCGGAGCGTAGTTCACTTTCTGGACATCCTAGCGCTCCGGACGGCGCGTGACATCACCAGACTGAGCTATTCGCCATTTTGATCGTAACCCGCTGAGCGACGCGGGCTTTGCACCCCCCGAGAAACCGTGACGTCCCTTTCGCTTGGGGGGCCGCTGCTGCGGCTGTAAGGATGCGAGGTCTTTCAGAGGTTCGCCAGCCTGTCATCGCCGCACCTCCCGAAGCAGGCCACGGGCCCTGGGGGCTCCGGGCCTGGCCTGCTGGAAGGCGTGTACGCGCGTGCTAACCCTTCCACAAACTCGGTGAATCGTCTGATCCACACGTCGGCCTGCCGCCGCCGCGCGCAGCACCTCTTGCCAACGGCTCGGTAATTGCTCAGCTACTAGGGTTAGTAGGGTCTTGTCGCGCGTGACGTGTCGAGGCGAAAGGGCTCGCCCGCGACCGGAGCACCACATCAAGGTCAAGGAGGCCGATCATGGAAGCACTTTCCAAGCATCCCGAGGTCGTCTGTACGGAGCTCGAGGACGGAGCCGTGCTTCTAAACCTGGAGACCCGCTTCTATTATAGTCTCGACCGGGTGGGCCTGGATATCTGGAATCTGATCGACTCTGTCGACAACGGGCAAGAACTCGCAGACCGGCTCATGCAAGGCTATGAAGCCGCTGGCGAGGACGCCCAGGAGCTCG
>Ga0255057_10000879_pt1 | contig 17232 bp, 12 predicted proteins | sample Cases_109_6_MG_FD_189022 | JGI IMG/M metagenome (GOLD analysis project Ga0255057, IMG submission 189022) | Seawater microbial communities from Amundsen Gulf, Northwest Territories, Canada - Cases_109_6 | ecosystem: Environmental > Aquatic > Marine > Gulf | place: Canada: Northwest Territories... | reverse complement strand
GCCAAACGTCGGACCCTGCGCCTTCGGCAGATTCGAATCGCCGTTCATCTGGCTCTGCGGCATATTGAGCCAATCGGCCAGGAACGGCAGAGCGCGACTCATCGGGTGTCGAATCGCCGCCGTGTTCTGCTCGCCCCAACTACGCTCCATAAGCGGCCCCTCGAAATTTTTGCTGAGCCACGCGATATTTTCGCGCACCGCGTCGATCATGAGTTCATCCCAACTAGTGTAATTGCCTGGGAGCAGATGCATGGGCTGGGTCTTGAGCAGTTGCCAAAGTGGCGCTTCGAATTGATTGCTGATGCGTAGATTGACGGTCTCGTCGTAGGCCGCTTGTACCGGTTCCATCAGCCCGTGAAAAACACGCAGGCGAACTTCGTAGCGAAACCCGCGAACCAGCCGGTATCCGACTGAGTCCGCCGACGCGCGCGGAATCCACTCACTCACAAGGCGACGGTACTCAATCAAATCATCGTCGCCGGCGATGCTGGCTTCGTCGAGGACCTCAAGCAGCAAGTCCCGCCATGGCGTCAGAAAAATCGCGCGATCGTCGTATTGAATCGCGAGCATATCTGCCGGCTCGAAGCTGTCTTGCGCGAACAGCGCGTCGCGGATTTGCCGGGCACGGGCGCCGAGATCGTATCCGGAATCGCCAATGATCTCGAGCGCTTCGCCGTCGGCAACGCGCGCGTTGGCCGACCAGATGCGACCGCTTTCGGGATTTACAACACGCGGATATTCTGATGGCTCTCGCCAGCCGACCCAGCCATGTTGATCACTCCAATCGGATGGCAACATGGGATCGTAGTCGGCCCTGATCGGTATCCGTCCTGTGATCGTCCAGCCAATGTTGCCGTCCGCATCGCCGGTCACGAAATTTTGCGGCGGCATGCCCATGGTATTGGCGATGTCGAGCGCCTCATTGACGCTCCTCGCCGTCTCGAGCTTGATGAGTTGTAAATTCAAGGCATCGGGCTTGTGAGCGATCCAGCTGACGGCAATTTCGCCGTCGGGGTAGCTCACTGCTTCGTCGACCGGCCCCCAGACGGTTTCGCGAATTTTGTAGTCGATGGCTTCAGCATCAGCAATCCTGATGGTCTCGGTGTGCGTGACAAATGCGCGATCGCCTTCCGGCGTGCGGTACGTTCCGGGCAAATCGCCCGGCCGGATGATGACCGCGTCTGACCAGTCCCCGTAGCTGTTCGTGTATCCCCACGCTACATGGCCATTGCTCCCCGCAACGACAAACGGTGTTCCCGGCAAGCTTACGCCGGTAATATCACGCGGTGTGGCGCCGGATTGCACCAACCGGGCCTGATAATAAATGTTTGGCGTTGAGAGGCCTAGGTGCATGTCGTTCGATACCATGGCGCGGCCGGTCTTGGTCAGCGCGCCACTGACCGCCCAATTGTTACTGCCGTCCAGTGGTGGCCTGCCTTTCTCGTTGGATGGCGGCGACTCGCTCTCCCAGTCTCGAACCGCGTACTCGTTTGGCAATGGATACGGCGCCACCGAACGTGGCTCGCCCATCAGTGGCGCGTCCCAGGGCGTGCCGTCGGGATAAAGCCAGGAATACACTTCTGCCGGCAGGACCCGATGTGCAAGACCTCGGCGAACATCCTTGCGTGCCCGTGAATCGTTCAGTTGCATGAACATCGCGTAAACGACGACCACTGAATCTTCCGGCAACCAGGCTCGGGGTTCTTTCCGCAGAACCAGATATTCAAACGGCCGCGCGCCAAGACTGTCCCGCCCGGCATTAACCCCATCGGCGTAACGCTCAACCACCCTGCGATTTTCTGGCGAGGCCAGGTCGAAAACGCTTTGTGCCCGCGTGCGGAAACGATGGAATCGATATCGTTGGTCCGTGCCCAGCGCCACAGCGCCAAACAATTCCGACAATTCGCCAGCGGCCTGGCGGCGAATCAAGTCCATCTGAAAGAAGCGATCCTGGCCGTGAGCAAATCCGGTAGCAAACGCGAGGTCTTCACGACTCGCGGCTGTGATTGTCGGAATTCCGGAATCGTCCCGTACGATTGCTGCGGGACCGTCCAGCCCATCGACATTTATTGCCCCGTCGAGTTGCGGCAGGCTGGCGCGAAGCGCAAGCCAGACGACGGCGAGAATCAATACGACCAGAGCGCCCGCGCCCGCAAAAAGTCGCAGTAGAAACTTTTTCATTTTCGATTAGCTCTCAGCTGTTACTTGAATGATCTTCATCGCGTTCGTACTTCCGGTAACGCCGCCGAGATCACCTTGCGTGAAAATAACGCTGTCGCCGACGTCCACGAGCTTGTTTGCCAACAGCGCGTTGAACACATCCTGATAGAGGCTTCGCGAGTCTGTGTGGAGGATCTCGAAAAACACGGATCCAACACCGCGGTACAGCGTGACACGCCGACAGGTTGCTATGTGCCGCGTGAACGCGTAAATCGGAATGTCAGAACGAATGCGCGACATCCATAAAGCCGTCGAGCCGGATTCCGTCAATGCGATGATGGCTTTGACGTCGAGGTGATTGGCCGTGTACATCACAGCCATTGCGATGGCCTCGTCGACGCGTCCAAAATAGTCACCGATGCGGTGTCGCGCCAGGCCGCCGGGCAGCGGAAATAGTTCTGCGCCTTCGCAGACTTCGGACATGGCGCGAATCGATTTGACCGGATACTTTCCAACCGCCGTTTCGCCAGACAACATCACTGCATCGGTACCATCCATTACCGCGTTCGACACGTCCGACACCTCCGCGCGAGTCGGGATCGGGTTCTGAATCATCGACTCCATCATTTGTGTTGCGGTAATGACGACCTTGGCGCGTTTGCGCGTCTTGCGAATCAGATTCTTCTGAATTCCGGTGAGCTGTGCGTAGCCCATTTCGACGCCGAGATCGCCGCGAGCGACCATAATGATGTCAGCCGCGTCGACAATAGAGTCGAAGTTGTCGACTGCCTCGGTACGTTCGACTTTCGCCACAATCAAGCCCTTGCCGCCGGCCTCCTCAAACAGGCGTCGCGCCTCCTCCACATCCTCACCCGTGCGCACGAAGGAAACGGCAAGAAAATCGGCCTCCAGTTCCGCAGCAAGCAGGATATTTTCACGATCGACATCCGTCAGCGCCGATGCCGACAGGCCGCCGCCCTTTTTGTTAATGCCTTTGTGGTCGGAAAGGATGCCGCCATTGACGACGGTCGTGTTGATGCGCGTACCATCAATCGCGTCGACCTCAAGCGTGATCATGCCATCGTTGAGTAGCAGCGTGTCGCCAGCGGCCACGTCTTTGTGCAAGCTTGCCAACGCGACGCCGACACCTTCGGCGGTACCGTCTTCCATTCCCAACTCGCTGTCGAGAAAAAACGCATCGCCGTCCTTAAGTTCGACGCTGCGATCCTTGAATCGCCTCACGCGAATCTTCGGACCCTGCAAATCGCCCATCAATCCGACCTCGCGCCCGGATTGCCGGGCGGCCTCTCGCAGGGCATGCGCTCTGCCGCGATGATCGTCGGCTTCGCCATGAGAAAAATTGATTCTGGCCACATCGAGGCCCGCGTCTATCATCTTGAGCAGGGTTTCTGGCTTGTCTGTCGCCGGCCCCAACGTCGCGACGATCTTTGTTCTTCTTCGCATGGCCGCGATTATTGCACAGCCACCCCCGCTACGCCGCGCGCATAGAAAAGGATCGTCGCCGGTCTGACTGAATGGCCTGTAGATGCGGAAGCCAGCTCCTGATAGGGTCCGCGCATGATTAGTCGTCGTCACTTCATGCAGGGGCTCGTCGTCGCGGCCGCCAGTCCAACGGTGTCCACGGCGTGCCGCGCAAACGAATTCGGGACGGTTCCACTACGGCCAGACCCGCAGCGAATAATTGACCTGCCGGATGGCTTTTCCTACACCGTCGTCTCCCGCGCCGGCGACACGATGAGTGACGGCTTGAAGGTACCGGCGGCTCACGATGGCATGGCGGCCTTTGCAGGCGAGGATGGCCGAGTCGTTCTGGTTTGTAATCACGAGATGCATTCGGGTTTTACGGAGCACAGTGCTTTCGGCACGACATTCAGTGAACAACCCGAATCCGTGAAGGCCCGGGTATACGATCTCGGCGGCGGGGTTACACCGGGCGCGGGCGGAACGACGACGACGATTTACAACCCGGCAACGCAACAAACAGAGCGCCAGCATTTGAGCCTCGCGGGAACAGAGATTAATTGCTCAGGTGGCGCGACACCCTGGGGCAGCTGGTTGTCCTGCGAGGAAACCTTCAAAAGCCCGGGCACGGCATTCAGTTCGGGGCGCAAAATCATTCGGGATGAAGCGCACGGCTATGTATTCGAAGTCCCTGCGAGCGAGACCGGCCTTGCCGAGCCAATCGCACTCAAGGCGATGGGTCGCTTCGAACACGAAGCCGCGGGAGTGCACGAAGCGAGCGGCATCGTTTATTTGACGGAAGACCGTCATCACGGCCTGTTCTATCGCTTCATTCCGGAGACGCCTGGCGTTCTGCGAGACGGCGGTCGATTGCAGGCGCTCGCGATCGATGGCAAGCCATCGCAACGAACCCATAACTGGTCGTACAAGCGTGACATGGATGTCGGAGACGCATTAGCTACGCGATGGGTGGACCTCGAAGGCGTCGATTCTAATGTCAATGATCTACGTTTGCGTGGCGCGACGGCCGGTGCCGCGACTTTCGCTCGCGGCGAAGGAATATGCGTTGCCGATGATGTCCTCGTGTTCGCGTGCACGAATGGCGGTCCACATCGTCTCGGCCAGGTATTCGAATATCGTCCCAGCCCAATGGAGGGGCAAGGCAACGAGCAGGATGAGCCTGGGCAACTATCACTGATTGCCGAGGCCAGTCCGGACTCGCTGCTGAGAAATGCGGACAACCTTACGATGGCGCCGTGGGGCGACCTGATCCTCGCAGAAGATACGTGGGATCACTGCGGCCTTGTCGGCATGAGGCCGGACGGCAAGCAATATGCGATCGCTGACAATGCATATTCGAATTCGGAACTTTCGGGCGTGTGTTTCTCGCCCAACGGCGAAACCTTGTTCGTCAATATTCAGTACCCGGGATTGACGCTCGCCATCACGGGTCCGTGGCCTACCTAGGAAAGCAACTGTAGGAGCGCTTCTGGCAGCAAGCCTGACTGTCTGCTTTTCCCAAAAGCAGACATCCAGACAATGCAGAAATCATCAATATGACACGCCGCTTTCGGCCAGAAGCGGACGGTCGCCGTCCTCGAGAATCCGTGATCTTGGTTCCTCAGTGGGCAACATCAGCCTTCGATCGAAAAAGTTCAGCGCCTTCTTCTTAAGGTAGGGAATATAGAATGCTGCAGTTATGTGGCCGGTCGGCAAAGTGATCGCTTCGGGATTGCCGAGCGCCTCGCGCAGTTCCAGTTGCTTTTGGTAGGGCACGGCCCAGTCGAAGCGCGCCATCACCATCAGCACATTTACGGCATCCATGTGGGGCGCGATACTCAGCGTGTCTGTTTCGACGTGCTCGATCAGGTACGTCAGCATCTCGTCGCGGTCCTTATCCAGCTGCTGCATCGCCATTTTCATTGAACGCCTGACCCGGCGCTCTTTTGAGTGCACGAACACATACGGCAGATCTGCTGCCGCCAGTGCCGGCACGACGGCCCGCACGCGATCGTCCACACCTGCAATATAGAGTGCGTTGAATCCGCCTAAGCTTGCACCGAAAATTGCAATTCGATTGGCGTCCAGCTCCGGTCGGGAGTCAACCCAATCGAGCATCATGCGATGACGGATTACGGTTTCCCTAATTGCCTCCTCAGGATTGATAAGGTCCTCGGCTAGCGTGTCCCGTTGCTTCGTATCGACGATGATTGCCGCATAGCCGTTTTTCGCGAAATATTTTGCGAATGGCCGGGCGACGTATTTCTTCCCGTTCAGAATAGGCAGCACCAGGATTACGGGTGCTGATGCATTGTCGATTTGCTGGTAATACTCGAACGTCACCAGCGCGTTTTTCTCGTCATCGTCCACGCCCGGATTGAAAGAGCCCTCGAAACGACGATAGAGGCGCGTTTCATCGATCAGCGTGATCTGCGCGTCACTGGGTACGTTGTCGTAAAGAAAGCGATCAGCAATGACGTAGGGGACAGGCTCCACCGTACGCTGATCTGATTGGAGCGGCGCAACGTTGGCACAACCAGACAACGCCGGTACAAGCACAAGCATGGCAATTTCATATCTCATTGATCGCTCCAAACCTGAACGTCCGCTTTGTGGTCATAAGCGGCCGTTCACGGCAATATTAACCGAATGTCTGCTTTCGGGCGTATACCGATCGCTCAATTGAATACAATTTCGACTTTTTGACCGTCTGATTTCGGCCAGAAGCGGCCATCACAGATCAGTTCATATGGATAGCGAAATCGCAGCGCATTGTCAGGTGGTGTTTTCGACAGCCAAACCAGTTAGTCAGGAATCTGACAAGGCTTCTTTTCGCTCGCAAGTGTCTATGCCATTTCGAACGTCAGCAATATGATCGAATTTCTTGCAGGCTTTGACCCACGACTTGCAATCGGACTCGTCGTCTGCAACACAGACTGCTTTATCGCAGGTTTCGCCGTCTTTATTTCTCTTAACACACCCTGTCAGCTGATCTGGAACCGAAACGTCACCGATATTCTCAAGCACATCATCTGCACCTGAGCAAGCTGATAATGCCATCGCAATAAATAGCAACAATAGATTCATATTCACGTCAACTTCCTCCTATCTTAATGTATGGGCGTTACCCTAAAAATCCCCGCAACAAGCAAAGATACGTTGCTGGTATTGCTCCAAACAGAATCGTCAAAACAGCACGTGCAATTACATCCACGTCATTATCCGAGTTGCATCTTTAGTCCTACGTTCATTGAGCAAGGCACTATGCTAACTGGGTCATTTGCAGTCATTCAGCATAGTATCAGGCCAATGGCCGGTTTCGGGCGTATAGCGGTCGTTCAGATAGTAGCGACTCCTTGCTCGGCGACTGATATCGCGCTTGCTAAGCAGCGCTCCTACCGAGCGCGTTTTTCGAGTATGGCGACGGCGGGCAGAGTCTTTCCTTCCACGAACTCCAGAAACGCGCCACCGCCGGTTGAGATATAGGAAATTTTTTCGGCGACACCGTACTTGTCGATAGCGGCGAGCGTATCGCCCCCGCCGGCTACTGAGAATGCGTCACTTGCAGCGATGGCTTCGGCGAGAATTTTTGTGCCGCCGCCGAATTTGTCGAACTCGAATACACCGACCGGACCGTTCCAGATAATCGTGCCCGCAGTTCGCAATATTTCGGCGAAGCGTTCTGCAGTCTGCGGCCCGATGTCCAGAATGAGCTCATCACCTGAAACAGCTTCAACCGCTTTGTTCGTCGCAACCGCATCCGCCGAAAATTCGTCCGCAACGACAACGTCGCTCGGCACAGGAATATCGGCACGCCCTTCGCCGCCCTTTATTAACGACCGTGCCGTGTCAAGCATGTCGGGCTCGTAAAGCGACTTGCCAACACCATGGCCTTCCGCGGCGATGAAGGTATTTGCTATCCCTCCGCCGACAATCAACACGTCGACAATATCGGCCAGCGCATCGAGCACGGTCAGTTTCGTGGAAACCTTCGATCCGCCGACGATCGCCACCATCGGTCGCGCGGGATTGGTGAGCGCCTTGCCCAGCGCCTCAAGTTCGGCGAGCAGCAGCGGCCCGGCACAGGCAACAGGCGCGTACTCGGCAACGCCGTAGGTACTGGCCTGCGCTCGATGCGCTGTGCCGAAGGCATCCATGACGAACACATCGCACAGCGCCGCCATCTTTTTCGAGAGCGCGTCGTCACAGCGTTTTTCGCCTTCGAGAAAGCGCACATTCTCAAGCAGGACGACATCGCCGGGTTCGACGTCGACGCCGTCGATCCAGTCGCTGATCAGCGGCACTTCCCGGTCCAGCAAGGTTGCGAGACGATCGGCAATGGGTGCGAGTGAAAGTTCGGCGTCAGACTGGCCTTCGGTCGGTCGACCCAAATGCGACATGAGCATGACGGCCGCATTCGCCTCGAGCGCCGCACGAATCGTTGGCAGCGCCGCACGAATGCGCGCGTCGCTTGAGACGTCTCCGCTCGCCATTGGTACGTTCAGGTCCTCACGAATCAGGACGCGCTTCCCGCCGAGAGAAACGTCATGCATTCCTGTGACCGACATGGTTCTGTTTTCTACGCGTTGTGGAAGACGATCGCCGTATCCAGCATGCGGTTCGAGAAACCCCACTCGTTGTCGTACCAGGAAATAACCTTGACGAGATTGCCTTCCATCACTTTCGTCAGCGACGCATCGTAGGTTGAAGACGCCGGGTCGTGATTGAAATCGACAGAAACAAGCGGCTCGTCGTTGTAAGCGAGAACACCCTTGAGATCGCCTTCACTGGCTTCGCGGATGACGTCGTTGATCTCGTCTATCGTCGTGTCACGCTCGGCGACGAAACACAGATCGACCGCGGAGACATTGATCGTCGGCACGCGCATCGAGAAGCCATCGAGTTTGCCGTTCAATTCAGGGAGAACGAGACCGACGGCCGCCGCGGCACCCGTCTTTGTCGGGATCTGCGACATCGTTGCCGAACGCGCGCGGCGCAAATCGGAGTGATAAACGTCGGTTAGCACCTGGTCGTTCGTATAGGCGTGAATTGTCGTCATGATGCCGTGCTTAACGCCGATTTTTTCGTGCAATGGCTTGACCAGCGGTGCGAGACAATTCGTCGTGCATGATGCATTCGAAATGATCGTGTCGGTCGATTTCAATATGTCATGGTTGACCCCGTAAACGATCGTTGCATCGATGTCTTTGCCGCCTGGCGCGGAGATAATCACTCTTTTGGCGCCGGCTTCGAGGTGCTTGCCTGCCGTATCGCGCGTACGGAAGAAACCCGTGGACTCGAACACCATGTCGACGCCAAGTTCGCCCCAGGGCAGCTTGGCCGGATCACGTTCGGCAAGAACTCGAATACGATCGCCATTGACGACCATGTAGTCGCCATCGACTTCAACCGTTCCCGGAAATCGTCCGTGAACTGTATCCCTGCGTGTTAACAGCGCATTGGCATTTGCGTCGCCCAGATCATTGACCGCGACAATCTCGATCTCCGATCCCAGATCGCCTTCGTAGAGAGCGCGCAGCATGTTGCGCCCGATGCGCCCGTAACCGTTAATGCCAACTTTAATCGTCATTTTGTTCTCCTGAATATTCTTTGCGGCCGGCCGCTGCCAGCCAAAAATTCCTGTGTTTCCATGTCAAGCCAGCGCTTGTTTCGCGATAGCGACGACGTTCTCCGCGGAGAAGCCGAAATGCCTGAACAATTCTTCTGCTGGTGCGGACTCGCCGAAGCGATCGAGACCGATAACTCTTCCCTGCGGGCCGACATATCGCCACCATCCTTCGGTGACGCCAGCCTCAATGGCGACGCGGGCGGTGACGCCGGACGGTAGTACCGACTCACGGTAGTCCGCCTCTTCTGCATCGAACAGTTCCGTGCACGGCATCGAGACGACTCGCACTTTTACACCTTCCGCTGCAAGAGTGTCTGATGCCGACATCGCGAGCGCGACTTCCGAACCTGTTGCGATGAGAATAATGTCCGGCGTCCCGTCACAGTCCGCGAGTACGTAGGCACCTCGAGCGATCGCGGCGACTTGCCCAGCATCTCGATTTTGATGCGGCAGGCCCTGACGCGTGAGCACGAGACTCGTCGGACCATCGCTGCGTTCGATTGCATCGCGCCAGGCAACCGCTGTCTCAACCGTGTCACAAGGACGCCAGACCCGCATGTTCGGCATGAGCCGCAGCGACGCCACATGCTCCACCGGCTGATGTGTCGGGCCGTCTTCGCCCAGGCCGATCGAATCGTGCGTATAAACAAGAATATTCTGAATTTTCATTAATGCGGCCATGCGCAGCGCATTTCGTGCGTAGTCCGAAAAGGTAAGAAATGTTCCGCAATAGGGAATCAATCCACCGTGCAACGCCATGCCGTTACACAATGCCGTCATACCAAACTCGCGGACACCAAAATACAGGTAATTGCCTGCGGCATCGTCGCCCGTAATGGTTGTTGAGCCGTCATGTTTGGTCAGATTCGAACCGGTAAGGTCGGCCGAGCCGCCAGCAAGCTCGGGCAATACCGGCGCGAAGGCATTCAATGCGACCAGTGATGCCTTACGAGTCGCCATGTTTGCCGCTGCCGCGTTGACGTCGGCGATGGCCTTGTCGGCCAATTCACTCCAGTTCTCCGGCAGATTGCCAGCCATTCGGCGTGCAAACTCCGCGGCGAGTTCCGGGTGCTCGGCCGAATAGCCGGCAAACAAGTTGCTCCATTGTTCTTCCTCGGCGGCGCCGCGTTCACGAGCATCCCACGCAGACGCAATGTCGGCCGGAATTTCAAATGGCGCCGCGCTCCATCCCAGTTCAGCCCGGGCTGCAGCGATTTCTTCATTGCCGAGTGGCGCGCCGTGCGTGGACGCCGTGCCTTGCTTGTTCGGCGCGCCGAAGCCGATAACGGTCTTGCAGCATATGAGTGTCGGTTTGTCGTTTTCGGCGATCGCCTGATCAATGGCCCCTGCGATTGATGCGCTTTCATGACCGTCGACATCGGCGACGACGTGCCAGCCGTAGGCCTCGAAGCGCTTTGCGGTGTCATCGGTAAACCAGCCGCCGACCTCGCCATCGATGGAAATATTGTTGTCGTCATAAAATGCGATCAGCTTGCCCAGCTTCAATGTGCCGGCGAGCGAACAGGCCTCGTGCGAGATGCCCTCCATAAGACACCCATCACCGAGAAAAACCCAGGTCTTGTGGTCGACGACCGGGAAGCCGTCGCGATTGAACTGTGCAGCCAGCATTTTTTCAGCCAGCGCCATACCGACCGCATTGGCGATGCCCTGCCCTAATGGCCCCGTCGTCGTTTCGATGCCGAAGCCGGGCTCGTATTCGGGATGGCCCGCTGTGCGGTAGCCAAATTGCCGGAAATTTCGAATTTCGTCGATCGATAGCGCATAGCCGGTCAGGTGCAACAAACTGTAAAGCAACATCGATCCGTGGCCGTTGGACAACACAAAGCGGTCGCGATCAGACCAGTCGGGATTTGCCGGATTATGCTTGTGGTAATCATTCCAAAGCACTTCGGCGATGTCCGCCATGCCCATCGGGGCGCCCGGATGTCCTGAGTTTGCGGCTTGTACCGCATCCATACTCAGGGCTCGAATCGCGTTAGCGAGATCTCGCCGGGCAGGCTGGCCGGCGTTCATTGCTTCTTGTGTCATCGGGTTTGTTTGGTCCGGCCTTTTGACAGGCTCATTTATGGTGAATTGTGCTGGAAAGCTCCGGCGGGAGCGGCGCATTTTCAGTGTTTTTCGCATGAGCCGCAAGCAGGATATTGCTGTACAATGCCGCCCCTCGCTAATCAGCCTTACAGTGACCCATGAGCAACTCCTTTCTTTTCACCTCGGAATCGGTATCCGAGGGACATCCCGACAAGATCGCCGATCAGATCTCAGATGCGATTCTTGACGCCATTATCGCCGAAGATACGAGCGCCCGCGTAGCGTGCGAGACGCTGGTCAAGACCGGCATGGTCGTTGTCGCCGGCGAAATCACGACCTCCGCCTGGGTCGATTTCGAGCAGATCGCCCGCGATACCGTTGTCAACATCGGCTACACCGATTCGCAGATGGGATTCGACGGCCACTCCTGCGCCGTTCTGAACGCCATCGGCAAACAGAGCCCGGACATTGCGCAAGGCGTCGACCGTGAATCGGACGAGGCGCAGGGTGCCGGGGACCAGGGACTGATGTTCGGCTATGCCACGAAAGAAACCGATGTCCTGATGCCAGCCCCGATCACTTATTCACACCGGCTAGTTCGCCGCCAGGCCGAAGTCCGCAAGAGTGGCGCGCTGCCGTGGCTGCGTCCGGATGCGAAGAGCCAGGTCACGTTCGTTTATGAAGACGACAAGCCCATCGCGATAGATGCGGTCGTTGTCTCCACGCAGCACCATTCTGACATTAGCCTTTCTGAGCTCCGCGACGGAGTCATGGAAGAAATCATCAAGCCCGTGCTGCCCAAGGAATGGATCAGCAAGGACACCAAGTACCACATCAACCCGACCGGTCGTTTCGAGATCGGCGGCCCGATGGGCGATTGCGGCCTGACCGGCCGCAAGATTATCGTCGACACCTATGGCGGCTCCGCCCGTCACGGTGGCGGCGCGTTTTCCGGCAAGGATCCTTCCAAGGTCGATCGCTCAGCCGCTTATGCGGCTCGTTATGTTGCGAAAAATATTGTCGCCGCGGGGCTCGCTGACCGCTGCGAGATTCAGCTGTCCTACGCGATCGGCGTTGCAGAGCCGACATCGATCAGCGTCAGCACCTTCGGCACGGGCAAAGTCTCCGATGACAAACTCACCCGGTTGATTCGTGAAAACTTCGACCTGCGCCCGTACGGCATCCTCACGATGCTCGACCTGATACAACCGATCTACCAGCCGACGGCGGCTTACGGACATTTTGGTCGCGAAGACCTTGATCTGAGCTGGGAAAGAACTGACAAGGCTGACGCGCTACGTGGCGCGGCAGCTGCCTGAACACATCCAATTGAGCGGAGAACAGTTATGAGCAGCGAACCCGTTGCCCTGCAAACGCAAGACTATAAAGTCGCCGACATTTCACTGGCGGACTGGGGCCGTAAGGAAATAGCCATCGCCGAGACGGAAATGCCCGGTCTCATGGCGCTGCGTGAAGAATTCGGCAAGGAAAAACCACTGGCAGGAGCGCGCATCGCGGGCTGCCTGCACATGACGATCCAGACGGCCGTATTGATCGAGACACTCATCGAGCTTGGCGCCGAGATTCGCTGGTCGTCCTGCAATATTTTTTCGACCCAGGATCACGCTGCCGCCGCGATTGCGGCAACGAACGTCCCGGTTTTCGCGTGGAAAGGCGAATCTGAAGACGAGTACAACTGGTGCGTCGAGCAAACAATCAATGGCCCGGACGGATGGACACCGAACATGCTGCTCGATGACGGCGGCGACCTGACGATCATGATGCACGATCATTTTCCCGAGATAATGAAGGGCGTCAAAGGCCTGTCGGAGGAGACCACCACGGGCGTAAAGCGTCTCTATGACATGATGAAAGACGGATCGCTGGCTTGCCCTGCGTTCAATGTCAATGATTCCGTTACGAAGTCCAAGTTCGACAATCTATACGGTTGTCGTGAATCACTCGTCGACGGCATCAAGCGTGCGACCGACGTCATGATTGCTGGAAAAATTGCGGTCGTGTGTGGCTACGGCGATGTGGGCAAAGGCTGCGCACAATCGCTTCGCGGTCTGGGCGCTACGGTCTGGATCACTGAAGTCGATCCGATCTGTGCGATGCAGGCAGCGATGGAAGGTTATCGCGTTGTTATCTTTGACGACATTTGCGATCAGGTCGATATCGTCGTCACTGCGACAGGCAACTATCACGTTGTTTCCGGTCCGCAGATGGAACGCATGAGAGATCAGGCAATCGTTTGTAATATTGGCCACTTTGACAATGAAATCGATGTTGCTTACCTCAACAAATTCGAGAAGGAGAACATCAAACCGCAGGTCGATCACATCATCTTCCCCGACGGCAAGCGGATTATCCTGCTCGCTGAGGGTCGCCTCGTGAACCTTGGCTGTGCCACGGGACATCCGAGTTTCGTCATGTCCAATTCATTTACAAACCAGGTCCTCGCACAGATCGAACTGTGGCAAAACGCCGATAACTACGAAAAACAGGTCTACGTCTTGCCCAAACACCTTGACGAAAAGGTCGCACGACTGCATCTTGATCGAATAGGCGCAAAGCTGACGGAGCTTTCCGACGAGCAAGCCGATTACATTGGCGTATCGACGGACGGCCCGTACAAGCCGGAGCATTATCGCTACTAGTGGTCAATTGAGAGAGGTTCGATCGCATTACGAGCTCTGCTGATCCAGTCCGGGTCCTGCATTTAACGGACCCGCATCTTTTCGGTGACACCGCCGGAAGCTTTCGGGGCACCGTCACTCACGCCTCGTTTTCGACTGTCCTTCAGCATTACAAGGCGGGCGGCTGGCACGCGGATCTTGTAGCGGCCACGGGCGACCTCATCCAGGACGAATCTGCAGACGCCTACGAGCGTTTTATCGAGCTCGTGGGGACGCTGGGGCTGCCCGTGCACTGTGTGCCGGGCAATCACGACATTCGCAAACTCATGCAAAGGGCGGTTAGCACACCGCCCTTTTTCTATTGCGATGCGACCGAAATGGATAACTGGCTGATCGTTGGCATCGACAGTTGCGACAGTGACGGCGCGGGCGGCGCCATCAACCGGAGCGAATACGAACGCCTTGATCAGGCCATCGAATCCAGCAATGCCGAGCATGTCATGGTATGCCTGCATCACCCGCCCGTTGTCATGGGCAGCGCCTGGCTGGACACGGTCGGCCTCGACTCGCCGAATGAGTTTTTCGAACGCATTTCTGCATCCGGAAAAGTACGTCTGGCCATATTTGGTCACGTGCACCAGACCTATGATCGCGAACACCATGGCGTACAGATTATCGGCACGCCGTCCACGTGCCGACAATTCGAACCCGGCAGCGACGAATTTGCAGTCGACGATCAGCCGCCGGCCTACCGTCGAATCACACTGCATCAAAACGGGACCTTCGAGGCGGAACTCGTCTGGGTAGAGCATGCGTAGGGCATTCGCCGCGCTGTCAATTCTGCTAATTGTTTCAGTCGCCCGCGGCGACAATGAGCCCGCCATGGTCTGGGTCGCGGAAGGCGACACCAACCGGGTCTACCTGATGGGATCCATTCACGTGCTTCGGGAACAGGATCACCCTCTGCCCGACATCGTGGAAGCCGTGTATGAGGAAGCCGAGCGGCTCGTCATGGAAATCGACATGGACGACATCGATCCATTCTCCGCGCTGCAGTTTCTGATGCAAAACGGCGTGCTTCAGGGCGACGACACATTGAAAGACGTGATGGGTGCGGAGATGTATGCGCAGGCGGAAGCATCCGCCGCCGAGATCGACATTCCGATTGAATTGCTGGAGAAAAGTGAGCCCTGGCTGGCTGCGATGACAGTTCAGGAAATGATCATGATGCGCGTCGGCTTCAAGGCGGAATTCGGCATAGAAATGTATCTGATGGCGAAGGCCACTGCCGACGGCAAGCCCATCACCGGGCTCGAAACCGTCGAGCAGCAACTGGGCTTTCTTGACGGCTTGTCGCCAGACACACAAAGCCGCTGGCTATTGCAGTCGATACTGGAAGGTCGCCGCATGGAGATACTCATTGACGAAATGGTGGCGGCCTGGCGCAGCGGCGATGTGCAATTTCTAGAGAAAGAGTTGCTACTCGAAATGGACACTCACCCTGAACTCCACGACGCGATTCTTGTTGATCGCAACAAGAGTTGGATCAATCCCATCATTGATTTGCTTGATGAACGTGATGACTATCTGGTTATCGTCGGCGCGGCGCACCTCGTTGGCGAGGATGGCGTGCCCGATTTGCTCTCCAAACAGGGCGTGCGAATAAAGCAGCTCCATGAATCCCTACGATGAAGCCCGAGAGTTTATCGCCGGCGGCGTAAACTCACCGGTCCGCGCCTTCGCCGGTGTCGGCGGCGATCCGGTGTTCTTCAAAAGCGCAAAAGGCGCCTGGCTCGAGACAGAAGATGGTCGACGACTGATCGACTACGTCGGGTCCTGGGGCCCGATGATTCTTGGGCACTGCCATCCAGACGTCGTAGACGCAGTCGTGCGCACCGCGAAAAGCGGCATGAGTTTTGGCGCGCCCTGCGTCCTGGAAACCCGCATCGCGGCGAAAATTTGTGATCTGATGCCTTCGATCGAACGCCTTCGGATGGTCAGTTCGGGAACCGAGGCGACGATGAGCGCGATTCGCCTGGCGCGGGGCCACACCGGGCGTGACAAGATCGTCAAGTTCGAAGGCTGTTATCACGGTCACTCCGACTCGCTGCTAATCAAAGCGGGCTCGGGGGCGTTAACGCTCGGCGTTCCAAGTTCGCCGGGTGTACCTATGGGCCTCGCCAATCATACGATGACGCTGCCCTACAACGACTCCGCTGCAGTCCGCTCGGTATTCGCCGAGCTCGGCGACCAGATAGCCTGCGTCATAGTGGAGCCCATCGCCGGTAACATGAATATGGTGCCGCCGGAAGCCGGGTTCCATGAGACTTTACGCGACGAATGTACGAACGCGGGCGCCATCCTGATATTTGACGAGGTCATGACGGGATTCCGGGTAGCCAAAGGCGGCGCTCAGGCTTTGTTGGGTATCACGCCGGATCTGACCACGCTTGGCAAAGTCGTTGGCGGCGGCATGCCGGCCGCCGCGTTTGGCGGCCGCGCCGATATCATGTCCAGTATTGCGCCCGACGGCCCTGTGTATCAGGCCGGAACATTGTCGGGCAATCCGGTCGCGATGGCGGCAGGCCTTGCAACACTCGAACAACTCGATAAGCCCGGCTTCTATGAAGCACTGAGCGAACGAACACGACAGCTTAGCGACGGCCTCGCGGCCGCAGCCGCAGATGCGGGAGTGGCCATGGCCACCGAGCACGAAGGCGGTATGTTCGGTTTTGTCTTCAGCGACGACGGACCGATACGACGTTTCGACCAGGTTGCCGCAGCCGATATCGATCGTTTCAAGGCGTTTTTTCACGGCATGCTGGCCGCAGGCGTCTACCTCGCGCCGTCAGCGTTTGAAGCCGGGTTCGTGTCCGCGGCACACGGAGACAAGGAAGTTTCCACGACCCTGGCAGCCGCGGCAAAGGTGATGAGTCAGCTGTAGGGGTTGCGCTTGCGCTGCGAAAATCGCGCTTGCCAGGCAGCGGCCCTACGACACCGGCCCGCGCACAGTATCCAACAACTCATTGACAAGACCAAGTCGTTGAGCAGGATCGTTGGCCTCCAGACACTTTTGTTTTTGCTCGAGATCAATCGGCAAAATTTCGACGAAACGATGTGTGACCCAGCCGGCGTCCTCGTAATTTCGTTCCAGCGACTCGTATAAACGGCCCAGGTCATCGAGAACACCGGCGAGAATATTCGCCATGCCCTTGTATTCGTCGGGCAACGCCATCGGCGCCTCATCCGGCAAAATTTCAACCTCGCCGATGT
>Ga0255057_10000878_pt1 | contig 17236 bp, 14 predicted proteins | sample Cases_109_6_MG_FD_189022 | JGI IMG/M metagenome (GOLD analysis project Ga0255057, IMG submission 189022) | Seawater microbial communities from Amundsen Gulf, Northwest Territories, Canada - Cases_109_6 | ecosystem: Environmental > Aquatic > Marine > Gulf | place: Canada: Northwest Territories... | reverse complement strand
TCAACGACGACATGCCGTTTCTCGTGGATTCAATCTCCGCCGCAGTCAATCGTCAGGAACTTGCGGCGCATATTACAGTTCACCCTGTATTTCGTGTCGAACGCGACGCTCGCGGTCGGCTGAAGTCAATCGCCAAGCGCAACGGCACCAGCGGAATCGCCGAGTCTTTCGTACGAATCGCCATCGATCGCGAAGCAGACGCACAGCGATTGAAAGTCCTCGAACATGAGATTTTCAAGGTTCTCTCTGACGTCCGCGTCTCGGTTCGCGATTGGTCCAAAATGCGCGGCAAGATGCTCGAGGCCAACGAATCAATGAAATTCGGCCCGATCGGCGTGGACGAGAAATTGCGGACCGAATCGAAGGCATTGCTCGACTGGATGATCGATGAGCGATTCACGTTTCTCGGCTATCGAGAGTACACATTGTCATACCGGGGCGAACGCATTTTTCTCAAAGCGGTAGAAGGCAGCGGACTGGGCCTGTTGTCGACTGAAGAGCGCGGCGGCAAATCGTCGGAACTGACGAAGGAAATGCGGCGTCTGACGCGTTCAAAAGACTGGCTCATCATTACTAAAGCAAATTCGCGTTCGACGGTTCATCGCAATGCCTACCTCGATTACGTCGGCATAAAGGTATACAACAGCAAAGGCAAGGCAGTCGGCGAACATCGCTTCATTGGCCTTTTCACGTCAGTGGCTTACAGCGAAAGTCCACGACACATACCGTTATTGCGCCACAAAGTGCAGCGCGTCCTCGCCCGCACCCACGTTGAACCGGGTGGCCATCGCGGCAAAGCACTAATGCATATCGTCGATACATTTCCACGCGATGAATTATTCCAAAGCTCTGTGTCCGATCTCGCCCGCACCACGTTAGGTGTGCTGAATATCCAGGACCGCCAGCGTGTTCGCTTTTTTGTGCGGCGTGACACTTTCCGACGTTTCTTCTCCTGTCTCGTTTACGTCCCACGCGAAAAATACTCAACTCTGGTACGACGTCGAATGGAGACGATTCTCAAAGACGCATTTGACGGCCACTCGGTGGACTCCAGCGTGCAGATTTCCGACTCGCTGCTCGCGCGCGTTCAAATTATCGTCCGCACGGCGCCCGGAGAACGCCCGCGTATCAGCATTCAACATATTGAAGAACGAATAGCGAACGTCGTCGTGACCTGGGCCGACAAGATCCGCGATGAACTGCTTGAGACCTATGGCCAGGACGATGGACACAAGCTGTACCGCACATACGGCCACGTTTTTCCGGCCGGTTATCAGGAAGAAACATCGACCAAAGACGCCTGCAGCGATATCAACCGAATCGACAATATGCGCGACGGTGGCCTGACGCGCTCGGTGAATTTGTACTGTCCGGGCGACTCCGAACAGGGTCACATGCATTTCATTATTTACAGCGACGAAGAGCCTTTGGTGTTGTCGAATGCCCTGCCAATACTCGAAAACATGGGTGTCGATGTCTACACCGAACGGCCATATGAACTGAAGTTGCTGAAAGATGACGCTTTCTGGATTCAGGATTTTCATCTGCGCCATGAATCCGGTGCTGATATCAGCGATCGCGAGTCGGCCGTGCGATTCGAAGAATGTTTTTCACGTGTCCTTAGCGGGCAAGTAGAGGACGACGGCCTAAATCGACTCGTGCTGGCTGCCAAACTCGACTGGCGCCAAACCGCGCTGCTGCGATGCTATGCAAAATACCTGCAGCAACTGGGCATGCCCTTCAGTCAGGCCTACGTGGAAGACGTTCTCGTTTCTCATTCAGGGTTTGTTGCCTTACTCGTGGAACAGTTCGAGACACAATTCGACCCGGCGGTCGCGAATGCCACGCGTAATCGAAAACTCAGCGAAATTACAGCATCCATAAAGCGAGCGGTGAGAAAGGCAAGAAGTGTTGATGAAGATCGCATCCTTTTGGCCTTCGCACGCGGTGTAAACGCGTCTCTGCGCACAAACTATTTCCTTCGTGATGAGAACGGCGACCCTAAACCCTGCATCTCCATCAAGTTCGACCCTACCTCGATGCCAGAGGTGCCGTTGCCGCGACCGCAATTCGAAATATTCGTTTACGCACCTGAAGTCGAGGGCGTGCATTTGCGGGGTGGCGACGTCGCACGAGGTGGTCTGCGCTGGTCCGACCGTCGCGAAGATTTCCGCACTGAAGTCCTCGGCCTGATGAAGGCGCAGGTCGTAAAAAACACGGTCATCGTTCCGACAGGAGCCAAAGGCGGCTTCTTCTGCAAGAAAATGCCGCAAGGCGATCGCGACGCGATTCTCGCCACGGGCGTCGAGTGCTACAAGACCTTCATCAGGGGCTTGCTGGACATTACGGACAACGTAATAGCCGGCAATGTCGTCACCCCTGACGATGTCGTGCGTCGTGATGGTGAAGATCCCTACCTCGTTGTGGCAGCAGACAAAGGAACGGCGACATTTTCCGATATAGCCAACGGTATTTCAGCGGAGTATGGCTTCTGGCTTGACGACGCATTCGCATCGGGTGGTTCTGCCGGTTACGACCATAAGAAAATGGGCATCACTGCCCGCGGCGCGTGGGAAGCCGTTATGCGCCACTTCCGCGAACAGGGACTGAATACCCAGAAGGATCCATTCACCGTTGCCGGAATTGGCGACATGAGCGGCGATGTTTTTGGCAACGGTATGTTGTTGTCGCGCAAAATAAAACTGGTCGCCGCGTTCAACCACATGCACATTTTTCTCGATCCGGACCCGGACATGGCAGCGACTTTTCGTGAGCGCAATCGTCTTTTCAAGAAAGGGCGGTCTGGCTGGAACGACTATAACGAAAAACTGATTTCGAAAGGCGGAGGCATATTTTCGCGGCAAGCGAAGACGATCCGGCTGAGCGCCGAAATCCGCGCACTGCTCGATACCAACGAGAAGGCGATGAAGCCCAATGATCTTGTTAACGCGATCTTGCAGATGCCGGTCGATCTCTTGTGGAACGGCGGTATCGGCACATACGTCAAGGCCAGCAGTGAAAGTCATACCGACGTCGGCGACCGCGCCAATGACGGATTGCGTGTGAACGCATCGCAACTCCGCTGCAAGGTCGTTGGTGAGGGTGGCAATCTCGGCTTGACCCAAAAAGCACGAATTGAGTTCAGTTTGCTGGGTGGACGGATCAATACGGATTTCATCGACAATTCTGCGGGTGTCGACAGTTCGGACCGCGAAGTGAATATCAAGATATTGCTAAGCGATGTCGCGAAACAAAGGGGCATGTCGCGGCCGAAGCGCGATGCATTACTCGCCTCAATGACGGATGATGTGGCCAGCGCCGTACTTCGTAATAATTACCTGCAAACGCAGGCGATCAGCATGAGCGAAATCCGCTCGCTCGAACGCATCGACGAGACGGCGCGATTGATCTCCAACCTTGAGCGCACGGGACTTCTCGACCGAGACCTTGAATATCTGCCGGAAGATTCGGAAATCGAGGAGCGCCGCGCGCGCAAGCAGGGCTTTACGCGACCCGAGCTTGCCGTTGTACTCAGCTACGCGAAGATCGACCTGTTTAACGGCCTGATGGGTTCCGACGAATCGCTTGAGGATTTCCTGGTAATCGATCCGCTGCGCTATTTCCCGAATATTTTGCGACGCCGATATTCCGATCTGCTGCCGACCCATCGACTGAGTCGGCAGATACTGGCGACGCTGATCTCCAATGACATCGTCAATCGAATGGGACCCGCATTTGTAAAACGCATTCAAACGGACACCGGCGCGAATATTGTCACGATCTCACGTGCATACACTGTGGCGCAGCAGGTCATTCGCGGCGGAAAATTGCTGCGAACGATTGAGTCGCTCGATCACCAGATTCCAGCGACGGCGCAGGTCTCAATGATGTTCGAAGTCAGCCGTACCCTGCGACACGTTTGCTACTGGCTGATCGAGCATTTTGGTGACGACCTCGAGATTGAAGGAGCCGTCGAGCGGCTCAAAGACGGCATGACCGCCGTATACAAACGCAGCGGCGCGAGCTTGTCCACGTCGGCCCGGATTCGGCATCAAAATGCTACGGAAAATTTCATCGGCATGGGCGTACCCGAGAAACTTGCCAATCGGATGTCGTCGCTGTTGTTGACACGTGCAGCGCTCGACATTGCCGACCTGGCCTGGATCTACAAACGCGACGTCATGGAAACGGCGAAGCTCTACTCGGCATTCAACGAACATCTCGGACTCTTCTGGATGCATACGAGTGTTGAAGATCTCGAGGTTCAGGGACGCTGGCAAGCGATGGCCCGAAGCAATCTTCGAGAAGAATTTTATAGCCTGCGTCGCCAAATGGCCGCACAGTTACTTGCGGGTCGCAGTAAACGTGATATGGCCGTGCGTGTCGATGAGTGGTTGCAGAAAAACGCCGACGACGTCGCGCACTTCAAGCGCATGATCGACGAAATGAAATTACGCAGCGAGATTGATTTTGCTACTCTCTCCGTGGCCGCGCAAGAACTTCGCGACCTGATCACAGACTGACCAAAATTCACGGAGACACAATGGCGGGCAAGCTCGTTCTATGCCGTCACGGCCAAAGTGACTGGAATCTGAAAAACCTGTTCACGGGTTGGCACGATGTTGACCTGACCGATCAAGGCGTCAGCGAAGCTTGCGACGCCGGCCAACTCCTTGCCAATCTCAACTACGAATTCGATATCGCTTATACGTCGGTACTCAAACGAGCGATTCGCACGCTGTGGCTGATGCTCGACGAGATGGATCGAATGTGGATTCCCGTGATTCGCAGTTGGCGCCTGAATGAGCGCCACTACGGCGCCTTGCAGGGCCTCAACAAGGCCGAGACGGCCGCCAAATACGGTGACGACCAGGTGCATATCTGGCGTCGTAGTTACGACATTCCCCCGCCTGAACTTGATGCCGACGACGAGCGCCATCCCGCCCATGATCCTCGTTACGCAGGCCTCGAGAATTTGCCGGCGACCGAGTCTCTGGCGACCACACTCGATCGCGTGCTGCCCTGCTGGAATGAGATGATTGCGCCAGAGTTGCGCGCCGGCAAAAATGTTCTGATTGCCGCACACGGCAACAGCCTGCGCGCGCTGGTCAAGATGCTGGATGACGTATCGAACGATGAGATAACAGGCTTCAATATTCCGACCGGCATTCCGCTTGCGTACGAACTCGATGACGAGCTCAAGCCCGTATCCCGAGACTTCCTGGGTGACCCGGATGCCGTCGCCAAAGCAACGGCCGCCGTCGCGGCGCAGGGCAAAGCAAAGTGATGTATGCCCTCGACGACCGGCAACCGGTCCTTGAGGGCAATCATCATTACATTGCCGACAATGCCAGCGTCATCGGTAGCGTCCGACTCAAGGATGCGTCAAGCGTCTGGTTTAATTGCGTACTGCGCGGCGACAATGACTGGATCGAAATCGGCGAACGCAGCAACATTCAGGACGGCAGCGTGCTGCACACCGACCCCGGATTGACGCTGACGATCGGCAACAACGTTACCGTCGGACACAAAGTCATGCTGCACGGCTGCACGATTGGCAATAACACGCTCATCGGCATTGGCAGCACAATTCTGAATGGCGCTCGTGTCGGCGACGATTGCATTGTTGGCGCTCACGCACTCATCACAGAAAACAAGGAATTTCCCGACGGCTCGCTGATTCTTGGCTCTCCGGCCCGTGTCGTCCGCCAACTCACTCCCAACGAAATACTGATGATCAGCGAATCAGCCAATACCTACGTGGACAACGCCCGACGGTTCTCTCAAAACCTCGTCGAACTATAAAGTGGCATTGGGTGGGGTGGTCTTCACCTCGTAGGAGCGGGCCCCAGCCCGCGACCGTTCGATTTGTAAGCCGATGTCGCGGGCTGGGGCCCGCTCCTACGCTTGTTCACGAGGATTCGACCGGTCTCTGGACTCAGTCGGATCAACCACGCGGACCAGTCCCTCTTGAGTGGTTGATGCGACCAAAATTCCGTCTTCGGTGAAGAATTGACCGCGCGCGAATCCACGCGCGCCCGATGCGTTCGGGCTGTCGATTGAGTAGAGATGCCATTGATCGATCGCAACATTGCGATGGAACCACAGCGCATGATCCAGGCTCGCCATGATGATGTTGTCGTGAACAAATGACAGGCCGTGCGGCATGGTGCTTGCACCGAGCAGCTCATAGTCGGAGACATACGCCAGCAGATTCTGGTGCAATGCCTGATCGTCAGGCAAGTCATCAACCGCACGTACCCACACATGACTTATCGGTGTCAGTTTCTCGCGCTTGTCGAAGTTCGGCGGTCGTACCGGGCGAAATTCAAAGGGTCGCTTTTCCATGAGAAAACGCCGCATTTTCATCGGCACACAATCCGGCAAATCTCGTGCGATCTCATTCAAAGTCTGCAATCCGTCCGGGCCGGGAACATCTGGAATGTTGGATTGATGATCGAGCCCGTCTTCGGGATCCTGAAACGACGCAGCGAGATTCAGGATCGGCCGACCATGTTGAATCGCAACAACACGACGATTGGAAAAACTGCCGCCATCGCGCGCGCGATCGACCTCGTAAACGATCGGTGCTTTTATGTCGCCTCGTCTCAGGAAATAAGCATGCAAAGAGTGGGCTACCCTGTCCTCCACCGTGTGTTGCGCCGCCGACAATGCCTGCCCAAGCACCTGGCCGCCGAAGACTTGCGGGCTTCCGATGTCGCGGCTATCGCCACGGAAAATGTTTTCCTCGATCCGCTCGAGCTTGAGGAGCGAAATAAGATCATCAAGTGCAGGATGCATGGGTCTGGCGGAGCGAATCAAACGTCGGTGCGGCCGCCATCGACGGCGATCCCGCTGCCGCTGACGAACACTGCGTCGTCGCTTGCGAGGAAGAGCACGACCTTGGCGATGTCGACCGGCTCGCCGAGACGCTTCGCCGCCGAATTGGCAATGCAGTAGTCCCGCAATTCCTTGTTCTTGCGAAACACTTCCCTGCTGGTGGGCGTCATGACGGCGCCAGGCTGTACGTAGTTGGCTGTGATGCCGAACTCACCCGTTTCCGCGGCCAGCGCGCGCGTGATAGCAGCGATGTTTCTTTCGGCTTTGTCACTGGCTGCAACGCCGCCGGCCGCGAACATGCTGCGCAGAAATCCGATATTGATGATGCGTCCGGCCGGACTCTTCTTGAGGTGTGGCAGTGCCGCTCGCGCCATCGACAGAACCAGTTCGGCGCGATGTGTAATCAAGCGCTCCAGCGCGTCGCCTTCCGATTCGATCGGCCCGTTCGTCGGCAGAGCAAAGTCGGTGACCAGGATGTCGATGCCACCGAGCTTTTCGGCGGCTGTCTCAATCAATGCCGGCATAAGCCTTGTGTCGGTGTATGCCTCGCTGTGGCCTTCAACGCCCTTCACCGACTTAAAATGTTGTTCGACGCCGCTATTGGCAGAATCAACGGCCAGAACCTTTGCACCATGTTTGATCAGCGTACGAGCCACAGCTTCTCCGATACCGCTTCCGGCATTGGTCACTATCGCTTTGAGTCCGTACAACCTGAGGGGATCGCCCATTCCTGTTCCTTGCAGTGGCCCACGCAGGTAAATGCGCTTTGCAGACGCGATAGTCTGTGAATTGCGGCAGCAATTCAATCTTCGCGAATTATTCTCATTTTAGCTGCCGGGATAATTTGACAAAACCGCAGTCGTATCAAGGTATTGGAGATTGAATCTATGGATTCCGTGATATGCTTGAGCGCATCAAAAAACACCTCAATTAGGTGGCGGACTAACACGAGTTCTTTTTGCAAGGGGGAGAACATGAAGCCGATAAAAAGTGGCGTGCCGACGATGGCTCGGTACGTATTTGCAGTGCTTTCCGGATCGCTGCTGACGACGCCCGCGATAGCCCAGGACGACGTTTTCGAAGAGATCATCGTAACGGCGACGAAGCGTCCAGAGAATGTAATGAAGGTCCCGCTTGCCGTGACCGCCGTCACTGGCCAGCAACTTCAGGCATCTGGAATCAAGGACATGTTCGACCTGCAGCAGAACGTTCCCGGCTTGATCGTTGGCCAAAGTCAGACTGCAACAACATCCAATTTCGCCATTCGCGGCATCGGCAGCACCTCGAATAACTTTGGTGTCGAATCGTCGGTCGGTTTATATGTAGATAACGTTTACCGCTCACGCCAGAGCTCGATCATCAATGAGCTGGTCGACATCGAAGCCGTCGAAGTATTGCGCGGTCCGCAGGGCACACTTTTCGGCAAGAACACTCCCGCAGGTGCCATTCAGATTCGTACGGTCGCGCCGAGCACCGACAGCGTTGACGCATATTTCGAAGCCACAGCAGGAGACTACGGTCTTTTTCGAGTTGCTGGCGCCGCCAATATCCCCCTGAGCGACACCACGGCACTTCGCGGCACAGTATTCGTTTCGCAGCGAGACGGCTATGTCGACGACGATAATTTTGGCGCGGATTTTCATAATGATCGCGATCGTCAGGGCTTTCGCTTGCAGCTCGGCTATGAGCCCAGCGACACGTTCAACATGCGCATCATCGCGGATTACGCCGAGATAGACGAAACCTGCTGCGTGGCGCTTTCGCGGGTCGACAGCCTGTATTCACGGGCGAGCCTGGCTGGCGTTCCGGTGAACGGCACAGACGCCGTATTCCTGAACCTTGGTGGTACGGTTTATACCGATTTTCCCTACCCACAGCCATTCCTGGATGCACTCGCGCCGCTGCCCGGCACTGTGGTGACCGGCGTCGGCTTCGACCAGTACCGTACCGGTTATGACTCCGCGCCAGTTTCGGAAAATGAAGACAGCGGATTGTCGGCTGAACTCAACTGGACCATGGGCAACGGCATGATTCTGACGTCGATCTCAGCCTATCGCGCCTTCGATACCTACGACTCGATCGATGGCGATTTCACCGATACCCCAATTTTCGTACGTGACAATAGGGCGGAACAGTCGTCGTTTTCACAGGAGTTTCGATTGTCCGGTGAATTCGGCGATGGCGGCCACTGGGTAGCCGGCGCCTATTACTTCGGTCAGGAGATCGAGAGTGTCACCGATACCTTTGCCGGACCTTTATTTAATACTTATGCGCAAATAACCAATCCTCAGCTGATGGCGCTGGTTGACGGGATTGCCCTATTTCTCCAGGCGATTCCTCCGGGCACGTTGCCGCCACAGGCCCAACCCTTCGACGCGAACACGTTTGCAAAAAACGATTTTAAACAGGATCAGGACGGTTACGCGGTATTCGGCCAAATCGATATCCCAATGGGCGACAAGCTCGAACTAACGCTCGGTGGACGCTACACCGACGAGACCAAGGATATTACGGGCGTCTTCACTGACAGCTCGGTCGGACCACCGCCCGACCCTGTCGCGATCTTGACGGCGATTGCGGCAGCGCAGGGCGGCGACTTTTCGTTGCTGGGCGATCTCCTGCCCGTGCTGCAGCCAAACGTCAGCTGGGGAAACTATTCGCTGGTTGAATTGTCTCCGCGACCAAACATAAACGAGACCTTATCGGACGACCAAACCACGGGTACCGTGAAAATGACGTTCTTCCCCAACGATGACTCGATGTTGTATGCATCGTATTCAACCGGCTTCAAATCCGGCGGCACGAATACGGACCGCATCAACCCGACGTTCAGCACCCTATTCGGTGCCGAGACATCGGATTCCATCGAGCTCGGATACAAGGGCGACCTGGGCCCGGTGCGCCTGGCGGTCGCGTTGTACCAGACCGACTTCGAAGACTTCCAGGCCAACACCTTTACGGGTACCGGCTTTAACTTGCAAAACGCGGGTGAAGTCGAAACAAGTGGCATTGAAATCGAAGCCCTGTGGCGCCCCACGGAAAACTTCGAACTTCAGGCCTTTTACGCCCACAACGAAGCCGACTACGCGGACTTCAGGGTCGGCACCTGTTGGGATACGACGCCGTTCCATACCGGCGTGCCAGATCCGGCGCCACCAGGCATAGATCCGGAGCAGTGCGACCGTACAGGTTATCCGGTTCCCTATAATCCCGAGGATCGTGCGTTCATTGCCGCAACACAAGATTTCCCGATCGGCAATAACATCCTGTTTATTCGCGCCGAGTACAGCTACGCATCAGAGGCTTTCACGGATGGAGACCTGGATCCGCTAACGCAGCAGGACTCGTTTGGTCTGTTAAACCTGCGTGTTGGCATGGACATTGAGAGCTGGAACTCAACACTCACGTTATGGGGACGCAATGTTACGGATGAGCGCTGGTACAGTGGATCGTTTGATGCACCGATTCAGCTGGGACGCATGAATTCCTATCCGTCAGAGCCGGCAACTTACGGTGTAACCTTCCAAATGAACTTCGACTAGAATCTGATCGTCCAGCACGGGCCAGCGGAGCCATCCGCTGGCCCGTTTTTTATTGCGGTATGATTCCCGAATGAGTGATTCGACAATTAAGGTGGCGCTGGCGCAGATCGCGCCGATCTGGCTGCAGCACGAAGCGACAACGAGCAAAATTGTCGACTGGATCGCCAAGGCGGCCGCCGAAGATTGCGCACTGGTCGCTTTCGGTGAAGCGCTTCTGCCGGGATACCCGTTCTGGGTTGAGCGCACCGATGGCGCGCGTTTCGAATCAGCCATACAGAAAGAGCTCTATGCACACTACGCCGAGCAATCGATTGTCATAGAACGAGGCGATCTCGATCCCGTTCGCGCCGCTGCGAAAAAACATGCAATTGCTGTCTATCTCGGCACCATGGAACGTGCCGCCGACCGCGGCGGCCACAGTCTCTATTGTTCGATGGTCTACATCGATGCAAATGGAGAGATCGGCTCGATTCATCGCAAGCTCATGCCGACCTACGAGGAGCGACTCGTGTGGGCGAGCGGCGATGGTCACGGACTGCGAACACACGATCTGGGAGCGTTCAAGGTCGGCGGTTTGAATTGCTGGGAAAACTGGCTGCCATTGCCGCGCGCGGCGCTCTACGCACAGGGCGAAGACCTGCATGTCGCCATTTGGCCTGGCAGCCAGCGCAACACCGTGGACATCACCCGCTTTATTGCCAAAGAAGCTCGCTCCTTTGTCGTCTCGGTATCAGGCTTGATGCGAAAAGAAGACATCGGCGATGATTTCCCCCACGCCGAACTCCTCAGAGAATCGGCCGACGACATAATGGCGGATGGTGGCTCGTGCATCGCCTCGCCGACCGGAGAGTGGCTGCTTGAGCCTGAAACGAATACGGAATCGTTGCGTGTTGCCGAACTCGACCACACAATCGTTTTGCAGGAACGTCAAAACATGGACGTTGTCGGGCATTATTCGCGGCCCGATGTCACTCGCCTGCTCGTCAACAGAAAAAGGCAATCGACGACGCGTTTCTCCGAGTAAGGCTCAGATCGAAACGTAGACGAAAAACGCGCCGAAGGCGGCCGCGAAAAGCGCCGACAAGCGAACCATGCTGTCCGATCGGCCGAGCCACCAGTCCACCAGTTTATCGAGACGCACCCGGCCCATGATCAGGATGCCAACAGCAGCAACCAGGCTAATAACACCAATGATCTTCATTACATGCGGGAATCGCAGCGAGTCGGCAACGATGATCAGCAACGCGCCAATTAACATTCGCAACACAATAGCCGCGATGAACCGGGGCCGGGACGGCCAGGCCTGCAACGCTGTGCGAAACCGGGCCGGCGCAAGCAGGCCTGCAATACCGAGCAAAACGGCCAGGACGCCGATACCAGCAACAATCAGGTTCATGTCGGCAATTGTAGTCCCGAATCACCTCGTTGGTCATGTATTGTATTGACCCAAGGCTTAATGCGAGGCTTGTCAAAACCCGTTCAGCGAGCGCCAATCCATGACTATTCGACATGAAAATATTCTCGGCACGATCGGCAACACACCCGTCGTAAAACTCAACAAGATTGGGCCCAAGCACGTCAATTTGTACGTCAAGATCGAGTCGTTCAATCCGATGGGGTCGGTCAAGGACCGGCTCGCTTTGAGCGTCATCGAACGTGCCGAAGAAACGGGTGACCTGAAACCAGGGCAAACCGTTATCGAGGCGACCAGCGGCAATACGGGTATTGGCCTCGCGATGGTCTGCGCTCAGAAAGGCTACCCGCTCGTCGTTACGATGGCGGAGAGCTTCTCGGTCGAGCGACGCAGGATGATGCGCTTCCTGGGTGCGAAGGTGGTGCTGACACCTGCCGGGCTCAAGGGTAGCGGCATGCTTGCCAAAGCGACGGAACTCGCCGAAAAACACCGTTGGTTCCTGGTCAGGCAATTTGAAAATGAAGCTAACGCGGACGCGCACTCACGTACGACCGCGCCGGAAATTCTGGACGCATTCGCCGACGTCGGCCTGGATTACTGGGTCACGGGTTTCGGCACGGGAGGAACGCTCAAAGGCGTGTCCAGAGTTTTGAAGGAAAAAAGCCCCAAGACGAAAGTGATCGTCTGCGAACCCGACAACGTGCCGATACTCGGCAGCGGCATTCCGCAACAACGCTGCGAGGACGGCTCGCCCAAAGAAAGTCATCCGAAATTCACGCCTCACCTGATGCAGGGCTGGAGCCCGGATTTCATACCGAAACTCACCGAGGACGCTGTCAACGCCGACCTCATCGACGACATCATGCCGGTCGCAGGCGACGATGCCCTCGACCTCGCCAAGTCACTCGCCAAAGATGAAGGAATATTCGTTGGCATTTCCGCAGGCGCCACGCTGGCCGGCGCGATTAAGGTCGCGGAAAAGGCTGAAGAGGGAGCTAATATTCTGTGCATGCTGCCAGATACGGGCGAGCGTTATCTGAGCACACCACTGTTTGAGGGCGTGCCCGAAGACATGACCGAGGAAGAACAAAAAATCGCGCGGTCCACGCCCAACTACCGATTCGACTCGCCTCCTCCAGCGCCGCCCGCTGACGACGAAGTCGAGGAAATGATCGCAGCGCCTGCAGAGGCGATCGAGTTCCTCGAAGACGTGACTCACGATACCGAAAATCCGGTTTTGCTCATTGGCATGGAATGGTGCGAGTTCTGTTGGTCGGTTAGAAAACTGATGGCGGAGTATGAGATCCCTTATCGCACGATCGAACTGGATTCGGTTGCCTATCAGGAAAATAACAAGGGCGTCAAAATCCGCGCCGCGATTCGGGAAAAGACCGGCCAGAAGACGATTCCACAAATCTACGTAGGCGGCGAGCACATCGGCGGAGCGACTGAATTTTTCGATGCGCTCAAGGACGGCAGCATGAAGAAAATGCTCGAGCAGAATAATGTGGCATGGAAAAAGTCAGCCGATCAGGATCCGTATTCGTTCCTGCCAGCCTGGTTACACAAACGCTAGTCGCGGGCTGGGGCCCGCTCGTACGGTTTGGTCGCGGGCTGGGGTCCCCAAAGGGGAGGCCCCCCGCTCGTACGGTTTGGTCGCGGGCTGGGGCCCGCTCGTACGGCTACTCGTCGAAAAAATACATGCCGAGTGTTTCGGCGACGCAGGCCGGCTTGCGTTCGCCCTCGACCTCGATTCGAACCTCCGACGTAAGAAGCAAAGCGCCGGCGCGACGGCGAGCCTGTAATACTTTCATGCGACCTCGTACCCGTGCACCGGACGGAAGCGGTGCATAGAAACGCACCTTGTTCAGGCCGAAATTAATTGCTCGCTTGAGGTTCTCCACTTGTACAAAGTCGCCGGTCAGCGCCGGAATCAGCGCGAGCGTCAGGTAACCGTGAGCAATCGTCTTGCCGCCAGGCATTTCCTTCGCCGCACGTTCGGTATCAACGTGAATCCATTGATAGTCAGCGGTCGCCTCGGCGAATTGATCGATTCGATTCTGATCAATGACCACCCATTCGGAAAGACCGATCTCCTCGCCCTCAAGGACTTTGGCATCTTCAATTGAACCGACTACGTGCAAGTTTATTTCCTTTCTTCGCTGCGGCAGCGGACGTTGCTGCGCTAGAAATACACATATACTGTTGCGGTCGCAAGTCCTATTCCCGGAACCCTGTTGCCTGAACCCGCCGAACACCGAATTTTTGCTGTCGTACTTGCTGCCGGAATGTCGCGACGATTTGGCAGCACAAAGCAACTGCAAAGAATCGATGGCGTACCGATGGTCCGCCGGGCTGCTGTCCTGGCGCGGGCCGCCTGTGAGGACAACACGCTCCTGGTCGTGGGTCACGACCAGCAACGTGTCGTGGCCGCCGCCGAAGGCGAGTGTCAGTTCATCGCGATTAACGAAAATTTTGCAGACGGTTTGGGGTCATCCATCGCTTGCGCCGCGAGATCCCTCGCACCATCGGCAGACGCATTGTTGATCTTACTCGCGGACCAGCCGAAGATTAATGAGCCTCATCTCAATGCCCTGCTTGGCGCCTGGTCCGGCGATAGTGATGAAATCGTCGCAACGTCGTTTGCCGGCGTGCAGGGCCCACCAGTCCTGCTGCCAGGATCAAGCTTCCCGCAACTGCTCGAACTTAGCGGCGATGCGGGAGCCAGAAAACTTCTGCAGCATCCCGACTTTCGCGTGACAAGCGTGAAATTCGAACAGGCAGCCGTGGATATCGACCTGCCTGAAGATCTCAATCAGATCACTTAGCCGTTATGGCCGTGCTCTTCGCAGCGCTCACAATTCACCCAGCCTGAGTCACCATTGGCGTAGTGCTCTTTTTTCCAGATCGGCAGACGCACCTTCAACGCGTCAATAATGTATCGACAAGCCTGAAACGCCTCATCGCGGTGCGGCGAAGAGACGCCGACCCAAACGGCACAATCGCCGATGTCGAGTAAACCGGTTCGATGCACGCACTCTGCGTGCAAATGCGGAAATTTATCTGCCGCCTCGGCAAGCACCTTCTCGCCTTCCTTGATCGCAACCGGTTCGCAAGCCTCGTACTCAAGTCGCAGAACAGTCTTACCCTCATTGAGATTTCGTACCCATCCCTCGAAGCCACAATAGGCGCCGGCAGCGGCGTCAAACAAGCGCTTGCGCAGCGCATCGGGATCGATCGAATCAGCCGTGATTCTTATCATGTCAGCCGCCAGCAACCGGCGGAAACAGCAATACTGTATCGCCATCAGACACCGCTGCATCCCAATCGGCCATCTCGTCGTTGATCGCGACCTTGCAGTGTCCGGATGGCTCGGACGATCCGTGTCTGTCCCGCGTCGCCGCGAACACGTCGGCCGCTGTCGCCACGTCCATGGACAGGGTTTCTTCGGCAACGCCGGCATTGTCGCGAAACATCGCGAAATAACGAATCGTAACGGTCTTCATCGGCTGGCTTGCAGCACACTGGCCGCGAGATCATCAGGCGTATTGACGTTATCGAGCGCCGTCGGATCGGGTTGATCGAGCAACTCAGTATCGGAACGAATCAATATCTTGCGAGGGCATACAAGGCCGTCATCCACGAAGGCACGAATCGCCGCGTTGCTGCCGGAACGATAAACAGCGCAAAGCGGTTCGGGCAATCCGTCATAGCTGCTTCGATACGCCGTGAACGGTTTGTCGTCGGCACGATGTTCGAGCAGGTATTCCAGCGTTCGTCGCTCGAGATTCGGCAGGTCGCAGGCCAGCACCAGCCAATCGGCATCCGGGTACGTCTCCAGGGCCGAAAGAATTCCGGCCACAGGACCGATGTCCACGTACTTGTCCACGATCTGCGGAAATCGGGAGCGCTCCGGGTCATCCTGCTGGTCCGTCCGCGTGGACACGAACTGCCGCTTCGTTAATTCGCCTAATAACGAGTAGGCGTATTGAAGCTGGCTTTGGCCATCACGCTCGAGCAGGGCCTTGTCGTGTCCCATGCGTCGACTTCGGCCACCGGCCAGCACCAAACCGTAAATTTCCCTGCCCTTACTCACGGTGGTGAAAATCCTGTTTTCCGCCCGTCTTGGCGATGAGCCGGGTCTCACTGATGACGATGTCGTGAGACAGGGCCTTGCACATATCGTAAACCGTCAATGCCGCGACCGACGCGCCCGTGAGCGCTTCCATCTCGACGCCGGTCTTGTGATGTACCTTGCATCGACATTCAATCACGACGTTACCGGAATCCAGGCTTATTGATACGTCGCAATTTTCGAGACCGAGGGGGTGACAGAAAGGAATCAGCTCGTGCGTTTTTTTCGCCGCCATGACGCCAGCAATAATCGCCGTCGCGAATACCGGTCCTTTCTTGCCTTGAATCTCGTCGCCATCGATCGCGGCTGACACAGCGGCGGGCAGGGCCACAATCGTCCGCGCAACGGCCTCGCGATCAGTCGCGTTTTTGGCACTGACATCGACCATCGTCGGCTGATTTTTCTCGTCAATGTGACTGAGTTTACTCACGCTATCCACCTATCCTGTACATCTCGACCTTCGACAATGTATGCGCCTCGGCGACATCCGGTCGTCGCAACTCACTGTAACGATCCGCTCGCTGCAACCATATTCTGGAAAGAATATCGGACAACTCGTTGTCGTCCGCGCCATTTCTCAGCGGCTCGCGAAGATCCGTACCCTGTGTCGCGAACAGGCAAGTATAAAGCACACCGTCCGCCGACAGGCGTGCTCGGGAACAGCTGCCACAAAACGGCTCTGTCACCGACGATATGAAACCGATCTCCCCTTCGCCATCGTCGTACTGATAGCGACGCGCAACTTCGCCCGGGTAATTGCGACCGACCGCGCTGAGTGGCCAACGCTCTGCGACAATCTGCAGCAACTCACGCGAGGGCACGACCTGGTCCATACGCCAGCCATTGCGATTACCGACATCCATGAATTCGATCAGCCTGACGATGTGTCCCGTGCCCCGAAAGTGCTGCAACAAATCGATAATTGTGTGGTCGTTTACACCCCGCTGGACGACGGCATTGATCTTGATCGGCTCGATGCCCGCTTTTTCGGCAGCTGCGATGCCGTCGAGTACTTTCCGCAAATCGCCGCGGCCGCCGCTCATGAGTGAGAAGATGGTCTCGTCGAGGCTGTCGAGGCTCACGGTGATGCGGTGCAGCCCGGCATCGGCCAGCCGCTGCGCGACCGGCGCCAGCAACATCGCATTCGTCGTCATCGCAAGATCATCCACTCCGGGCATGGCAGCAATACCGGCCACAAGCTCCGGGAGCTTCTTGTCGAGCAACGGCTCCCCACCGGTCAGGCGAAGCTTGGATACGCCGAGCCGGGTGGCAACGCCGGCGATCTTGAGGATTTCCTCGTGGGTC
>Ga0255057_10000874_pt1 | contig 17280 bp, 14 predicted proteins | sample Cases_109_6_MG_FD_189022 | JGI IMG/M metagenome (GOLD analysis project Ga0255057, IMG submission 189022) | Seawater microbial communities from Amundsen Gulf, Northwest Territories, Canada - Cases_109_6 | ecosystem: Environmental > Aquatic > Marine > Gulf | place: Canada: Northwest Territories... | reverse complement strand
GAAAGCCGGTCAGGATCGATACCGGCAAGGGGGCATCCGGAATGGCCAGATCCTCACCGCCGGGGCTCGGGGGCGCGGTCATGGCTTGGTTCGGCGATGCCGGGTGGGGTCTCGCACCATCAGACAGCCTCGCTCGCCGAATTCGGTAGCTGCCGGATGGCCCAGAGCACCGCCGTCAGTAGGGCGATGGCGCCGGCCTGATGCAGGACGGCAAGCGGCAGCGCCACCACGTACAGCAGTGTCGCCACACCCAGTCCCGCCTGGGCCAAGGCGACCAGCGCCACTAGGTCGAGCGCGCCGCGGGCTTCCGGCGCCAGGGACAACCGCCGGCCCCAGACCCATATGGCGAGTGCCGCGACGACGGTGATCAGCGCCAGGACGCGGTGATTGAACTGCACGGCGGCGATGTTCTCGAAGAGGTTCACATAAAAGGGGCTGATCTCGGCATAATCGGCCGGGATCCAGGCCCCTTCCATTTTCGGGAAGGTATTGTAGATGAAGCCGGCGTCGAGCCCGGCGACGAACCCGCCCGAGGCGATGGTCAGCACGATCAGCGCGCCGAACACGGCGAGCTGACCCTTCAACCCCGGCCAGCGCGGGTCGGCCGAGGGCCGCGGCCGTGGCCGCAGGAGCCCCGCCGCGACCCAGAAGATATAGCCATAGATGGCCAGCGCCGCGAGGAGATGAGCGGTCAGCCGGTACTGGCTGACGTCGGTGCGCCCGGCGAAGCCACTTTCCACCATGATCCAGCCGAGCAGCCCCTGCAGGGCGCCGAGGACGAACATGGTAACGAAATGTGGCTTGAGCTCTGAACGGACCTGTCCCTTGATCAAGAACCAGCCGAAGCCGGCCAGGAATACCACGCCGATGAGCCGTCCCCAAAGGCGGTGTACGTACTCCCACCAATAGATCGACTTGAACTCGTCCAGGGTCATGCCCCGGTTGACCTCCAGGTACTCGGGCGTGGTTTTGTAGATCGCGAAGATCCGCTCCCACTCCGCCGTGCCGAAGGGCGGCAGGACGCCCGAGATGGGGGCCCACTCCATGATCGACAGGCCCGACTCGGTAAGCCGCGTAATGGCGCCGATCAGGGCCATGACGAAGATCATTCCCGCCGTCGTCAGCAGCCAGATCGCGATATGCCGGTCGGTCGGCTCGGGTTTGGATAGACTGTAAGGTCGCCCGCCTGCGGCCGTGCTCATGGTGGTCGTCTCTTAGCCTTGCCGTTGGAGCCGGCACCATACTGGCGCGGGGTGGCCAAAGCCAAGAAAAAGAGGATGCCGGGCAGGGGCCGAGCGCAGGTTATTGCAGCGTGTAGTGTGCCTGACAGTGCCGCGCGCGTGTCGGGCCGATCAGCTTGCAGCTGGCGACCCGCACCGAGTGCAACCGGCCATCGAGGTTTTGTTCCCAGAAATCGAGAAAGCGCTGCAGGATAGGGAAATGGGGCGCCAGGTCGTAGTCCTGCCATAGATAGCTTTGCAGCAGACGCGGATGGTCGGGCATGTGGTATAGGATGTCGGCCGTGGTCAGCCGATAATTTTTGAGCTGGAGTTCGATCTGGCTTGTTGCCATTTTTGGGTTCCTCCGGTCATTCGCCTCCCGTCAGATGCCCATTTTGAATGAAACAGCCTCTCACGTTCAAATTAAAAGATAGTTAAAACAGGCGGTTAGCAGCCGAGCCTCGAGACTGCTGCCAGATGTCGTGGCGGCCCGAGGAAGGCGGCTCTAGATCGTCATGTGGCGGGCCCGGGCGCCGCGTTCGATGGCCGCGGCGGGCAGGCGCCCGACCGAGAGCCGTTGGCGGATGACGGCCAGGAGTTCCATCTCCTCGGAACTGACGGCACCATCGGCCGCTGCGACGTCACAGGCCAGCGCATAGGCCGTCTCGGCGAGTTTGCTCGGCAGGTGTTCCTTGACCGCGGTCATGACCTTTTCGAAGCCGTTCTCCTCGTTCAGCAACTCGGCGCAGCGAGAGGCAGTGGAGACCAGCTTGGCCGTATCATAGCCGTGAAAGACCGGGAGGTGCTTGACGCTTTCGCCAATAGTCGTCAGCTCGGCGTCGGTCATCTCGCGGTCGGCCGCCGAAACCAGCACCATGGTGTAGACGAGGGCGGATTGGGGATCGATCATCTGGGTCTCGCTTTCTCTTCGGGGCATAGCGTTTCTCGGTGCGATCACAAGGGGCGCAATCGGAAGGAACCAGAGCGCCGCTTGCCGCCCCGGTCCTGGCTCCCCGGTCTTCGGTGCGGCGGCCCGTATGCACGAAGCAAGCATATAGGGCCTCGGCACCACGGTGAAAAGACCCTCGGCCCGGGTTTTCGCTCGACAGCCGCGCGTCCCGCCTGCATCCTGGCCGGCGCCATGCAGGCCATTCTCGACGTCGTCCTTCCGGTCTTCGCGATCATGTTCGCCGGCTATCTGAGCGGCCGCTTCAAGCTGCTGGGAGAGGCCAGCAGCCAGGCGCTCAACCGCTTCGTCTACTTCGTCGCGCTGCCGGCACTGTTCTTCGTCTCGCTTGCCCGGGTCGAGCTGAGCGAGGTGTTCAATTGGCCCTTCCTCGCGGCCTTCGGCGGCGGCCTTGTCGCGACCTTCACTTTCGCTTTGGTGGTGGCCCGCCTCGCCTTCTCGTCGCGTCTGGGCCTCGTGGGCATGAACGCCATCAGCACCATTTTCTCCAACACAGGTTATATGGGTATCCCCCTGCTGTTGCTGATCTATGGCGAGGAAGGGCTCTTGCCGGGGATCATCACCACCGTGATAACCGGTGTGGTGGTGATCGCCATGGCGACCGTGCTGCTGGAAGTCGATGCGAGCACCAGGCTCGGCCCGCTTGCGGTAGCGGGGCGGGCGCTCCTCGGGGTGCTGCGCTCGCCGCTGTTGTTGGCCGCGCTGGGCGGTCTGGCGGCGTCCGGGCTCGGCCTCGAGCTGCCGAAGTCGGTGCGGACCTTCTGCGACATCCTGGGCGCCGCGGCGGCGCCTTGCGCGCTTTTCGCCATCGGCCTGTTCATGGTCGGGACGTCGCTGAAGAGCGGTCTGGTGGAGGTTGGCTGGATCGTGGTCCTGAAGCTTTTGTTCCAGCCTGCGCTGACTTGGTGGCTGGCTTTCGAGGTGTTCGCGCTGCCGCCTGTCTGGGCGGGCGCGGCGGTGGTCCAGGCCGCCCTGCCCACCGGCGCGCTGGTCTTCGTGATCGCCCAGCAATACGGCGTCTATGTGCAGCGGGCGACGGCGGTGATCCTGGTTTCCACGTTGGCGTCCATCGTCACCTTGTCGCTGCTGCTGGTTCAGCTCGGGGTCGGCTAAGCCTCCCGCCCAAGGAAGGCGGCGATCTCCGCCACCGCCTCGGCAAGGCCGACCCGGGCCACCGTCACGCCCGGCGGAAAGGCGGTGAGCAACCTCGAGGGTAGGCGCGAATCGAGCATGACGAAGACGCCGCGATCGTCGCCGCGGCGGATCAGGCGCCCGAAGGCCTGGCGCAGCCTGCGGCGGGCCAGGCGGTCGTCGTAGTCGCGCTTGCCAAAGAGCTCCCGGCGGGCCTTGTGGATCAGGTCGGGTCGCGCCCAGGGCACCCGGTCGAAGACGACCAGCCGCAGCGCATCGCCGGGCACGTCCACGCCGTCGCGCAGGGCATCGGTGCCCAGCAGGCAGGAGCGGGGCTCGGCGCGAAAGATGTCGACCAGGGTAGCGGTGTCCATAGGGTCGACGTGTTGGGCGAGGAGCGGGATCGCCTGTTCGGCCAAGGCCGGGCCGATCTCGGCTTGCACCATCTTCAGGCGCTGGATCGCCGTGAATAGCCCCAACGCGCCGCCGCCGGCGGCAAGGAACAGCGAGCGGAACGCGGCGGCCACCTGGTCGGGCCGATCGCGGGCGACGTCGGTGATCACCATGACGCGGGTCTGCTCGCCGTAGTCGAAGGGTGAGGAGACCTTTGCCCGGATCGCCGCGCCCGGCAGGTGGGCGACCCCAAGGCGCGCCTCCGCCGCCACCCAGTCTTCCTCCCGCTCGGCACCGGCGTCGGTCAGGGTCGCCGATGTGATCAGCACGCCATGGAGCTTCGCCAAGAGCGTCTCGGCCAGGGGCAGGGTCGGGTCGACCCAGTGACGGTAATAGCCGACGTCCGTCTCCCAGCCGTCATTGCGCTCGACGGCAAACCAGTCGCAGAAGGCCTCCGGCGTCTGGACCTCGGCCAGGTTGGCGAGCATGGCCTGCCAGGCCCTTAGGGTCGCGAGCCCGCGGCGCTCGATCCCCCGGGCCGCGGCGTCGATGCGCCGCCTGGCCTCGGGTTCCAGCGTGTCGGCCTCGTCCTTCAGCCGCGCGAGAAGGGCGCGCCGAACCTCGGTAAGGGGCGCGTGGATCCCTTCCAGTGCCTGGCGCAGGCGCTCGGCCCGCTCGAGCAATGCGGGGCCTGGGGGGCGGCTTTCGACCTGCAGGCCGTAGCCGCCGGGGTCGCGCGGTGCCCGGGCGAAGACCTGCTCGCGGAGTGCCGCAAGGAAGGCCTCGGCAGGCCCTTGCGGATGGCCCTCGGCGAGGCGCTGCCGCCACCCGGTGCCCGGCAACGTCCGGGCCGCGGCCAACGCGCGGGTCAGGTTCTCGCGGGCCTCGCCCTGCTCGGGCAATAGTCCTTCCAGGCGCCGCTCCAGCCGGCGGGCGGCAGGCGCCGCGCGCGCGCCGTCGCCGCCGAGGATCCAGCGGCGCAGCTCCTGGCCTTCGCGGCCGCTCAGATGGACCGCGTAGGCGCTGTCCGCGGCCTCGAACAGGTGATGGCCCTCGTCGAGGACCAGGTGGCTGGGCAGCGTTCCCTCCTCGCCGTCGTCGAGGGCGGCACGCGTCAGCACCAGGGCGTGATTGGCGACGACGATATCCGCATATCTGGCCCTACGCTGGGACCGTTCGATGAAGCAGCGGCGGTAATGACGGCAGGCCGAATAGACGCACTCACCGCGCCGGTCGGTGAGGCCGAGGGTCGCCGCCGGGCCGATCAGACCGACCAGCCAGCCGGGAAAATCGCCGCCCACCATATCGCCGTCGCGGGTCGCCGCCGTCCAGCGGGCCATCAGTCCCATCGCCACCGCGTGGCCAGGCCCCAGGCCGTGGGTGGCCTCCTCCAGATTCAACAAGCAGAGATAGTTCTCGCGCCCCTTGCGGATAACCACACGCCGCCGTTTCTCCGCCGCCTGGGGGAACAGGCGGCCCAACTCGTCGTCGACCTGATGCTGCAAATTTCTTGTGTAGGTCGAAATCCACACCGCAGCGCCGTTCTTCTCGGCCCACAGACTGGCGGGGGCGATATAGCCCAGGGTCTTGCCGACGCCGGTTCCGGCCTCCGCCAGGACCAGGTTCGGCTCATCCTCCCGGGTCCGCGGGGCGAAGGCCTGCGAGACCGCCGATGCATAGTCGGCCTGCTGCGGGCGGCTTTCCGCCTCCTCGCCAAGCAGCTCGGCCAGCCGGTGTCGGGTCTCGATGGCCGACACCGCGGCCTGACCGGGCGGCGGCGGCGGGGCTTCATCCTCCCACTCCGCGATCCGGTCCCATACGGCGTAGCCGCGCCGGCGGGGCGCGCCTTCGTCACCGCTATCCGGTAGGCCGAGCGCGGCGAGCACGGCCGGACCCCAGAGCCATCCGGCCTCGGTCATGGTCCGGGCGGCGGCCGCGGCACCGTCATCGGGCCGTCCGGCCGCCAGTTCGCTCAGCAACGCCCGCGCCATTGTGGGGAGCGCCGCCGCCTCGCTTTCGGCGCTCTCCGGAGGGGCCAGGCCCAAGGCTTCGGCCAGGCCGCGCGGCGTCGGCACGGCAAAGCGCGCCGGATGCACGAAGGCGTAGAGCTCAAGCAGATCGTAAGCGGGGAGGTTCGGCAGGCCGAGGCGGCTGGCGAGCGCCGGCGCATGGCAGAGGTATGGGGGCTGCCGGCTGGCGCGCCGCGCGGCGTCCGGCAGGTCGAGGGCCTCGACCTCGCCCTCCGCGCTCATCCACACCGCCGTGGCGGGGCCGCACACGACGGTCGGCGCGTCCGGCAGCAGGATACGCCGCGGGGCGGGCTTTGGGTCGGCCGAAGGCGGGTGCGTGCTGTGCATGGCGCGGCACCATAACCGCTTGCCGCGGCGCGGTCACCCGCGCCGAGGGCCGCGTGCGACTTGCCGGTGGTGGAAGGCCGCGGCTTGGGTTAGGTGTACTCTCATGAGCAAAATCGCGCCGGAGGAACTGGAGCGCCTGCTGAGCGGCCAACGCGAGGCGTGGAACGATTTTCTGCGCCGCCATTCGCCGGTGATCTATGCCGCGGTACGCCGCCGCCTGACGCTGGCCGGGCGGGCCGACGACTGTGACGACGTGGTGCAGGAGGTTTTCGTGCGCCTGTGCGGCCGCGACTTCACGCTGCTGCGCCGTTTCGACCCGGAGAAGGCTCGCCTTTCCACTTATCTGACCGTGATCGCCAACAGCACCGCCATCGACCACCTGCGGCGCGCGCGCCCCGCGTCGCGCTCGCTGGACGACGTCCCCGAGGCGGTCCTGGCGGTCGACCCGAAGGAACCGGTGCGCATCGTGATCCCGGACGACCTCCTCTCGCCGCGCCAGGCGCTGGTCATGGAGCTGCTCTATCGCAAGGACCTCGATCCGGCGGAGGCGGCGCAAGTGATGGGCGTGGATGCCCAGACGGTGCGCTCCATGCACCACAAGGCGCTGACCAAGCTGCGCGCCCATTTCGCGGAGGAGCCGGACTGACGGACGCGGTGGGCTATCGGGGATGGAGGCGGGCTGCCTTACGTATCACAAGACTATGGGGACGATGAGGACCGTGGGGAATGGAGAAGAACGATAAAGCAGCCCGGCTATGGCGCCGGGCGAGCGAGCTTAAACCCGACGCCGCGCCGGGCGAACCGGTCGATGCGATGGACCTGGCCGCCTATCTGGACGGCACGATGGAGGCCTCGGCGCGCCAGGCGTTCGAGCAGCGTCTGATTGCCGACGATACGGCGCTGGATACCTTGATCGCCAGCCGCGCCACGCTGGGCCACAGCGAAGCGGTGCCGGCGCAGGTGACGGCGCGGGCGCAAGCGCTCGTGGCAGCGCCTGAACCGGCGGTGGGGCCGCGTGCGAGCCGGTCCCTGGCGGCGTGGTTTGCCGACACTTTCACCGGCCCCTGGCGGCCGGCGGTGGGCGTGGTGGCCTTCGGTCTCTATGCCCTTCTATGCCTGACCTCTTTCGAGCTTGGCCGCACGGACGGCTTGCCGGGCCTCGCGCCAGAAGGCCCGCTTGTCGCGCAGGACGGCGGCCTGTTCGAGGATGACGAGGGCTTTTTGTAGGAGCGGATCATGCGCAAACTATTACCTTGGGTGCTTTTTGGCGCCTCCCTGATCGTCAATGCGCTGTTCATCGGCGGCGCGCTTTTCGGTCATGGCTTCGGCCATTGGAATAAGGATCGCGAGGCCGCCTTCGAGCGCGTCGTGGGGAAGTTGGATCTTACGGCCGAGCAGGAGGCGTCGCTGATGAGCATGCGCGAGGGTCTGCTCGACCAGGGGCGCGACATGCACGACCAGCGCACGCAGATGCGCCGCGAGATGCTCGACGAGCTGCGCGGCGAGATCTTCGATGAGGCCCGTTTCGTGGCGCTCATGGAGGAAGGCGGCGAGAGACGACGGGCATTTTTTCTCGAGCTGGCGCGCGGGCTGCACGCTTTCATGGGCGAGCTGTCGGAGGACCAGAGGGAGCGCCTCTTGGAGATGATCGAAGACCGGCGCTTTCGCCGGGCGTTCATGTCCAGCGGCAGGCACAAGTCCGCCCCGTGACGAACGCCCGTGACGAACGATAGATCCGGGCCGGCCCTCCTTGGTCGTTGACGCGGGCCGGCCAGGCGAATAGTACCCTCAGGCGTGGCAACCGACGACGGCCGATCGCCGCCGCGGCCCGCGAGGCGGGGTTTTCACATGTCGAATGACAAAGATCTGGCCATGGCCGCGAGGGCCTGGCCCTTCGAGGAAGCGCGACGGTTGCTGAAGCGCTTCGCCAAGGGCGGCCCGGCGAAGGGCTACGCGCTGTTCGAGACCGGCTACGGGCCATCGGGACTGCCGCACATCGGCACCTTCGGCGAGGTGGTGCGTACCACCATGGTTCGTCATGCCTTCGAGTGTCTGTCGGACATCCCGACCCGGCTGGTGTGCTTTTCCGACGACATGGACGGACTGCGCAAAGTTCCCGACAACATCCCCAACCGGGAGGTGGTCGCCGAGCACCTGGGCAAGCCGCTGACCCGTATCCCCGACCCTTTCGGCGAGCACGAAAGTTTCGGTCATCACAACAACGCCCGCCTGCGCGCCTTTCTCGACGCCTTCGGGTTCGACTACGAGTTTGTCTCCTCCACCGACTGCTATACCTCCGGGCGCTTCGACGAGGCCCTGATCCGGGTGCTGGAGACCTATGACGAGGTCATGGCCATCATGCTGCCCTCCCTCGGGGAGGAACGCCGCAAGACCTACAGTCCCTTCCTGCCGATCTGCCCCAGAACCGGACAGGTTCTCCAGGTGCCGTTGATCGAGCGCAACCTGGCCAAGGGAACCGTCGTCTACCAGGACGACGACGGGAGCCGCCAGGAAGTCCCGGTGACCGGCGGTCATTGCAAGCTGCAATGGAAACCCGATTGGGGCATGCGCTGGTATGCGCTCGGCGTCGACTACGAGATGTCGGGCAAGGATCTTATCGAGTCGGTCAAGCTGGGGGCTAGGATCGCCCAGGTCCTCGGCGCCCGCCCGCCGGAGGGTTTTACCTACGAACTGTTCCTCGACGAGAACGCCGAGAAGATTTCGAAGTCCAAGGGCAACGGGCTGTCGGTCGAAGAATGGCTGGCCTACGCGCCGGAGGAAAGCCTGTCGCTTTTCATGTACCTGAAGCCGCGCGCCGCAAAACGCCTCTACTTCGACGTCATCCCCAAGACGGTGGACGAATACCTGACCTTTGCCGCGAAGCTCCAGGACGAGCCGCCGGAGCGGCGTCTCGAGAACCCGGCCTGGCACATTCACGCCGGCGATGTTCCCTCGGACGAGAGTGCCTCGCCGCTGGGCTTCGCCATGCTGTTGAACCTTGCGAGCGTCTGCAATACGGAAGACCCGGAGGTCCTCTGGGGCTTCATCTCACGCTATGCGCCGGGGGTCCGGCCGTCGAGCCAGCCGATGCTGGAACGCCTGGTCGGCTTTGCGCTGCGTTACTACAAGGACTTCGTGATGCCCAGCAAACGCTTCCGCGCGCCGGACGAGGCGGAAACGGGCGCCCTCGGCGATCTGCTGCGGGCGCTGGAGGATCTACCGGCCGGCGCGGCGCCGGAGGACATCCAGAACGTGATCTACGAGGTCGGTAAGGGCCACGGCTACGAGAACCTGCGCGATTGGTTCAAGGCGCTCTACGAGATACTGCTGGGCCAGGAGCAGGGCCCGCGGCTCGGGTCCTTCCTGGCGCTCTACGGTTTGGAGGAGTCCCGCGCGCTGATCCGCCAGGCCCTGGCCGGCGGGCTGGCCGCGTAAGCGTAGTCCGAGGCAGCCCCTACGCGCCCGCGCCTTAGCCGGCGTGCGCCCACTCCCAATAAAGGTCGCGGGCGCGCTGGTAGACCGGCCCGGGTTGCAGGTTCCGATCCTCGATCCGGTTGACCGGCAGGACCTTGGCGTAGTTGCCGCTCGAGAAGATCTCGTCGGCGTCCAGCATCTCAGCCCAGGTGATGGTGCGTTCATGCACTTTGATGCCGGCATCGCGCAGCAGCTTGCCGACGCGCTGGCGGGTGATGCCGTTCAGGAACGTGCCGTTGGTCACCGGCGTATGGGCCTCCCCGTCCTTGGCGATCCACAGGTTGGCGGTGGCCAACTCGGCGACGTTGTTCAGCCCGTCGAGGACCACCGCGTTGCCGAAGCCCTTTGCCTGCGCCTCGAGAAGCGCGCGGCCAGAATTGGGATAGAGGCACGAGGCCTTGGACAGGGTGGGGGCCATGTCGGGCAAGGGCCGACGGTATTTGGACAGGCAGATCGAAAAGCCTTCGGCCGGCGGGATCGGGGCTTCGAACACACTAAAGCAAAAGCGGGTCGACTCCGGATCGGCGGCAACGAAGCCGCTCTCGGCCCAGAGCATCGGCCGCAGGTAGAGTGCCGCGTCGGCATCGAACTGACGTATGCCGTCGAGGGCGATCTCCATCATCTGGCCCGCCGGGACCACGGGCTTGAGCCCGAACTCGATGGCCGAGTCGACCAGGCGCTGGCAATGGTGGTCCAGGTCGGGGTGCACGCCCTCGAAATAGCGTGCCCCGTCGAAGACGACCGACGCCATCCAGCTTGCGTGTGAGAGAGGGCCGAGGAGCGGTGGGTTGCCCTCCAGCCACTCCCCGTCGACGTAGGTCAGCGCCTTGGTCTGCTTGAATTCATGGTCTTTCATCGTCGCTATCCGGCCTGAGGCGAAAAAGGTATATCGAGAGACTGTCCGCGCCGGGCCGCGAGATGGGGTGCCAGCGCTGTAGGCCGCAGATTACCCTTCCCGGCGGGTCTGACAAGGCCGGCGGTCCCTTGCCGGCCGAATTCTTTGTGTCGCGGTCAACGGACCGATTATTGCCGCGCCCAGACGATCCGCGCCATGGTGGCAACGCTGCTGGCGCGCAGCACGTCGACCTCGCCGCTCTTGTTGACCGGCCGCACGATGATCTCGTCGCCCGTCCTGTGCAGCACCTCGCGCAACAGCACCGAGCCGTCCTTCATGACGAGTAGCGCGCGGCTGCCGCCCTCGGGCTCGGCCGCGGGCGCGGCGATCAGTATATCGCCGCTTCGGTAGGTCGGTTGATAGCCGATACCGGCGATCTTGATGGCGAAGGCATCGACAATGCCGATATCCGGCGCCTCGATACGCTCCAGCCGCTCGGCCATCAGCCGGCCCGATGGGTCGAAGAGCCCTTGGGGCGGCGGCTCGCCCAGCGGCAGCAGTGGAATGGAGTGGGCACCGCTCTCCCCGTTGTCTTTGGCCCCGCTGTCTTTGGGCGGGCCGCCGCCATTGCGCATCAGGCCGATGAACTCGGTGATGCTGGCGCCGGTCGCATTGAGGATTTTCGCCAGCGATTCGGTGCTGGGCCAGCGTGCCTTGCCGTCCTTGGCCAGGCGCTTGCTCTTGTTGAAAGCAATCTGTTCTAGTATATGACCTTGTTTTAATGATGTTATTCATATAACAATACAGATGGGATCACATATGGATCACATTTCGCGCATGTTTGCTACGCTTCCGAGCAGGGCTATGCACCCCCCCCCCATACCATCCAGCGGGTCCCATCCGACGACGATATAATACACCTCCCCTACACACCCCGCTCTCCCAAATCCGGGCCAACTAAAGTACTGCCTTTGATAGCCCTAACAATCTGCCTTCCTGGGCTAGGCGGTTTGGTGATCACCTGCCCCAAGCAGATTCTGCCGGCTACATGCTATGCTGTTAGGCAGGAGGCCGTGGGCATGACAGGGAAACGCGGGGACGCAGAAAAAACGGGCCTGAAGAGAATTGTCGTCGCCGTATTGCTTGGCGTTGGCATCATCGTGCTCGGTCCCTTTATCATTGGGCGTATAACGGGCTCACCTTTGGACGATGATTTAGGATTTTCGATCTTCTTGCTTATCCTGTGCGGCGCTATTGGTGCAATCATCGGCGTCTGGTTGTTGTTTTGGCACTTTCTGGCGGTCCTATCAGATAGACTGCATGGGGCTACAAGGCGATTGTGCCTCGTGAGCATCGTGGTTCTTCTGCCAGCAGTCCTGTCTCTGTATTTTTTCCAGGACGCTTCGCCACTCTCCCTTCAGGGCGCGCTTGACTCCCTTCAGGGCGCGCTTGAGCCTTCCGTCAATATTGGCCCCCTATTAGGAGTGGCAATTGTTGCTTACATGAGCTGGGAAGCGGGCCGTTTACTAGGAGAGGCAACTTATCCAATAAGGGGATTTGTAGTAGCCGCGACAGCGCTATTCGTCATGCTGCTGATCGGACACCACGCCGCTGAGCGGCAGGCATTATATGCGGAAGGTGAGCAACTGCCATCCCAGACTGGGGAGTATGGCGTTCTGTACATTACATACACTTTGCTTTGCTATCTCGCGATGCTCGCAAGGATGAAGCGTGATCGAGTCCGGGAGGCGAAACGCCGATAAGACTACTAGTTGAGAGGACAGGGTTTTCAGCTATGTCTGACTCTCGCTCCACAACAAACCTGCTGCTTCTTCTAATCTTGATCGCGCTGTTGGCGGGGTTTGGCTTTCTGATCTTCGCGGCATTGGTTGGTCTGTGGCTTGTGATTTTGCTCATAGGGGGGATATTTGGAGTTTTCTCGGCCCTGTTTCGCGCTGTTGACGAAGCAATAACAGCAATAACTAAGCCGATCTCTCGTTTTTATCGAAGCCATCGATCACTTTGTTATTGGATCCTTACGGCGGCCTCTATCTTCGCACCTACCGCCTACATTCTGTTCACCGGTGACTACAGCTTGGGCCTAATGGCGTTAGCGGTCTTCCTTGGGATAATCGGCGCATTTGCCGCGTTTTTCGGGTCCATCAGTGCTTGGGATAGCTGGAGGATAAAAAAGAAGTATGCCCACCAACCAGATGAACCAACCGCCGACGATAAGAATGACGGGGAGGACTGAGGAAAATCCACGTCCCCTTCACCCCAAAGAGCGGTCGTATCCCAGAGCTCTGCCGCCCGGACGCACATAACCTCTCAACAGGCTATTGAACGCCTCGCCGGTTGTTCAAAACATAGCGCCACCCGCAAAAAATTACGCAACCGACAATGCCCAAGAATAGCCAGTCTTTCGATTCCTGAATTATAGCGATCAAATTTGTGACGAGAATGGCGGCGAGTCCCGCAATTAATAGTGACTTTTCTATCCTGCCCATGTTCATCTACCTGGATGAAATAATCCCAAGAGAACAAGAGCAAATTCTTATGGTTAATGTAAATCTAAATTTTGTAACAGTTTTATTGAAAGATTAGACATCCTATTTCAAGTATTTGGCGGTCTATACCTATTGTTAAAACACCCATCAATTTTATCCGCGGCCAGTTCGTAAGAAGATAGGCGGCCTTGGAATACGCAAGGGATGCTTGGGTGTCTGCATATGCTGCGGTAGATGGTTTCCAACGCTTGCGTCTAGGTGCAAAGCCTCGTCAGGCCCTGTTGGATAAGCTCGTGACGTATTTGTTTTAGACGTACCATGCAGCTTTCAGAGTCCTGGGTGGGCGCGACCCCTTCTCCCCGTCCGGTGGATGAAGAACGGACTCCCTTGCCCGCGTGAAAACTTTTGCCTCTAAAGGTCCGAAATTTTCGGCCCGTATTTGGAAAAACTTTTCCGTAGGTATGCCCGGCTATCGATTGAGCCACAGCTTCCTTAGATGCCTGCAACCGCCGCCTGAAGGTACTGGGCGCTGTCGCAAACCCCACGTCCCCTTCACCCCCGATAGCGGTTGTTATCCTGGAGATGATCGGTCGGCCTGCGAAAGCCGACATGGGGCGACTGCTTACCCTTCCGAAGCGGGCGTCTTATGTCCGCTCAGCTTATGACGGCAAATGACCTAGGCTGTGTGAAAACGCCCGAGGCTGCCTTCCACACGCAACAAAAGAATCAACAGGCTGGGTCTGGGGATTCATTGCTGCGTTAAATTACCACAATGCAAATCAATCTTACGTCTCGAGGCCCCCCGCAAGGGTTTTTACACAGCCAAGACCCTAAGGCGACATGACCTCCGCCACGAACCGTGCGCCCGCTCCCGAGGTCATCGTGCCCGCGCTCGCCGCGTCACCGGCTCCACAGAAGTGACTGGCACCGCGCCGGATTCGCTCATCAAGGGAGACCAGCCTTCGTCAAACCCTCGACAATATGCTCGAGGACTGAGTTTTCCATACCTCCACTTTCGTGTGAAAAGTCGGCCTTCGTGTAGCCAGGAAGGACCTTCAGCGCTCCCCTGATATGGTCACTGGCCTCGTGATGGAGGGCCAACTGTCCACATGCAGCCGCCATAATCAGCTCCACATACGGAGTTGTAAAAGGGACGGTCCTGCGAAAGCTCTGCAACGCTTCCTCGTGGCGACCAAGGCAATAGAGCGCCAAACCGGCACATTGCTCTTGCCAAGGCGGTCTGATCGGGTCGAGTCGCATTGTCCTGTTCGCCCATTCCAGACCTTCCTCTAGTTCGCCGTCGTCGATGTACTGATACGCTCGAAGGATCGTGCTGTGCGGGTGATAGGGATTGAGTGACAATGCCTCCTCGATCAGCTCGCGACCACGGTCACGATCACCTTCTCCTCTTGCCATCGCGCCCAAGATGGCTAACGTACAGTCTTCGCCGCCGTCGATCTCGAGAGCGCGCTGACCGGCCTGCCGCGCCTTTGCGTTTAACCCGGACTTTGCATTAAGCAAGCCCTCATGCCAAATAGCGTTACATAGAAAGCTATAGGCTCGGCTAAAATTTGGATCTGTTGACGTCGCTGACTTGAGCAGTTCAACGGCCTTCGAATTGACGCTGCGGTCGAAGCGGTAAAACAGCGCTGCACCTCTAATAAAGAGATCGTAGGCAGCAAGGCTGCTCGGGCGGGCACGCTTGGATTGCGCCATTTCAGCTTTCGTCACGCTTCCGGCCAGCGTCGACACGATCTCCTCTGTCACCGCGTCCTGAACCGCAAAGATATCTTCAAGCTGTTCGTCGTAACGCTCTACCCACACGTGGTGTGCCGATTGAGCTTCAATCAGCTGAGCCGTAATCCGCACACGATTGCCGATCTTACGAACGCTTCCCTCTAGCACGTACTGAACACCAAGCCGACGCCCGACGTCCTTGATGTCAATGTTTTCCCCTTTGAACGCAAAGCTCGTGCTGCGAGCAATGACGAAGAGCGATCGGAACCGGCTTAGCTCCGTGATGACATCCTCTGTCATACCGTCGGCAAAGAAATCCTGGTCCGGATCACGAGACATGTTAAGGAATGGAAGAATGATGATCGACGGCTTGTCCGGAACTGGGGGATCGCCCGTGACTTCAGGCATTGACCAGTTGCACCCTCTTGCTGTTGCCACGCGATACACCCGCACCGGGCGGTCGATGTTCTTGACCTCCTGCTCGCCCAGGTCCTCGAACGGAACATCGATGCGGTCGCGCACCCCCTCGTAAACCATTCCCGAGACGCAAATCCCGCCTGGCTCCGCCATACCTTCAAGCCGAGCCGCCACGTTGACCCCGTCGCCGTGGATATCGTCCCCGTCGATCACCACGTCGCCCAGGTTGACGCCGACGCGGAACTCGATCCGCTTGTTTTCCGGCAGGTCCGCATTGTGTTCGGTTACCGCTTCCTGTGTCTCCACGGCGGCACGGACGGCATCCACGACGCTCGCGAACTCCACCAGCATGCCATCGCCCATGAGCTTGACGATGCGGCCATTGTGCTCGGCAAGTTTCGGATCGATGAGGTCGGCGCGCAGGGCCTTGAGGGCCGCTATCGTGCCCTCCTCATCAGCCCGGATGAGCCGCGAGTAGCCGACCACGTCAGCAGCCAGAATAGCAGCGAGACGGCGCTCCATCGGAGTCCTCCCTACCGGGAAGCATAGCGGTTATGGACGGAGGAATCTATGCGCCGACAATATTGTCGAATGTCTCCTTGTGGCTACAAGGCGACCAAATGAAGGGTCGGCCAGCGCGCCCGCTTTGCCCCTGAGACGCGACATCGAGAATCACCAGGTTCCCTCGTCAAATCTCAAAACCACTGTAGCTTGTTAAGCCATACCTTCAGGAACAGTGGATCCTGCAGCATCTCGCACTGCAGGCCACTCCGAAGCGAACCCAGTCACCGCCGCGGAGTTGACGGTCCAGCAATGGGCTCTAGAACGACGACTCAGCTGCCTTTGGTCGTTAGTTCCTGCCGATGTCAGTTAAGGCGAGGCCACAATACTTGTTTAGATTAGCGCGATTATCGGACAAACAATTTAACACGCGCTCCTCCCCGAGTTCGACATCCGGACAGAATTTCAGCGCGTCCGCCTCGCATTGAAGAACGACGTAGGCCAAAGTGTGTGCCAAGAAGTTCACCCAATAGCTGGCGCGATTGATCGCGGATATGCACTGGGATGAGAGCTTGTCTTCGTGAGCCTTCGCGCAAGAGACCAATCGTCCCCCACCTGGTGTTACCGAACTGCAGTATGTCTTGATCTCATTCGAACAGTCCTTCAGCGCTTCCGCGACAGGATCGTCCTGCGCTGACGCCGCCCCCAGCGGTATACAAAATAAGACCAATGCAAGAAGTATGGGCGCAACTGCCTTCGGCATAGTTTTCTCCCCGATCTTTTGAGCTAATGGGATGGTTGTCCGGCAAAAATTCAGGCGCTAAAGAGGGTATCGATGCTCAAAGCCGAGGCAAAGCAAAATCAAATTAATTCATGCACTGGGGGAGGATTGTCGAATGGCTGCTTCTGGCTATTAGGCGACCAAATGAAGGGTCGGTCGGCGCGTCCGCTTTCAGGGTGAGCGGGCAGTCTTGGCACGAAATCACCCGCAGCCGAGAGAGCGGACCTCACGTGGCCGCTCATATCTCGATAGCAAACATCAGCATTTGGAGTTTCTGGCCCCGCTCTAGATGCTACCAACCCTTATCAAACGCCGAATCAGCGCATTGATAGAAGACGATTGCTCACAATCCTTCTTTGTAATCTTGCCAGTCTCTACCATAGCCGAGTTTGAGTTCGAACACCCACGTCTGCTAGAGTGGTGAACCTGCATGCACACCTTCTCGGAGATGTTCTCCAAGGGGCTTCAGTGCCGTCTCTATTAGCAAGGCTATTTCAGGCTCACGAGAGACCGGATCTTGTCGCCCAGATCCGGATAGGATTTCCTGACGACTTTGAAAGCTCTTCGGTAGCTTCGGTTGCCGCTAAGCCTGAGGCCCCCAAAGGAACCGAGAACTGGGTCTGGGACCTCTATTACGCCAAGACATTGTACGATCTCGGAACGAGGCAATTTTCCGAGAGCCTAAAGCAGGAATTAGATGCTTGGGCAGTTAAATGGGCAAAGGTGCTTATGGGTGGGTTGCCAATGCCATCGCTGGAAATGCTGGCAATGGACAAAGATCTGGTGCTTAGGAAACTCCTCAAGACCAGAGAAGAATACATCATTGATGTGATACCCGGTGGCAGGCATACGAGAGGCTTTGACCTAATTCAAACCCACCTTCCAAAGGACGGTCATCAGAATCGAATGGCCTATAGTGTATTATCACTAGCGCATCACTATTTCATTACTGCCGATGAG